>Ga0172373_10005973_pt1 | contig 16383 bp, 14 predicted proteins | sample Lak10m_2_FD_114546 | JGI IMG/M metagenome (GOLD analysis project Ga0172373, IMG submission 114546) | Freshwater microbial communities from Kabuno Bay, South-Kivu, Congo - kab_092012_10m | ecosystem: Environmental > Aquatic > Freshwater > Lake | place: Democratic Republic of the Congo...
CACCGAGAAGTATTTCAACAAGAGGCCCATCCACAAGTCGCGAAACCCACGAAAGGCCAAGAACAAGGACAAGTACCACACCGACGTCCAATGCTGTAAGCGACGCATCAAGAAAGTCAAGGACGAGTTGCGCAATACCATGGCCGAAACCATCAGCGTGTTGGAGCAACGAAAACAACTGGAAAATCAGCTGTACCAGACGAGGAACAATTTCCAACACAACCTCCAACATATCCTCGAGAATGAGGGTATTGTCGGGTGTGAGGAGAGTATCAACCGCATGAGGACAGGATCTATCCATATCATCACCCAAATCGGGTACTGTGACGACAAACTGTCTCGGTCGTTTCAGATGTCATGTGAGATGTCAAACGAACTGGTGGAACTGCGCATGATCGAATGGGGTCATACAATGACAGAATAATCTAAAAAACAAAAAATAAACAACAAAAAAATTTATCATACTTTTTTAAGTATGATAATTATCTTTTTTTTCCATTCCATTTATGTTTGTTGTTTTTCCGTAAATCTTTCGATGCTATGGATCTAAACAAGAAACAACTTTATTACAAAAATGTTGATAGATGCCGAGAACAAGCAGGTTGTGGCCCACCTTTATCGTGGAGAAATGAACCGTTTGACTGTTTATCGCCAGCGGTTGGACACCACCACCAATTGGGCCATCACACTGGAATCGGCCATCCTTGTCATTTACACGGACAGGCGGATTGAGTTTTATTTTATTTTTTTTCCGCTCATTATTTTACTGTTCCTGTCGTTCCTAGAGGCACGGCGCTACCGCTATTTCTTCACATCCGCCAAACGCGTTCAGCACCTGGAAGTGGAGTATTTCGGCAAACAGATTTTCAACAAACAGCCATCCACCGAGATCCGCCTCCTCATTGACAACCTGATGGATGTCGAGTTGTGGATCAGTTTGAAACAGGCATGGACGATCCGTTTCTACCGCAATTACATCTGGCTCTACTACATCAGCTTGGTCATCATGACCTATAAATACATGACGATCGAATTCCACACCCACTACCACCTTGTATTCACGATTGTATTGTGGGTGTCGTGCGCATCGGCCCACCTCATCCTCCATTTTTTCCAGCACCCGTTCGTGGATCTCTAGATGGCATCCGCATACATACCATCGATTTGTCGTATGTTTTGAAAATGATTTTTTCAAAAACAATGACAACAATACATAGAAAATTTATTGTTGTTTAAGAGAAAATGATTGATACTTATGTTATTAATCTGGATGAGGATATAGAAAAATGGCACGCCATCCAGAGAACGTTTCCATGGAAATTGACACGCATCCCTGCGATTGATGGCGATAAAGTAAGGAATCGTCCGTTTTTTGCGAGCAAACTCATTTATGGATGTTTAATGTCCCACAGGAAAGCGTGGGAAATCATCGCAAAATCCAACAAGCCAGCGCTTGTCCTTGAAGATGATTGCCAGCCCACCGACCAATTTGAGGACAAATTAAAAAACCTATTAAAGACAATCCCAGATGACTTTGATGTTGCGATCTTGGGATACGTAGCATCCGATGTCAGCCGAGATTACCTGCTCACGGCCTTTTCAGCCCCATTGAGCAAGAAACGGTGCATGAAAAAAGTGAATGAAGATTGGTTTGTTCCCGGTATTTTTATTGGCTCACATTGCTACATCATAACACCCAAAGGGGCTCGCAAATTACTTGCGAATCGTTACATATACCATACTGATCTTTTCATTTGTGCGGATAAAAATGTCAATGTCTATTGCCCCAAAGAAACAATCGCAACCCAAGTCCATAAACGAAAACCGATGCTTCTTTATAACAATCACATCAGCTGGGAATGGATGATGAATAGTCCCATTTTCAGTATTGGCAAGGTATTCACCTTAAGATCTTTTCATATCCTTTTGGCGCTACTGGTTTTCGCTTGCGTGTCTGTAAAATCAAATACCATTTTGCTGAAAGTTCTGTTGAAGGTGATTCTTGCCCTGCTTTTTGTTCATTACCTTTCCACGATTGTTCATGTTTCCCACAATCTAAAACACGACAAAACAAAAAAGGAGAAAATATATGACAAGAAACAACAAATTTACCACCAGCTGAACGATGCCTTTTGTCTCTTTACAATCTTGATCCTTTTGTGGGTGGGTTTCCATAACCAGATTCTATTGCCAATGATTGACATCTTTTTATTGTCGATTATTGTGCGCGCAATCATCATCTATCTTCTCCCTATGAAAGACCCCAGTGGTGTCTGTGAAGAGAAATCGGTTGCCCGAAATTCCTTGTTTGAATATTGTGGTGCGCTGCGCGTTTCTGGCCACATCATTCCATCTGTCTTGCTCACTTACTTTGTACCAAAGTTAGGATTGATTTTCATGATGATTCAGACATCACTAATTATGCTTTCCGAATCGCATTATACCGGAGATGTCATTTTAGGGATCTTGATAATGGTTTTCATACTGTATTTTTTCAATAAAAAGAAACTCAAGTCAAGAAGAGGAATTCTTGTCTCTAATTCATAAAGGCCGAAAGATACTGGTACAACGGGTTCTGGTTGGGTAGCATTGTCATCATCTGTTTATACATGTCAAGGTTTGATCTGACCTGTGATGGTTTGGGAACAATCTGTCGCTGTCCCTCTGGGAGTTGCTGGCATAATCGCTGGTACATTTGTTCGTGGGGGTCTGTATTGGCGACTGGGTGTTTCTTGGAATGTATGACATTTTTCAGTTTTTTCCTCAATTTTTCTCGCCTTTCTTCTGATGTCTCAATGTGGATTTTCTTGAAAACAAGGACGAGGTGCTGGTTGTTTTTGAGGTTGTGTTCGATATGATTGTATTTCATGTCCTCATTGATGGGGTCGTAATGGACCTGGTCAATGATGTTTTCAATGTGATCGTAAAATTCCATCTCATCGGTCCATACTTCCTTGACAATCCGCCTGATTTTTTGTTTCTGGGTCTTGGACAATAGTTTCTGGTTGTTCTCTTCATTGATTTCAATTTCCATGATTCTTTTCTCTTGAGAGGACAAGTCATTAAATTAAAAATTGAAATCAAAATAAAAAAATAAACTAAATAGAAGAAAAACTTTACCATGGGAAGGAGCCCGTTTTATTCAGAAAATGTCAGGCCCCTCAAGGAGAAACCCGTTCTGCAGGATCTGGATGATCTTTTTTGTTATTTTTTTGCGGTGGGTGAAACAGTATTTTATGAGGACAATGCCAGAGTGGCCACCATCGATAGCAATATGGACAACCTGTATATACGGATTATCCAGAGTGAATACGTGCCTCTACCAACACTGGAACGATCCTGTTCGATTTACCGGAAAATGGAGGATCATTTTCCAGAAAAGGACAGCATTTATAGGATCAAATCTGCCATGAAATACAGCTTCAAGAACAAGCATTCACGGGGGGAGCCATTCAGCTTTCATGTGCTCGAAATCTCCAACATCAATGATAATCTATACACCACTTTTTGCCTCAAAACCGACGGGGCCATCTTGAATATTGAATCGTTATCGGTGCGTGGTTATGTTTCCAAAGTCATGGTCGCATCCTCAATCGAACAATTGCTTATTTAGATTGATTCTGGTGTTTCCGTTTTCTACCACCGCCGCCTTGTTGCTGTGTTTTTTTGGAAATCCGCTTGTGCCTGCCTAGGTCATCAGGTGTCTTTTGGTGCTGTTTCTTGAATTGTTGGACACCATCGATTATTTTCCCCAGGCGTTTCGACTGGTCCTGTGTGAGCTGTCCTTGTTTCTTGATGGACGTGATGATGCTTCCTCTCACACCCACTTTTCCAATCATTTTCCGAACTGTTTGTTTATTGTAGATCGCACCATCATTGGCGACAACAGGATCTTCAAAAAGATCCAACGTATAAACGTCCCTTATCTGTTCGGGCACGTCATCCCATTTTTGTTTTTGTTTCGCTAATATGGATTGCCTGTATTGCTGCCCTTTTCCCTGCAAACCCGCCTTCATTTTTCCACCCGATCGACGGAACTGCTGCCGCCGCCTTGCCTGCTGTTGTTCTGTTTTTTCTGTCCGTTCTCCCATGAACTGCTGCTGTTGTTGCTGTAGTTCTTGCTCTTGTATTCGGAGCCGTTGTAAGTAGGTTCTCCGCTGTGCTTGCCGTGTTTGTGGGTTGTCTGTCGATAAATTGTCATTAATCATTGTCATATCCCCGTAAGCGTGTGCGTCCCCATAAATTTTTGATTGACCGGTGATGTAGGAGCGATCGTACACCTGCGCATGCCCATACACTCTTGAATCACCATCAATAATCGCATCACTATACACGCGCGCGTGTCCAAATATTCGAGCGTTGCCACCGACAGTCGCATCCCCAAACACATTGGCATCCTCATAAATAATTGAATTTCTTTTAACATTTGCGTTATCAAAAACTTTTGCGTTATCAAAAACTTTTGCGTTCCCATAAACATAAGCAAAACCCGAAACACTTGCGTTCCCAAACACCCTCACAAAACCGAAAATCTCGGCATTATCAAAAATCTTGGCATCATCATAAATCTTGGCATTATCATAAATCTTGACATCTCCGTAAACTTGTGATCTGTCGTATATTTGGGCATTGTCATGCACAATGATATTATCTCCACCAACAAGGGATTTCCCATAAATTTTGGCTTTCCCAAAAACTTTTGTTTTGACAAAAACTTGTGCTTTTTCGTAAATTTGAGCTTCCCCGAAGATTTGAGCGTCTCCGTAAATTTGTGCTTCCCCATAAACTTTTGCGTTTTCGTAGATTTGTGCTTTCCCCTTGATGTCGGCTTTCCCATAAACTCGGGAATTCCCAGAAATCTCTGCCTGTCCATAGGTGCTTGCCTCACCATACACCCGCGCATCCCCGTAAACTTGTGTATAGCCCTGGATATTGGCCCTTTCGAGCACACTCGCATTTTCGAAAACCTGTGCGTTTCGGCCGATGGTTGCGGTTTTGACTGCCCTGCTTGTGATAGAAACCCACCCTCCAATTGTGTTGTTGGGGTTCTTGTGCCGATTGCCGACATGATAGACATCGATTCCGCTCTCATCCCCCGTGATAAAACCGACTTCATTTCCACATCCACGCACGGGGCACAATGTATTTTTTCCATTAATGACATGTTTTTGTATTACTGGTATGCTGAAACGATGCCCACAATCCGCAACATATATCTGATCCTGACTAATGGTTTTGTTTATAGATGAAGATTTCGATTGCTGTTTTACCATGATATTTATTTATAAAAAAATTTTATAAATAATACTATAGAACCACCGCATGCTGGACAACAATACGTTTCGTGTCTTTTGACGGCGGGCATTTCTCCTTCATCTTTAACACAATAGGGATGCTCTCCACACTCTTCCGTATCTCGTAAAACTGGAGGTTGTCGGGAAGCACACATTCAAGCTCATTCTTGAAGGATGACAATCCCCCAATAAACAGTAAGGGTGTGCCAGGCAGTATCGTCAGTTTCTGAAGACAGCACTCCTTCCCAGTGTAATTCAATGTGTGAAAGGGATTTAAAGACATGCTGGTAAAACCGGGATAAGAGGAGGAGGGGGTGGAGCGCAGGCCACGCCACAATGTCATTTTTGAGCTGGTCCTTGGGCAGATTGAAAAGATGTGCCGTATCTGCTTGACAAGTTCCACAAGACACTCGTCGATCTCTTGATCTGTCAGGTTGGGGCAGATGGCACTGACGACATGCTCATAGATCTCGACCATGGTCATTTTCTCTTTTTTTAGCGCCTTTTTGTGTTTTTCATAGAGTGGAAAGAAGATTGGCAGATACCCATGGATATCTTGTTTCCACCTCCTCACCCGGTTCTTGAATAGTTTTGTATCCTCTCCCTTTAAATATGCCTGGATGTGTTGCTGGGATTTGTTCGTCATGGCGACCAGGGCAAACTTGTCGTTGATTGATAATTGTTTAATAAAATCATTATTTTTTTGAAACCACGTATTATCAAGTGAAGAAACTGTTTCATAGAGAAGATTAAAAAGTTTCGCCTGGATGGAATTGTAGCTAATCTGGAACGACCTGGAGGATGACTTCATCTTGACATTATCACCATCCAGATCCAGGACACATTTGAGGGGGCTCTGTAGGTTGGGGTATTTGGTGAAGTAGAACCGGAACTTGTTTGTTTTCTTTTGAAACAGCCCAGCCGGCATGTCATCCCCTTCACAATAATCGACATACTGCCTGGGGATCACCGGGTAATGATCGGTGCTCTGTTGGAACAGTTTTTTTAATTGTTTGATCTTGGATTTCATGTTTATTATTTATACAAAATAATAAATCATTCAAGAAGAAGATTTTTGTTTTTATAGTAATAAAAATGAATCAAATTGGAGATACAATAGTTGGAACAACAGATTCAGTCGAACCTATTCATTTATGTTCAAAAGCTACTTATGTCATAAGGTCATTGACACTCACACAGGGCACCTGGTTCCTGAATGCGGTAGTGAATGCAGAAATTATTAATGCTATCTGTTTGTTTCGATTTGTTGTTGGATTTTCTGGAGGATTAGCGGAAGTTGAAACATGCGGGATCAATGCCAGTTTAATAAATTGTTGTTATGGAAATTGCGTTTCTCATGTCGCCCAAGTGGATGAATCAACTGTTGTCAATCTTGAAGTAAATGCGACATTTACAACAAGTTGCGGTGATTTGATTATCAGCAATGTTGATGGCGAACATGTTCGTTTTACAGCCACTCGTTTAGCTTGATGTATCTGTTCCAATAAATCATTTGGATTTTTTTATAAATTGATCGACGCTCTTTTGTGCGGGTGTCCGCTTCTGTTGTTGAAGAAGGTCAATTTGTTTGAGTAATTTGTGGATGGTTTTTTCAAGTTGTTTCTGTTGCTGTGTTTTCTGTTGCTGCTGTGCCAGAACAATCTCTTTTGGTTTTTGCTGTTGTTTCTTTTGCTGTTGGACAAGAACAATCTCTTTCTTGGATTTACGGTCGGCTGCAACATCAGCATAGCTTTTTCTTGTCATTTTTCTTATTTAAAGAATAAAAAATAATAAAAATGATTTATTATCAGGATTTTAGTTATTAAACAAATGTCTATATGTGTTCCCATCCATGATATCGACGACAAGACCCGACAGAACATCTACCGCAAGCTAAAAGTCAAGGAGAAGGCCGATATGCGGTCTAAATCATCCATGTTTCGCAACTTAAAGGAGATTTCCCCTTACCGGATCGAAGAATCCGACAGGACTATTTATCTGCCTTTCCAGTGGGCGCACAACCAACCTTTCTTCAAGCCATACCGCCATCCTCGCTCCGATTACGACACGCTCCAGACCCGTTTCACCGGTGAATTGAGGGAAGAACAGAAAACGATCCAGACAGAAGCCATACAGCACCTGAACCAGCAGGGTTCCATCCTGATTGCCTGCTACCCAGGGTTCGGCAAGACCATAACCACACTCTCGGTGTCCTCCAAGATTGGTCTCAAGACCCTCATCCTGGTCAATCGTGTCATCCTAATTGACCAATGGGTCTCAAGCATCCGTAATTTCTTCAAGGAAAACACGAGGATCCAGGTGCTTTCTGCGACAAACATCATGGAGGATGCCGATTTTTACATCATGAATGCGATCAACACCGAAAAACGCCCCCTCTCAAATTTCAAAAGGATTGGATTCCTGATTGTGGACGAATGCCACCTTATGATCACCTCTGTATTTGTCCGGGCATTGGGCTATGTCTGCCCAAGATACCTGGTTGGACTGAGCGCCACCCCTTTCCGCCCCGATGGCCTGGATGTCCTCCTTGACATTTATTTTGGCACGGCGCGGATTGTGAGAGAGATGTTTAGACGACACCTTGTCTACAAGGTCAATACCAACATTGTCATTGAAGGGGAACAGGATGAAAAAGGGACGCTCATCTGGAACTCTGTGATCCAGAAACAAATGACAAATCCATCCAGGAACAATTTTATCCGAGATGTCTGTTTGTTTTTTGAGACAAGGAATGTCCTTATCCTCTGCAAACGGATCCAGCAGGTGAACGACCTCTTCCAGCTTCTCTCCACACAAACACCCACCGCCACACTAAAAGGGAACGAGAATGATTTCAATAAGGATTGTCGGGTTCTGATTGCGACGGTCTCCAAAGTGGGTGTGGGGTTCTCTTTTGATAAGCTGGACATGCTTGTTCTGGCTTGTGATTTAAAGGAATATTACCTACAATTTGTGGGCAGGGTGTTTAGGAAACCCGATGTGGTGCCGGTCATCATTGACATTGTCGATAAGAACCCTGTGCTCCATAGGCATTTCAATAGCAGATTGAAGGTCTATCGTGATTGTGGTGGGACCGTTTATGACTTCCGTTCCGTGTTTCCAGATTTTCATTTATCGTTTGATTGATCTAAAGACATACCCAACATAAGAAAAAAGAGAATGGACAACAACACGGCACTTGCGTTCAATACTATCTGTAATTTTATTCGTGATTTGAGCGGGTCATTTGGCAACAAACAGAAATCACTCTTGTTGTATGGGCATTTGATCGAAAAGACGGGTTTGATCCATATTGACCCGGTGAAGAAACACATTAACATTTTCAAGAAATTTGTCGAGGACAATCAGGATGCGATTGAAAAGAGGGACAAGAACCTATTCAAGAACAATAACATTTCCTATTCTGACAAGGTGTCGATCGACATCAAGAACATTTTTGATATCTGCGATAGGGACGAGGAGAAGGTCATCTGGAACCACCTCTTGACCATCTCTGCTGTTTTGAACCCAGTGGGGAATGCGAAACAGATTCTGAAAGAACTGACAGCACCCAAGAAGGGGGGAGACGTCAATGAGGATAATTTCCTCAAGAACATTATGGAAAAGATTGGGTCCGAGGTGGAGAATTATGATGCTGATAGCATGAATCCTATGCAGATGATCGGTAGTATGATGAGCTCGGGGGCCTTGAACGACGTTTTCCAGAGCATCTCATCGGGTCTGAATGAGGGAAACCTGGACCTGGGTTCGATGATGAATTCGATGCAATCACTCGTCAGCAATCTGAGCACAATGGTGAATGAGAATCAACCCGATACTACTGCAACCACAACAACCAACGTGGAGACCACACCACCCCTGCTGGAGGACACCAAGGGTGATGAATAAGATGAAATTTTTATTGATTTGTTTTTATGCTTGATAAAATAAACTACAAGTTTATTTTATATTTTCTATAAATAGAGAGGGATATTTTATTTTTATTATGAAATTATATTCACAAATTATACATTTGAACCCGATAAAGAGATTGAAAATAGTGGAAGATTATGAGATCCCAACAAATTCCATTATTGGGGTTTTTGGTGAGAGTGGGTGTGGAAAAACAAGTTTCCTCAAATATCTTTACCATTGTTGCGATGAAAAGATGGCGTATATGAAACAAGATATTCTTCTGCACCCCGAACTCACCATTTACGAAACTCTGTGGTTCTATACAGTGTTGCGCCGAAAAGAAGAGTGTGTGAATATCAGTAATGTCCTGAAACAAATGAACATGGAGCATCTGTCCGCCTGCCGTATAGGGGAAACAAAGGGCCTGTCTGGTGGTGAAAAAAAACGCATCCTGATTGCGTATCATTTATTGGATGAAACCACAAATTATATCCTTATGGATGAACCATTCTCTGGGATTGACCCGCACAACACCGATCTTATCTTTTCATTGTTGAAAGAAAAATCTAAAAAACACACCATTATCTTCACGGCCCACCAGTTGCCTTTCCACATCCACCAGCAACTCGACGAAAAATGGACTTTTATACCAGAAACGGAAAAAGATCAATTCCAGCTTGAAATCATTTATAACCAGGATGACGATTCATTTTCCAATATCAGCATCGGTTCGACCAAGGCAATTCAATCCTCATCCATTACAAGTGCTTACTGCCAGTGGAAATACCTGTTCCTCCGCGATCGTATCCTTGACAAACGGAATAAATGGATTGTTTTTCTGCGCTGGACAACACCTCTATTTGTGGTTATCCTCCAAGAGATTTTTATTGGTTCTTTTCCAAGGTACTTAAAACGATGGGAAGAGAGCCGTGATTCATTTGATCTGTTCAAGATGGTAATCATGCACACAATCCTCCTCTTCACAGTATCCATGATCCCAATGCACATGCTGAATGACCATTTCCACAAACGCTCCATTATCCAGCATGAAATCAGTCAGGGGATTTACAGAAGGAATGCATATTTTTTCAGTGCGATTTTATGGGATCAATTCTCCTTGGTTTTGATTTCCTTGTGCATCGTGCTGGTGCTGATGCCACCCGATCATTTCTTCTTGACTACTTTTTTTAATGTCATGATGGAGATGAACTTTACAAACATGTTGATGTGGGTCTGTTCTTCATTCCCCAATGCCTCCTTCAATACAACCCTGATACTGGTTTCCACCTATATCTCCATTGCTTTTATTGGAAATATGGGGATGCTTTTACGGAGTTCTTCAATGGACATTGCCCAGTATATCAGCATGACCCATATCCAGAGCAATATTTTTGTAGAAAAATTATTCCAGTATTTTCCAACCATGAAACAACAATTGGATTTTACGATATCGTGCCTCAATATCCATCCAAGGATGGAATACATAAAGTGGATTGGTGTGTCCCTTGGGGTGTGGGCATTCCTGCCAATTATAATGGTGGTGTATATGTATTCTAACAGCACCCATTGATTTCACACTGGAGTAGGGGTGGTATATTCTTGTAGAAATCCTGGACATTGAGTTCAACATTCCCGACCCCTTGTGGATAGCCCACAAATTTAAAGGGTAAAAACCCAGTGTACCAGAGGGTGTCTGGTTGTTTATCGATTTTTACCCAATATTTTCCATCATACGTGTCTGTCCCAGTTATTTTTACAGGGACGTTCCTGTGCCCGTTGATGTTTAGGTAAGAAACCCATTCATAATCGGGGACAAAATAAAAAACGGGGACAAATTCTGAACTACATGAAGTGGGTGTGTAATCCCAACCCTGGATAGGCAATAACATTTTCTTTCTTTTAGAAAGAAAAATTTTTCAATAATTATTGTAAAACATTCGAACCAATAAGAAAATACACAGAAACACTGGGAACAATATGAACAAGATGGATGGCTTGTGGGGTTTCATAAAGAATAAGTTGAAGACCTCGGCGATTGACACCAGGGAGCAGATTGCGACAAAAAATAGGACAATAAAACGGGTATTGTAATAACGAAAATTATTTTCTCTAATGTGCGAAAAAATGTCCGTATTCCTGTAAATCTCAAACATGGAGAGGGAAACATAACAAACAAGGAACAATAAAACTACAAAGGACAGGATAAACCCAACCCGGAAAAGCAGCTTGTCTTTTGTGTTTAACGAATAATCATCTTGGATCACCCTTGCCGTTTTTCTCATGTTTATAAGAGACGCAACAATAAGGATAAAGGCCAGCACATACAACAGGAAGGTATTGAAGATGCTGTAGGATGTCCTTTTCAATCGGTAAAGATCTGTGGTATCAATCGTGGTCCCAAGTCGCCTGTAGTGCCTCAACAATGACATTATGTCCTTGTCATTCTCTGGGCGTATTTTTATAATCTCAACGTCGTTAAAATCGTAGCGGAGTGGCAGGCGGGGGCGCATAAGGACGGTGTTTGTCGCAGGATTTATGTTGTGGTAATACTGGTTGCCGATGCCTGAGTATTTATCGATTGTGTTTGTCAAACAATAAGAAGAATTATTTGTGGAAGAAGCCATTGATTTATCATTTATCAAAAAAATATTTAATTAAATTAAATGACAACAAATTCCCCATTTATTCTTATTCCCAATGTCGAACGAGATCTTGACCTGGTCGTAAAGACACAACCGTTTTATTCCATTTTCTACAAGACAAGCAACAGCACAAACAGAAGAATACCAGAAAGAGTAAAAATGGCTGCAAGTGCTTACCGGCAGACGAATCGGACACTCGGTGGAAAATCGTGCGCAGACATACTAAAAAGCTCAGAAGATCCACATTATATTATTGTGAATGACATTCCATTCCATTTATACGGTAATGACAATGGAAAAGAGAACCTATATTTTTTGTTTGTTGTCTTTATGACAACCATTGTCATTGGGACAATCACATTCTCATACTGGTCGTATCTGCTTGGGAATAACCTTATGGAAGACAATTTCAGAAAAACCATTGAAACAAGATCAACCTACCTGTCTGTTCTTTTCGTCGTGATGATGGTCTTTTTATCGGTTGTGTTTTACGAGTTCTTCACACTAAAACGCCTCTCGTTGCGCTGGTTCCAGAATCAAACAAGGGACACATCTTTTTATGATTTCATACTAAACACACGCAAAATCTTCCTGTGGGGATTCATGATCCTATGGTTGGGTGTTGTTCTGTTTATCACAATCACAATATCCAAACGACCCGAGAATTTCAAAAAATTAATAGCAGTCAATGTTGTATCAATCTTGATGCTGTTTGCGTCCCAGTACCTTTATTACAGGACACCCTCCAAACAAATCAAGACATTCTGTTTGGTCCTCAGCACATTTGTTATTGGGCTCGTGTTGTTTTTGATGTATGGTTTGTAAAATCCTAAAATTGAAGTTTGATTTTAGGATTACGATAAATAATAGAAATGGATTACGAAAAGGCCGTGTTTGGGCTTTTAAAAAAGTATTTCGAACAATATGACGTCGCAACAATCCAGAAACAGAGTTATAATTATTTCTTGACACACCGCCTCCCAAAAATCATTGAAGAAGAACCAGTTATCCAGGTGGCCTTGAAAAAGAATGAGCACATAAGGATCGAGTTTGGGCAGGTCTTTATCGATCGCCCCTATATTATCGATGAGAAGAGGGTGATCCAGTATATCCTGCCAAGTGAAGCACTGATCAGGGACCTCACCTACTCCAGTGTTTTTTCCATTAATATTTTCACTAAACATTTTATACTGGATGAGAATGAAGAGGAGACCATTATTGAAGAAAAAAAATACACAAAAATCCCAATTGCCCGTATCCCTATGATGGTGGGGTGCACAAAATGCAATTTATCATTAATGTCAAGGGACCAGCAGATCGAGCGTGGCCAGTGTGAGAATGACCCAGGGGGGTATTTTGTGATTAAAGGAAAAGAAAGGGTGCTTGTGGCTCAAGAGAGGATCAATTACAATAATGTTTATGTTTTTGAAAAGAGGACAAATGATCAAAAACACCTAATGGTCAGTGAGATCCGGAGCATGTCGGATGAAACCGGTCATTCGATCCTGATCCAGATGAAGATTTGTGTCTCCATGATGCGGGTGGTTGTTTCTGTTCCATTCATCAGCCAGGATGTGCCTCTTGGGTTTATTTTTATGGCCTATGGTTGTTCCCCGGAAGAGATTGAATTTATTTTACGGAAAAACCTTGAGATCTCGAGCCCCGAACTGGATCTTTTTATTGAGGGTATTGTGAAGGATGCTGTGATCATCCAGAATGAGGAGAATGCCATACAGCACATCGCCCAGTACGCAACCCATGTTGTTTCAAAAGAGCGCCGGTATGCCTATGTCAAGCAGATCCTGATCAATGAGGTTTTCCCACACCTGGGGATATCCAATTATGAAAAACAAAAGACATTTTATCTGGGGCACATGTGCTCGAAACTCTTGCTGACTTTTATTGGGAAACGACCCCTTGATGACAGGGATCACCTCTCCAATAAGAGGATTGAGGTGAGTGGGATTCTGGTGGGGGATCTATTCCGGACTCTATGGAAAAGGTTCATACGCACCATCACCCCCCAGTTGATGAAGCGTTCCGATATCATCACCATTATCTCCAAAATCAATGTCATTACAATGGGGTTGAGGCATTGTTTTTCTACTGGGAACTGGGGCATCCCAAAATCCAATTACATCAGGACGGGTGTGTCACAGGTCTTGAGCCGGTTGTCCTATAATTCTACCTTGTCCCATTTGAGGCGGATTGTCATTCCAATTGGAAAGGAAGGAAAGAACACCAAGATCCGCCAGGTCCACCCCACCCAGATTGGTTTTGTGTGTTCGTCTGAAACCCCTGAAGGGTGTTCTGCGGGGATTGTCAAGAATTTCTCGTTGATTGCCGAGGTGTCGCTTGGACACGACCCTCTGTATATAAGGATGGTCCTTGAGAATATCCAGGGCATCGAGACCGATTTTTACAGATTTATGGAATATGAACAATGGATCAAGGTGTTCTTGAATGGGAATTGGATTGGGATCGTAAAAGACCTTGACAATGTTTTATCATCGTTGCATTCATTAAAATACCAACAGCACGCCATCCCCGAATACACATCGTTTGTCTTTGATGGGAATGAACTGAAGATTTTTTGCGACGAGGGAAGGATGATTCGCCCTCTTTTTGATGCCCAGAATATGCCTTCGATTGACGATTTATGCGCGTTCTCATGGGACCAATTGGTGAGACAGGGCAAAATAAAATGGGTGGACGTCCATGAGATTGAAAATAAATTCATTGCCATGTACCCAAATGAAATCCAGCTCGACACGGATTATTGTGAGATCCATCCATGCCTGATGCTGGGTATTTGTGCGAGCATGATGCCATTTGCCGATCACACACAATCACCCCGAATCTGTTACCACGCCAGCATGGTCAAGCAGTCCATCGGTGTCTATTCTGCGACAAATGAGATCAGGAGTGATACAGTGTCCCATTTATTATCTTACCCCGAGAAACCACTGGTCAGGAGCCACGTGGAGGAGTGGATGAAAATGGACAATCTTCCTTGTGGCAACAATGTCATAGTGGCGATTGCTTGTTATGGGGGGTGGAATCAGGAGGACTCCATCATCCTGAACAAGAGTTCGGTGGATAAAGGGCTTTTCCGTTCTTTTTCTTACAGAACAATTGTTGTGGAAGAAAAAAAGAAAACATCCACGCATATTGAAACAATTGAAATGCCTTCTGCTGACATTCGCATCCGCAGTTTTAATTATACAAAACTGGACAAGAATGGCATCGTGAGGCCCGGCACCTTTGTTGGGAGTGGGGATGTCATTGTCTCGAAAATATCCACACGCCAGGTCAAGATTGGAAAAGAGGACAAATTTGATACATCTGTGATTATCAAGAATGGGGAGGAAGGGTATGTCGATAAGGTCTTCATCACCACAACCCCCGATGGGTACAAGATGATCAAGATCAAAATCAGATGCCTAAAGATACCTGAAATTGGTGATAAATTATGCTCGAATTGTGCCCAGAAAGGGACCATTGGTATGACCCTAAACCGTGAAGACATGCCCTACACATTGGATGGGATTGTGCCCGATATTATCATCAACCCTTTATGTTTTACACGGGATACGAGGGTCCATTGTTCGGACGGGTTGTCGAGAAGGATGGACACCATCCTCAATGATGATGATTATTATGTGTGGAGTTTTGACACGTCTTCTCGTGGTTTGGCATTTGGGAAAAGCATGGGTGGAGAATTCAAGGCATACACCGATATAGTGTGCCTTACAAAAACGGATGGAAAAAACATCCGGTGCACACCAGATCACAAATTCCTACTGCTTGATGTTTCATGTGATAAATTTTACTGGAAAGAGGCCCAATACATCGAAGAAACCGATTTCCTCGTTTGTGGGCCCGAGTGTCCGGAAGATTACGAGTCCATTACGGATTTTATATGGACCATGAAGATTGACAATCATGTTTTTGGGCTGAAGGACATGCGCCAGCGCACACGCTCCCAGTCCCTTTTTCGTTTGATGGGGTTCTACCATTCTGTCGAGACATCCCCAGTGGTGGTATGCCAGGATGCCAACACTATATGGAATGATATGGATCGAATGCCCCTCAAATTCACTATACATTTTATCAAAAAAATTATGACAATCAATCAGCTTGCGGATTTCCCCAAATGCCTCTGTCGGGAATACATCTCCGCATTCTTGTCGATTGCTCTGGAGATAGACAAAGAACACCTGTTGTATGCCGAATGGAAGAAGGACTTGATGGACATTTCGGTTTTATCAAAAATAAGCTCTCTCCTGTTGCTGAATTGGGATGTGCGTTCCTCCATCCTGGAGAAGGGGGATTATATTTACCTAAAGATCCACGACATTATTTCTTTTCAAGAGCAGGTAGGGATTCGGTATTACCCGTTGAAATCCATGCGCCTTACAGTTCTCTCGTATTATTTACGACACCCCCAGGGGTTCTTTCCATCGTGGGAAAGTTTCCTGGAACAGTCACAATGCTCCGGGTGGTGGCACAAGGACAATCTGAACACTTTA
>Ga0172373_10005975_pt1 | contig 16380 bp, 18 predicted proteins | sample Lak10m_2_FD_114546 | JGI IMG/M metagenome (GOLD analysis project Ga0172373, IMG submission 114546) | Freshwater microbial communities from Kabuno Bay, South-Kivu, Congo - kab_092012_10m | ecosystem: Environmental > Aquatic > Freshwater > Lake | place: Democratic Republic of the Congo...
CAACAATTCCCAGGTTTTTACCTCTTACCTCAAATGAGTTTGAAGCGTCTTTAAGCCATTCACCATTATGTGCTGCAAAGTTTTTTTCCGGTATTCTGCGAATAAGAAAAACACACTCTGCAATTACAAGCTCGGCAACAGAACGTGTATTTGAAAAAGGTGCATTAAAAACCGGAATACCGTGAAGCTTTGCTGATAATAAATCTACCTGGTTTGTGCCAATGCTGTAGCATCCAATTGCAATAAGTTTTTTTGCATGCTTAAGAATATCACTTGTAATATTTGTCTTAGATCTTATACCAAGAAGATGAACATCTTTTATCTTTTCAATCAACTCTTCGGTTTCTAAAGAACTTTTTTGATATTCAACAGTATTGTATTGATTATCGTTAAAAAGCCGTACAGCATTGTTATGCAAGCCTTCAAGTAAAAGAATTTTTATTTTGTCTTTAGAAAGCGATAAAGATTTTTTTGTATTGGGCATAAAATTTTATTTTAGTCTTTAAAAAGTTTTAGTAGTAAAAGTAAGATACAAACAATTAAACAGATTTATTTGTATTTGAAATATTGCTATCTATTGCTATCTATTGCTATAAATTATTTCGCTGATGATGTTGTAAAGCCATGCAAGAAAAACGCCGAAGAAGAATCCATAAAAAAACGCCCAGAAAAATCCTATAATTGCACCAAGCCAGGTAAAGGTGTATCCAAAAAAGAAAGAAGAAAACTTAGAAAAAAAATCTCCTTGTGAATCAATAAATAAAAGCCAAAAATTTCCTAAAAGAAAAGATAAGCCAAGCATTAAGCCCAACGCTAAACCAAAGGCTCTTCTGCGTAAATCCATAAGAACTCCGTAAAATATTTTTTATTTGTGCTGAACTAATTTCTGTCTTTCTTCTCAATCTCCACAACTTTGTTTTTGCTGTAATCCATGACGCCAACCATTAGACCGGCTGTTACTACAACTGCCCCAGCTATTTGAAAACCAGTAACATCTTTTCCAAACAAAAGCATAATAAATGGAAGTAAAGCAAGCCAAACATTTGTATAGGGCACCCAAAAATGTGCAGAAAATTTTGAGAGTTTAAAGAAACCAAAACTGTAAATATATCCCGTTAATCCAGCGGCAATTACAAAAAGTATTGGCAGCCAATTATCTGGAATTATGTTTCCATCAAACAAAGAGAAGAACTGATGATATTCTGTTGATTTAATAATCTCTTTAATTTTTTCTTCTTCCTTTTCAGACACTTCAGATTTTAAAACATAATTATTATCTGATTTAGCATAGTAGTTAAGAATAAATTCTTTTTTACCGTCATCAATTTTATTTAATACCCTTGTTTCAAACTTAGAAATCTTAACACTTTCGGGCATGTTAGCATTCATCATATTTCCAACTAACGGAATAATAAAAATTGCCGTAGTAATAAAAATCATTTTCCAGATTTCTCGCCATAACACAAGTGCATTTGGTCCAACTCCGGGCAAAGCTGTTTGAACAGTTTTATTATTTAAAACTTGCTGCGAAAGTAAACATCCGTTAATAATTAATATCCAGACAATTGCTGTGATATCTAGAGATTCACCATTGTCTTGTGCAAATCCTAAAAGCCATGGTATGTGCGGCGTTGCAAGTCCGGCAATAACAAGTGATATTCCGAGCCAGTGTTCTTTACGAATTGGAGCATTAAAAAGTATTTTACCAAAGAAAGGAAGAAACGCAAGGTAAACATTTACATAAGGAGCATAAATGTGCGGGGAGTGGTTTCTTGGCAAGTAAAAAAAACCAATGTTTTCAATAACACCGGTAAAGGCGCACACAATTATTGTTGTTAAAGAAATATATCCCGGCCATAAATACTTGGCTTCTTTGCCGCGAATTAACTCAACAGACACAGCAACAACAGCCCAGGCTAGTTTAGAAATTTCCCGCCACCAAGTCATAACTCCGGCAGAAATATCAACTTTATCTCCGCCAGTGTACTTTGGCTGATTAGCCATCCAGTTTAAAACATATTGCCCGCCAAGCCCGCCATTAATTATGGAAAGCCAGGTAATTAGAAAAATCCACTCCACAAATTATTCTCTTTCTAATGAATCATTATTTTTTCTTTATTCGACAAAGCAAAGTTAAAGAAATAATTTTTGTAATTCAGTTTCTTCGATATAACTTCGAACTGTTAAAAAATTTTATTTCACAAACCAGAAATCATTTTATGCAGAAGAGAGCAGCGTTTTTATCAACAGATAACCTTGAAAACTTTTTTACTTATGATAAACTGTTATTTGAACCAATGAAAAAAATAGGCTGGATCGCCGAAGAAGTTTCCTGGCGTAATGAAAATGTAAGCTGGAAAGATTATGATGCAGTAGTTGTTAGATCAACTTGGGATTATCAAAATGATTCTGAAAAATTTATAAATGTTTTGGAAAAGATTGATGGTGTATCGCACCTTGAAAATGATCTAGACTTGATGAAATGGAACATGAATAAAAATTATCTTTTTGATCTTGCACAGAAGGGTATAAAAATAGTTGACACGATTTGGGAGAAAAATTTTAATAAATACTTAGCTCACGAATATTTTGAAAAACTTGATTCGGATGAAATAATTATTAAACCGAACATTAGTGCAAATGCTGATAATACTTTCAGATTAACAAGAGAAAAATTAAATAAAAATCTTGAGCAGTTAGAAAAGATATTTGCGGCTAGAGAATTTATGGTTCAGCCGTTTTTAAAAAATATAATTGATGAAGGTGAATATTCTTTATTCTTCTTTAACGGAAAGTTCAGTCATTCTGTTTTGAAGAAACCAAAAGAAAACGATTTCCGCGTACAGGAAGAACATGGCGGAAATATTCAACCATTTAAAGTATCCTCTGAGTTGATCTTGATCGCAGATAACATCATTAAAAAACTATCAACAATTCCACTATATGGCAGGGTAGATTTGGTTAGAAATAATCAGAACCAATTTGCTCTTATAGAACTGGAACTTATCGAACCATCTCTTTATTTAAATAAAGATGACCAATCTCCGCTTAGATTTGTTAAGGCATTTGAGGAAAAAATATTAAAGTTTACGGTGTAAAATTTTTCAACTTTAGTTACTTCGGCCTTTTCTCACGTAAATTTTGTCGCAATCATCTGCTGTATTATTGATTTCAGGTGAATTTGAAAACCGCTTAATCTAACAGACAATGGTACTTAAATTGTGAGTTAAGGACCAAAATAAAAGGTTAAAAAATGATTAAGTGTTTTTTACAATTTTTTCTTATTGCCATATCAGTACCGTCTTTAATTTTTTCCCAAACCACTTATTACGTTTTTGAATCTGGAAGCAATAGCAACAACGGATTAACTCCTCAAACTGCTTTTGCAACATTGCAATACGCAGCGGATATGGTTTCAGCTGGAGATTCTGTTTTAGTCCTTGAAGGAAATTATGTCGGATTTGATATTAGGACAAACGGAACTCAGAACTCCCCTATAGTTTTCAAAGCAATTGAAAATAATGTTGTAATCGATGAAAGAAATTCTATTACATCAGACGGAATAAATATAGAAAATGCTGGTTGGATCGTAATTGATGGATTTGAAGTTATGGATCAGCCAAGAGCAGGAATAAGAATAGTGCTTTCAGATTTCGTAAAAATCAAAAATAACAACTGCCATAATAATTATCGCTGGGGAATATTTACAGGATTCACAAATGATATTTTAATAGAAAATAATTCCTGTTCTTTCAGTGAAGATGAACACGGCATTTACGTTTCCAATAGCAGCGACAGACCAATAATCAGGAACAATCATTCGTTCAACAACAACGGTTGTGGAATCCATATGAATGGTGATATTTCAATGGGTGATGATGGAATTATCAGCAATGCAGTGGTTGAAGGAAATATTATTCACGACAATGGATATGGCGGCGGTTCTGCAATAAATATGGATGGAGTTCAGGATTCGGAGATTTTTAATAATCTAATCTACAACAATCATGCAACTGGCATTGCAATGTATCAAATCGATGGCGGAGATGGTTCAAAGAATAATAAAGTTTATAACAACACGGTCATTCAGCCGAGCGATGGAAGATGGAATATTCTTGTTACCGATGGTTCAACGGGTAATACTCTTTACAATAATATTTTAATAAGTCATCACAGTTTTAGAGGAAGTATTTCAATAGATGCTGCATCCACAAGCGGATTTACAGGTGACTACAATATTCTCGTTAATCGGTTAAGCAATGATGATGGCAATTCAAATATGACACTAGGTCAATGGCAGTCTCTTGGTTATGATCTTCATTCAATGATTGCTGATCCTGAGAATCAGATCTTTGTTGATCACACAAATGGAAATTTTCATTTGCTTCAAACTTCACAAGCAGTTGATGCAGGAACGAATTTAGTTCTACCAACTGTTTTTGAAGATTTAGATAATGTTTCACGTCCACAGGGAACTGGTTTTGAGATTGGCGCTTATGAATATACAGGGACTACTGAAGTTGTTGAAGAACATATTCCTCAATCATTTAAGTTACTTCAAAATTATCCGAATCCATTTAATCCAAGCACAAAAATCAGGTGGCAGTCAACAGTCGGCAGTTGGCAAACTCTGAAAGTTTATGATGTTTTAGGGAATGAAGTCGCGGTTTTAGTAGATGAATATAATCCTGCTGGCAGCTATGAAATTAATTTTAATGCAAACAACCTCTCAAGTGGAGTGTACTTTTATAGAATTCAAGCTGCCGAATTAATTCAAATAAAATCGATGATACTAATTAAGTAGGAAAAAGAGAATGAAGATATCAATACACATTTTGTTTTTAGTTATTGCAGTAATTATCAATAACCGGTCAGCAAATGCAACTGAAATAATTGTTAGCAATTCCACAGAATTACAAAACGCCATTAACAATGTTCAAGGTGGAGATACAATTACACTTCTTAGCGGAACATATGGCGCTCTTACCATTTCCGGAAAAAATAATAATTCCTTTGTTGCTATAAGAGCAAATATCGAAGCCACTGTCATCTTTTCAAGCATAAATTTTAATAATAGCAGTCATTGGGAGCTAATAGGAGTTGAAATTAAACCGAGATATACAAGCGGTGCTGATGGAAAAAACGCTGTAAACTTAGATGGCAATTACCTTACTCTAAAAAATTGTAATATAAATTATTCTGATGATATTTCGGGCTGGACAGATTCGGACTGGCTGGCTCGTGCAGGCAACGGAATTGTAATGGATGGAACTAATTTAACTGTTTTAGGAAATACAATTACTGTTGTTGATCATGGAATTGGCAGTAGTGCATCAAATTCACTGGTATCAGGAAATCTAATTGCAAATTTTCGTGGCGATGGAATTCGAGGATTGGGTGATGACGTAATTTATGAATATAACATAATAAAAAATTCTTTCGATGTTGATGATAATCATGATGATGGATTTCAATCGTGGTCAGTTGGTCCGGGTGGTGTTGGAACTGGTGTAGTAAAAAATATTACTTTGCGTGGAAACACAATAATCAATTATGAAGATGCTAATCAACCATACAGAGGTAATTTGCAAGGAGTTGGATTGTTCGATGGAATGTTTGAGAACTGGGTTGTTGAAAATAATTTGGTTATTACGGATCACTGGCACGGGATTTCATTTTATGGTGCTACTAATTGTAAAATTATAAACAACACTGTAGTAGATAATGATTTAACACCATCACCCGACCCATGGATTATGGTTACTGATCATAAAAATGGAACGCCATCATCGGGTGTAATTGTTAAAAATAATATTTCTACAGATTTTTCTTTTACAGGTGGTGTTACTGAAGATCATAATATGGAAATTACAATGAACGAAACATCAACTTACTTTGTTAATCCATCCGGTGGTACTGGTAACTATCATTTGATTTCTACAAGTCCTGCAATTGATGCTGGTAGTTCTGGTTTTGCACCAGCTATTGATAAAGATGGCATAGCTCGTCCGCAAGGTAGCGGATTTGATATTGGCGCATATGAATTTACATCTGCAGCTTCTGTGGGTGAGGAAACACTTCCTAATGATTTTATTTTATTTCAGAATTATCCAAATCCTTTTAACCCTACTACTAAAATAAAATATCATTTAGCCATCCCTGGTTTTGTTTCGTTAAAACTTTTTAATGTTTTAGGGAACGAAGTTGAAACTCTTGTTGATGACTATAAACCCGCAGGCACTTATGAAGCTGTTTTCAATGCTAAGGAATCAGCAAGTGGAATTTATTTTTATAAAATTACAGCTGGTGGTTTTGTTAAAACAAAGAAGATGTTAGTACTAAAATAAGAAATCAAAGCGTTTTAATATCAAATAAAACTTCTCTCCTTAAGTTTAAAATACTTGAATAGTATTGCTATTTTACCAAGTAATATTATTTTGTTTTTACAATTTTATAGCAACATCCGAAAAATTATTTTTTAATATGGTTACAATAGTTGATTACGGTGATGTTTGCATCAATGAAGTTGCGGCATCAATTGGTAAAATTACAAATGATTATAAAGTATCAAGAAAAGAACTTGATATTTGCGGCGCTGATAAGATTATCTTTGCCGGCTGCGGAAGTGCACCCGCTGTGATGAGAAAAATTCAAATGCTTAATTTATACTCAGTGCTTCGTGTTGTTAAAAAACCAATTCTGGGTATCGGGCTTGGTATGCAGTTGATGGCAGATTATTCTACTGAAGGAAATTTTTCTTGTCTTGGATTCTTTTCCGGAACAGCAATAAAAATTGATGATGCAATTAATGAAACTGCTTATAAAGGAATGCACAAACTTAATATTTGCAGGCAAAGCACTTTATTTGATGGGATTGATGCAAATGCAGAATTCTTTTTTAACAATTCATATTATTTACCTAAAAGCGGTCTATCAACCTCAACTTGCCAAGGATTGATAAATTTTTGTTCTTCTATTGAAAATGAAAACGCTTATGGTGTTCAATTTCATCCGGAAATGTCTGGCGAGGCAGGATTAAAACTTCTTAGAAATTTTATAGAGATGTAATTGATGAATAAAGAAACCAACACAAATTCAATCTTTGAAACTGAAATAATTGTGCGTCCGGATGATATTGATATGAATAATCATGTTCATAACTCAAAATATCTTGATTACATACAGACAGCAAGATTTATACAAATGCGTGATAATTATAAAGTTCCGATGGAAGAATATATTGGCAAAGGTTTAAACTGGTTTGCAAGCGAAGTTCACTTACAATATAAACGTGAATTAAAATTTGGCGACATTGCTCTGGTTAAAACACAGGTAGGCGATTGGAGCGGTGCACAGGTTACAATTAACGTTTGGGTTTACAATAAAGCAACAAATAAAATTGCTGTGGAAGGGAAAATGCTTTATACTCTTGTTTCGCTTTCTTCCGGGCGACCGACAAGAATTCCCGAAGAACTTATTGAAAGACATAAAATTTAAGAAAGAAGTTACGTTTGAAATATTCGGTTGATGCTTTTCATGTTATTGTATTTCTCTTGTCAATTTCAATTCTCCTAACAGGCTGTCAATCATTTTTTGAGGTGCCGAAAGATGATTATAATAATCTTGAAACAATGAATGATATAAAAGTTGTTTATAAAAACGGAAAAGAATTTATTGTTGAAAAAAATGATACAACAAATATTAAAATGCTTGGAGATTCTTTAATTGTACACCAAGGTATCGAGACAAAATATATTGGAATGAATGATGTTGAAAAAATCAGAGAATCCAGATTTGATTTTGGAAGAACATTATCGTTGGTAGTTGGTAGTTTCGTCGGTTTTATTTTAATAATAAGTTTATTTTTTTTGGCCTTGGGTGGTGTTAATTTGACCGGGTAATTATAAAAAAGAATTTATGAAAAACTCAAGTTTTACTTTTCAAACAACAATTTTTCTTTTGTCAATTTCAATATTGTTAACAGGATGTTATTCATTCTTTGAGGTGCCGAAGAATGATTATAGTAATCTTGAAAGAATGAATGATATAAAAGTTGTTTATAAAAACGGAAAAGAATTTGTTATTGAAAAAGATGATACTACTAATATTAAAATAGTTGGAGATTCTTTAATTGTGCACCAAGGTATCGAGAAACAATATATTGGAATGAATGAAGTTGAAAAAATCAGAGAATCTAGGTTTGATTTAGGCGGCACAATAACAATTTCAATTGTAACATTTACTTTATTATTAGTATTGTTTCTTTCAACATTTTCATTCAAAACATAAAATTAGGTTTCAATAACTTCTCATCAAATAAATCTCTCTTAATAACAAACTCATAAAATCTATCCTTATGTGGAACAGTCTTGGGTGGAAGTGAAAACGAAGCAACATATTTTCCGATGAGATTATTTGAAAATAAATTGTAAACAGAAATTTCATTTTGGTTTGCGATGATTAAATACTTTTCTGAATTATATTTCTTATTAGGAAAGCGCTGACTGAAGATTTTACTTTTAAAGTTAGAGATAATAGTTGGAGTGCTTATTAATAAAGTGTCTTTTATCTTGAAAAAATATTCTTCCTCGTTTTCATAAACTTCAAAATTACTTTGCTTTGTAATCGGCTCATATTCCAAAACAGATAATTCCGTTTTTATCACTACGGGATTTTGAGATGATAAAGAATCAATAAACAAATTCCATTTATCTTCAGATAAAAGATCTTCCTTATTAATTTTATCGGAAAATTCTTTATCAGAAGTGCCGGAATATTTTCTATAAAGTTTTAAATAATTATCTATTTCAATATTTTTTATCATAAATTCTGTGTAGAGTCCGGAAATTGGATATGATATTGATGCATCAGTCTTTTGAAAATCTAATTTGCTAAGTAACTCTTTATAGTTTGCAAATCCTGATTTAATCAGGAATACTCCCATTTCAGAAATTGTGTGCGCTTCAAGTCCGCCACGCCCGCCAAATGCAACAGCAAATCCTTCCTGCAAAAACGGATGTGTGTAAAGCGGTACTTTTCTAAGTTTATAATTTATTAGAAAATGCAGTAGTTCGTGATAGTGAGTATTGTATGTTGTGATAACATAGTCCTGTGCAAGAATAAAAATACCACGAGTTACAAATCCTGTTACTTTTTGAATCTCTTCTTCATCCTTACAAAGAAAATAAAATATTTTCTTTTCCTTTAATTGATTTTGTTCCTCTTCTGTAAAAGAAAGTAGTTTGCTTATTCTGACTATAAACTTTTCTAAAAGATTAATTGAATAGTCATTAAATAATGTTTCATCACTTACAAAGAACTTAAAATAATCAGTAGTGATTGTTTTCCAATTACGTGAATGATAGTATGCTGAAGTGACAAGAAAAGAGTCTTTTAGAAAATAGTCTCTTTTAAGATTTAGAGTAGGAATCGTAATAGTCAGCGAAGAAAAATTGTTCTCAAGATTTTCGAATTTGTACTCATATTTAATTTTTCCGTTTAAAAGATCATCGTTAAATTCATTTGGAATATCATTAGCAATTAAGAATTTGTTTTCTATTCCTTCATATTCAATTCCGAAACGATTTGCAATTTGCAGTTCATCAGCATTAATGTAGTTTGAAATCCCGGGAGAGTTTGTGATAAGTAAATTAATTATTTTATCAATACGATCATTAGAAATTGTTTGAGTGTAAGTGAAGGGAAAAAACAAAAGAAGCAAAAAAATAATTTTCATCATTAAACCTGCTTTACTGATAATGAAAATTAGAATTATAGTTTATCTAAAAATATCCTAAAAAAATCCCATCTGTTCTTTAAAGCTTTCATAAACTCTATCGTACTTTGGCAATGCGCCTTCAAACTGGCAAATCTCGGAAGCAAAATCGTTTGCAAGTTTATTTATGTATGGTATTTCCAATCCGTGTAAATATCCAACACAAAGTATCGCTGCAAATGCATCCCCGGCACCGGTAGTATCAATAACTTTTACATCATCGATAGAATGATTGTATCTTTTTCCATTTTCAAAAATTGATGAGCCTTCTTTTCCTCGTGTAACCGCAATCATTTTTATATCAAACTTTTCCATAAGTTCATAAGCAATTCGTTCTGTGGAATACTCTGTTTGTACGAAAAAATCATTTAGAGTATGCATTTCATCATAATTCACTTTTACAAAATCAGCAGCCACAAGAGATGTTTTAAGAAGTTCTTCATCATAAAAATTCTGCCTAAGGTTTAGATCTGCAAAATATTTAAACCCGCGATTAAAGAATGATTGAATTGTTTTACGCGAAATATCAGATCGCTGCGCAAGTGTTCCAAAGTACAGACAATCTGTATCCGAACTAATCAAATAATTATTTTCATCATTTAATTCTATAAAATCATAAGCGCAATCAGGCTCTATTTTAAATTTTGGATTTCCGGAATCATCTAAGGAAACCAAAGCCATCCCTGTTGGATGAAGATTATCGTGCTGGATAAAATCAAAAGATAATCCGGAATGTTTCAAATCATTTATAGCCTTGTTGCCAAGAACATCTTTTCCAACGCGGCTAATAATATTTCCGTTATCGGTTAGCTTTTTTACGTGATAGATAAAATTTAGCGGGGCACCGCCAAGTCGTTTGTGGTTCGGATAAATATCAAAAAGAATTTCTCCGATAGAAGTTATATTCATAAGACGGGAATTATTTGTTCCTATAATTTGTTAAATCACTATCAATAATATGAAAAGGTTATGAAACTTTATCAACTGAAAACGTCACAAAAATTACCAATATCTTTAGAAACAGCTTGGAAATTCTTCTCGAATCCGGCAAATCTATCTAAAATCACTCCGCCTTGGTTAAACTTTGAGGTTAGAACCGAATTATCAGAAAAAATGTATGCGGGAATGATCATTACTTATTTTGTTCGTCCTTTATTAAATATTCCACAAACTTGGGTTACAGAAATAACTCATGTTAGTGAACCAAATTATTTTGTGGATGAGCAAAGATTTGGTCCATATAAAATGTGGCACCATCAGCATATCTTTACAATTGCAGAAGATGGCGGAGTAATGATGGAAGACATTGTAAGTTATGTTGTTCCTTTTGGATTTTTAGGACAGATTATAAATTCTCTTATTATATCAAAAAAGATTAATGAGATTTTTAATTATCGTAAACAAGTATTAGAAAAAATGTTTAAATAATTTACCAGGTAACCTCGAAGGTCTTTATGTGTCCTTCGAGGTTTCAAAATAATTAATCTACTTTTTGCATTTCTTCTTGTTTCGCCTCTTCCATTTGCTGCCATGGGTTTGTGTCTGTATTCCAGGTTTCGACTTTTATTTTCATAGAGCCGTCTGGCTGTTCTTCCCAGATTGTAATATACTTTCCATTGTCTGCCCATTCAGGCATATCTGGTCCAGACATCTTCATATCATAGTTTCCAATTTCAATGGCAAGATTTCCTTGTACAATTATATCAGTAATTGAAAGTACAAAGTGTGTTGTTTTCCAACCGGATTTTGCCTGCATTTCGCTAAGCTCTCTAACTTTAGCAATTCCTTTAACAGTTGGCTGATAACTCGGCATAGAAATAACGTCATCAGTGTACATTGATAACATTTTATCTGTATCGTTATCAATCATTGCTTGTGTGTAAATCTTATTCATTTCTTCAATCCTTACTTTAACCTTATCAACATCCTGAGCAAAGATGCTTGAAGAAATAATAATAAGAACAATGATGAGTGAAAATAGTTTATTCATAGAGCCTCCTTATAATGATTTATAATTAATGATGTTTGCGAACAAGGTTTAATCTAAAAAAGATGCTGTTTGTTTACAACAAAATTCTGATGGATAGTTGAGTATGCTGATTCTAATTTTTACTTTAAGAATGAAATAATTATGAATTAGTACAAAATGCAAAAAACAGATTATGCTAAAATTGCCGCAACATATAACAAACGATATGTTGAAAATTACCTTCCCGATATTGAAATTAGTTTAAAGAGCATAATCAAGTCAAACGGATACAAAACCATTTTAGAAGCCGGATGCGGAACAGGAAGATGGATTAGTTCGCTTGAAGAAGAGGGCAACAAAGTATTTGGATTAGATTATTCTTTTGATATGATGAAAATTCCGAAGACTGATAAATCAAATCTAAATCTTGTAAATGCTGATGCTGTTCGCATTCCATTTAAAGATAATTTTTTTGATTTGATATTTTGTGTAAATGCAATTCATCATTTTCCGGATAAAGAAAAATTTATAGCAGAGTGCAAGCGCACGTTAGCAAGCAACGGTATGATTGCTGTTTTTGGTGTTGATCCGCATATTGATAAAAACTGGTACGTTTACGATTATTTTGATTCCGTTTATGAAAATGATTTGAAAAGATTTCTTTCAACAGATCAGTTGAAAAATATTCTGCAGGATCTGCAATTTGAAATGATTGAAAATAGAATTGTTGAAAAAGTTTTTAATCAGAGAACAGGCAAAGATGTTTTTAATGATCCCTTCCTGCAAAAAAATCACAGTTCACAGCTCGCAAATTTATCTGATGAAGAATATCAAAGAGGAGTTGATAAAATTAAAAAGCAAATAGAGAAAAATTCCGAAACGGTTTTTACAACCTCGGTTATTTTCTATCTTACAAGTGCAAAAAAGAAATAAGGAATTAAAAAATGCCAATTGTTATAAATTCACCAACCATAATTGAAGCTGCAGGAAACAAACCTAAAATAATTGAAGAATATTTTGGAAGAGTTAACTCAAAAACTGAAGTGGTTAGCATTGCAAAAATGACAAGTCCGCAGGGCTGGATTGAACCGGGACAAAGACCTGAGTTTGATGAATATACCGTGGTGCTTAAAGGAACTTTACAAGTTAAAACAGAAAATGAAGTTATTGATGTTAAAGCAGGCTCGGCAATCTTAACAAAAAAAGGCGAGTGGATACAATACAGCACACCTTACGAGGGAACTGTAGAGTATGTTGCTGTTTGCTTGCCAGCATTTTCTCCGGAAACTGTTAATAGGGATGAATAAGGTATCAAATATTATTGAAGTGTGCACCAATCAACTTCTCAGAATTAAGAACAGATTTTGTTTCCCTTCTTTGATTTGAAAAGCGTTTTCTATACACTATCCATTTTTCCCGATATTTAAGCAAATATCCACAAATTTCTTGTGGAATATTATTTGACGATAACAAGTGACAATAAAAAGAAGGCTTCTTACCAATGTTCGAATTTAAGTTTACCGAAGAACAAAACATGCTCCGCGAAATGGTTCGTGATTTTACGAACAATGAAATTAAACCTATTGCCGCCAGGATTGATGAAGAAGCAAAAATTCCCAGAGAACTTATCACAAAAATGGCTGAGCTAGGTTTTCTTGGAATATCGTTTCCCGAAGAATACGGCGGCGGCGGATTTGGTGAAGTTGGTTATTGCATTATGCAGGAAGAAATTGCACGCGGATGTATGTCCACCGCAACATTTATAGGTGCCCATCAATCGATAGGAACAAATGCAATATTTAACGGCGCAAGTGAGGAACAAAAAAAGAAATTTATTCCACCGCTTGCTTCAGGTGAAAAGATTGCAGCCTTTGGATTAACTGAAGCACAAGCCGGTTCCGATTCTTTTCATCTAAAAACCAAAGCAGATTTAGTTGGTGATGAATGGATTATTAATGGTGAAAAACTCTGGATTACAAATGGCGGCATTGCAGATTTTATTTCTTTATTCGCAAGAACCGAAAAAGGTATAAGCCTTTTTGCGGTTGAAACAAACGTTCCAGGTTTTAAAGCTGGTCCTGCTGAAAAGAAAATGGGAATTAAAGGAAGCGTTACAAATCCCTTAAGTTTTGAAAATGTACACATACCAAAAGAAAATTTAATCGGTACCGATGGCAGAGGATTTATTTATGCAATGAAAACTCTTGATGCCGGTAGACTTGGACTTGGGGCAGCATGTATGGGAGTTTCAAAAGAGTTACTCGAGCTTTCTGCAAAGTATGCTAAAGAACGCGTTCAATTTGATCATCCGATATCACATTTTCAGGCAGTACAGTTTATGCTTGCAGAGATGGCAGTTATGATTTACAACATGGAATCAATTGTTTATCGTACTGCTGTTGATTATGATTTGCATAAAGATATATCAAGACAATCTGCAATAGTAAAATATTATTGTTCAGAATCTTTAGATAAGATTGTTGATTTTGCTGTTCAAATACACGGCGGAATGGGCTACTCGCATGAACTACCCATCGAAAGATTTTACAGAGATTCACGTATTAACAGAATCTTTGAAGGCACGAATGAAATCCAAAAAGGAATTATTGCAAGAGATATTATTAAGAAGAACGGAAAAGTTTAATCCAACTAATTAATTGGAGAAAGAAAAAAATGGCAGTAAAAAAATCAGTCAGAAAACCGATCGCAGCCAAAGCAAAATCGAAACCGGCAAAGTATTATTATTATCGAATATTTTTTGATGATAATGAAAAGAAAAATTATATGAAGAGTATGCTTACTCATAAACAAGTAGAAAAGTATTTAAAGGTTTATGAAAAGACGCATCAGAAATTTTTAAATGCCGAATTTGTTGCCTACTTAAAGAATTATGATAAAAAAACAGAGATGATTGAAATAAGCGATATCTCGTATTAGTAATGCTGTTCTCATCGCTTTATATTCCCGGCGGGTTGTTTGTTGCCTCCTTCAATCTGTCCGGGAATTTTTATTTTTAATAATTTGCTTCCCAGTCTTTCCCTTTATCCCTAATTTTGAATTACAATTTTTCCAATGTTTCAATTTATTATCTAAGGAACAGTCTATGAAATCTCTTATATCTCTGCTCGCATTTCTAATTCTTCTTTCGGTATCCATTATTAAACCACAAGAAAAAAACAAAGGTGTTTTTGCAGAACCAAAACCAGGCTTCTATCAGGAAATCAAAAAAGGAATTGATGAATTTAATAATCCAACCAAAGAAAAAAAGAAATCATTTAAATTAGATTTCACCGGAATGAATTATCCTCAATCTAAAGAAGAGTTTAAATACTTCTGGCACAACGATCCCGTTTCCCAAGGACAAACAGGAACGTGCTGGTCTTTTTCAACCACATCTTTTTTTGAATCAGAGGTCTATCGTTTAACCGGAAAGAAAGTTGTTTTGTCACCGATCTTTACTGCTTACTGGGAGTATGTTGAAAAAGTAAAAGAATTTGTTTGCACTCGAGGCAAATCAATAGTTGAAGAAGGTTCCGAAGCAAATGCTGTAACAAGAATTTATAAAATATATGGCGCTGTACCTGCTACTGTCTGCCCCGGATTATTACCTGGTCAGCAATATCATGATCATAGTGATATGGTAAAAGAAATTCAGGCTTATCTGCAAAATGTAAAAACAACAAATGCCTGGAATGAGGACGAAGTTGTTGCAGTTACAAAATCGATTCTAAATCATTATCTCGGGGTACCTCCAACAGAAGTTGTTGTTGATGGAAAGAAATATACACCCAAGGAATATCTAAATAATTATTTAAAACTAAATGTTGATGATTATGTTGATGTTCTTTCATATATGCAACAGCCTTATTGGAAACAAGTTGAATATGAAGTACCCGATAACTGGTGGCACAATAAAGATTATTATAATGTGCCGCTTGATGATTTTATGAATGTGGTAAAGAATGCGATTAAAAATGGCTACACACTTGCAATAGGTGGCGATGTTAGTGAAGCAGGATATGATAGCTGGACAAAATGTGCGATCGTTCCAACGTTTGATATTCCTACTGAATATATTGATGAAAATTCAAGACAATTCCGTTTTAGTAATGAAACAACAACTGATGATCATGGAATTCATTTAATCGGTTATGAAGAATTAGATGGCAAAACATGGTTCTTGATTAAAGATTCAGGTGCTGGCTCGCGCAATACAGGAGACAAAGGTTACTACTTCTATCATGAAGATTACGTTAAACTAAAGATAATGGATTTTATGGTTCATAAAGATATGTTTAAGGATTACTTCTCAAAGTTTAGTCAATAGGAATAGAACGCAGATTACACGGATAACGCTGGTTAGCGCAGATTAATCTGTGGAAATCCGTTTAATCCGCGTCATCCGTGTTCCATTGTTTTAAGAATTTTAATTGCGGCACATTTATGTATGATTTTATTTTCAAACCATTTAACGAAATGACTGAGGACGACTATAAAACAGTCGGATTCAAATCAGGATTAGAAATTCATCAACAACTTTTAACCGAGAAAAAACTTTTCTGTCGCTGCCCTGCAGGCAAATACACCAGAGAATTTGATGCAGAGATACTGCGCCATATGCGTCCTACACTTTCTG
>Ga0172373_10005979_pt1 | contig 16375 bp, 13 predicted proteins | sample Lak10m_2_FD_114546 | JGI IMG/M metagenome (GOLD analysis project Ga0172373, IMG submission 114546) | Freshwater microbial communities from Kabuno Bay, South-Kivu, Congo - kab_092012_10m | ecosystem: Environmental > Aquatic > Freshwater > Lake | place: Democratic Republic of the Congo...
TGCATGTGCTGGTGGGTATCGCATGGATCGGCTTGCTGTACTACTTCAACCTCGTGCAGGTGCCGGCACTCGCGTCGTACGGCGACGAGGCAAAGGCCCGCAATCTCACGCTCGACAAGCTGGCCCGCCGCGCCTTGTGGTGGTTCCGCTGGGCGGCGATCGCTACGCTCGGCACCGGCATCCTCATCACTGGGCAGCCGACCTACTACGACAACTTCCTCAATTGGGAAGGCGCGAATTCACTGAACGCCAAGAATGCGGCAATCACCGTCGGCATGTTGTACGCAATCACGATGGCTGCCAACGTCTGGATGGTCATCTGGAAGAACCAGAAAGTCGTGCTGGCGAATGCGGTGAACGTGCTCGGTGGTGGACAAGCCGACCCGAATGCGGCGGCCGCGGGTCGTCGCGCGCTCCTAGCTTCTCGACAGAACCTCATCTTCTCCGTCTCGATGCTGTGGTTCATGGTCGGCACGGCTCACTTTTATGGCGAGAGCTTCGGTAATGCGACGAGTTCCAGTGCGCTCACCTATGTGCTGGTCGCCGTCGTCATCGGCGCAATCCTCCAGTTGAACGCTCTCGGAAAACTCCGTGGCACGGCGGCAACCAACAAGTTGTTGTGGCCGTACGAGTCGCACAAGAACGCGATGATCACGAGCGGAGTCCTGTGGCTCTTCCTCTGGTTGCTCTCGGAGTTCATGTTCGCCTGAGCAACGAGCACGGGGCAACATTGCTCCCGTGACGCGATAAGTACGCTTGGGGCGTGAGTTCGCCTGTGAATACGCCGCCCGCGTCGGGTGACGACTTTGGTGCCAACTCGTGGCTCGTCGACGAAATGTACGAGCGCTTCCGCGACAACCCGGCCGCTGTGTCGGAGCAATGGCGGGAGTTCTTTGCTGACTATGTCCCTAGTGCGCCAGCACGTGTCCCTAGTGCGGCGGCACGAGTTTCAGGTGCGCCAGCAAACGGTGCGAGCGCAAACGCGGCGGACGGTGCGAGCCCAACCAACCGTGCATCCGCGAAACCCGCAGCGGCGAGCGCCAACGACGACACGTTTCCGATACGGCGCCCTGCGGGCATCACCCCGACGCAAGACTCGGCGCCTGCCGCGCCCGCGGTACTGACGCCGCCTGGCGAACCCGAGCCGATCCGCGGTGTTGGTGCCGCAATCGCCGCGAACATGGACAAGAGCCTGGCGGTGCCGACGGCGACGAGCGTGCGCCAGATGCCCGCGAAGTTGCTCGAAGTGAACCGTCGCGTGATCAACGGCTACCGCTCGCGCACGGGGCAGTCGAAGATCAGCTTCACCCACCTCATCGGATACGCGGTGGTGCGCGCGATCGTTGACGCGGTGCCGAACATGAAAAACGTGTTCGTCGCCGATGCCGACGGCAAGCCGCAAGTGCAGCGCCACACGAACGTGAACGTCGGGCTAGCGGTCGACGTCGACAAGGGCAACGGCCAGCGCACGCTCGTCGTGCCGGTGTTGAAGGGCGCCGACACCCTTGACTTCATGGGTTTCGTGCGCGCCTACGACGAGATCATCCGCAAAGTTCGCACCAACAAACTCACGGTCGATGACTATCAAGGTGCGAACGTGAGCATCACCAACCCTGGCACGATCGGCACGAACCAGAGCGTGCCGCGATTGATGGTGGGGCAGGGCGTGATCGTCGGCGTCGGCTCGATTGACTATCCGGCCGAGTTCCAGGGCAGCGATGAGCGCGCGCTCGTGCAACTCGGCGTGTCGAAGGTGGTCACGATCACGAGCACCTATGACCACCGCATCATCCAGGGAGCCGAGAGCGGGCTGTTCCTCAAACACGTGAACGAGCTGCTGCTCGGCGAGCACGGGTTCTACGAGCAGATCTTCCGCAGCGTCGGCGTGCCGTACGAGAGTGTGAAGTGGCGCAGCGACATCAACGACTTGGAGGGCGTCGACCTGCAGGCCCACAAGCAGATGCAGGTCGCCACGCTCATCCGTGTGCACCGCGTACGTGGACACTTGATTGCCGACCTCGACCCATTGCGCTGGAAACAGCCGCGATTGCCGCGTGAACTCGATCCGCTCACGTACGGCCTCACGATCTGGGACCTCGACCGCGAGTTCGCCACGGGAGGCGTGGGTGGCGTGCAGCGCTCGACGCTCGGTGCACTGCTTGGCGTGCTGCGCGACGCCTACTGCCGCACGATCGGCATCGAATACATGCACATCCAGCACACCGACGAGCAGCTTTGGATTCAAGAACGCGTCGAGGGCCACGGCGCTGACGACTTCGAGCCCGACCCGATGGTGATTCTCGAGCGACTGAATGCCGCCGAAAGTTTCGAGCGTTTCCTTGCCACCAAGTACGTCGGCACGAAGCGCTTCGGTCTCGAAGGTGCCGAGTCTGCGATTCCGATTCTCGACATGATCCTTAACTTGTCGGCAGATAGCGCGCTCGACGGCGCGGTCATCGGCATGGCGCACCGCGGGCGCCTGAACGTGCTCGCCAACGTGGTTGGCAAGAGCCTCGAGCACCTCTTCGGCGAGTTTGAGGGGCACGTCGACCCAGAAGCGGTACAGGGCTCGGGCGATGTGAAGTACCACCTCGGGGCTTCGGGCAAGTTCCAGGCGCGCAGCGGTGCCTTGTTGCCCGTCGAGCTGGCGTCGAACCCGAGTCACTTGGAGACCGTCGACCCGATCGTCATCGGCACGGTGCGCGCGATGCAGGACCAGATCGACCCGCCGGGCGCATACAGCGTGCTGCCGCTGCTCGTGCACGGCGACGCCGCATTCGCTGGTCAGGGCGTGGTTGCCGAATGCCTCGCGATGAGCGACACGAGCGGCTACCGCGTCGGTGGCACCATCCACCTCATCATCAACAACCAGATCGGCTTCACCACGTCACCTGAATACGCGCGCTCGTCGCAGTATTGCAGCGACATCGCGAAGTCGGTCGGTGCACCGATCTTCCACGTGAACGGCGACGACCCAGAGGCGTGCGTGCGCGTCGCCAAGATGGCGTTCGACTTCCGACAGACGTTCCACAAAGACGTCGTGATCGACATGGTGTGCTACCGCCGACATGGCCACAACGAGGGCGACGACCCGAGCTACACCCAGCCGCTCATGTACAAGGCCATCAACGAGCGCCGCAGCGTGCGCAAGTTGTATTTGGAGGCGCTGGTGAAGCGCGGAGTCGTGACGATTGAAGAGGCCGAGCGAGTGCTCGGTGACTATCACGCCAAGTTGCAGTCGGCGCTCGACGACACCCGTGCGCACGCCCGCGAGGTCACCAAAGTGCCTCCGCCGCCCAAGCCCGTCGGAGTCTTGCCGCACGTGTCGACCGGTGTCGAGCGAGCGCAACTCGACCGTGTGTTCGCCGCGCTCAACACGTATCCCGACGGCTTCACCGTGCACCCCAAACTGCTGCGCCAGTTCGAGGGACGCAGCGCGATGTACGAGCGTGACCGCGAGGTGGACTGGGCGACCGCCGAGGCGCTGGCCTTCGGCTCGCTCGTGCTCGAGGGCTCGCCCGTGCGACTGGCTGGCGAAGACTGCCGGCGCGGCACGTTCAGCCAGCGCCACGCGGTGCTCGTCGACAATCTGAACGAGACGAAGTATGCGCCACTCGCCAATCTCGGCAGCGGCACGGGGCGTTTCTGGGTCTACGACTCGTTGCTGTCGGAGTACGCCGCGCTCGGTTTCGAGTACGGCTACGCCCACGCCAACCCAGGCGCGCTCGTGCTGTGGGAAGCGCAATTCGGCGACTTCGTCAACGGCGCCCAGATCATCATCGACCAGTACCTCGTGGCCGCCGAAGACAAATGGGGCCAACACAACGGATTGGTCCTGCTGCTGCCGCACGGCATGGAGGGTCAGGGCCCCGAGCACTCGTCGGCGCGCCTCGAGCGCTTCTTGCAGTTGTGCGCCGAAGACAACATCCAAGTCGCGAACCCGACCACCGCCGCGCAGTACTTCCACATGCTGCGCCGCCAAGTGCGCCGCGACGTGCGCAAGCCGCTCGTCGTCATGTCGCCCAAGCAGCCGCTGCGCATGAAAGAGAGCCGCTCGCGAATCGACGAGTTGACGACCGGCTCATTCAATGAGGTACTCGACGACCCGTTCGTCGCCGACCGCGCTGCGGTCACGCGCGTCGTCTTGTGTTCGGGCAAAGTTGCCTGGGACGCAATGAGCGAGCGCACCAAGCGAAACGCCGCGGTTGCGCTGGTGCGCGTCGAGCAGTTGTATCCGTTCCCCGACGCTCAGATCAACGAACTTCTCGGGCGTTATCCGAATGCTAAGCAGGTGCTTTGGTTGCAAGAAGAGCCCGAGAACATGGGCGCCTGGCACTTCGTCGAGCACATCATCTGGCGACTGAAAGACCGTGGTTACGACCTGCGCCACGCCGCGCGAGTGGAGTCGGGAAGCCCCGCCACTGGCTCCAAAGCCGTGCATGACCAAGAGCTCGCCGACTTGATGGATGCGACGTTCGCCGCGTGGTAATCGCCAAGGCGAAAGTCGCGGCGCGGTCGGTGCCCACGCACGTGGTCGTCGACGGCAGCAACCTCGCCACTGAGGGTCGCAGTGCACCGAGCCTCAAGCAGCTGAACGAAGCGGTGCTCGCGTTCATGAAGGAGTTCCCCAAGGCGCAGGTGACCGTGGTGGTCGACGCGAGCTTCGGCCATCGCATCGACAAGAAAGAGGCTCCAGAGTTCTCCGAGGCGATTGCCAACGGCGAACTCGTGACGCCGCCGGCCGGTGCGGTCGGTCGCGGCGATGGATTCGTGCTGATGATCGCCGACAAAGTGAATGCGACGGTTCTCTCCAATGACAGCTACCAAGAATTCCACGACCATTACGGCTGGTTGTTCGACGCCGGTCGCCTCATGGGCGGCAAGCCCGTGCCGCACGTTGGATGGGTGTTCGTCGACCGCCTGCCCGTGCGCCCCAAGAGTGACGCCGCGCCGCGTCGCGGGGTGCCGAACAAGACGGTACCGATTCCGCGCCCGACGCGGTTGCCCGAGCGGCGCAGCTCGGCCGCCAAAGCCACGACTCCGCCGACGCCGCGCACGGCACCGCCTCGTGCGACACCGACGCCGCGCACGGCACCGCCGACTGCCGCGAAGACCACACCTGCTCCGTCGGCGGTCAATACTGCGGAGCAGTACGAAGCGTTCGTCGACAAGCACGCGATTGGCGCGAAGGTGAAGGGCGTTGTCGAGTCGTTCGCCTCGCACGGCGCGTACGTGCGAATCGGTGAAGTCGCCGGCTACCTCCCGCTTCGTCTCATGAAGTCGCCGCCGCCGCGCACACCGCGCGAGCATGTGAAGATCGGCGAGCAGCTCGCGCTCTCGGTGAGCGGATTCACGCCGTCGCGTCGCAGCATCGAGGTGAGCATCTTGCCGGTGGAGAAAGAAGCGCCAGCGAAGCGACCGCGCTCACGTACGGCGAGCGTGCTCAGGCGCCGCCGGCGTTCGGGCTGATCTCTTCTAGTTCGCGATGCGCGGTCTCGGGAAACGCGACCACGACGAGCAACGCCACGCCGATCGGCCCGAGCGCCAAGAGGCCCATCACGGCTGAATACGACCAGCCAGAGTCGAGCAGTCGGCCCGCTGCGATTAGCCCGATGCTTCCGCCGATCAGCCCGCCCGCCGTGACCGTCGCTGCGCCGGTGCCGCGACGCGCGGTGGGGAACATCTCGCCGCGGTATACCGCTAGCGCGGGGTAGGAGATGCCGAGCAGGATGCCGCCGGCGATCTCGGCGAGCCACATCGCGGCGCCGGCGGTCGAATACGAGACCACGACGAAGATCGCGCCAGCCGCGAGCGCGAGCGCACCCACCGCGCGACGCCCGCGTTCGTCGGCGATGCGACCGCCGATGATGAGCCCGACACCCGCGGGCGCGGCCGTCACGATGGTGAAGACGCTCACACCCAACGCGTCGAAGTCGCGCTCGTCGCGCAAGTAGTTGACGAGGTACACGCTCGCAGCGGCGACAAACACGCTCGTGAAGAACGCTGCTGCGAGCTGCGACACGAGCCTCGCGCGCGACAGGCGCGCCGCGAGCACCGCGCCTGTTGCCACCGCCGAGCCGGTCGTGCTGACGACTGCGGAGTCGCTGGCGTGCGCGCGAACGAACCGGCTGGTTTCGCGCAGGTTGCGCTGCAGCACGAAAGCGACGGGCAGGAAGGCGAGCGAGAGTGCGTACACGTAGCGCCAACCCTCCGGTGTGGCATCAGCGAGCGGAAGTGCGGCTACTGCGACCCCGGCTCCGACGCTGCTCGCAATCGCGACAAAGCCGACCGAGCGGGCGCGCGACTCGCGCGACATCTCTTCGGTAAGCACCACGAGGATCATCACGTTGATCACGAGTGCGAGCGGTCGCGCGACCACTTGCGTCGCCACGAGCCATTCGAAGCTCGGTGCGAGCGCGCCGAGTGCCGCAATGAGAGGTGCGGCCCACGCGGCCGTCACCAGCACGCGGCGCCTCCCGACGCGGTCGGCGGCGAGAGCAATCGGCGGCACGATGAGCACGCCCCACCGCACGACTGCAGCGCCGAGACCGATTTGTGCATCACTGCGCCCGAAGTCGTCGGCTGCGAACGACACGGTCTGGGTGAAGAGCGTGTTAACGAAAGCGAACGGCACCGAGGCGAGGGCCAAGAGCGCCAGCACCTTGCGTTCACCACCACCGCGCATTTCGCGAGCATACTGAGAGAGGTGAAAATCGCATCTCCGCGCATCATCGTGCGCCGTAGCGGACCACTCTCGGGTTCGGTGCAAGTGCCGGGCGCGAAGAACTCGGTGCTCAAGTTGATGGCGGCGTCGCTCTTGGCCGAGGGCGAGTTCGTGCTCACCAACGTGCCCGCGATCACCGACGTGCACAAGATGTCCGACACGCTCGCCGCGCTGGGTGTGACCTCGGAGTGGATCGGCACCCACGAATTGCGGCTCGTGAACGGCGGCAACATCACCACCGAAGTGCCCTACGAGAAACTCGACAAGATGCGCGCCAGCATCAACGTGCTCGGTCCACTACTTACGCATTACGGCTCGGCACGCATCAACTGGCCCGGCGGTGACGACTTCGGCGGGCGGCCCATCGACCTGCACCTCGCTGGCCTGGCAAAGATGGGCGCCACCATCGAAGAGGGCCTCTACGACATCTACGCCCACGCCGATCGCTTGAAGGGCTGCAACATCGAGCTCGCGCTGCCGAGTGTCGGCGCCACGGAGAACCTGCTGACTGCCGCGGTGTACGCGCGAGGCGTCACCGTGATCGACAACGCCGCACGCGAGCCCGAAGTACAAGACCTCTGCAACATGCTCGTTGCGATGGGCGCCGACATCGAGGGCATCGGAACATCACGACTCGTCATCCACGGTCGCGAACGCGGCACACTGAGCGGCGCGCGGCACACCGTGGTGCCCGATCGCGTGCAGGCCGCCACCTACATGGCCGCCGTGGCGGTCGCTGGCGGCGATATCACCGTGCGCTCGGCGCGCACCGAACACATGGAGGCGCTGCTCAACTGCTACGCGCGCATGGGCGTCGCGGTCACCCCGCAGGGCGGCAGCGTGCGTGTGACCTCGCACGAGCGTCTCCGCGCAATTGACTTCGTGACCGAGCCGTACCCGGGCATCGCGACCGACTACAAGCCGCTCCTTGTCGCCATGTTGTGCGTGAGCCGCGGCGAGGGCACCGTGACCGAGACGTTGTTTCCGGGTCGCTTCAAGTACATCGAAGAGTTCCGCCGGCTCGGCGCGTCGATCTCGATCTATGGCAACAAGGCGCTGGTGCGCGGTGCCTACGAACTCATCGGCGGAGAAGTGCGGGTGCCCGACATTCGCGCGGGTGCGGCGCTCGTGGTCGCTGGGCTCGTCGCGAGCGGAGAGACCATCGTGAACGACATCCACCACATCGACCGCGGGTACGACGACCTCGTCGGCAAACTCAGCGGTCTTGGTGCTGATGTGACTCGCGTTTGACGCGGGCCGTCGCGCGCCACAACAAGCCGATGATCACGACGATTGGTCCGGCGACGAGCAAGATTTCGTCCCAGCCACCTTGGTGCGCGAACACGCGCCTAGCGTATATGCGGTTCGGCGCGCAAAACAGCCGCGAGCCGCTCGAGGTGAAGAGTGTCAATCCGCAGCCAAGTCGAAGAGACGATCGAGGTGATTCGTCCGGCTCTGCAGGCCGACGGTGGTGACATCGTGCTGCAAGACGTCGACGAGACGACGGGCATCGTGAAAGTCACGCTCGTCGGTGCGTGCGGTACGTGCCCGGCGAGCGACCAAACGCTGAAGGCCGGAATCGAGCGAATAATGCGCGACCGCGTCGATGGCGTGACCGAAGTCGTCGCGGTGTGAAAGTGGCGCGTTCGGGCGACCCGCACGAATTGTTCGATGCCGCGTGCGCAGCCGACCGCGGGGCGCTCGCGCGCCTGCTTTCGTTCGTGGAACGCGGCGGCGCCGAGGCACGCGAAATCGCGCGACTCTCGAGCCCGGGGGTGGGCCGCGCGTACGTGATCGGCGTCACCGGGGCGCCGGGTGCCGGCAAGAGCACGCTTACTTCTGCAGTGATCGGTGTATTGCGCGCACGTGGAATGCGAGTCGGCGTACTTGCAATCGACCCATCGTCGCCGTACACCGGCGGCGCGATTCTCGGTGACCGAGTGCGCATGCAAGACCACGCGCACGACGAGGGCGTCTACATCCGCTCGATGGCGACGCGCGGGCATCTCGGCGGTCTCGCGCTCGCGACGAGCGAAGCCATCCGCGTGCTTGATGCGACCGGACACGACGTCGTGCTCGTCGAGACCGTCGGAGTCGGACAAGTGGAAGTCGAGGTGGCGGGCAAAGCCGACACGACCGTGGTGGTCGTGAACCCGGGTTGGGGCGACGCGGTGCAGGCGAACAAGGCTGGGCTGCTCGAGATTGCCGACGTGTTTGCGATCAACAAATCCGACCGAGACGGCGTCGAGGGCACCCGTCGCGACCTGCAGGCGATGCTCGAACTCACGGAATTCGCGGCCGGCGAGTGGGTGCCCACCATCACCTCCACCGTCGGCACGACAGGGGAAGGCGTGGAGGCACTCGTCGACGCGGTGTTCGCGCATCGTGCGGCTGCCGATGCCAGCGGCGACACCGCACGGCGTCGTGAGGTGCGCCGCAGTGAGGAACTGCGCGAGATCGTGGAGCGCCGCCTCGAGGCCCGCGCGCGCGAGGTGTGCAGCGGCGACGAGTGGAGCCAACTCGAAGCGCAGGTGCGCAGTGGAGCCATCGATCCGTGGGCGGCGGCAGACCGGATGTTGCGCGGAATCTCCGCGTGACGTCGCGATGAGCGAACTGGCTGGCGATCCGCAGCGCAAGCGTGTGATAAGCGCGAGCTTCACGCTCGGCACCGCCGTCGGCGTGACCGCCCTGTCGTTCGGTTTAGCGGCGGTGTCTGCCGGCGCGAGCGTGTCGCAGGCGTGCGCGCTGTCGCTCTTCACGTTCACCGGTGCGTCGCAGTTCTCGGCGATGAGCGTGGTGGGTGCGGGCGGATCGATTGCGACCGCGTTCGGCGGCGCCGCGCTTCTCGCCGTGCGCAACTTTGTGTACGGTATCGCGCTTGCTTCTCGAGTATCGACCGACGCGCAGGGTCGGCGGCACTCATTGCCGCGACGATTGTTGGCCGCTCAGTTCGTGATCGACGAAACGACTGCGATGACAACCGCCGAGAACGAGCCGCGCCTCGCGCGCACCGCATTTTGGGTCACCGCACTCTCACTTTTTGTCACTTGGAATCTCGGCACGCTCGTCGGCGCGCTCGCGGGTTCGCTGCTCGACTCGCGTGCACTCGGTCTCGACGCTGCGTTTCCTGCTGCGTTCGTCGCGATGCTGCCTGCGCATTTGCGCACCTCGCGGGGCAGGCGCGCTGCGCTGACCGGCGCCGTCGTGTGCCTCGCCCTGACTCCATTCGTGCCGGTCGGTGCGGCGATTCTTGTCGCGGTGATCGGGGTGCTCTTCGGGGTGAAGCCGTGATGATCACCGACACTCAGTTGTGGGTGCTCGTCTCGGCACTCTCGGCATTCGCGTATCTGTGCAAGGCGCTCGGCTTCGTGGTGATTGGCTCCCGCGCCATGCCGGCTTTGGTTGAGCGCTGTCTCGCGCTCATTCCTGCGAGCCTCTTGGCGGCGCTCGTCGCCAAAGACACGTTTTCGACGGGCCAAGCACTCATCGTCGATGCCCGCGCGGCTGGGGTGGCGGTGGCCATGGTTGCCGTATGGCGTCGTATGCCGTTCATCGTGGTCGTCGCGGCAGCAATGGCAACGACTGCGCTGGTGCGCGCACTGGGCTAAGTCATGCGCCGAAGCGGCGCTGCTCGGTGAACAGCTTCTTGTCAGTCGCGCTCGCACAACGCGGCGAGTCGCCGCAGGTTGCCGCGCCAGATGGCACGCAGCACGATTTTTCCGCCGACGAACGCACCGAGCGGGCCGCCGAGCCACCACGGAAACCGCAGCGTTTCCTCCCACACGAATCGCGTGACATTCGGGCCCAATGCTTCGAGGGTGAACACGCCGCTACCGGTCACGAGCCCCACGTGCTCCACGCCCATCGCGCGTTGCGGTTCCCATCGCGTGATGCGCATCTTGTCGGTGAGATGGATCGGGCCGACTTTCGTTCGGCACGTGAACGAGGTGCCGACTCCGCGGCGTTGGTCTGCGTCGAACACGATCGACTCGGCATCGGCCATCCACTGCACGTGGTTCTCGATTGGTTCGACTTCGCGCCACACTCGCTCGATCGGCGCGGTGATGTCGCGCGATACTTTGATGCCTGCCATGGTCGTTTCAGCGTAGGTTGCGGTACACGCTCACGTGACGCGCCGAGTCGGATTGGAACGCGGTCTTTTGCCACCCACCGAAACGTTGTGTGAGCACCAGACCCACCGACAGGCACATCTCGTCGAGCGTCTGCGGAGATGTGTAGGCGATGCGGAACGGTCGGCGCACCGTGCGACCATTGTCGTGGGTGCTCGTCGTTTCTCCGTCAACCACGCCAGTCGCGGCATCGAACGTGCTCGTGATGCGTAGCGACCATGCGCCGCGCTGCATCTCGGTCGTGCCGCTCGCGGGCGCCGATTCGTCGATCACGCAGCAGTCGAGCACGAATCGACCGCCCGACGCCAGACGTGTCGCGACGCTCGACAAACAACGCACTTGTTGCTCGCGGCTGGCCAGGTTGAAGAACGTGTTGTACGACACGTACACGAGGTCGAATTCTTCATCTGGAATCTGGTGTGCCATGTCGCCGAGCACTGCGCCCACGAGACCCGCTGTGTCGTTGGTGGCGAGACGGGCCAGCATCTCCGGCGACTCGTCGATGCCCGTGACACGAGCGTCGTCGTGCTGCGCCGCCAAGTGTCGTGCGAGCGGAATCGCGATGCGTCCCGTACCCACGCCCAGCTCCAGCACGCGATGCGGCGAGTGTTCGGCAAGCAGTGCGATCACGCCGGGCAGGTCGTCGATGTCGGTGTACCACTCGTCGTAAACGTCGGCAAACACCGAGCCGTACGTCGGACGTTCCGTCATAGAACCACCACCGTCATCACCTCAAGTTGAGCACGATTCGCGACACCGGTGATATTCGAGCCCAAGTAGCCTCGGCACGACATGTCTGTATCGCGTCCGCGTCTGGCGTACCTCGACCACGCTGCGACCACGCCGATGCGCAAAGAAGCGATCGCCGCCCTGCAGCCGTTTCTTGACGAGCAATACGCCAATCCGTCGGGCAGCCATCGTTTTTCGCGTGATGCCCGCACTGCAATCGACGAGGCGCGCGACGACGTCGCCGACGTGCTCGGCTGTGCTCCTGGCGAGGTGGTGTTCACCAGTGGCGGCACCGAGGGCGACAACGCCGCGATTTTCGGCGCCGTGCGCCGCCACGGGGGAGTCGCCGTGTGCAGTGCCGCCGAGCACCACGCCGTGCTGCATTGTGTGGAGCATCTCGGTGGCGAGGTGATCGGCGTTGACCGAGCCGGAATCATCGATCTCGCCGGACTCGAACGCACGCTTGCCGCCGTGGTCGCGCGCGGAGAGCGCGTCGGTTGCGTTTCGGTGATGGCGGTGAACAACGAGGTCGGCAGCATCACGCCGATGCGCGACGTCGCTCGCATCGTGCGCGCTGCGTCGCCGGCGACCGTCTTGCATACTGACGCCGTGCAGGCAGCGTGCTGGCTCGACGTGCGCGACATCGTTCGCGTGACTGACGTGGCGACATTTTCGGCACACAAGTTCGGCGGCCCGAAGGGCATGGGCGTGATGGTGGTGAAGAGCGGCACCACGCTCGAACCGCTCATCATGGGCGGGGGACAAGAGCGTGACCGTCGCAGCGGAACCTCGAACGTGGCCGGAATCGTGTCGACTGCCGCGGCGTTGCGTGCGACGAGCAGCGACCGTGAGCACGAGGTGCGACGAGTCGGAGCATTGAAGTCACGGCTGGTGTCGGCGGTTCGAGAGCGGCTCACTGATGTGATGGAGACGGTGGCGCCCGAACGGAGCGTGCCCGGTGTCGCGCACCTGTGCATCGCCGACGTGGAGAGCGAGGCGCTTCTGTTCCTCCTCGACCAAGACGGTGTGTGCGCGTCGGCGGCATCGGCCTGCGCGAGCGGCGCGATGGAGCCCAGCCATGTGCTGCGCGCGATGGGCGTGGAGCCGCGATTTGCCAAAGGGGCACTGCGACTGAGCCTCGGCCACACCACGACATCTGATGACATTGATGCGGCGGTCGAGTCGATCGTACGCAGCGTGTCGCGTCTACGTCGATAACCGACGGTGTCAATAGCCTTCTCCGTATGAAAGTGCTCGTCGCGATGTCGGGTGGCGTCGACTCGTCAGTCGCCGCCGCCGAGTTGCGCCGTGAGGGACACGACGTCGTCGGCGTCACGATGCGACTGTGGGGCGGCGAGAGCGACACCGGTTGCTGCTCGGTGAGCGACGTCGACGACGCCCGTCGCGTCGCCCAGCAGCTGCGAATCGACCACCTCGTCTTCAACTTCTCCGACGAGTTCACGGCCGGCGTGGTGCAGCCCTACGTCGACGCCCATCGCGCCGGTGTCACACCGAACCCGTGCATCGAGTGCAATCGCCACCTCAAGTTCGCACGGTTATCAGAGCGCGCGCGCCTGCTCGGCTTCGACGCCGTCGCGACCGGGCACCACGCGCGTATCGAGCGTCAGCCGTCGGGCGTGTGGCGTGTGGCGCGCGGTGCCGACACCGCCAAAGACCAGAGCTACGTCGTGCACATGCTCGACCAGCGCGAACTCGCGTACACGTTGTTTCCTGTCGGTCATCTGACCAAGGCGGAGGTCCGCGAGCGCGCGCGAGCACTCGGGCTTCGCACTGCGGCCAAGCCCGACAGCCAAGACGTTTGTTTCATCAGCAAGACCGGTGGACGCGAAACGTTCCTGGGTCACCGCATTCCGTTTCGCTCGGCGCGTGTCATCGACGAGACCGGCACACAGGTCGGCTCGGTGGATGCCGTCGAACTCGTGACCATCGGGCAGCGCCGCGGACTGCGCCTGCCCGGCGGCTCGCCCAAGCAGTTCGTACTCGATGTCGACGTCGAGGCGCGCACCGTGGTGGTCGGCGACGAGTCGCGTCTCGCGCGCGAAGAACTCACCGCGACCGGCGTGGTGTGGAGCCACGAGCCGCTGCCGATCGGCTCGAGCGTGATGGTGCAGTCGAGCGCCCACGGTGCCGCCCGCCCTGGCGTGCTCGAGGTGGCGGCACACGACTCTTTCACCGCGCGCTTCAACGAACCGCAGCGTCGCGTGGCACCGGGGCAGAGCGTGGTGCTCTACGACCAGGACGATCGCGTCGTCGTTGCCGGCGGCATCGCACGCTGAACGCCGCAGCAGAGCGCGATAAACGCGGCGTGACGGTGCGCTAAGCGCGCAAGTCGGCGGTCGCGCGTTGCGGCAGCGACGGGGCCACGAGCAGAGCCGTCACGTGCAGTCGGTCAAGCGTGCGGACGACCCGCGCGCCGAACTGCGAGAGCGACACGTCATGTGGGTGGGAGAGCACGAGTTCGAGCGGCACGCCCCAGGTGGTGCAGGTTGCGTCGAATGCCTGTGTATCGGCGGGTGCGGGATGTAGCGCTCGCACGTCGTGCTGTCGCACCATGAACGTATCGCGCAAGACGAGCGGGTCATGCACCGCGATGCCGGCCGGAACGAACACCAACCACCGTCGCGCGAGCACGAGAGCGCGACGCACTGCGAATACGCACACCACAGTGCCGATGATTGCTCCGGCGATCATCAACACGTCCGACTCAGCGCGCACCGCGACCGCCAAACTTGAGGCGGTCACTAGCCACAGCACGACCAGCGGCAGCAACACGGCCACCGGCGGGCGCAGTAGGTGTCGGCGCTCGTGGCCGTATGCGGCGGCTTGGGCATGTGGTGCGCCGTAGCGCGAAGTGAACGTGACGAGTGTCGAAGCGAACAGCACCACCACGCCCGCAAATTGCCACGTTGACGCATCGCCATCCATGCTCGACACGGCGGCGTGCACCACCACAAGCGGGGCGACGAACCGCACAACGGTGAGAGAGAGCGGATGGGCGACGAGCGCGCCGAGCGCCACCGTGGCCCAAGCCCCCCACACGATCACAGCGGCAACGAGCGTGGCGCCCGGTGTCTCCAGCGAATCGGGGAGCAAAGCGGTCGCGAGCCATCCGACCCGCACGATGTTCAGCCACGGATCGGGCGTGCGCCGACTCGCGGCAGCGAGCACGGCGTTCGTCACGCAGGCATCCTACGAACTGTGATTTCCGCGCGTCGTACGCGAATGCCGCGACTCCCGAGCGGTAAAGTTCAGGCGTGGCACCGTCGAAACGCGTCGTCGCGCGTGCCGGCGAGTTGCGCGAGTTGATCGCCCACCACAACGACCGGTACTTCGGCGCCGACGACCCCGAAATCTCCGACGCCGAGTTCGACGAGCTCGTTCGCGAACTGCGCCAGATCGAGAGCGAACATCCCGAGCTCGTGCCCGAGCAGTCATTGCTCGACGCACCGGGTGCTGCGAGCACCACCACCTTCACCCCGGTCGCGCACCGAGTGCCGATGACGAGCCTCGACAACGCGATGAACGACGCCGAGCTGCGCGCGTGGGGAGAGCGAGTGCAGAAGGGTCTCGCCGGTGAGGCGACGCAGTTCGTCTGCGAACTCAAGATCGACGGACTCGCGCTCAGTCTGCGCTACGAGGACGGCGTGCTCGTGCAGGCCGCGACGCGCGGCGACGGCAAGGTGGGGGAAGACGTGACCGCCAACGTGCGCACCATCGCCGAGATTCCCTCGCGACTGCACGCTCGCAACGTGCCGCGCGTGCTCGAGGTGCGCGGCGAGATCTACATGTCGAAGAAGGCCTTCGAACGCCTGCGCGAAGAGAAGATGCGCGACAACGAAGAACGCGTGGCCCAAGACAAGAAGCCCTTGCCAGTGCCGGCGAATCCGCGCAACGCCGGAGCGGGCAGCCTGCGCCAGAAAGACCCGAAGGTCACCGCCACGCGGGAGTTGTCGTTCTGGGCGTATCAACTCGGTGACGTGGATGGGGTGCCGCAGTTCGCGTCGCATCACGCGACGCTCGACTATCTGCGCGAACATGGGTTTCCGGTGAACCCCGAGGTGCGCCTCGTCGGCACGCTCGATGAAGTCGCCGGGTTCTGCGCCTACTGGCAACAGCACCGCGACGGACTCGCCTACATCATCGATGGCGTCGTGGTGAAAGTGGACGACCTCGCGCAGCGCGAGCGCCTCGGTTTCACCGCGAAGGCGCCGCGGTGGGCGATCGCCGTGAAGTTTCCACCCGAAGAGCGCACCACGCTGCTGCGCGACATCATGGTGTCGATCGGGCGCACTGGGCGCGCGACGCCGTTTGCGGTGCTCGAGCCGGTCGTCGTCGCCGGCAGCACCGTGTCACTCGCCACCCTGCACAACCGCGAGCAGGTGCAGTTGAAAGACGTACGCCCGGGTGACACGGTCACTGTGCGCAAAGCCGGCGACGTGATTCCAGAAGTGGTCGGCCCCGTCTTGTCGCGGCGCCCGAGCGGCTCCAAGCCGTGGAAGTTCCCGACGAAGTGCCCGTGCGATCTCAGGTCGACGCTCGTGCAGGAAGCAGGCGAGGCCGACACGCGCTGCGTCGAGCCCGAGTGCCCGCACCAGCGCGACCAAAAGATCATCCACTTCACCTCGCGCGGCGGCATGGACATCGAAGGCTTCGGTGAAAAGACGGTGTATCGCCTGAGTGACACAGGGGTCATCGAAGACGCCGGCGACATCTATTCGCTCACCGCCGAGACGCTGCTCGCGCAGGGGTTCGGCGAAGTGCAGACGGCGAA
>Ga0172373_10005981_pt1 | contig 16371 bp, 12 predicted proteins | sample Lak10m_2_FD_114546 | JGI IMG/M metagenome (GOLD analysis project Ga0172373, IMG submission 114546) | Freshwater microbial communities from Kabuno Bay, South-Kivu, Congo - kab_092012_10m | ecosystem: Environmental > Aquatic > Freshwater > Lake | place: Democratic Republic of the Congo...
GATAATGATAATGATAATGATAATGATAATGATAATGATAATGATAATGATAATGATAATGATAATGATAATGATAATGATAATGATAATGATAATGATAATGATAATGATAATGATAATGATGATTATTTACAAAAAGAAAACAATGATGCCAATGAAAAAGAAACAAAATTAAATAATGCAGATGATGAAGTAGATGATGAAGAATATAATGAGATCATCAATAAGATCAAAACATATGAAGATGATGAAGATGATGAAGATGAGAACGAGAATAAATTAGAATTTTCAGATGTTTCAGATGATGAAGATGATATACCTCATACTAATACTTACACAAAGACTAATAATAACGATGAGTCATAACTAGAAGAATTTTCTGATGTATCTGATGTTTCTGATAATGAAATCGAACAGGATGAAGAACAGGATGAAGATCAAGATGAAGAACAGGATGAAGATCAAGATGAAGAACAGGATGAAGATCAAGATGAAGAACAGGATGAAGATCAGGATGAAGAACAGGATGAAGATCAAGATGAATATGAAGATAATGAAATTGAAAAAAATTGAATAAAATATTCATAAAATATTGTTTATTAATATTAGATTAAATACTTTTCAATAATAAGAAAACAATCTGAATAGAATGGAATACAAATATAATGATGACGATATCTTACATCAGGAAGATGATACATTGCATCAGATGTTACTGAATGTAAGTGGAACGAAGAAGAAGAATAGTAATACATTAATATTGAATCCATTTTTTGTTTCAATGAAGGGAGGAAATATATTAGAAGTTGAGAATAAGAAGATATATCAAAATTACAAATCTGCATATATTATGTGTCTGAAGGATGATATTAATATTAATGAAAAGAGAGATGAATTGATCAATATATTGAGTAAGAATATTAAAAAGGATGATCTAAAGAAGACATGTTCTAATTTTGTATTAATTAAGACAAATGGATCAATTATTAGAAATTATCAATTGAAGAGAAGATCTAATATTATATCGAATGATATTCTGAATGAATATTTCCCGATTAATGAGAATAATAAATATGAATTGACAGAAATTATTATTCCATTATATGAATTGAAAGAAACTGAGGCGAAAAATTATGCCCAAATATATGGAACAAATGCAAACATTAAGGAGATTGGGAATACAATTGCAATGTTATCGAAATATAACAGAATAAATACACAAATGATTGATAATAAAGTGATGAATATGATTACATCAATAGATTGCACAAGTTATTGGAGTGATAATAAGAACTGTAATTTCAATATGGATGATGTGTTCAATTCAAGATCATTAACATATAATGGACATAGATTAGATAAAATAAGATTTGCAACAATTAGAGGAGCAAAATCCCTAAATAATTTATTGACACAAATCAATAAAGAAGGGAAAAATAATGATTATCATTTTAATGATATTTCAGATAAATCGACAAAGAATGAACATATGACAATATATAGAGTTCTAAAAGATATGGAGAATAGAACATTTTATGCATCACAGGACATTGGACAATTTGGATATTCAAAAGAAGATGTTGCGGATGTATTTGACATGATTGTGAGTGAGAAATACAGATTTGAAATGTTGAATATGATGATGACATCAAAAGATCTATGTCATTTTGTTGTAAATAATAAACGTGTTTTGGAAAGGAATAAGGACTTATTTGAAAAATATAAACCATTATATGCATATTTAATGGGTTATGCATGGACAACATTGTATCTTGAAGGATCAATATTCAATACAAAATCAACTAGACAACATAGATATGTATTTGATATTGAAACTGCAAATAAACTTCCGGTATTTCCATTTAGTTTGACGAATGTCCATAATAATCCATATATTACATTATTATTGAATAGAGATTTGATAGATCCAGAGACAAATTGTATGAGTATTAATTTTTTGGAAAAATATGAACCATATTATGGTGTTTGTTCCAAAGAAGAAGCAATCAGAAGATTTAATATATTTGCATGTGGTGACAGCAAAAAAAATGTGTTTGAAGGGATTGATAATAAAATATTTAGTTTTTCAGGTTCTGCAATGCCTGCATGTTTAATGAAAAGATCACCATTAATGGATAGAACTGGCACTCTAGGTGATGACTCTGATAAAGCATTTAAGCAATATTTTGATGGATATTATGGTGAAGCAGATATTGATATGATGTGCTATACATCAAGCACTGCAGAATTTATTGGTCATGGCACAAAATTACTTGAGATCTTGACAAAGAATCTTGAATGTCAAAGAACTGATATTAAGATTAAACCAAATAAGAAAATGGCAGTTATATTGACTAAACACTTTTTTAAAGAATGTGTAGATGATTTAAATTATGAGACAAAATCAGAATACAAACCGAATGAATTGATAAAACTATTTGAAGAGAACTTATCTGATAACAATGAGTCATATAATACATTGCCAGGACATATATTAGAATATTTCCATAATGATTATGTGACTGAAAAGAAGAGAATAATTAAAAAATGGAAGAAATCACAGGAAGAAAATAAGATTACATTTGATAGTGATCTATTAGATAGTTATCATCAGACAGTCGAACCAAAGGAAATGAATATTAAATTAGTGTCATATGATTTGCCTGAGTTTGCCCTTGCTAAAAAGGATTCCGAAATATATTACTTTGTTAATGACTTTAGGGATGATGAACATAAAGTTCCAAAAGACAAAAATTATCTAGTTATGAAATATTCAGAATCAATTAAATACAAAATTAATACAGGTGATAAGACCAGAGAAATTGAACTATTTAAGATTGATACAAAGGATCCATTTGGAACAGTGGCAAGATTTCATAAACCATGTGTTAGAGCATATTATCAAGATGGGACATTCTACATGTTACCATCATTCATTACTGCTATGATGACATTGATTAATATTGAATACAAATATTTTGCAGGATCGAGAGACCCAATTGAGATTATTAATAAATACAGGAATAGATTGTTTTCAGTTATATTGAATACAAATGAAAAGAAGAGTATGATTATGTATGATAAATTAATAGATCAAAATAAGGATAATAATAAGGAGAAATCGAAAAGTAAATTTTTTGGTCCACAATTATTAAATAGTAAAATGTTTAAACAAAATAATAAAAATTGGACCGAACCATCAAAACTTAACAGTGAACCTAAATACATAAAAACATGTGATGATTTGAAAGAGTATTATTTGGATAATGACAAATTTACTAGAATGATAAATAATAAGTTGCCATATGACATATTTGAAATGACGACAATTATGAAGAATGGATATATCAGACCATATGATCCATATATTGCCAGAACATATTACAATATGATTAATAGTTCATCACAATGAGAGATATTTTTATTTATTAAGAAATGACATTATTATATTTATCCATAGTAATAATATTATAGATATTGAATGTTCAATACAAATATCAAACAATATAATAAATCAAATATGCTTGATTTAGGTAAAATTGAACAGAAAGGAGGAGAGAAATATGAAGATAGAAATAAAGATAAAGGCCATAATAGTCATAATAGTCATAATAGTTATTATAAGAAGAGGGAAGAACAATATGTGAACTTAAAATTAAATGGCAGATTATTTCCGACATGGTTATTAGCAAATTTTAAGAGGTACAAATTGCCAGAAATATTTTTGGATGGATCAGATCCATGCAATGATAAAAAAGTAAGTGCAGAATTAAGGAAATATCAAGAATTCTTAGGACGTTATTTAGATTATAATTCACCTTACAGAGATATATTGATTTATCATGGTTTAGGTTCTGGTAAAACTAGATCAGCTATCAATATCTATAATGTTCTTTATAACTATTCACCTGATTGGAATGTATATATATTACTTAAAGCCACTCTTAAAGAAAGCACTTGGGTTAAAGAATTGGAAAGTTGGTTACAAAAAGAAGAAAAGGAATTTAGGAAAGCCAATATACAATTTATATCATATGATGCACCGAATGCAGATAAGATGTTTTTAGAGAAAGTGAAGAATGCAGATGCGGCAAAGAAGTCATTATATATTATTGATGAGGCACATAACTTTATTAACAACGTATATACAAATATGAGTTCAAAACAAGGAAGACGTGCATTAACAATATATGAACACATAATACAAGATAAAAAGGATAATGAAGGTGTGAGAGTAGCATTAATATCAGGTTCACCAGCAATTAACATACCATTTGAATTGGCATTATTATTTAATTTACTTAGACCGAATATATTTCCAAAATCTGAAGCACAATTCAATCAATTATATGTATCAACAGATGCATATCCAATATTGAATCCTAAAATGAAGAACAACTTTCAGAGAAGAATCATGGGGCTAGTATCACATTATATTGGTTCAACACCAGAATATTATGCAAAGAAGACAATCAATTATGTTGATGTTCCAATGTCTGATTATCAAAATCTTATTTATACACATTATGAGGAAATCGAGGAGAAAATAGCCAGAAAATCAAGAGGAACATCAGGAAATTACAAATCATATACAAGACAATCATGTAACTTTGTGTTTCCTAATATTGATCAAGGTATTTCAGGAGAAACAAGACCTAGACCCAGAGATTTCAAAATAAAAGAATCAGAAGTGGAAATGTTTACTAAAGGAAAGGGTGAAGAGAAGAATAAAGAGAAATATTATCAAGTGAATGAATATTTACAAAAGACAGAAGAATTTGCAAATGCATTCGATATGTTTTTGAAAAAGAAATTAGATGAAGATATTAGGGAAAAACATACATTAGTTGATGATCTCAAAAACTTTAAAGAGAAATATGGACCTAAATTTGAGATTGAGAATTATACAGAATTTATTAAGGACACAAATCAGAAATCGAATCTATTGATGACATTACATAATTCATCAGCAAAAATGACATTTATGATATTCAACATTATGAATTCACCAGGACCAGTATTAGTATATTCAAATTATGTTGTTATGGAAGGTTTGCAAATATTCAAAATCTATTTGAAATATTTAGGATTTGTCCCATATATGTCAAGAGATAAAGGTGATGATTATTATAGATATATGGAATATCATGGTGGAATTGATCCTGAAGACAGAAGGAAAGTATTAGAGATATTCAATAGATCTGAAAATAAAACTGGTGCAGTAGCTAAGATTGTGATGATTTCTCCAGCCGGTGCAGAAGGTATTGATTGTAATAATGTCAGACAAGTCCATATTATGGAACCTTATTGGCATGAAGTTCGTATTACACAAATGATTGGTCGTGCTATTCGTCAATGTTCACATCGTGATCTTCCAATGTCCGATCGTGAGGTTACAGTATTTAGATACAAATCAGTTCGTGAGAAGGATGGTATTAAATGGACAACTGACCAATATATTGAGGATATGGCCAGATCGAAGGAAGGGTTAATACATAGTTTTTTGAATGCAATGAAGGAAGTAGCAGTTGATTGTGTATTAAATAAATCACATAATCATTTAGTTGGATCATATAAATGTTTTCAGTTTGAGGAGAAATCATTATTTGATCAACAAATTGGTCCTGCATACAAGGATGATATTTATGATGATATGAAACTTGATAATGGATTAAATTCAGTTAACAGTTCGGTCAAACGTATTAAGATTATTAAGATTAAGGCAGTGAAACAATTAGTCAGTAATGAGGATAATGAAAAAGAACCAAGATCAACAGAAGAAATGTATTCAGAACCAGAAGAATTTTGGTATAGTCCTGAATCACATACAGTATATGAATTAGAAATGCAATATCCTATAGGTAAGGTTGGGACAGATGATGATGGTATGCCATTAAAACTGGATAAAGATACATTCATTATTACACGGATGATCCCAATTCCAATTTTGAAAAAATAATAAATAAATAATATGTGTCTGATAATATAAAGATATCCCAATAATGGCTACGGTTGAATCGGTATTAATTATTATGTTAGTCACATATGGATTGATTGTCACATATTTACTGTATGATCAATGGAAAAATCAAGAAATGTATTTGAAAGATAAGGTCGACTTTGTTACAAATAAAACAAATGAACTTAATATTCGTGAAAGAAATCTAGTGGCTAAAGAAGCATGTGAGAGAGAATTAGTAAGATTGAGAACAATTACAAAATCAGCTCTAGATATATTAAGTTCATATAGTCCAACTACACCAATTTAATTTAATAATTTATTATTCTAATGAAAAATAATAAATTAATTTAATATCTGTATTGTGGAAGAGTATTAATTTGTGGTTCAATTGTGTTAAATGTAAGATGTAATTCTGGAGATAATGATTCAGTAATATTTTTGAGACTCTTTAATTTTGGTAATAATTTATTTAACATTGTTTTTGACATTTCTGTATTAGTGGTTTGTAGATTGATGGCAATATCAATTGTCTTAATATAATCTGCATAAAAGTCATATTTCTTTCCATCCAATAATGGATATATCTTCCCTCCTTTATCATCACATATTTCTACATTGAGTCTATCTACTACTTTGAGTTGTGAATCAAAATATGCCACAGATTTATGTATTGGAACCCATAATTGATTTTGAATACAAATATCATCATCCATAACCATAATGAAAGATTCTTTTCCTAAAGCAGGATTATTTGAATAACATCTGCCATTTCTCAATTCATTTATTTTCAATACAATATATTTGTATTTTGATTTAGCTAATTTAGGTCCAGCAGGTTCGTAAGATCCGTCATCAGTAGTTTTATATGAGAGATAATAAGGCATTATTAATGCATCAACACTGACAGACTTAATATTTCTGAATACTCTGTCAATAACTATATCAGTATCACCTTCAGTATATTTATGATACTGGAATGTTTCATCATCCATTGTTATTGATGTTGGTTGTTTCTTTGGTTCAATACCATTAAACTTTATTGTGAATTTGAATGGATCTCTATGTTTGGTGTGATCACGATAATATGAATCAATAAATATTTTATTATCAAATATTTGTTCATTTAATACCTTATCAGAAACATTATTATGTAATATGTTTTGTTGATTTTTATAATCAGGTTGTGTCATCAACATTGTTCCATTCATTCCACCTAAAAATGATGTATTAATATTACCCATTGTCTGTTCCTGTTTTTGTTTTGTGTTACTCTTATCTGAATCTGTTAAGTCAGTTAATGAACTTACACCATGGACTGTATCTATTTTTGAATCATTCATGCCTTTAAGATAAACTCTTTGTTGACTCCAATTCATATATTACTATTATTAATAGAACTACAATATTACAATATCAACCACAACACAACATTATATAAAATAATAATTTTATTAATTCATATTTAACGTTTAAAAGAGTGATATTATATACACAATTATATTTATAGTAATGAGTATTAAAGATATATTCTTTAGTGACAAAAATATTCAGTTGCTCACTCGTGTCCTTGGCGATGAAATGGAAATTGATAATACTAAATCTGCCAAAGAAGCATGTCGTAAATTGATCTATTCTCAAATGGAATTAGTTTATAAAAAAAATAAAGATAAAATATCTAGTGCAGATCCGAAAAAGATCTTGCCCAAATTAAATGAAAAATCAGTTGATGAAGCTCTTAAGTTTTATGCCGAACATCAACGTCGAAATAATAAAAAACCAACAAAAAATGATTTATCAAAACAATCTGATCGTAAAAAACAATCATTCAAATCTCCAAATGACCAATCTAATAGAAGTCTTAATCTTAGAGATAATCCCAAAGAAAGAGTTCAAGGAATGTCACAAAAACAAAAACGTGAAGGACCGCAGGCAATGTTGTCTGGTGGTGGGAATGATGGTTATGCCCCTTTAATAGGTGGTGATGATGGTGAATATATTACTGCTACTGGGGAAATAGGTAAAAAAATGTTTTTTGGTAATATCAATGACCAATTATCTTATGGCAGTAAGGCCTCTGGTAAAGATGAAATTGACAGATTACTAATGATGAGACGTGCTGAATATGAAGGTGGATCAGATAATTATAATATGGGCGGTAATAGTGGTATTGGTGGTAATGGATTTGACATGAATAATAATATGGGTTATGGTTACAATCCAAATCTTGGAAATAATAGACCTCATCAAGAAATAAATTTCTGTGTCGATGGTGGTGATACAAGAGGTATTGCAAATGGTAATATTGATAATAAAACTAATGGTTTTGGTGGTATGGGCAGTATGAGTGGTTTTGGTGGTATGGGTGGAATAAGTGGAATGAATGGTATGGATAATGGTTTTGGAGGATTTGGCAATTTTGCCAATAATGGCAGTAATGACATGAATAATATGATGGGTAATTATGGTATGAATATGAATACTAATTATGATAATATGAATCAAATGAGCCAAATGAACCCAATGAACCCAATGTCTATGTCTATGTCTCCTATGTCTATGAATCCTATGTCTATGAATCCTATGGGCATGAATACTCTAGGTATGAATAATAACAATTCAAGAAATAATACTGATCTTGATGCAAAAATAGCCCAAATGGAAGCAGAAAGAAACAATTCATTTGGTGGTATGCATATGCAATCACCCAATATGAATCTTATGAATAGTGGTTTCAATCCAATGATGATGTCTAATATGATGTCAATGTCATCAATGAATTCAATAAATCCAATGCAATCATTTCCCTCAACGCAATCAATGACAAATCAAAATTTTCAAAAGGGAGGGTGGGGTGGTAATGAATTGGAAGAATTAATTAAAGATAAAAAGAGAGAATTATCAAATAGATTAGGATTAAATCCAGAGTCATTGTTGAATCTTTCTCCAGAACAAATAGAATCACTAATAAATACAAGTGGTGATAATAACAAAACCAATAAGTCTGATACAGATACAGAGTCAGATAAACATTCAGATTCAGATGGATCGGATGAATCAGATGAGGAAGATGAAAAGATGAAGATTAAACGGAAATTATTAGAGAAACTACAGAACAAACGAAAGGAAAATCAGAAAAATCAGAAAAAACTGGGGAATGAAGTAAATACAGTTTTAAATAAAATGAATCAAAAACCAAATACTAAATCCAATACTAAGAAATCTAATAATGGTTCTGATTCTGATAATGATTCTTCAGAAGATGATAAATCTGAAGACAATAACAAAAAACCATCAGTCAGAATTACAACTAAGAGTAATGATATTCCAGTAATCTCTAATCAAGATAATGACAATAACAAGAAGAGAAGGATGGGTATTAATAGTGAAAATATCAAATTAATGAAAAGGAAGGATCAAGATGTGAAGAATAGTATAACATCAGAGATTGATGAGTCAAAATTAGAGAATATGACATTAACAATAAAATCGGCTAATCAGACAGAACCAGAGTTTTATAATGACTACCAAATAGATCTGGATAAAGAAATAGAGAACATTAAAAGAATTAAAATAAAGGGGGAGACAGATTTCCCAATATTAAGACCGATAATAGATGAGGGACATAATAAGATAGTCATTGAATTGGGAGGTGAAAAGATACCCATAGAATTAGAACCGGATGATGGATATACATTAAATGAGATTATTGATGGTATTAATGCAAATCTGAAAGAGATGAATATTGAGATTACTGTGAGAATAGATGAAGAGAATCATATAATAATAGAGAATACAGATGGAAAAGATTTTAAGATAGATTTAAATGATAATTCAATGGGGATATATTTAGGATTTACAAATGACACATATATAAACAAAACTACATACAGGAGTGAAAATCCCCATATGTTTTTAGAAACAAGTTATTACATGTTTATAAATGAAATAGCATCTGAAGAGCCAATATGTGAGATAACACCAAATGGTGAGGTGAAACAATTAGTAATGGATGTTAATAGAATAAATAAAGATCCTATTAAGAAATTAACAATTCAATATAAATATGATAAGACTAAAAATAGTGATTTGGTAGAGTTTTATGGTGAGCCACATGAGATATCATTTGAAATATCATATTTGTCAAATAAACCAACAACGAACATTATCAGAACAAAAAGAAACAATAATTAATTTAATCATGAGACAAAATTAAATTGTTTGATTAATAATATAAATGAGCACTTCAATAATAATAATATTGACAATAGCATTGACGGTAAGTGTTATATATTTCTATTATTACCAAGAGTCATATCACCAATTCCAAATTGCAAAAATTAAATCACTCGAATACAAATATGAACAAAAAGAACGTGAATTAGAATTATTAAGATCTAAAACTCAAAAGTGTCCTGTCCCTAATTTAAATGACCCCAGATCCTGTTATTTCGGTTCCAACTATCAATGCTCATGGAATGACATTATCGGCAGATGTGATCTTATTGAATGATCCCCTATAAAAAATCATTCAATAAGAAACCCCTTATTGAATAAGTATCTTAAGATATTAATTTGTCAATATTTCTGTCCTGATATTTGTTCCTTAAATTATTGAGAACATTATCTACAGTATTTGGTTCGATGTATTTAGTTGTCGTTTCTCTTTTATCAATTATATTTTTGATTATTGATAGTTTCTGTTTTAGTAATTTGTATTTCGTTGTGATTTCTGTATCTTCTTTTATTTTATTAATCATTTCTTTGAATTGATCAATATTTATTTTTTGTTCCTTTTCATCATTGTTATTCATTAATTTATCTTCTAATTCTTTTTTGTAATTCTCAATAATGTTTTTGATCTTCTCCATTTTGTTAGATATTTTGACATATTCATCCAGTAATTTTGCTGTAGGATATTCAGTTAATTCGGTAATAAATGATTCCATTATATAAACATGTCAGAATTATATATTTGAATGATAAACATGATAAACATGTTCGTCATATTAATTAATAAAAATTGATCACTTTTCAATCTAACTATATGATTATGAATAATAATATATTAATTAGAGAAATATGAGTTATTCAATCAAAACATTCATTAAGAATAATTGTGAGAATAAGTCTTATGATTTGAAAGATCTCACATCATTAGCTGAAAAAATATCTGAAGAATCTGATGAAAGATATTCTGTCAATAGTGCATTGAATATATTATGCCGTTATGTTATTGTTGATAATAATACTATCACACTTGACCCTAATAGCAGAAATCATGACCAAACTCTTAAAGATGTCCAATCACTCCTTTGCAAAAATAATAAACCTAAAACCAATTCTAATCCTAATCCTGAAACTAAATCCAGTCCCAAAAAAATAAAAGGATTTGGTTCTAGTTCATCTCTCAAAAAAGTTATCAAAAAATCTGATACTGATAATAATGATAACGATATGAAAATTGAATTAAAATCTGAAACTAAATCTGAAACTAAATCTGAAACTAAATCTGAAACTAAATCTGAAACTAAATCTGAGGTCAAAAAAATTAGAACTGGGTTTGGTGTTATTACAAAAAAATTAATTAATGATAAATCAATTAATGATAATGAAAAGAAACAAGAGAAAAAAATTATTAATAATAACAATAACATTAAATATACCAAACCAACTAATAATACTAATACATATTGTTATCCAGAAGATGCAAAATATATACCAAATATTCATAAGGACGAAACATATGGTCCGTTTGGAACTGATACTTATTTTGACGAAAAGATCGAGGATGATACATTAGCTAAAAGTGAAAAACAAAGAGTGAATATTTATCGTGATCTTGCATCAAGATATTACCCACCTCAAAGATCCCAAGAATGGTTTACATTACGTGACCAAATGATTACTGCCTCTGATGGTGGAACTATTGTTAATATGAATCCATATGAAGCAGTATTCGGTTTTATTGACAAAAAAGTATTTGGCAAACCTTTCGAAACGTCAATAGATTGTTATCATGGCAAAAAATATGAACAAATTGCCACAATGATTTATGAGTTCAGGATGAATGTTAAGGTAAAAGAATTCGGGTTATGTCAACATAAAAAATATAAATTTCTTGGAGCAAGTCCTGATGGTATTGTTTCTGAATATAAACTCAAGACTAGAAATGGCAAATCATGGGAACAAATTGAGACTGAATCCGAATGTATTGAAAATACAGATGACAAAAGAAGATTTATCGAAAGATACACATATAAAACTAAATTTGTTGGTAGAATGTTAGAAATTAAATGTCCAATGAGACGTAAAATTCTAATGGATAAGAATGCTCCTGAAGTATATGGTCCTCATGGCGAGAAAATTACAGATCTTAAAAAAGATATTAAAAAGGGTATTTGTCCCGCATATTATTGGGTTCAAGTTCAATTGCAATTACAATGTTGTGATTTGGATGAATGTGATTTCTGGCAATGTGAAATTGTCGAATATGCCGATTTTCTTGATTATCTTCAAGATACTGATCCAAATACTCCATGGCTATCAATCTCAACACAATTTGAAAAAGGTGCAGTCATACAATTAATGCCAGTAGAACAATTAAACAATTCATCATTAAGTTATGATGAAAGAGTTTATAATTATGCACAGTTCATATATCCACCTAGAATAGACATGACACCATTAGAGACAGAAAGATGGATATTTAATACAATTCAAAATCTTAAACTCACACACAAAGGGATGGTATTTGATAAGGTTCATTATTGGAGACTTATGGCAAGTAGATCAATTACTATCAAACGTGATGATAAATGGTTCAATGATAATATCAATCTTTTTGCTGATGCTTGGGATTCTGTCGAATATTTCAGAAAGAATAAAGACAAAGCTAAGATATTTAAGAAATATCTTCAAACATTCCCCAAAGATTATTTTGGAAAAATCAAAGAAACTCCAAAAGGTATTATTATGGAAACAATAAAGAAAATTAAGACTGAACCAAAAGATAGTGCACCAAAAACAGAACATGCACAATACTGTAAGTTTATTACTGATCTTCAAAATAAGATACAACAAGCAGGAATTGAAGATCCAAAAGAATATAATGTAAATGATGATATTGAAATCATTAAAGAAGGATTATCATTAAACATTCCTACAGATCTAGACGAAAAGGAGAAAGAGACATTTATTAAGAAACATACTGAATTTATTAAAAAGATGAAGACCGATATTGAAAAGTTTATTTATGAATAATGCATTTATTAATTGGATAATTAATAAATAATTGAAAAAATAACTGATTGTGATAGTTTGATATTACTTATATACAATTAATAATCACTCATGCCAAGAGGTAGACCTCGAAAAATTAGACCGGATAATCCTGGAAATAATCCTGTGAATAATGAAAATAAAATGAATCCAGTAGATCCTGCAATTAATCAAAAACAAATCAAACCGAAAAGGAAATATACAAAAAGGGGATCCCAAAAAATAGATGTTGTATATAACGGTGAACCACCAAATGAGACTATTAATAATAACATCAAACCTGAGGGGAAGAAACGTGGAAGAAAGAGAGGAAGGAAGAAACGTAATGCAGAGACAATGTTTAAGGTTGAGGATGTTTTAGATTTTATAAAAAGAAGATATCCATTTATGGGAATAGACAAGATTAAGGATGATGTTATAAATGGGATAGGTAAGATGAGAGAATTAATTAATAGTCCATATCTATTATACAAATTCAATTACAATGACAAGACATATTATTATGATGACACAAATACAGTTGTTAATTCAGATGGTCAAACTGTGGGATATATTGTCAAAAGAATGGAAGGACCAAACAGACTTTATATGATTGAAACTAATTTTGACACAAGGACATATGAACAAGTTATTAATGAGATCGAAGGAAAGGGAAACATTAATAATAGAGATCCACATATGTTAGATCTATCTGTGTATATGACAAATAAAAAATAATACTTTATTTATACAACAAGATTATTATCTTGATAATAAACATATATATTGATGTCTGGCACCAAGTATAAAGACGATTCAAAAAAGGTAAAAAGTAATTCTGTCAGACTTACCAAAACAAAATTCAAAGGTGGATCAAATGAAAATACACAAGATGCTGAAAGATACATTAATGAAATAATTCATAATATTACTGATGATAAATTGAACGATTCAAAACATGATGCAGATAAGTTATGTGCTCCTGGATTGAAATTTGAAGCCGGATCATGTGCTAGATTGGCTGTATTAAAAGAGATGGCAAAGGCATACAATAAAATGGTTGGAGGTAATGGTGATGAGATAATTTTGTCACAAACAATTGAAACATTACATCCACATAGATACAAATTTTATTTAGTCAAAGAATTGGAAAAAAGAATTGGTAATAATTGTTCAACACAAAAATGTTGGGGAACACAAGAATTTATTAATAAGATGGATAAAATAGCCAGAACAGAATACAGAAAATATACACATAGACCAAACTCTCCACAAGGACAATTTACATGGTTAAGCACAACGAACATTGATGATGTAATTAGACAGTATGAAAAGAATCATAAAGATTTCAAATATTTTGGGGCTGTTCCAATGGATTTTGCCACATTAACACAATATGAAATATCTGAAGTAAATTATAAACAATTATATGATAGTGGAATAAGAAGATTAGGTATAGTATTTAATTTAGATAAATCCGGTCAACCTGGATCACATTGGGTATCTATGTTTTCAGATTTTAATAAAGGACAAATATATTATTTTGATAGTGTTGGGAAAGAACCAACGCCAGAAGTAAGGGACTTGATGAATTTGCAAGTTAGATTTTTGAAATCAATTGGAATGAAAAATATTAAAACTGGTTATAATGAAGTCCCACACCAAAAGAAAAATACTGAATGTGGTGTTTATAGTATTTATTTTATTTTGGAAATGTTAAAAGGTAAACGTTTTGAAGACATAAATAATACTAGAATATCTGATGAAGAAATCAATAAATATAGAGAGAAATATTTTGACAAATTCCATCTTGATGATGGATAGAATTATATTAATAATTATTCATTAACGGAGTTGTGGATACTATAATATTTGGATCAGTTTGAGTTGGTTGAATAGTTTGAGTAGTTAGTGTATTTTGACTTGATAATGTTGATGATTCATTATTTATCATCATTTGAACTGTCTGACCTGTTTTAGATGGTGCATCATATCCATAATAGTGTGGTGATTTATCATTCTGTCTTGATTTTTCACGACTCTTAATTATTTTTTGTTTAGTGATATCTTTGACTTCTTGGACTTCTTGTCTATGTCTATCACTTATTAAAGATGTGGCATTTGTAGCTCCTGTATGAATACCGAAATATCCATCTTTATGCATTTCCATATATGAAGGCAACATATGCTTAAGAACCCAAGCAATAGTATGCATCCATGCATTCATTACATCTGCAGTAGCATCTTCACCAAGACATATTTTAATTGTGTTATGTAGATTAGTAGCATATATTGAGAATAGAAATGGTTGATGGACAATATGTTGATGAATCTTTCCTAAAAATTTCAATTTAGTTTTGGCGATATGTAATTGTTCAATATCAATTGATACACAAAATGCCAACACTTTACTAATAATATTAGCTCTTGTTTTGATATCTCTGAATATATTTTCAAATTCTTGATATCTGATGAATAATTGTTCAAAAAATGTGTTATAGAAAAATGTAACGCCAGAAACTTTACCAAATAATGCATCATTAGAATCATAAGTATTTTTTGATATTTTTTCCCATGATTGTCTAATTAATTTTTGAGTATCTTTGTTTAATATGGGATCGATTGGAAATTCTGGTGGCTGGTAATGTTGGACCAAAACATCAAAATCATATTTATTTTTTATACTAATATTTGTAATTTCATTTAGATGACTACTATTGCATCCCATATATAATTATTAATATTCATTTCCATTATTTATTTTTTCATTAGTGGCATATTTTTATTATTTCTCTTATTATGAAATTTTATTGTTGATATATTTCTTTCTAATATTTCTGTATATAAATCTGTCTAATATTCTGTTCTATATTTCTTTCTAATATTTCTGTATATAAATCTGTCTAATATTCTGTTCTATATTTCTTTCTAATATTTCTGTATATAAATCTGTCTAATATTCTGTTCAATATTTCTGTCTAATATTTCTGTACATAAATCTGTCTAATATTTCTGTCCAATAATTCTGTCTAATATTTTTGTACATAAATCTGTCTAATATTTTTGTACATAAATCTGTCTAATATTTCTGTACATAAATCTGTCTAATATTTCTGTCCAATAATTCTGTCTAATATTTTTGTACATAAATC
>Ga0172373_10005984_pt1 | contig 16365 bp, 14 predicted proteins | sample Lak10m_2_FD_114546 | JGI IMG/M metagenome (GOLD analysis project Ga0172373, IMG submission 114546) | Freshwater microbial communities from Kabuno Bay, South-Kivu, Congo - kab_092012_10m | ecosystem: Environmental > Aquatic > Freshwater > Lake | place: Democratic Republic of the Congo...
ATCGGCGAGATCCGCGCGCCACGCGCGCTGGGGGCCTGGGCGGTGGGGGCGCTGCTCGGGCTGGCCGGGGCCGTGGCGCAAGGCTTGTTCCGCAATCCCCTGGCCGACCCCTACCTGCTGGGCGCGGCCTCCGGTGCCTCGCTCGGGGTGGTGCTGGTGCTGGTGGCGGGCAGCGCGGTGGGCGCGGCGCTCGGGTTCAACGACGGCGGCTGGGCCGGCCATCTCGGCATTGCCGGCGCGGCCTTCGGCGGCGCACTGGCCGGTGTCGGACTGACGCTGCTGCTGGCCGGCGGGGCGGCGCACAGCATGCGCCTGCTGCTGGCGGGCGTGGTCGTCGGGGTGCTGCTGGGGGCCGTGTCGGACCTGCTGCTGACGCTGGCGCCGCAGGCGCTGCGTGGACGTCAGGCCTTTCTGCTGGGCAGCACGGCGCACCTGGGCTGGGCCGGCCTGCCGCTGCTGGCGACCGGGCTGGCGCTGGCGCTGCCGGTCGCCATACGGCTGGCGCGGGTGCTCGACGCGCTCACGCTGGGGGAGGAAACCGCCGCCAGCCTGGGGCTGGCGCTGGCGCGATGGCGCGCGATGCTGGTGGCGCTGCTGGCGCTGTGCACGGCGCTGGCGGTGGCACAGGCCGGGCTGATCGCCTTCGTCGGGCTGGTGGCACCGCACCTCGTGCGCCGCGTGGCCCCATCCGGCCACGCCGCGCTGCTGGGCCACAGCGCGCTGGCCGGCGGCGCCCTGCTGCTGGGCGCCGACCTGCTGGCGCGCGCGCTGCTGGCGCCCCGTGAGTTGCCGGTGGGCGTCGTCACGGCCGTGCTGGGCGGTGGCTATCTGCTGTGGCTGCTGCACCGGGGGCGGCAAACGTGAGGTCTTTTTGGTGGCTTGCGGCGGCGGTGGGCGGTGTGCGTGGCAGGCGGTTCGACAGGCTCACCGCGAACGGGAGAGTGAGACGCATGAAGTGCGCGCGCGGTTCGACAGGCTCACCGCGAACGGGGCGTTGGGGCGCAGGCGTGCGGGGGGAGCGGTTCGACAAGCTCACCGCGAACGGTGGTGGGGTCAGGTGAACGCATGATCGAGGAGGGGCGATGAGTGGGATCGAGCCACGCGCCATGAGTGGGACCGAGCCCCGCGCGATGAGTGGGAGCGGGTCCCGCGTGATGGGTGGGGTCGGGCCCTACCCGATGAGTGAGGTCGGGCCCTGCACGGAAGACGGGCAGGGCCCGGCGCGGCACCACACGGCCGGTTCGGCTCCCGAGCTGGAAGCCTGCGGACTGTCCGTGCGGCTGGGTCGCACGCAAGCGCTGGACGCGGTGAGCTGCCGCATCGGGCTAGGCTGGACTGCGATCGTCGGGCCCAACGGGGCGGGCAAATCGACGCTGCTTCGGGCACTGGCCGGGCTGCAGGCCCCATCGGCCGGCGCGGTGCGGCTGGACGGTGTCGACCTGCATCGGCTGACACCGCGACAACGGGCACGGTCCATTGCGTGGCTGGCACAGGGCGCGGACCACCCGGCCGAGCTCACCGTGCGTGAGACCGTCCTGCTCGGGCGCCTGCCGCACCTGGGCCTGTTCGGCCAGCCCACGGGCAACGACCAGGCCGCGGTCGACCGCGCGCTTGCGGCCACGGGCAGCACCGACAAGGCCGACGCCCGGCTGCAAACGCTGTCCGGCGGCGAGCGACAGCGCGTGCTGCTGGCCCGCGCGCTGGCCTGCGAAGCGCCGGTGCTGCTGATGGACGAACCGACGGCGCACCTGGACCCGACGCATCAGGTGGCACTGGCCCGCCTGTCGCGCCACCTGGCCGCCACACGCACCGTCGTGACCGTGCTGCACGACCTGAGCCTGGCCCTGGCCGCCGACCGCGTGCTGCTGCTGCAGGCCGGCCGCCTGCGCGCCGACGCGCCGCCTCACGATGCAGCCCTGCATGACGCACTGACGCAGGCTTTCGGTGGCGCCCTGCACGTCACCCGCGTGGGCGAGCGCTGGATCGCCCACCCGGCCCTCGACACCGACACCGACACCGACACCGAAACCGAAACAGACACAGACACAGACACAGACACAGACACAGACACAGACACAGACACCGCCACCGCCACCGCCACCGCCACCGCCACCGCGTCCAGAGCATCGACGGATCCAAGGCGCGCGCCCACCCGCTCCGCTGACGGCTGACCGGGGCCTGTGCCCGGCCGCCCTCGGTCCCGCGCGACAATGCCCTCCATCAGAGCCCTCCCGTGACGCGTCGAGCGCCTGGGCACGCAGGCTCCGCACCCCACCGCCCCCCACATGAACATCCTGCTCACCGGCGCCGCCGGCTTCATCGGCATGCACACCGCGCTGCGCCTGCTGGCGCGCGGGGACACCGTGGTCGGTGTCGACAACCTGAACGACTACTACGACGTCAGCCTGAAGCACGCCCGGCTGGCGCGGCTGCAGGCGCACCCGGGTTTCAGCTTCCACCAGGCCAGCGTCGAAGACCGGGACACGCTGGCGAAGCTGTTCCAGCAGGCGCGCCCCGATCGCGTCATCCACCTGGCGGCGCAGGCCGGCGTGCGCTACTCGCTCACCAACCCACACGCCTACATCGACGCCAACCTGCAGGGCTTCCTCAACATCCTGGAAGGCTGCCGCCACCATGGCGTGCAGCACCTCAGCTACGCCAGCAGTTCCAGCGTCTACGGCGGCAACACCGCGCTGCCCTTCTCCGAGCACCACAACATCGACCACCCCGTCAGCCTCTACGCCGCCACGAAGAAGGCCAACGAGCTGATGGCCCACACCTACAGCCACCTCTTCGGCCTGCCCACCACGGGGCTGCGATTCTTCACCGTCTACGGGCCCTGGGGCCGGCCCGACATGGCGCTGTTCCTGTTCACCCGCGCCATCCTGGAAGGCCGCCCGATCGACGTCTTCAACCACGGGCAGATGGTGCGTGACTTCACCTATGTCGACGACATCGTCGAGGGCGTGATCCGCGTCAACGACAAGCCCGCCACGCCCGACCCGGCCTTCGACCCCGCCCATCCCGACACGGCCACGAGCCACGCGCCCTACCGCGTCTTCAACATCGGCAACAGCCAGCCCACGCCGCTGATGGACTACATCGACGCGCTCGAGACCGCGCTGGGCCGCCGGGCGGTGAAGAACTTCCTGCCGATGCAGGCCGGCGACGTGCCCGCCACCGCGGCCGACACCCGTGAACTCGACGCCTGGGTCGGCTTCAAGCCCGCCACACCGGTGCGCGAAGGCGTGGCCCGCTTCGTCGACTGGTACCGGACGTTCTACACCTGACGCGGGTCGGCACGGGCCCTCACCGCACCCAGGTGTTGAGCTCGATGATGGGCAGCAGCACCGCCAGCACGATCAGCATCACCACCGCGCCCATGGCGACGATGAGCAGCGGCTCGAGCACGGTGGCCAGGGCCATCGCGCGGCGCTGCACCTCGCCCGACAGCTGCGCCGCGGCGCGGCCCAGCATCTGCGGCAGCTGGCCGGTCTGCTCGCCCAGGCGGGCGAACATGGCCAGCAAGCCCGGGAAGCGCTTCTTCGCCGCGAGCGCCGCGCCCAGCGGTGCGCCCTCGCGCACCTGCACCAGCGCGTCCAGCGCGTCAGCGCGCATCGCGCGGTTGCCCAGCGTCTGCGCTGCGGCCTGCAGCGCCTTCAGGATGGGCACGCCCGCCCCGGCCAGCATGGCCAGCGTGCCGGCAAAGCGCGCCGCGTTGTAGCCCCGCGCCAGGCGCCCCACCAGGGGCAGGCGCAGCCAGGCGGCGTCGGTGCGCTCGCGGAAGGCCTCCTGGCGGCGCAGCGCCACCAGCGCTGCCACCGCCCCGCCAGCGGCCAGCGCGACGAGCCAGCCCCAGTCGCGTGCGAAGCTGCTGAGGGCGAGCATGGCCGTGGTCAGCCAGGGCAGCGCGCGCCGCGTGCCGGCAAAGACCCCGGCCACCTGCGGCACCACATAGGTCAGCAGGAAGATGACGATCAGCAGCGCAATGGCCGAGACGATCAGTGGGTAGAGCGAGGCGCCCACCAGGCGCGCCGTCAGCGCCTGGCGCACCTCCAGGTCGTCGGCGAGCCGGGCCAGCACCTCGGCCAGCGCCCCGCCCTGCTCGCCGGCAGCCACCACGGCACGGTAGACCTCGTCGAACTCGCGCGGCGCCGTGGCCAGCGCCTGCGCGAAGGGCTCGCCGGCCTGGACGGCGCTGCGCAGCTGCGCCACCAGATCACGCCGCCGGGTGTCGTCGGCCTCGTCGGCCAGCGCGGTGAGCGCACGCTCCAGCGGCAGGCCCGCGCCCAGCAGGCCGGAGAGCTGGCGCGTCCACACGGCCAGCATCGCCGCATCGAACACCCGCCGGCCCCAGCGCCGGGCCGCTGCAGAGCCGCCGGCCCCGGCCGCGCCCATCCCGGCCCCGGCCGCGGCGCCTGGGCCACCGGCCCCTGCGGCCACCGGCTGCACCTCCAGCGGCACCAGCGCCTGCGCGCGCAATTGCGCACGCACCGCCCGCGCCGTGTCGCCCTCCAGCACGCCGCGCCGCGCCTGCCCGGCGGCATCGACGGCGTCATAGCGGAAGGCGGGCATCCTCGTCCTCGAGATCGTCGAAGAGCACGTCCACCGCCAGGGTCAGGCCCAGGCTCTGCAAGACCAGCGCGTCGCCGGCCAGCAGCGGGTGCAGCACCCACAGGCCGTCGTCACCGATGCGGTAGAGGTCCACCGCGCGCCGCCGAAGGTCGATGAACAGCACTTCCCGCAGGCTGGGCAGTTGCCGATAGGCGGCGAACTTGTCGCCGCGGTCGTAGGCCTCGGTGCTCTCCGACAGCACCTCGGCCACCAGCACGGCCTCGCGCTTGACGAGACGGTCCGCGCGGTCGACCGGGCTGCAGGTGACGAAGACGTCGGGGTAGAAATAGGCGTCGGCCGCCTCGACCCGCAACTTCACGTCGCTCATGTAGACGCGGCAAGGGCTGCCGCGCAGCTCGGTGCGCAGGGCGGCAAACAGGTTGCCTGCGACCGACATGTGCCGGTCTTCTCCTCCCGCCATCGCAAACACCTCGCCACGCACGTATTCGCTGCGCTCGGGCTGCTGCGCTTCCCACGCCAGATAGTCTTCGCCCGAGAAGGTGGGCCGCTTCACTTGGGGCAGTGCCATGACAGGGCTCCTCGTGGTCGATGGGTCGGGATGACGGGCCCGCTTTCGAGGCTGGCGACCGGGCCGTCGTGGCATGAGGTCAGCCGTCGCACGCCGTCGGCTGCCGAAGGCAAGCGGGACCTTGCGATGGGGACGACGCGCTTCATGACCAGGTCCCGGGCGCTCACTCCCGCGTCACCCGCAGCAGCTCTTCGCGGCTGGTGACGCCGGCGCGCACCAGGCGTTCGCCGTCGTCGCGCATGGGCACCATGCCGTCGCGCTGGGCCTGGGCGCGCAGGTCGGCTTCGGCAGCGGCGGCGTGGATCAGCGCGCGCGCCTCGGCACCCGCCACCATCAGCTCGTACACCCCCGTGCGGCCCTTGTAGCCGGTGTGGCCGCAGGCGTCGCAGCCCACCGGGTGCCACAGGCCGTCGGCGTCCTGGCGCCGGCAGTGCGGGCAAAGCTGGCGCACCAGGCGCTGCGCCAGCACGCCCAGCAGGCTGGAGCTCAGCAGGAAGGGCTCCACCCCCATGTCCACCAGGCGCGTCACCGCCGAGGGCGCGTCGTTGGTGTGCAGCGTGGCGAGCACCAGATGCCCGGTCAGCGAGGCCTGAATCGCGATCTGCGCCGTCTCCACGTCGCGGATCTCGCCGATCATGATCACGTCCGGGTCCTGGCGCAGGATGGCGCGCAGCGCCTTGGCGAAGCTCAGGTCGATCTTGGGGTTGACCTGCGTCTGGCCGATGCCGGGCAGCTCGTACTCGATCGGGTCCTCCACCGTCAGCACGTTGGTGGTGGCGGTGTCGAGCCGGCCCAGCGCCGCGTACAGCGTCGTCGTCTTGCCCGAGCCCGTGGGCCCGGTGACGAGCACGATGCCGTGCGGCTGGCGCACCAGGCGGTCGAAGCCCTCCAGCACCTGCCCGCTCATGCCCAGCGCCTCGAGCGTGAAGCGCTCGGTGCTCTTGTCCAGCAGACGCAGCACCGCGCGCTCACCGTGCGCGCCGGGCAGGGTGGACACGCGCACGTCCACCGCGCGCGCGCCCAGGCGCAGCGAGATGCGGCCGTCCTGCGGAAGCCGCTTCTCGGCGATGTCGAGCTCGGCCATGATCTTCAGGCGCGAGATCAGCGCCGCGTGCAGCGCGCGGTTGGGCCGCACCACCTCGCGCAGCGTGCCGTCGACACGGAAGCGCACCGCGCTCGAGCGTTCGTAGGGCTCGATGTGGATGTCGCTCGCGCCGTCGCGCACGCCTTGGGTCAGCAGCGCGTTGAGCATGCGGATGATGGGCGCGTCGTCGGCGGCCTCGAGCAGGTCCTCCACCGCCGGCAGTTCCTGCATCAGGCGCGACAGGTCGACGGCGCTCTCGACCTCTCCCACGACGGCGGCCGCGCTCGATTCACCGCCGGCATAGGCCGCGGCGATGCGCGCGGCCAGCGCCTCGGCCGCCGCGCGCTCGACCGCATCCACCGCGTGCACGCGCAGCACCTCCGACAACGCCGACAGCGGCGTGTGTGGCGCCGTCCACAGCACGCGCTGCCGGCCGTCGTCCTCGAGCAGCACGCCGTGGGCCTTGGCGTAGGCGTAGGGAAGGGGCAGGCGGGCGTTCATGGCAAGGCGAGGTGGTGAAACGAACAGCCGTTCAGCGTCCCGGTGCCGAAGGCGGCACCGGCGCGGTGACCGCCGGCGGCAGCCCCTGCGCGGGCCGCGGCGGCAACACCGGCGCCTGGCCGATCGGCAGCATCGGGTTCGGCACAGGCTGCGCGCCCTGCTGGACGGCGCGGATGCGGTCGTAGCGGTCCAGCGTCAGGCGGTCGCCGGCGGCGGCGTCGCGCATGACCACCGGGCGCAGGAAGACCATCAGGTTGGTGCGCGTCTTGGTGCGGCTCTCGCTGCGGAACAGCACGCCGATGCCGGGCAGGTCGCCCAGCAGCGGCACCTTGGCGCGGTTGTCGGTGTAGCGGTCCTCGATCAGGCCGCCCAGCACGACGATGCCGCCGTCGTCGACGACGACGTTGGTCTCGATCTGGCGCTTGTTGGTCGTCGGCCCGGCGTTGCTCGTGCCCGGGGCCACGTCCTCGGAGACGCTGGACGATTCCTGGTAGATCGTCATGCGCACGCTGCCGCCCTCGCCGATCTGCGGGCGGATGCGCAACGTGATGCCCACATCCTTGCGCTCGATGGTCTGGAAGGGGTTGGTGGTGGCGGTGCCGGTGGCGGTGAACTGCCCGGTGATGAAGGGCACGTTGCTGCCGACGACGATCTTGGCCTCCTCGTTGTCCAGCGTGATCAGGTTCGGTGTGGAAATGATGTTGGTGTTGGCCTGGCTCTGCAGCGTGCGCGCAATGGCCGACAGCGCATAGGTGCCACCGAAGTTGCGGATCAGCCCGAGGTTCAGACCCTGGCCCAGCGCCACGCGCCCGGCCGCGGCGTCCTGCGACAACTGCACGATATTGCCGGTGGTGCCGAAGTTGGTGCCCACGCCGACGAGGTTGGTGTCGCCGCGGTTGCCGATCAGGCCCTGCCACTGGAAGCCGAAATCGGCCGCCTGGTCGCCGCTGACCTCGACGATCATGCTCTCGATGTAGACCTGCGCGCGGCGCGAGTCGAGCTGATCGACCATCGCCCGCACCTGGCGGTACAGCGGCTCGGGGCCGGTGATGACCAGCGAGTTGGTGGCCGGGTCGGCCTGCACGAAGCCGCCGGTGGTGGGCGCGGCGGCACCGACCACCGGCGCGGTGGCTGCCGAGGAGGCGCCGGCGGGGGTCGGCCCGGTGGACGCCGGCCGCACGGCCGTGGCCCCGGCGCTCGCCGACCCCGATGCACCTCCGGAAAAGGCGGCGCGCAGCACCTCGGCCAGGCGCGTGGCCTCGGCGTGGCGCAGGTGGATCACCCACAGATTGCCGCTGTCGCCGCCCGAGGGCAGCGGCCGATCGAGCTTGTCGATGTGGGCCAGCGTCATCGCCAGCTGCGCGCGGTTGGCCGCGCGCACGACCAGCGCATTGCTGCGCGAATCGGCCAGCACCGTCACGCCGGCGCCGGCACCGCCCGCGCCTGGCTGGGCCGGCGCGCGCGCGCCGCCCGAGGCATCGGCCAGGCGCTGCACCAGCACGGCCACGTCGGCGGCCACGGCGTGCTTCAACGGCACGATCTCGATGTCGGTGGTGGCCGGACGGTCGAGCGCGGCGATGATGCGCCCCAGCCGCTCCAGGTTGTCGGCGTAGTCGGTGATGACCAGCGCGTTCGAGCCCGGGCTGACGTTGATGGTATTGTTGGCGCCGATCAGCGGGCGCAGCACCGTCACCAGGTTGTTCGGGTTTTCGAAGTTCAGCGTGAAGATCTGCGTGAGAACCTGGTCCGGGCGTACGCCGGCGGGGCCCACGGCCACGGTGCCCGCCTGCAGCTTGGCGTCGGCCTCGGGCACGACCTTGAGCAAGCCGTTGTTCTCCACCAGCGCGTAACCCAGGCCGCGAAGGGCCGAGGCATAGCTGCGGAAAGCCTCGCGGATGGTCTGCGGCTGCTCGCTCGTGACGGTGAGCTTGCCGCGCACGCGCGGGTCCACGACGATCTGGCGCTCGACCATCGCGGCGAAGGCCCGGGTGACGGCCTCGACGTCGGCGTCAACGAAGTTCACCGTGACGCGCGCACTCGAACGCAGCGCGCGGCTGTCGACGGCGGCCGCCGGATCGGCGCCCGGCGGGGTGGCAGGGGCTCCTGCGCGCGGCGCGGCCGGCCGGCCCTGGGACTGCGCCTGCGCCATGGAGGACGACCACAGCAGCGTCACGGCCGCGGCCAGCACCGAGAGCTTGGACAGACAGGCGGCGCGGCCGCCACCGGCGACGGCCACGGGAGGCTTGGGCAGGGTGTTCATGCTCATCCGATCGACAACAGGACGCGCTCGCCGTCGCGCCGTCCCAGCAGGTTCATCAGGTTGCGCAGCACGGCCTCGTGGCCGGCGTCGGCGCGGGCCTCGCCACGCAGGCGCAGCCGCGGGCCGGTCCACTGGCCCTCGCCGCTCAGGCGCAGCGGGCCTTCCAGGGTGCTCAGGCGCAGCGTAGCGACGTCGCCGCCCGCGCCCGCGCCCTGCACCGCGACGCGGTAGCTGCCCAGCACCGGCAGCGTCGACAGGCGCGACGAGGCATCGGCGAAGTCCAGCACGGCAGCGCCTTCCAGGCGCGCACGGCCCTGCACCCACTCCAACCGCAGGCCGGGGCTGGACAGACGCAGGGTGCCGCCGGGCTGCAACGTGTTCCAGGGCGTGCCCAGGCCCGCCAGCCAGGCGGCGGGCCACTGCCCGATACCGGCGCCGGCGTCGTTGCCCGCCGGCAACGCCACCACCAGGCGGCTGAGGCCGGCCTCGATCCGCAACGGCAAGGGCGCGCTCAGGCAGCAGGGCTGGGTCAGCGTCAAAGCCAGGGCACCATCGCCCCACCCGAGGGCCCAGCCCACGCGCCCGGGCAGCATCAGGGCATCGCGGCTGCCCGCGCCACCTGACAGCACCAGACGTGCATCGCCACGCCACACCGTGCCGCTGGCCTCGTGCAATTGCAGCCGCCCCGCCGTGGCCGTGGCCAACGGCCGGGCCAACCATTGCGCCGGGGCCAGCGCCACCAGGCATGCCACCGTGCCGAGCAGGGCGCCCGCGCCTGCCCAGCGAGCTGCCGGGCTCATCCGCCCACCCCCAGATCAAGGATCAGCGTGCCGCTCAAGCCGCGGTCGCTGCGGCTGAGGCGGGCCTCGACCGGGCGGGCACGGGCACCGGCACGGGCCTCGGCCAGCAGGGCGGTGAATTCCTCGGGGCTGAGGCTGTCGAGCGTCAGCACCGCACGCCCGCCCTGCAGCGACAAGCGCGCCCGCGGCCCCAGGCGGTCGGCAGCGGCCTGGACGGCCTGCGCCGCGTCCGCGCCCTGCCCGGCCGGGGCCGGTGGGACGGCGCGCAGCGCACGCGCTTCGTCGCCCAGCAGGCGCATCGCGTGCAGTTGCGCGTCAGCCGCGGCGATCTGCGCCGGCGCGCGCTGCAGCGTGTGCCAGGCCGGCTGCACCGCCAGCGTCCACAGCAGCGCCATGCCCAGGACGCCGGCGGCCAGGCTCAACACGGTGCGCTCGCGTGGGGAGCGGGCAGCCCAGACCGCACGCAGCGCGCTCGGCAGCGCCCGGCGCTGCGACGCGGCCGATGGCTTCACGGAAGACCGATCACCGGTCATCGCACGCCCCCCGCCGCGCTGCGCGTGAGCGTCAGGCGCCCGCCCGCGGCGTCGACCTCCCAGCCGGCTGGCCGCAGGCGTGAGCGCAGCGCGGCCACGTCGGCATCGCGCCAGCCCTCCACCGCCAGCGTCAGCCGGCCCGGTGCGAACTGCAGCGCCGTCGCCGGCCCGCGGCCCTCGGGCCAGGCCGACGCAGCGGCGGCCAGCGCCGACTCGAGATCCTCCTCGCCGACGCGCCCGGACGCGGCGCGCAGGGCGGCCGTCTCGCGCTGCATCTGCAGCGGCGCATCCAGCACCACCCGCACCTGCGGGTGCGCCGTGCGCAGCAACGTCACCTGCTCGGCGCGGCGCTGCGCCAGCGCGCGCTCCTGCTGCCAGGCCCAGGCGTTCAGGCCCACGACCTGCAGCGCCAGGAGCGTGACCAACCCGATGCGCACCGGGCGCCAGGCCGGCGCGCGCCAGGCGCGCCAGACCCCTGCCAGGCGGCGCACGCCGCGGCGCCGTGGCGCCAGCGCGAACTGCCGCAGGTCCCAGGCCTGTCGCGCCGCGCGCAGTGCCACCTCGGCCTCACCCCACAGGGGCACGGCACCGTCGAGCCAGCGTTCCGCGGCGGCCACCACTGCCGGCTGCGCTGACCACTGCACGGGGGCGTCCGCCGCGCGGGTGCTCACCGCTGGCACGTTCGAGGCAACGCCTTCGACCGCCGCTGCACCACGCCCTGGACCCGCGTGGACGCCAAGCCAGGCGCGCGCCGCCCCACCGCGCAGGGGCAGCACGACCACCCCCTCGGGCCCGGCCCAGGTCAAGCGGACGTCGTCCTCGTCGCCGGTCGCCCCGGGACGGAAATGCCCGTGGGCGACGGCCTCGGGCCACCACTGCGGCACGACCCGGTCGCAGTCCACACCGGCCCGTTCCAGCGTCTGCAGCGTCGCGCGCAGCACGTCGGCGCGCATCACCGCCACCCAGGCGGCGCGACCCGGCTGCGCGCCCGGCTCGAGGGCGAAATGCAGATGCTCGGGCTCGTCGAGCAGGTGGTCTTCCAGCACGCCAGCCAGCGCCGCGGGCAGGCGCGGCGCGGGCACCCGCGGCACGTCGATGCGGTGCCAGGACACGAGCGAGGCTTCGAGCACGGCCACCACCGTGTCGGCCCCGACGAGCGCATCCAGCGGCGAGCGCCCCTGCGAGGTGACCTGCACCCCATCCTCCGATCGCACCCAGTCCCACGCAGGCACGGACGCGGCAACCGGCTCGGACGGGGCGAACGACGGGGGGATCAGCAGGGCCAGCGTGGACATGGAGGGGCGGATGATCGGGTCTGCGGGCGCCACAGCACCGCCGAAAGGTCAAGGATCGGATGGTAAGCGCCCGCACGCACGCCTACAGGGATGCGGGGGCAGGCTCAGACGAAGGCGCATCATGGCGCGTCGGCCAGCGCCGTCACGCGGCGGCTGTCCAGCACGACCACGTCACCGTTGGGGTCGCGCCGCATCAGCGAGCGCTCCTCCAGCACGCGCTCGTCCAGACGCAGCCGCCCGCGCACACGGAAGTGGCTGGTGCTGACCGACAGTCGCTGGGCGGGCACCGCCGTGCCGGCGGGCAGGTCGGCGCGCAACTGATCCAGGATCTCATAGGCGCCACGCTGGCGCCGCTGCAGCACGCGCTCGGCGGTGCCACCGTCCACGCCCAGCACCGCGGCGATCACTTCGCGCGGCGCCGTGTTGACATTGACCGGCGTGGCCGTCGGCAGCACGTCCACCCAGGGCCTGAGCGCGCGCAGCGGCACCGCATCCACCCCGAGCCAGGCCAGTTGCATCAGGTCCGACACCGGCAGCGGCCGCGTATCGGCGGCAGCGGCCCCGCCCGTGCTGCGAAGCGCCGCGCCTGCAGAGGCACCGTCCCCGCGGGCGCCCTCATGCCACGCCGCCCGCAGCAGCGTGGCGATGCGCACCGCCACCTCGGGGCCCAAACCGGCGGCCGCGCACAGCCGCGCCAGCACCGCAAGCTCCGTGGGCACCGGCTGACCCTGATCGTCGAACAGATTGCGCAGGTTGTAGCGGGCCTGCGCATCGATGATCTCGCCGGACAGGAAGGCCTCGACGTCGGAGGTGTCGCTGCGGTCGCGGTCGACGGCCAGGAAGGTCGACAGCCGCGCCTCGGCCAGCGGCGTGGCCCAGGGCTCCCCGAGGTGGTCGATCGATCCGGAGCGGCGGTCCTCGCGCAGGATCAGCCGCACCCAGTCGGTCGCGCCGTCCAGGATCCACGCCGACTGCGCCCGCGCGCGCTCGGCGGCTTCCACCTGGACCGCGCGCCAATGCTGCCAGACCACGCCCGAGGCCAGTGTGGCCACCAGCGCCACCAGCAACAGCGCCAGCAACAGCGCCGCCCCGCGCTCGGCCCGCGCGCGTGGGGCCGAGCGGCCCCGGCGGCGGCCGCGCGGGCTCATGGCCGCTGCACCACGCACGGCCTTCGTGCCAGCGACCGTGCCGCACCGGCGGTGACTCGCGCTCATGGGCGCTCCGGCACCAGGACGATGCGCGTCAACTCGCCCTCGCGCAGCGTCAGGTTCAGCCGCAAGGCGTCGGGCAGACGCTCCTGCAGCCCGTCGGCACCGCCGGGGGCGCCACCGCTTCCCCCACCCGATCCGCCACCGGCACCACCACCGGCGCCACCACCGGCACCCTCACCGCCCCCCGCCGCGCCGCCCGCCGGCCCGACGTCCCCGGTGGACTGCGGGTTGGTCCACACGCCCCCGCGGTGGTAGGCCAGTTGCAGCTCTTGCACCCCGTCCAGCATGCGCAAGGTGCCCGGTTCGTTGCCCAGCAGTTGAGCGGACTGCTCCCACCAGCGCTGCAGATCTCCGCGCCGCGACACCGCGGGCGAGGCCCAGCGCCACCAGGCCCGCTCGCGCAGCGTCCAGGCCACCACCTGCACGCCGTCGGGCGTCTCGCGCGTCAGGCGCAGCGTCGAGCCGTCGTAGCGCAGCGCCGGCACGTCGCCGGTGGGCCGCAGCGACTGCAGGTCCTGCGACCACTGCGCCATCACCGTCCCCAACGCCAGCGTGCGCCGGGTGGCGGCCTCACCAGCCTCGCGCGATCGCGCCATCGCATCCACGCCCTGCCAGCCCAACCCGGCGACGATGGCCATCACCGCCAGCGCCACCAGCACCTCCACCAGGGTGAAGCCCGCGGCGCGGCGCGGCCCCGGGTTCATAGCCTCGTCACGACGGCTGACACCGTCACGAGCGGTCGCTGCGCGTCGTCGCGGACGATGGCGTCGACGCGGCGGAAGTTGGGGTTCGGTGTCGGGCGCGTGCGCAGGGTGCCGGCGTAGGTGCGGCCGAGCATCTCGCAGGTGAAGTCGCCGTCACCAACACCCGGGAACTGCCGCGTCAGGCGCAATTCCGCCAACTGGTTCTCGGCGCACCACTGTGCCGCGGTGACATCGGCCAGACGCTGCGAGCCGTCCACCAGCGCGCCGGCGGCACGCAGCCCGGCCGCCAGCGTCACCGCCACGATGGCCAGCGCCACCAGCACCTCCACCAGGGTGAAGCCGCACGCCGCAGCCATCGGCCCGGACGGTACCCGGCCGCCGCGGCTGAACGCTCGGGCGCCCTCCATGCACGGGTCGGTGCGCCATGTCTGTCGCAAGCCTGTTCGGGCCCGGACGCTCATACCCAGTCGCACCCCCGACCACCGAGCGACCTCACGCCACCGCAACCCTGAATCCCAACGGTCGCCCTCCGGCGCAAGCTTGAATCCGTTCGGTCTGAGCCTGTCGAAGCCCCTTGCAGGCCATTCAGCGTCTTCGCGCCGAGCGCATCCCCTTCCACGCCGAAGGGCGCCAGCCCGTCGGTGGCGAGCACCAGGCGACGCGACCCGAGGCTCAGCACCACCCGCTGCGCCGGAATCAACGGCTCGGGGCCCAGCCGCAGCGCGGTCGAGCCCACCACGACAGCCGAGACCCCCGGCGCCAGCCAGTGGCGCGGCAGGGCGATGGCCGGCGGCAGGCCGACGAAGCGGAAATCCGGTGGACGCGCGGCCTGAGCGGAGTCACCCGCGTCGAGAGCCTGCCCCGCCTGTAGCGAACCCAGGTCCGACAGATCCCCAGCCGAACCGGCCCGACCGTCTCCGACCCTGCCGGCACCGGCCCCGGATGCGAGGCCGCCTCCGATCGCATCACCGCGCCCCCCACTTGGCACACCGTCCGGCACCCCACTGCGCGCATCCAGCCCTGCCCCGCCAGACGCCGACACCGGCACCCAGAACACTGCCAGCCCCGAAGCCCGCGCCTCGGCCCGCGCCGACTCCAGCAGCGCAGACAGGCGAGCGGCTTCCCGCTCGAGCTGCGTGGCCTGCGGGTCGCGCACCGCCAGCGTCACCGCCGCCGACGCCAGCGCGACGATGGCGATCACCACCAGCAACTCGATCAGCGTGAAGCCCCGGGCCGCGCCCGGCCCGTGGACCCGCTCACCGCGGCCGGCGCCGGCCCGCTTCACTGCCAGGAGCCGACATCGGCATCACGCCCCTCGCCGCCGGGCTGACCGTCGGCGCCGAAGCTGAAGACGTCGATCTCGCCCTTGAGCCCCGGGTTCAGGTACTGGTAGGGCCGCCCCCACGGGTCGGCGGGCAGCTTGTCCAGATAGGGCTTCCAGTTCGGCGGCACCGCGCCGGTCTCGGGCCGGCGCACCAGCGCGTCCAGGCCCTGCTCGGCCGAGGGGTAGCGCTGGTTGTCCAGCTTGTACAGCTTGAGCGCCTGCATCAGGTTGTTGACGTCGGTACGCGCGGCCGTCACGCGCGCGTCGGCAGCGCGGTCGAGCACATTGGGCGCGATCAGCGCGGCCAGCACGCCGATGATCACCAGCACCACCATGATCTCGATCAGCGTGAAGCCAGCGGCGGCGCGGCGCGGGGTGCGACGGCGGCAAAGCGCGGCGCCGCGTCCTTGGCCGGCGTCGGCGCGCACAGCCTGGGTCGCGATGGCTGCGACGACGGCCGGTGCAGTTGCGGCAGTTGCGGCCGTTGCGGCAGTTGCGGCTGTGGCAGCAGAAGCGGGGGCGTTGAAAACGGCGACGGTCAAGGCGTTCATCGGCATGGCGCGGTGGAGGGCTGCGAGGCGGGTGGGCGCGGCGGGTCGGCGCCGCGCACAAAAGACAGCGAAGACGGGCTTGAGCCAGAGCAGCCGTCGGCCGGGTGAAGTCTGCCATCGGCAGGCCGGGCGGGCGCCTCCTTGCGTACCGGACCTGAGGGAAGGAAAGGGTTCGACCATCAAGCGCCTGGCGCTGAAGGCTCTACCGCTCGACGTGTGCCACCAGCCCATCATAATTCCCGAATGTGGACACGGACGCTGGCATTCCTCACTTGGGCGGCAGTGGCCGCCAGCGGCGTGTTCTGGGGCCTGCGGCTGCTGGCCGTGCCCGCGGCGCTGCCCACCGGCGTGGTGGCTGCCGCGCAATCGGCCCCGCCGACGGCCGACCTGCAGCGTTTGCTTGGCGCCGGCGCGCGTACAGACGCGCCGAGCGATGACGGTGGCCCGACCTCCATCCCGGAAGGCGGTGCTCCTCAGGGGCTGGTGCTGTCAGGGGTGATCGCCCCACCCGTCACCCCACCCGTCACCCGCGCCGTCACCCCACCTGTCACCTCACCCACCGCCTCCCCGCGCACCGCGCGCGGCGGCATCGCCCTGATCTCGGTGGCCGGGCAGCCCGCCCGCCCCTTCCGCGTCGGCGACCGCCTCCAGGGCGACTGGGTGCTGCTCGAGGTGCAGGCCCGCGCCGCCCTCGTCGGCCCGGCCGGCGGGCCCGCCGCCTTCGCGCTGATGCTGCCCGAGAAATCGGCCAACGCCCGCAACAGCACCGAGCCGCCCGCCCCGATGCCGCTGCCTGCAGCGCCTACACCGCAGCCCGCCGCCGGCACCCAGGCCGGGGCCGACACCGCAGCCACCGGAGATGCCGGCGCCCGCCCCCCCACCGACGGCAGCGCGGATGCGCCTGCGGCAGAAGGCCCGAGCTCCGCTGCCGCAGCCGACACCCCCACCCGCCCCGGCCC
>Ga0172373_10005986_pt1 | contig 16363 bp, 16 predicted proteins | sample Lak10m_2_FD_114546 | JGI IMG/M metagenome (GOLD analysis project Ga0172373, IMG submission 114546) | Freshwater microbial communities from Kabuno Bay, South-Kivu, Congo - kab_092012_10m | ecosystem: Environmental > Aquatic > Freshwater > Lake | place: Democratic Republic of the Congo...
TACCTGACTGGCGGGAGTCTGCGCGACTTACAAGCAGAATCCACGCCTCAGCATTTATCTGGTCTCAAAGCGGATACCAACCCGCCCACACGCAGGTAACGCAAACCGTATTGTGAAATTTGCAATAGCGAAACATGCGAGCACATAGATAATACTTGTCCGTGTTGTGGAAATAATCCACGCGAAAATTGCGTTTATGACACACCACAACAACGCCATTTGAAAAACTTGATGAATGGCAAAGAAGATGAGCAATGGGTAGTTGAAGGTATGAAAGCCGCCTGCACCATGACGCTGGGGATTCTGTGTCGTAATTAGGCTTTATCTACGCTGTGGGCTTTTTCTGGTTGGACGGCTTCGCCGTCCCCGCCCCAGCGCAGGTAACGCAAACCGTTGACCCAATTCATAATACCGAAAGCGTAAAAATGAAACGATCCGAAGCTATAAAAAAACTTATAGAAGCAATGCGACTGCAAACAAAGTCCAGAAAAACGCAGTCGCAATATTTATTGTGGGTGAATAAATACCTTGACTTCATTGAGAGTCGTGAATGGGGGAGGGGGGCGACCTCAAAAGAGAAGTTCCAAGCGTTTGTAAATACTTCGTCTAATAAAACCCCGCAAGCATCATTATCTAATCGAAAACAAGCGTATTTTGCAATTAAGTACTTTTACAGGGAAGTTATTGGCGTAGACGTTGATGGTGTCGCGCCTCCAACTGGAAAGCGCGACCAAAAGACATTTAATATCTTGTCCAGATCACAGATACAAAAACTGCTTGACGCCCTGCCTCGTACAGAATCTCTTGCAGCGAAACTGATGTACGGCACTGGAATGAGAATAAATGAGTGTGTAGCATTGCGTATAAAGGATATTGATTTTGAACACCGCCTTATTTATGTTCAGGAAGGAAAGGGCGATAAGTCGCGGCGCGTTGATCTGCCAGGTCTATTGGTTACAGAGATTGAAAAGCAGATTGAGATTTCGAGGCGATACTACGACCTAGACCAAAGCACAAGCAAGGGTGGCGTTTTTGTGCCTTATATGCTGGACAAAAAAAATCAAAAACTTTCTCAATCTTGGGAGTGGTTTTGGCTTTTCCCGCATATCAGGCATGGTGTCGATCCTGAAACGAATATCCGCCGACGCCATCACATCTACGACTTCACGGTTCAAAATGCTTTCAAGATTGCTAGAAAAAAGGCGAAATTGCCAGTCTATACGACTCCTCATATCTTACGCCACTGTTACGCAACACATTATCTCGAAAAGGTTTTGGCAGATTTGCCGCCTATCCCCAATGTGGGGGAGTTCGCTACTGATTTGTTGCGCCGCAAGATGGGACACGTTGACCGAAAAACAACGGACATTTATATTCATCTGGCGATGCCTAAAAACCCGATAACGGATCACTCCCCGATTTCATTCCTGTAATGTAGTAGGGGCGCGATCACTACTTGATTTTCCCTCTTACATGCTATATAATAGGCATTATCTTGCAACTGAAAAGAGGAAAAAATGAACGATTATTCACCCCCCCGCTGTTTTTGTGAGCGACCTTTTGAATATCATGGACGAGTTGGAACGTAACGGGCGACCGTATGAAGATAGATGGTATGCGCTTAAGCAAAGACTTGGCGCGACTCCCCCCTCCCCCACCCCTGCGCGTGCCGCTCATATTCTTGATGGTAAAAAGATATTTGCATGGTCTATTGAGACTGACTTTCGTGTACCACCTGAAAAAAAAGAGATTGATGCCCACTCGCTACGCCGTCGAGCAGGCGCAGAACTATATCATTTCCTGCTTCAATATCGCCTTCCTGCGGTCGTTGACATTGAAGAAAAATCTATTCCAGTGTGGCGCAAGGTTGACTTTGAAGTGCCGACCCCGCCCTCAATCTTGGTTGGGTTCAAATAAGGAGTCGGAAATATGGCACACATACAGCAAAACATCGGTAAGAATGCCCAACGGGTAGTAGAGTCCTATCTGGATGGTCTTGGATTTCAAATGGTAGAAAAGATTGGTACGCCTATGCGACTGACGCCAGCGCAAAAGGATCGGTATAAAGCAAGCCGAAATACTTACTACGTGGCGTGGGGCGAGAAGGTCAGCGGCGACGGTCGCGCCCTTCTCCCTAACGGCATGAGTGTCTTATTTGAGGTCAAGAACACGTCACGGACGGGGGAAAATCTGGCGTGGAGTCAATTGGAAGATCACCAGCGGCAAGCCTTGACCCGTCACGCAAGTATTGGTGAGGCTCTATCCCTGCTTGTGTGGGTATCCGACTCGATCTACGTCATGCGCTGGATGCCGGATGGAATCGAGGGGTTTGCACCAAGGAAGTCCATTACCCCTGAAATGGCTTCGCGCCTGAATGACCAGTGCATGACGTATTTGGCTGAAAAATACAATATTGGGATATACGCCCGATGAAAGCAATGGTCGGCGTTTGCATAATTGCGATCATCGTTTTCGTAGGAGTCGCCCAAATCCTTATTGTCTTAGGAAAGAAGAAATGAACCCTACCACCGTGTATTCCGCCCTGACTGAATGGCTCCAGGCGATAAAACGCTCCAAGTCAAAAACGACATGGAAAACCTACTCGTCTGCCGCGTCTGTATTCAAGCGGGAGTCTATTACCAGCGACAAACCTTTGAAAAGCCTGACGCCTGACGATTACGATAGATTCCTTGCGGGTCTAAAGGCGATGAACCCACGCACCGAAAAGTTATACGCGGTCATCATTGGCTTGTTCTATGAATACCTGTCCGCCAAGAGTCTGTGCAAGGTCAATATGGACGCCATTCGATACGCACGGCGAACCGAGACCCGCAGAGTCGGGAAGCGTTTGCGTAAGATGGATTTTCCCGCCCTGTCAGAGATTGCGTCAAAGGTCATGCAGATCGACCCCAAGGGCAACCCCATCGTTGGGAGGGCGCGGGCTTTTGTGACCCTGCTTCTCCGTAGTGGACTTCGCGCCAGCGAAGCCGCGACACTCCGCATTGAGAACCTGAACGCCCGCAAGATGCAGGGCACGGTTATCGGTAAGGGCGACAAAGAAGCACGGTTCATCTTTGACGCTGAATTCTTGGTTGCCCTGCGCGAGTATCATTCCATCCGAAAGATCAAGTCGCCTTACCTGTTTGTGTCCCATTCCCGCCGACACGGTAAGACCCCCCACCCCATTGATTACGATACTGCCCGGCGCGATGTCATCTTGATCGCCCGCTTGATCCTTGCCGACGACCCTGAATTCCCCATCACGCCCCACCAGTTCCGGCATTATTTCGTAAACGAGGTATGGCAATCCACAGGTGACATCAAACTTGCGCAAACTCTGGCAAGGCATGATAATATTGCGACAACGGATCGCTACATCCATGCAGGCGACGCCGACATTAGCAATGCCGCATCGAAGTTGAAACGCGACCGTTCTTCCCATAAGTGAAACGACCCCTGCTGTGCCTTACAGATCACATCAGGCGAAGTCTTTCATCAGTCCCGTAGGCGGTAATCTTCTTAATCTACCCGCGCAATGTAAGGGCAAGCAAGACTCCTCAATCTGCTGTGAGGAGTCTTGTGATTTAATTCCTGCTTGCAAAAAAAATAAAATAGTGCTATATTGACGGGGAAGTCGGACGCAACCCTACCTGCGAATGACCCTGAAAGCGCGATAAGAGCGTAATGCTCTTGTCGCGCTTTTTGTTTTCCAGTTTCAGGACACCCCATGTATAAGATCGCAAACGCAAACCCATTCAGCACCCACCGAACCGAGAAAAAAGACGGGACAGATTACTTAGTTGTTAAGGGTGTTGCAATTGTCGAAGGAGTCCTGAATAAATATTATGTTCCATTTGATGAATTCGGCGCATTTGAAAAAGATTGGGATGGAGTCCCGTTAGTACTACGTCACCCGCAGGGTAATGGTGGCTCCGCGAGAGTCCCGAATCCTGACGTGCCTGTGATCGGCAACTTCTATGGCGCAACCCTCGAAGCCGACAACCGCCGCATGACCGGGGAATACTGGTTTAGTAAGGAAAAGCTGCTTTCCACCCCGGAAGGCGAACGCATCCATAACGATATTCTGGCGGGCAAGATGATCGAGACATCGACCGGGTATTTTGCCTCCATCGAAAACAAGCCCGGACAGGTCTCAGGCAAGACCTATCTTGGCATTCAACGAAACATCCACCCTGACCATATTGCCGTGCTTCCCGATGAAGTCGGCGCATGTTCTATTCGTGACGGTTGCGGGATCAACCGTAATTCATCTGGTGTACCCATTACCAACTGCGAGACCTGCCCATGCAAGAACAAAGGAACTCAAAACATGAATGACAATGTGCCTGTCTATACCAACGCAGAGTCCGGCATGGACTTTGAATCGTCCAGCATGATTGCATTCATGCTACCTGATGACGTGAAGGATCAGGTCAAGGCGGCATTCCCGTTTATCTCCGACGACATCTACAACAACTTGCATATCACCCTTGCCTTTTTGGGCGATACCGGGAATGTGGACATTGTGCGGACTCTTTGGTCTATGTTTGAAGCCGCAGAAGGGCAACCGACCATCAACGGGCAGGTGCAGGGCATGGCGCGGTTCATTTCTGACGACGATCAGGACGCCTTTGTTCTGACCTTTGACTCCCCTCTTATTGCAAAGATGCGCGAACGCTTGGCAAATACCCTTGATTGGCGTGGTGTGAAAATGCCGAGTGAACACGGTTTTATCCCGCATATCACCCTTGCGTACATTGGCAAGGATGAAGAACTCCCCGCCAACACGTTTGAGCCGTTCGACCTGGCTATTGATAGCCTTGCACTGGTGAACGGTAATGATGTCATGTTGACCGTGCCCTTGACGGGCGGATTTAGCGGCGGGTATGTAAATCACCAAAACGCACAAGCCCCAAGCCTGATGACTCGCCTTGAGTCATGGCTTGATAAAACTTTTAGTACCCATAGTAACAAGGAGAAAAATTCGATGGAAAAGATCAAGGAACTATTGAAACAGATCGCCAATAGCGCGGGCTGGAATGTGTCGTTTGACGACGCGACCAAAAGCGCAAACGTAACCTTGAACACTGCCGCCCCCCTCTCCGATGAACTGACCGGGCTTGAGTCAGTCATCAAGGAAATGGGCGGCGCGGAAAAATTCAAGGCTATGATGAACGCGCTGGCGGGACTCCCCGCCTCTGTGCAGACCCTCGCTGATACCGTCAACGGTCTTGGTGAAGGCGTCAAGCAGGCAAGTGTGATGGCGCAGAACGCCGCGCAGGAAGCCGAAACCAAAAAGGCTGGTGTGATCGCCCGCCTGATTGCCAATGCTTCGTGCCCATTGGACGAAGCGACCCTGAAAGGTTTGTCGATTGACAACCTTGAACGGCTCGAAGCGTCCTTCCGCCCGACCAATTACGCCGCGCTCGGCGGGTCTTTCCAGAACAGCACGAACGATCTGGACTCGGATGATGTTCTGTCCGTGCCGCAGTACGCATCGTAGGGAATAAGGAGAAACAATGGCTACCCCTACCCCGAAGAAAACTGTCCTTAAGGGCGACGGCATCTACAAAGAATCGCCGCTCGAAGCCCTCGACGTTTACGGTGATGGTGCTATCACCCCCGGAATGTTGATCGAACGCACTGGCACAGGCACGGTTCAGCCCCACGCGACCGCGACTGGTCTTGCCGCTCCCAAGATGTTTGCTGTTGAAGATGCGCTCTTTGAAGGGCGCGACATCGACACGGCTTACGAAGCGGACGGCGAAGTAGTCCGTTATTTCATCCCCTACCCCGGCGCAGAGATTTACGCCCTGCTTGCCGCTGGTAATGACACCGTTGATAAAGACGCGCTTCTCGCGTCCAACGGCGATGGTACGTTGCGGGTTAGCTCGACCAACCCGGTTGCGCGTGCCCTCGAAGATGTTGACAACGACCCCGGCACTGATAGCGCGGCGGTACGAATCAAAGTTGAGGTGCTGTAATGAATGCGCTTTTCCAGCAAGCATACATGGCGACTCAGGGTCGCCTCGAACTCTCCGCCCTTCGCCCGTACATCAACAAGAAGGGTCAGGCTGTGGTGTCCGTTCGCTCTGGCGGCATGAAAACCGTCCAGAACAATGGCAAGAACATCATGGTTCCCGAAATGCGCCCTGTTGCCGTTCACAACGCGCTCTTGCGCCGCTATGAATGGGAGCAGATCGACGCGGCTGTCTTGGATGTCGTTCGTGCCCCGAACGTCGCTCTCAATGACTTCCTTACCCGTGGTCTCACTCAGCGACTCGACGGTCTTGGCGTGATTGTCTCGACCTACGAACAGTTGGGCGACATGACCGAAGCAAATGTCAGTATGGAAGGTCTTGTACGTGGTGAGCAGGATCGTACCCCGTTCATCCCGCAGACCATCCCCGTCCCGTTGATCCACAAGGATTTCCAGTTGTCCCTCCGACATCTTGAGTCCTCACGGCGCGGCGGCGGTGAGACCCTTGATACCACGCAGGCGCGTGTTGCGACCCGTCGCGTTCAGGATAAGGTCGATGACATTATCTTCAACGGTCACGGAACCAAGATCGGTGATAGCCTGCAAATTTACGGCTTGCGCAACAAGCCGCAACGCATGACCGATACTGCTACCAATTACGGTGGTGGTGACTTCGGAACCGCTGGTAATTTCTACAAGACCCTGAACGGCGTGATCGCCTCCCTCCGCAACCTGGGTTATTACGGTCAGTACGGCGTGTACATCTCGAACACGCAGTACGCACAGACCAATAATTTTGTGAGCGGCACGGCTATCTCCGAGCGTCAGGCGGCTATGGATCAGTTGCCCGAAGTGGCGTACATCAATCAGGCGCACAAGTTGGAAGATGGTGAAATGATCGTGTTCCAGTTGTCGCAGGATGTGGCTGATATTGCCATTGCGCAGGATGTCACCCCTGTTCAGTGGGAAGGTCTCGGCGGCTTCCAGATCGACTTCCGCATCTTCACCGCTCTCACAATCCGCATCAAGCATGACGCCAACGGCAATTGTGGCGTTGTGCATGTGACGGGTTGCTAATCCCTGCATCCTCCATGATGAAGGGGAGTCGGGTGTCTCTTACACGCCCGGCTCCCCGATAAGGAATCCCCTCCCCCATGTATGGCACTGTAGAAGGAGTCGCCGCGCTCTCGGCGCAATGGACAGACGATGGCGAGTTTACCGATTTCGATGAACTTTATTCCCCGTATGATCCAGCGACAAACCCCTCCCTATCCCAAGTCACTGACTGGCTGACTCGCGTTTCTCTCGCTGTAGATGTCCGCCTTGCAGACGAGGGATTTGTTACCCCTGTGGAAGTCCCGCAGGCGGTAGCCGACATTTCCATGCTGGTTGAGGGTATTGTCAAAGACCTGGCTGATTACTCGCATGGCTCCGGTCGCTTTTACACCAAGCAGGCACTTGAGTCCGGCTTGTCCCCATACCTGACCATCGACAAAGATGTATCGGATTGGGTGGCGCGTCGATCCATCGGACTTACTAACATGGGCGTTCCGAAACTCCCAAAGTCGGCACGGACAGAAGCATCGTTCGAGGTGCTGTGATGTTCAGGATTGACTTTTCCGGCGCAAAGCAGATCGTTTCCACCCTGCGCGGAGTCGCTGATAGATTGTTTCATACCGTTGAAGGCGAACTGTATCAAGCGGCTGTCACCATCCAGAACGAAATGCGCGAGGAAGGTAAACCCATCGTGTACCCGGTGCAATGGGATAGTGCAAAACAGCGCAGGGCGTTCTTTGCCACAAACGGATTCGGACGAGGAATCCCAACCAAGCGGACGGGTAAAACAAATAGCGCATGGAAAGCAATTCGTATCGAAAACGGTGCGCAAGTCGGCAACCCTCTGGCGCATTCCCGGCATGTGAGCGGGTTTAAGCAATCCCGTATCCATCGCGGACGGTGGAAGGTCTTTAATGTCGTGGTGGCGTCGGTGCTGTTCAAGTTGCCCGCAAAAATCCGTGAGCGCATTGTTGTTACATTCAAGGTGGAAGAATGATTACCAGTGACTTTTACGGCATCTGTGAAACAGCGGTGATTGAGTTGTTGCAGAATACCGCCGCCTTTGGATGGAAAGACAAGAGCAAGCAGGTCACAAAGGCAGATGACACCTTTCTTGACAAGGGTTTTGACTCCTATGCCATTACCTATCCGGGCGCGTTCCCGCAGGCAAACATCGGCGGCGAGTTACTGGAAGTGCAATGGGAAATCATGATCGACGTGCTTGTCCGTTGGGATTCGACCGAGAAAAAAGCATGGTCTGACTTCCGGGCGCATCGGTCAAAGGTTTTTAATTTATTCAACGTGTCGTATGAGGGGCGCGACCTGAATCGAACTCCGTCCATCAAAAGCCCTCGCGGAGTCGTCCTGAACTCGAATGATCGCCCTCGCTACATCCCGCTCAATCGTGACCCTGAGTCGGACATCGTATCTCATATTGGACAAGTCATGGTGTTGACCGTGACGCAAGTTATAGACAAGGAGTATTAAAAATGGTCGAAACTACTTATATGTACAGCGGATTGCAACGTGCAGTCGTGTATGCCTTGAATGCAAAGGGCAGACCTGCCGCCGCTGATGACGGTGTGGCGTATATCGGTCGTGAAGTACACGCAACCAAAGTGTACGCCCTGACGATCCCGCCCGCCCGCCGCATCCCCCACACCGGGAACGACCGCCTGCTGGCGACTCAAATCTTCCCATCCCTCGAACCGACTACGGGCGAACTGTCCGTAGGCTCCGAGGACTTGGACTTGCTGGCGATCCTGACCGGGACAACCATCAAGAGCATTGCCGGAACCAAGATGCTCCCTCACATGACCGACCTGCAAGGCACAGAACCCGCTGTCGGTGTACTTTTGTGGCAGGCGGCTGTCTCAAAAGAAACCAAAACCCCCGGAGTCCATTTCCACATCATCCCGAATACCAAAGCTGTCCCGCGTGTCCCCGGTGCTGGCGATAACCCGATTGACGTGGTATTCGACCTTGCCCCGAACGCAACCGAATATCACCTGCACGGCGAAGCCCTTGCCCCGCTTGCTGATATGTACGATCCGCTCTCTGGCGTGTCGGATACTGGCGTGTTTGAGGCTGGCTTGTGGAGTGGTTTTGCTGACTATCCGAATCGGATTGCGGCATTTATCGCGCAAAGTGCCCAGGTTGAATTTAACTTCCCCGCCTCCCGCCCGGCTGTATCCACTGCCAATGCCGACTTTGCCGTGTTTAGCGGCGCACAGACCGACGACGCGCTGGAATTGGTTGATCCATCTGATTACACCATTGCCACTGACGGCATCACATTCGACTTCGCCCCCGGCGACGGCGTTGAAATTCAGGTAGTCTACAAGCACAGGTAATCCATGCAAAAGCAGGATAAGGAAATCCTCTTTGAAAGGCTTAAGAAGTCTGGACTATTCCATAAGACTCTTAGCCTTTCAGGGAGGGAGATTGTTATACACGAAACGACCGGGCATTCCTCGCGGAAGCGCGGCGCGTTGGCTATGCAGATCGAGCAGGACGAGAGTCTATCCGAGGATGTCAAAAACTCTCTTGCGACACTATATGTACCGTTGATGTCATGCTCCGAAGGCGACGTACCTGAAAGCTACGATGATTTTTTCTGGATGAAAGACGCCGACATTGAAACATGGGTGCGCGAAGCCCGCCAGATCAACCCACCTATTTTTGCATTACTGGACGCGCAGGAAGAACGCCTGAAAATCTTCATGTCGTCCCTGCAAGAGCAAGAGGCTGAAACGGAAAAAAAAAGCGTGAAGCGCAAGCGATCACGGCGATCTTAATCGACTTCCTGCCGGAAAAAAATCCTACTCACGCCCTGCCTGAGATATTTGGTATCACCAAGGCGGAGTTTGACGAAGGTCTCCCCTACTGGATGACATACCGATCCCTCGGTGGGAAGAAACTCCCATACGAGGGCGGTTTTCTTGACCAGCCCGAACGCTTGATGAAAATAATTTTGGAGATTGACTCTATCTTTGAACGAATGGTCGCCCAATTGATGAACCAATGGCGAGAACAGGATGCCCGCAATGGCTGATGATGTGCTTGGTCTGTTAGTCAAATTCATAATGGACAAATCGGGGAAAAACGATGTCAAGCAGGGCATGGAGGAAACCGCCAAGTCCATTGATCGCGTCATTAAGTCTGTCGAAGAATGGGGGAAAAAAGAAGATGCGATAAATGCTACCCTTGACACGCATATCAAGAAACTTGAAGCCGCGAAAAACGGTCTGTCTATTTACATGGACAATGTAAAAAAGTCAGAACAAAGCATCGAGAACTTAAAAAGCAAAGGCAAAGAAACGACTTGGGCTGAACAAGCATTAAATCAAAATATCGAAGGAGTAAAAAGATACACGCAACAAGTTTCTGAACAGGAAGCCGCAATAACTTCTTTGAACGATGAGCTAAAAAAAATAGTTGAAGCAAAAGAGGAACAAGCCGAAGCCGACAAAATTGCCGCAAAGGAAATGAAAAACCTTGCAAACTTTGTCGGTATAAGCGAACGGGAGCTAAAAAAACTGTCTGCTGAGGAACTGGCAGTCGCCCGTAATGCCTACGAAGCCCAAAAACAGATTGATAAATTCAACAAGGAACTCCAACAAACCGAGCGCAGAGTCACAGACTTGCGCCAAACCGCAGAATCGTTTGAGCGTGTATCAAGAGGATTATTCCTTGCCGGGTCTGCAATTGTCGGTACTATTTTTGCATCTGCAAACAGCGAGGCGCAAAGGATCAAAGATGCAGGCGGAGTCGTTGACGCCACGACTCAAAAATGGCTGAATTCGCAGGAACGAATCCAGCGGTCGTATCAGCGCATCGGTCGTACTGCTATGAATGTTTTTCTGCCCGTCCTCGAAGATGTGGCGGCACTTGCGGAAAAAGGATCGAAATTTGTAGAGAGACACCCTGACTTAGTACGCGCCGCCCTCAATACAGGAATGATCGTTGCGACGGTGGGAGCCGTAGGGATGCTGGTATCCAAGGGAGTCCGTTTCTTTGCCGATGTGACGTTGATCGCCGCGCAGGTGAAATACGCCGCATCGACGTTCATGTTTAAGCAATCGGTGGATAAATTTTTACTTGCAACAACTTCTCAAAAGCTACCAATGGGCGGAACTGATTGGAGATCATGGGGAAATGTATTCAAAGCAGGTGGAGCCGGTGCGGGTGGAGCGGCGGCAGGTGGTAGTGTAACAGCGATAGCCGGAACGGTTGCCGCTGTCTTAGCCGTGATTGCCGCAGGCGCAATTATAGGAACGATAGTCTACGATTTGCTTGCAAAAAAATTCAACCTAACACGAGTGAATCAATTTGCAACGGTCGGCGCAAACTTTGGAGGGCAGGCAGTTGGCAAGGTTGCGCAGGCATTTGGCATGAGTCCAGAGGAAGCGCAAAGGAAAACAGATGTATTCACTAAGCTAGTAGGAGTCTGGACAGGGGCTATGGAAGGCACAAAGCCTACCTTGTCTGAGCTAATTAAAAACATTCTAGGGTTAAACGAAAGCCTTGACGATTTATCGGTAAATGCCGACGCCGCACAAAAAGACCTCGAAGGTGCAAGAATTATCGCCAATCTTGAACGCGAGAATATTGAGGCGCGGCATGAGTACAATGTCGCACGAAATAAAGTCGAAGTAGAGGCAAACAAATCCCTGCGCGAAGCCGCAAGTGACCTGGCGAAAACAAAAGCAAGGATCAACGCCAGTCTATCCACAACGCTTTCCAAGTTGTCGGCTGATTTTGCAAAGTCAAATTTAGACGCATATCAAAGTTACCAGCAGGAAAGCGCAAAAATAACAAGTGATGGCAAAGAGGAAATCCTGCGCATCGAGAAGGATAAGCAAGAGCAACTGCTTAAACTTTCCGAGGACTTTGCCGAGGAAAAAGACCAACTGACCCGCGACCGTGACGCGCTTGGGCTGGTCAAGGCGCAACGTGAATACGAAAAAAATAAGCAGGAAATCGAAGCGAACGCCGACGAGCAAGCGAAAGAACGACGCAAGGAAACGCAAAAGCAACTGACGGAACTGCGTCAGCAGTATCAACGCGAACGAGCCGAGCGTTTTGCAAAATACAAGCAGGATATAGCCGACGCCAAAGCGCAAGCGGCGCAGGAGCGGGCATCTGCGCAAGAGCAATACGCTCAACGTATTGCTCAAATAAATCAAGCGAAGCAACAGGAACTCGCTGAACTTCTCCGTGCCTACAATGAGGAACGTAAACGCCGTATTCTTGCCGCATACGACCAAATCAAAGACCTTGGCGGGGCACTGAACGCCGAGCGTTTGATGCGAAATAGATATTACGGATATATCCTTGCTGACACCAACGCATTTATGACACAGTACAACGCGACCTTAAAAGCAATGGGCACGAAAACTGCAACGAGTACAGCGTTTTCAGGAACTTCTGTGCAAGGCGGCACAGCGGTTAAAGGAACGCGACACTCTGGCGGATCGGTCGATGACGGTCTTTATTTGCTGAAACGAGGCGAATATGTCTTATCCCCGTCAACTGTGCAAACAGCGCAAGGGTTGATTGGGAGCCAATTCAGCCAGCAAGCATTATTATCGTCTCTCGCAATTGGTAAGCGTAACAGCATGACTATCAACGACCAACGCCGATTCGACTCGCGTGTATCTCCGCAGGAACGGCGCGAGATTGCCAATGAGACCATTGCCGAAGTCAAGAAAATGTTTGAGATGATTGGAGCTTAAAGATGGCAGGACGTTATAAATACGCATTAGGAACGACGCCAGAAAACATGGTTTATCTGTTTCAAATGGGCGTGAAAGCCCCGTTGCAGACATTTCGACCATATTCCAAAATCATTGAGGACGCGGCGGGAGGCACAGTTGGACAGGGACGCGCCGGGGATGAATGGTTGTGGAATGTCATCACGGACGCGCAACGCGCCCAACTCCGAGCCTATTGCCCCGGCGCATCGGCGGATGTCTACGTGTGGACGCTGGACGACTCTCTTGCGACCCCTGCATGGAAATTGTTTCGCGGAAAAATGCGCTGGAATCAAATTTCGGAAGATCGGCAGAGCAACAGCCGACTCAAACTGTCATTATCGTTTGTCTATTACGAGGATGTAACCCCATCATGACCGTGAGAGCCAGAACCAATGATGAAAAAATAAAGCAACGCGACGGCAGGCAGTCCGCCGAGGTCTTTGCGATCCCTCGCGTCCCCAATGTGATTTACACAGCGATACTTGCGACCGTACCCTCTACAACCGATATGGTTGCCTTGATTGAGGTCATGGATGGGTCTGGAACTGTGGCAAATATCCTCCCTGATATGAAGATGCTTGTCGGGACATCTGCGGGGGCGGACGACATTGGGTTTTGCCGTGTACGCGCCACCCCTACCCTACTGGATGGAGTCGGTGAGATCAAGATTGGCGAAGAGTCGCACATTGATTGGCAAGAGTCGTGTCACTTAACCATTGTGGATGATTACGACATCCTTCCCCGCCACCTGCGCATCGTAGCAGGTGAGGCTTATATTGACCATGAGGTTGATTACACCAACCAGCATACGGATTTTGACCCAATTGTGAACATGGGCGGTCATCGTGTCTTTGAACTGACGGGATCGACCGTAAGCCATGTGCGAAGTGCGGCGACCAGTCAAGTTTTCGACGGTACGATTTCCGCCTATTTATGGGAGGCTCCCGGCTCGTCCTCTGTCACAAACGGGACAACCGCGACCGCAACAATCGAATACGACACCCCAGGTCACTACGTCGAGTATTTGACCCTGACAAGCAACGATGGCAAAACATGGACAGGAGTCCGTTATGTTTTCATCGTTGACCCTGCAAACCTTACTGGTAATATCCAAAAGCCAAGGATAAGTGAGTCAGCCGATGGCGTGACGGCATCTTTTGAAATGGTGGAAAATGCCGCCTTGACCGACTTTAAGCACAGGTCTTTCGTGATCCTGTTTGCGCGTGACTATTACGGTGGAGTCCGTGAAAGTATAGGCTATGTGCAGTATGAAGAAAATATCCTTGCCAGCGGTCGAATTTCTAACGAGCGTGTGGCGTGGACTGACGATGGCGGAGTCGTTCAGTTCACGCTTAAGGATTGGAAATACTGGATGGGCAAAATATCTTCGTTCCCTTTTGGTCTCGAACGCGCAAACAGCACTGCCGCCGCGTGGACAGACATGACCGGGCTGAACGTGGATCGAGCGACGTGGGTACTATTGCATGAGTATTGCACAGTGACGCGCATTTGTGACTTTCACCCTTCCGGCGATACGCGCTACGCCGAAGAATTATCATCTACCAGCAATAACCTTGCGGCACAGCTTAACGAAATTACCATGATTAGCATTTTTGCCGATCTTGTCTTTGACAGATTTGGGTCTGCGTGGCTACGCATGGAGCCACAATTAGTCCCTGAATCTGACCGCGCCGCATGGGTTACGGTCATGACAATTGAGACTGCGGATTATCAAGAAGGTTTGTCGGTCGAACCTAACGTACACGAAGAAAATTCGCAGGTGAATGTATCTGGCGTTTCGGTTTCGCAGTACGGAGTCGGGAATCCGCACTTTTCGCTGTCCTATGGGCGCATCCCCTCACCCTACGGAGATTTATTCACAGGCACAAACGCTTTGCTGTCAAGTCAAGAACAATCCAACACGCTTGCAGGTCTGATGATGGGTTGGAACAACAGGCTTTTCGATAGTGTGACGTATCGCTTTACTGGAAACATTAGGATGTTTTCGGTTGCTGAATACTGCCGTGCAACAACGACTATCCTTGCATCGAGTAATCCGCGAGGCATTGCATATAGTGGCAATCTGATCCCCCGCCGAATAGATTATGAATTCGACGACAAAACTGGATTTATGAACACGGTTGTAGAGTTTCAGGACGAAAGCGAAGAACAAATATCAGTGATAGGTGATTTTCCTGCTGAGACAGGCATTGAGGATATTGATTTTTCAATGCCACCAATGCCGAAAATAAGCATCCCCCCCATCGCGGCTATTCCCATGCCTGCCGACATAACAAATGCAAATCAACCTAAAAAAATTGTCATGGCTACAAGTCAAGGAATGTTTTTTACAGAGAATTTTGATGAGACACCAGAATGGAAAACGATGAACTCTGGATTGGAGCCAGGGCAATTGACTACCATCGAGCAATTTGTTGTAACGCCTAGCAAGACCATGTACATATTAACTGAATGGACACTTGGGCGTGGCTTCTTGCGGTTGATGGGATGCAGTGGCATAGGTGGTGCATGGTCTCAAAAACTACACGCCGACTCATATCCCTACCAGCCCGAAAATTCAGGCTTGTGGGGTATGGGCGTAGATCAGTTTAAGTCTGACCAAATTGCATTGTTGGCAGGACGCGGATGGTCATGGTCTACTGATGGAAATGTAGGCGAGAGTCGTATGGCGTTTGTAAATATTGGTGGTGCAGGATTTACTGGAAAACTACAGGATTACTCCCATAGGTACAAGGGTGCGCTTGCCCGCGCTGGCGGACGATGGTACGTTGCTTGCGCACAAGGGTCTGGAATAATGGGGAATGTAGCGTCCTCAGCCGTCCTTATCACCAATGAAAGCGGTGGATTATCAGACGCATTTCTTGTAACGGGGTCGCCCGGATCAACAAAAGGCATTGTACCTGTTGGTATGCAAGAAAAAGCTATGATGTGGGACGATGGCGGAACGCCGGGATACAATATGATTGTTACAGCCGCTTCTCAATCTACATCTATAGACCCTTGGAATCCCTATGGCGTTGCATTTTCTCCAAACGGAGAAAATGGGATGGGAGCGTCTGGAATTACTCATGTGCCATATAAAACAAGTGACGGTGGAAGCACTTGGCAATCTGTTGCTGGCGTGATACCGAACGGTTTTGACGTATGGGAAAACTGTGGTGATAATAATAGGTTCATCTTTGCTGGTGGCACGGAGATACGTTTGACTATGGACAATGGCGCAACCTATTTGAATAAAGCCGGGAATCTCCCGATCATCGCGCCACTGGTAGATATTCATGCAGTTAGGTTTATTGAATAATGGACAAGGCTACAAGAAAAAAACTTGAAGAAATACAAACAAGCAAAAAAATTGATATTTTTGCTTTCATTGGCGATCTTCGGACAGGACAGGTTGAAGTCTATCCTGATGTGTACACTCTTGTTTACGCGACAATCGCATGGAGCGGGCAAGTAGTTAAGGTAAGAAATTACAAGTATCCAAACAGACTAAGAACACCTGTTAAGCTAGGAAAGGATAATTCTGGCGTGTTAAAGGTTATTGGAA
>Ga0172373_10005987_pt1 | contig 16363 bp, 14 predicted proteins | sample Lak10m_2_FD_114546 | JGI IMG/M metagenome (GOLD analysis project Ga0172373, IMG submission 114546) | Freshwater microbial communities from Kabuno Bay, South-Kivu, Congo - kab_092012_10m | ecosystem: Environmental > Aquatic > Freshwater > Lake | place: Democratic Republic of the Congo...
TACCAAATCCCATCTTTAAAAGTTTAAAAAAAAATTAAAATTCTAACTTCATCTTTTTGGCTAAAAATCTCTAAAAAGCCTCAGCTGTATGGATATACAGCTTCATTTTTTAAAGATTTTTATCTAAAAAATTTTTGCTTAAATCTTTAATTAAAAAATGGAAATGATATAAGAATTATTTTCTTATCAATAAATTCTGATTTGATAAAAATTCTTTGGCCTGATTAATTGAATATTCACGAAAATGAAATATTGAAGCAGCCAAAACCGCAGAAGCTCCAGAGCTTATTCCATCAGCTAAATGTTGAAGATTTCCCACTCCACCAGAGGCAATTACAGGAATTTTTAATTTAGAAGTGATAGATTTTATTAAATCTAAATCATAACCATCCTTAGTTCCATCTTTATTCATGGAGGTTAATAAAATTTCACCAGCTCCTAAATTTTGGGCATTAATTGCCCATTCAATTGCATCTAACTTGGTATTTTCAGAACCTCCGTTGATGTAGACTTCATATTTATTTTTATTATTTTTTTTAACATCAATAGCAACAACAACGCATTGTGAGCCAAATTTATTTGCCGAATCAGAAATTAATTGTGGATTTTTAATTGCTGAAGAATTGATTGAAACTTTATCAACACCAGATTTAAGAAGTTCAGAAAAATCATTAATTTCTTTAATTCCACCACCAACAGTAAAAGGAATAAAGCATACTTCGGATACTTTTTTAACCATATCTATTACAATTCCTCTATTTTCTTGCGAGGCTGAAATATCTAAAAAACATAATTCGTCAGCATTTTCTTGATAATAAAATTTAGCTTGAGAAACCGGATCACCTGCATCAATTAGATTTAAGAAATTTATACCTTTAACCACCCTACCATTTTTAATATCTAAACAAGGAATTATTCTTGATTTAAGCATGTTATATCATTCTTTTTAGAACATCATTTTCTTTTTTATCAAAGAAGCGATGCTTTATTACCGCAACAACATGAAGTATGATTATGAAAAGCAAAGAGAAGGAAAGAAACTCATGAGCTTCTGAAAATAATTTGGCATTTTCAATATTGGTAGCTACTAAAACAGGCATTTCAAAAGAAAAAAAGGAAACTGGAAAACCATATGAATTAGACATTAAATAGCCAGATATTGGTATTAGAAACATTAAAATATACATTGATATATGGGCAATATTGGCAATAATTCTTTCTATTTTTGGTATTGAATTTTGTAGAATTGGAGGTTTATTTATAAAACGATTAATCGATCTTAACGTAATTAAGAAGATCAATAATACCCCTATTGATTTATGAAAATTATAAATTGTCATGCGATACTCGGATTCTTTGCTTATTTCACCCATAAATAAACCAAGAAATATCATAAAAATTATTACAAAAGCCATTAACCAGTGTAACACTCGCGAAAAAAAACTATATTTCATAAAATAAATTAACTTTAACTTAAATTATAGAACGCTTTTGTTCATTGATTTGATAACATTCAATTATATCTTTTTCTTTGATATCATCAAAATTTTCAAAGGCAACGCCACATTCAAAACCACTCTTAACTTCTTTTACATCATCTTTAAATCTTTTTAATGTTTTAAGAATTCCTTCAAAAATAACAATATTTTCTCGAAGCAATCTTACTTTGGCACTTCTTTTTATGATGCCGTCAATAACAAAGGCGCCAGCAATTTTTCCAACTCCTGTAATTTTAAATACTTGCCTGATTTCAGCTTGACCAAGATATTCTTCATTTTTAATAGGCGATAATAAACCAGAAAGGATTAATTTTAAATCATCAACTAAATTATAAATTATTGAATAATATCTTATATCAATTGATTTATTATTAGCTAATTCTTTAGCAGTAAGACTAGCTCTGACATTAAAACCAATAATTATTGCATCTGAAGCGGAGGCAAGATTTACATCACTTTCTAATATCCCTCCCGTTGCCTGATGAATTACTTTAATTGCAACCTCATCATTACCTAATTTAGAAATACTGTTATTAATTGCCTCAACTGAACCATGAACATCTCCTTTTATAATAACATTGAGATATTTTAATTTGCCTTTACCAGATTCTTTAAAAATATCAGTAATTGATTTGGCAGAATTTTTGAGATTCTTTTTTTCTTTTTCGTTACGAAGTCTGTAAGCAATAATTTCACGAGCTTGTTTTTCTTCATCGACTTCAACAAATTTATCGCCAGCATTTGGCACATTATTTAAACCAAGAACTTCAACTGGCACTGATGGTGTAGCAACATCAACTGCTCTACCATTATCGTCGGACATTTTTCTAATTTTACCATAGGAAGTTCCAACAACAATTAGATCTCCTACATCAAGAGAGCCATTTTGAACAAGTAATGTAGCAATAACTCCTTTTGATGAATCAACTCTTGATTCGATAACAACACCATTAGATTTACCAAGATATGGCGCTTTTAATTCTAAAATTTCTGCTTGTAGTAAAATTGCTTCCTCTAATTTATCAAGATTAGTTTTAGATTTTGCTGAAACGGGAATAAACATAACATCACCGCCAAGATCTTCAGCAACTAGTTGATAGCTTAGTAATTCATTTTTGACAATATCTGGATTAGAACCGGGCTTATCAATTTTATTGACCGCAACAATTATTGGAACATTTGCTGCTTTAGCATGATTAATAGCCTCAACTGTTTGCTCTTTAACTCCATCATCCGCAGCAACAACCAGTACAACTATATCTGTAACATTGGCACCACGAGATCTCATTTCGGTAAAAGCTTCGTGACCGGGAGTATCGAGAAATGTTATAAATTTTTTATCTTTTGTTTGAATTCGTGAAGCACCGATATGCTGAGTAATTCCTCCATGCTCTCTTGAGGCAACGTCAGTTTCGCGTAAAGCATCAAGTAGCGATGTTTTACCATGGTCAACGTGACCCATGATTGTTACAATAGGCGCTCTTGGTAGGAGTTCTAAATTTTGCTCTTTTTCTTGTAAAATATTTTCTACATCAGAATGAGAAACTCTTTTTATAGTATGACCAAATTCATTGATTATAATTTCAGCGGTTTCGGCATCAATTGCTTGATTACTAGTAACAACCATACCCATTGAAAATAGCTTTTTAACAACATCTCCAGCTTTTTCAGACATTCGATCCGCAAGCTCAGAAACTATTATTAAATCAGGAAGAGTAACTTCTCGTGATATTTTTTTATATTCTTTTGGTGCAGAAATTATTTCTTGTTGCTTTTTTATTTTTGATTTACGACGGCGAAATGAAAAGCCTTCGGAATCACCATCTTCTGAGTCAATAATGTATGTTAATTTACGAACATTAACTTTTTCTTCTTTAAAATTATTTTTCTTTTTAATTTCATCTTCCTGAAATGACTTATTTTCTATGATTTGTTTTTTTGATTTCTTTTTTTCTTTTTCGTTTTTTTCATTTTCAAGTTTTTTTCTTTCTTCTAATACTTTTTCTCTTTCTTCTTTTTGACGATTTGAAATTGCAACGCTTTCTTTTATTTTATTTAGAACATTAAATTCATCTTTAAATTCAAAGTTATTTACAGATAGATTGGTATTGATTTCTTGTGGTTTATTAGAATCATCATCTTCAACAAGATTTTTATTTTCTAGGTTATTTTTATTTTTTTCACTAAGTTTTAATTTTTTGTCTTTATTAATTTTATTAAGAATTGAGTGCGTTTTAATTTCATTTTCTTCATTTTTATTAAAAGACTCAGTGACAGCTTTAATTCTCGCTTCAAACTCACTATTATTTAAACCACTATTATTTTTATTAACTGCTTTAGATTCTTTTTTACGACCTTTAATTGTTACTTGAACTGCCGAACTATTATATTTTTTATTTTCAGAAGAATTTTTGGAAATCTGATTAGATTGGTTATTAACTGAAGTTGGAAGTTTAAGAGTAAGTTTTGATCTTAATGAATTATTGGAAATTTTTTCAGTCATTTAATTGTATATTAAATTTTAGCATTGGCACTGCCAAGCTAATTTCAAAATGCTATATGAATAGTATTTTATACTAATTTAACCTGAAAACACGCAGTTTTTTCAAAAAAATTTTTAGAAAAAATTGCGACAAGAAACATAAGCTGTACAGCTGATACAGCGTTGTTTGTCGAGTGATTTTAACAAAAATTTTGCCGAAAAAACTGCGTGTTTTCAGGTTAAATTAGTATTATATAGTGCCAGCGAATTATTGAAAATTATTTTCAATAAAATTAGGCATTTTTTTGTAAATATTCTTCGGCACGCCTTTTAATTTCTTTGGCAATTTCTTCATCAAATCCTTGAATAGATGATATCTCTGATGTATCAGACTCAACTATTGATTCAATTGTTAAGAATCCTTCTGAAGCAAGGAGATTTGCTATCATATCTTCAACGTCTAAGGCCTCAACGAAAATTTTTGATGCTTGGTTAAACTCGGCAGTTCTTCTTGCCGATTCTTGTTCATCAGTCATAACATCTATTTTATAACCAACTAATATTGAAGCCAATTTAACATTCTGACCCCCTCTTCCAATTGCCATACTAAGCTGATCTTCAGCTACTACAACTTCAATTAAATTATTTTCTTCATCAACAACTACTTTACTTACTTTGGCTGGAGTAAGTGAGCTAATTACCATTTCAGCAACATTTGATGACCATTTAATAATGTCTATTTTTTCGCCACGAAGCTCTGAGCTAACAGATTGAACTCTATTACCACGAATACCAATAAAAGAGCCAATAATATCAATATCGTCTCGTCTTGAGTAAATTGCAATTTTAGCACGAGAACCTGGATCTCTTGCTACGGCTTTTACTTCAATGTTACCGTCATGCAACTCTGGAACTTCTTGTTCAAAAAGCTTTACTAAAAATTGTGGATGAGTTCTAGAAAGAAATATTTGCGAACCAAATGGCTCTTTTCTAACATCTTCAATATAACATCTCATTCGATCACCGACGCGGAAGTTTTCACGAGGGATTAATCCGGTTTCGTGGATTACTGCTTCATATCCTTCAATTTCCATAACAATATTTTTTAAACCAACTTTTTTTACTGAAGCACTGACAATATCTCCAATTCTATCTTTGAATTCGTTATATTCTTTATTTTTTTCAGCTTCCTTGACTTTGCGGATAATTTCATCACGAGCTACTTGTGCAACAATTCTGTTTAAATCCATAGGAGGAAGCTCTTGAATTATAAATTCACCTATTTTGGCTTCTTTATTTTCATGCTTAGCATCTTTAAGGGATATGTGGGTACGAATATCAAAATCTTCAGAATTGTTTTCAACTATTTCTAATTTGTTGTAAAGCTTGATTTGACCCGTCTTGCGATCAATTTTACAATCTATTTCTAAATGATGACCATATTTTTTTTTGGCAGCGAGTTTGATTCCTTCTTCCATTGCTTCCACAACTTCATTTGGTGATATCCCTTTTTCATGAGCAATATTTTCAGCAACTAACAATATTTCTTTGTTGCCCATAATAGTTAAGTGAGTAGCCATAATTAAAATTAAATTAAATTATATGTTCTTTATTTTTATAATGAGTAGTTATATTGAGATTATTAAATGAGAATCATCCAATTTGAGAGTGGAAATATAGCGACAATAGTACAGATTCCAAAATATGAAATCAATATATTATTTATTAAAAACCGTTATTTTTTAAATGTATTGTAAATTTTTACCAACAATACCATAGAAGCAACAATTGTTGTGAAAATATTAGCAATGATTATCACATTATTTTTAATTAAAAACCCATATATTGTCCAACCAACTACCCCTGTTACAAATAATAGATACATTAACAAAGAAATTCCTTCAGTATTTTTAGTTTTAATAGTTTTAATAGCTTGCGGTAAAAAACTTACGCTGGTTAAAAATGCCGATAAATAGCCAATGAAATCAATCATATTTAATCAAAATTCTAAATCTTTTCTAATGTAATGACAATTATAGCCATTAGGATTTTTCTTTAAATAATTTTGATGATATTCTTCAGCAACGTAGAAAATACCAGCTTTTGAAAGTTTGGTTACAATTTTATTTTTAAAAACTCCAGATTGATCTAATTTTTTAATTAAATTTTCCGCAACTTCTTTTTGTTTTTCATTGAGATAAAAAATTTCTGAACGATATTGAGTTCCAATGTCATTTTGTTGTTTATTCAACTGGGTTGGATCATGAATTTTAAAAAAAAACTTTAAGATTTTTTCATAGGAAGTTTTATTTGGATCAAAAATAATTTTAACACTTTCAGCATGACCACTCAAACCTAATTTTACAACATCATAAGTTGGATCTTTATAATTACCACCAATATAACCAACCTCAGTATTGGTAACGCCAACAAATTTACTAAATAAATTCTCAACCCCCCAAAAACAACCACCAGCTATTATAGCAGTTTCATATTTATTATTATCATTAGCCATTGAGTTTTTAGAAAAATTAATTAGCGATAAAAAAATTAAAAAAAATTTAATCATTATTAAACATCATTATTGATTTTATCTTGTAAGCTTTTGATTTTTTTATTTGCAGAAAATTTATAGAATAAATTTTTTATCAAAGTTTTTGAAAATATCAAAATTGCAAAAACTAATCCTAAAATAAAACAGCTAATCATTACAATAAACGCCCTAGTTTCAATTTCAAAAGGCAGTGGATATAAATGAATTATTATTATATCTCTATTATTAACCATAAAGACTATTACTAATATTAAGAATAAAATTATAAATATGGTATGAATAAATTTTAAAATTGATTTAAGAAATTTCATAATTTTAAGTTTTTTAATAAAATTTTTTCTAATTGTTGATCATTTTCTGGCTTTTTTTTATACCAAGCTTCGAATCCTATTAGAGCTTGATTTATCAACATTCCAAGTCCAGTGATTATTTTGTTACCATTTTTACTAGCTTGATTTAATAAATCAGTAATCAGCGGTTTATAAACTATGTCATAAACTAAAGCTGTTTTTTTTAATTTAGATAAATCAATCATTAAAGGATCTTGACCTTCCATACCAAGAGATGAAGAGTTAACAAGTAAATCACAATTTTTTAAATTGTCATCAAAACTTTTTTTATCAAGAGCACTCAATTGACAATTATTTTTATTTGCAAAATCACAAAAATGTTTTATTAAATTGTTGGCTCGCTGTTGATCTCTATTATAAATAAAAATTTTTGCTACTGAAGATTTTATTAAACCATAAATAATCGCTCTACTGGCTCCTCCGGCGCCCACTAAAAAAACTTGCTTTGATTTTAAATTAAAATCAGGAACATTAAATTTAAGATTATTTATAAAACCATCAGAATCGGAATTATGGCCAAATATTTTTTTATCATGAGTTATAATAACAGTATTAACTGCGCCAATAGCTCTTGCAGAATTACTAAGATAATCACACATTAAAAATATCTCTTCCTTGTGTGGTATAGTAACATTAAAGCCTACAAAATCATTGTTGATTAAATAATTAATTTTTGATTTTAAATCATTTTTTTTAACATGAATAGCTTCATAACTTCCAGAAATATCATATTTTTTTAAAAAAAAATTATGAATAATTGGCGATAAAGAATGAGCTATTGGATCACCGATAACTCCAGCTTTTATAATTTTATTGGTCATAATTTATTTTTTTGAATCATCTTTTTTATCGTCGCTTTCTTTTCTATTTTTGCTGTGGTCAGGCATATAAGGTTTCTGCTGAGGAATAGGAATTTTAGGCAATAATTTGGAAGTAAATTTTTTATCTTTGTAATATATAATTTTTTTACAACGAATTGGCGGTTGAGATTCAATTAAAATTAATTGATCCTCTCTTGGTAATTGTATTACTTCTTGAGGAAGAATAAGAGCTCTTTGTACCCCAGATAAATGTAAAGAACGCGAACCGGGATTTAGATCAAGATATTTAGGTTTATTATAAGAAATTTGAGTAGCAGTTTTATTGCCAACAAGTTGCGAAATAAGATTGGCAGTTTGATAATTGTTTGCTGCAAAGGTAACGCGGTAAGTAGCGTTCGATAAAAATGAGTTCATACCGCTTTCTTCATATATTCCTTTTAATTGTTCGGTATCTTGAATAATTAAAAATAATCTAACTCTATAGCCACGAAAATAGGCTATACCAGCAAGAAATTGCTCCATTTTTCCTAGAGTTGGAAATTCGTCCATCATCATTAAAACTCCATATTTCTCACTTGGTTGCGGTAAACGAGCCGTGAAAAATGCTGCAGCTTGCTGATAAAACATACCAAGTAAAGGCTTAAGACGAGATATATTATCTGGAGTAACGCCGACATAGATGGTATGTGGCTCCATTTTTAATTCATGTAAGTTAAAATCACTAGTAGCGGTAGTGGTATCTATTAAAGGGTTGGCCCATAATTCTAAAGATGAGTTAGCGGTTGAAGTTACTGATCCACGCTCTTTATCTGGCTTTTGAAGATATGAAGCAATATTCATATATGATACTGGGTGAATTTTCTTACCCATAGTGTCAAGTATTACTGCCAAATTATAAACAACATCATCGCTTCTTAATGTTCTTACTACTTCACCTAATGTTGTTGGTTTATTTTCATCGGCAACCAAATAAAGCATAACACCAGCAAGAAGTGAGCGCGCTTCATTAGACCAAAATTCTTGCTTTGGTAGTAAAAAATTACAAATTTTTTGAACATCATCAACCATTTGCCCAGGTTTATCGCTAATCCAATCCATGGGATTATAGCAATGACTGATTCCATTTGGATCGGCAGGATTCCACAAAAAAACTTTTTGTTTTAAATTGTTTCTTCGCCAACCAGAGGTAAATTCATAGTTTTCAAGTTTAATATCATTAACAATTACGGAGTCTTTCCAAAATAATAAATTAGGAATAACAAAACCAACACCCTTACCAGATCCAGTTGGCGCAAATAGTAAAATATGCTGATAACCTTCTGCTATTAGTAATTTTTTTTTATATTCACCAAGGAGAACGCCACTTTTTGATCTTAATCCCATTTTCTTTATTTCAGAAGAAGTTGCAAAATGAGAATCACCATGAATTGATTCGGGCTTTTTAAATGGCCTCCAATCAATCAAGGGTGCCCTAAAAATCCAACCTAAAATAAGCAATATGGTATATGGCAATAAAGTGGTAAGCCATAATTTAACAACAAAACCATTATAACTATCTAGAGTAAGTTTATTGCGATTAAGATAATAGAACTTCCAATATGTAAAAAGAGATTTTTTGATATAGAGAAATTGCTCCTTAATTGGCAATTTGATATATAGTTTTATAATATCTAGCTTACCATTGATGGTAACAATAACAAGAGTTCCAGTTATATAAAAACACAATAAAAAAATAAAGATAATTAGACAGGATATGATTGTGAAATTTCTTATATGCCGAAGTGGCACATTATCTTCTGGTGTTGACATTATCTAATCATTTAAACTTAATTTTAACATAATTTTGGTGTAGTTTTATTTAATAATATTTTTTATTAAAAACAATTTTTTTGTTTAAAACATTATTCACTAATTAATTTTTTAGCAACTTCAATTGCTTCATCGCTAATTTGTTCTCCAGATAACATTCTTGCAATTTCTTTAGTAATGTTTTCTTGATCAAGATTTTCAATAATAGTTTTAATGTTATTATCATTTGTTTTGCTAATTTTAAAATGAATATCAGCCTTAGAAGCAATTTGTGGATGATGAGTAACAACCAAAACTTGTAAATTTTTTGATAATATTTTTAGTCTTTTGCCAACCGCATCAGCAACACTTCCACTAATACCGCTATCAATTTCATCAAAAATAATTGTTGGCACAGATTTTACATCAATCAAAGCCACTTTCAAAGCAAGCATGAATCTTGATAATTCACCACCAGAAGCTATTTTACTTATTTCATCAAAATTATTTTTATTTATTGAAGCCATAAATTTAACTGATTCATAACCATTGGCAAAATATTGCTTTGATTGATTATTTTCTAAATCTTTATTTAAATCTTTAAATTCAACTAAAAATTTTGTTCCTTGCATTTTTAAAAACGCCAACTCTTGTTCAACTTTTTTTGCCAAAATTAAAGCTGATTTTTTTCTATTTTGAGTTATTTCTTGAGCAAGAATTTCATATTCTTTTAATTTAACTATTTTTTGTTTTTTTATTTTTTCTAATAATTCATCTTGAATATTTATTCCTTGAACCTTGTCTTCGCAATCTTTTTTAAAATTATTTAATTCATCAACTTTTACATTAAATTTTCTAGCAAGATTTCTAATAAAGAATAATCTTTCTTCAATTTCTTCACGATTATTTTCTTGATAATTAATTTGATTAATTATTGATTCACAGCTTGATATTGCTGAATCTATATTAATCATATCTTGATCAATATTTTGATTAATTTTATCAAATTCATTAGTATTATTAATTAAAAAATTACTAATAATATTTTGATTTCGTGACAATATTTTTTGTGATTGAATTAATGATGAATTAGCTTCGGTAAAGTTATTTTTTAATTCATTTAAAAAATTGAGGATTTTTTCACGAGCAATAAATTGATCTTTATTTTTAATTAATTCTTGTTCTTCATTTTCTTGAATAGATGCTTTATCTATTTCTTGAATAACATGCTGAAGATAATCTTTTTCTCTTAAAAAATTTTCTTGCTTTGATAATAAATCAGATATTTCAGCGTCAATTTCTTTCAACTCTTCAAATATTTTTTTTAATTTTTTAATTAACAATTGATTGTTAGAATATTCATCAAGAATTGTTAAATGAAAATTAGAATTTAGTAAGCCATGTTGTTCATGTTGACCATTAATTTCAATCAAACTTTCTGAAACTTTAGCTAATAAATTAATCCCGATTAAAACATCATTGATAAAGGCTTTACTTGTAGAATTTTCTTGAATTGTTCTTCGAATTACAATTGAGGTTTGATCTTTACTATCAATTAAATCATGGTCTAGCAATATTTTTTTACATAGATCATTGTTTCTAATATCAAATTCAGCAATTACTGAAGCTTTATCATCATTTTTACCAATCATTCTTAGATTAGAACGAAAACCCAAAACCAAACCAATAGCATCAAGAAGAATTGATTTTCCTGATCCAGTTTCTCCAGTAAGAATACATAAACCTTGTGAAAAATGAATTGTTGCTTTATCTATAAGAACTATGTTATTAATGGATAATGATTTAAGCACAATTAATAAAAATTTATGTTTACGCTTGATAAAAAATTAGCTTTGGATAGCTATTATGTAAGAGATTTGGAGTTATCAAGATTGCTGTTAATGAACGACTCAAATTATCCTTGGTTAATCTTAGTTCCTAGAAGAAATAATTTAGTTGAGTTAACTGACCTTGATTTTAATGATCAAATTAAACTTTTAAAGGAAATAAATATTATATCAAAAATTTTAAAAGAAAATTTCAATATAGAAAAAATAAATATTGCCACATTAGGTAATGTTGTTAAACAACTGCACATTCATGTAATTGGCAGAAAAGCCAATGATGCCAGCTTTCCTAAGCCGGTATGGGGCAATGCAACGATTAAAAAATATCACCAAGATAATGCTAATAAAATTATTGAACAATTAAGAAAATACTGTGAATCCTATTTTTCGTTGTAAATTTTATTGTTGATTTATTTTTATAATTTTTTACTAGGCACTGTTAACAAAATATTAATTAATGAATAACAATTTAAAAATTAAAAAAATTATTTATCGAGCAATTCATAGAGGATGCAAAGAAACAGACTTTCTTTTGGGAAATTTTTTTGAAGCAAATATAGAAAATATAGAAAAATTAGGTATTGAAACTTGTTGTGATTTTCTTGAGGAAGATGATATGCTAATTTATGATTGGATTTTGAATAAAATTCCTATAAATGATAAGTACAAAAACATAATTTTAGCAATTAGAAAATTTCATAATATTGATGATGTAAATTTTATAAACTCTGTTTTGTAAAAATTTTCAAACATGATAAAAAATAATATTTATTATCGATCCTGAGTTTAATCAAATTAATTTACTTTAAACATGGAAAATCTACATCCATTAATGGCAACAATTGTATTTAGCGTTGTTTTTGCCTTTATTCTTGGTTTTGTTGCATCTAACCTAAAGTTACCAACCATAATTGGCTACATTACCGCTGGAATATTGTTATCTCCAAATACTCCAGGAGTTATTGCCGATATTGAAATCGCTAAACAGCTAGCTGAAATTGGAGTAATTTTATTAATGTTTAATGTTGGTCTTCATTTTTCTACCAAAGATTTAATTAGGGTAAAAAAAATTGCGGTTTTAGGAGCCTTGTCTCAAATGCTGATAACTACATTACTTTGTTCATTGTTAGCAATTAATCTAAACTACAACGTCATTGAAAGTATAATTTTTGGCATATCTCTTTCAATAGCCAGTACAGTAGTAATGCTTAGAGTATTTGATCAATTTCGTTTAAATCATACTGATATGGCAAAAATTGCCATTGGCTGGCTAGTTGTAGAAGATATTATTATGATATTAATTTTAGTCTTAATTCCTAGTACAATTGAAATGTTAAGAAATAATCAAAATATAAACTTAAACATAATTTCTTATAATTTATCAATAACTTTAATCAAAATTACGCTGTTTGTAATCGCAATGATAACAATAGGCAAAAAGATTTTACCAATTTTTTTATTAAAGATCTTTAAATTACGTTCTCGTGAACTGGTTTCTTTATCAATATTAGCAATTGCTAGCGGTTGCGCTTTAATTGCTAATTTAATTTTTGGAGCTTCATTTGCACTTGGTGCTTTCTTAGCAGGATTTGTTTTAAATAATAGTTTTGCAGGAAGAAGAGCTGTTGAAAAGTCAGTAACTCTGCGAGATATTTTTAGCGTAATTTTTTTTATATCAGTTGGCTTAATATTTAATCCAAAAATTATAATCCAAGAGCCTTTACTAGTTATATTCGCAACGTTGTTAGTAATTTTTGGAAAATCATTTATTGCATTTATTATTATGAAAATATTTAAGAAAAATACAGCTGATAGCTTAGTTTTATCGGCAAGTTTAGCTCAAATCGGTGAATTTTCTTTTATTTTAGTTGCGATGGCTATTAAATTAAAAATAATATCACAAACTCTTTATGATATGGTTATAATTAGCTCAATAATCTCAATTACCTTAAATCCTTTTTTATTTAAAATTGCACTATCTTATCAAGATATTAAAAAGAAGCTTTAGAAAACTATCAAAAACAATATAGAAATTATCACCACCAAAATAGTGGCAACATTACCATATTTAAAATAAAAACTATTACCATTGCTTTTAATCAAATTAACATCCGCAACACCCTCTTGATTTAGATCAATTTTTGAAATTACCCTACCATAATGATCAATAAAAGCAGTAATACCAGTATTGGCTACCCTAATCAAGGGAATACCATATTCAATTGCTCTCATTCTTGTCATATCAAAATGTTGATAAGGACCAATGCTATTGCCAAACCATGCATCATTGGTTAGATTAATAAAAAATTCTGGTTTAGTATTTTTTTCAATAACATTATTTGTAAAAATTGCTTCATAACAAATTAATGGACTAAAAGAAAAATTATTTATTTTAATGGTTTTTGCTCCATCGCCCTCTGAAAAACCAGAACCACCGCCAGTAATTTTATCAACAATATCATCAATTAGTAAAAAGCGAAAAAATTTATGCAATGGAACGTACTCTCCAAAAGGCACTAGATGATGTTTATCATAGTATTTTTCTATACCATTTTTATTGATAAAAAAAATACTATTCCAAACGTTAGAAATTTCATTTTTCTGATTATTTTTATAATCAACCCTAATCCCACCAGTAATTAAAGTTCCATTATTTGGAACGGCATTTTTTAAGAGTTGCATCAATTGATTATTGTTGTCATCAACTATAAAGGGAATTGAATTTTCTGTCCAAATTACCGCTTTAAAATCATCAATATTGCCAATATTAGAAAGCTGTATATGTTTTAATAAGTTTTGAATTTTTTTATCTTCTGCCCATCTAATATCTTGGCTAATATTTGGTTGAACTAATCTAATTTTAGTATTATCAAGCTTTACTATGTTTTTTTCATTAATATGAAAAACTCCATAAGTAAAATTTATTACCAAAAAAAATAGAATTATTTTTAAGAAAAATTTGTTTTTAGCAATATTTTTTTGACGCATCGCCAATATTGGCAACAAAGAAACAATCACCGCAAAAAAACTTAACCCATAAATACCAAATATTGAAGCTAATTGTGATGAATGTATTTCAAAAAGCCATGCATATCCAAGCATGTTCCATGAAAAACCGCTAAAAAGATTTGATCGTAAAAATTCAAAAAATAGCCAAAAAATAGCAAATAAAATAATTTTTTGATAATTATAAATTAATTTTAATTTTAATGAAAAATAGCGATAAGAAATAGCTAATAAACCAAAATAAATTGCCAAGAATGCAGGAATTACAGTAATTGCAAACGGAACCAGCCAAAAAAATTTACTAATATCTACAAATAAAGAAATAGCGATCCAATATATTCCAAACAAGAAATAGCCGAAGCCGTAGCAAAAACCAATCAAAAATAATTTTCTATTATTTTTTCTAAAGTTTAATAAGGTGAAAAAAATTGAAACCGAAATTAAGCTCGCAATAAAGAAATTAAAAGGCGCGAAAGCAAGAACACATATTCCGCCAGCTAAAAAAGCAATTAGATTAGATTTTTTTAAAAATTTATATTTCATTATTTTATTAATCATTTCCTAACATAAACATCAAAGTTTCTATAGATTTTTTGTTTATCACTTTTTTTAAAAAAACTTAAACTTCCAATATTGTCAAATTTATCATCAATTGTAGCAATAATATTATTTTCAAAACGATAATTTCTTGTAAATATTTTTTTTATTTCTTCATCATAAAAATAAGATTCTAAAATATTTATCTTACACATGCTTGGTAAAATAAAAAGTATATTTTTTTGCGTTAATTTATCAGTGTTTTCTGCAAAAATAATTTTAGTATTTTTATCTAATAAAGATTTTTTAATATCATCATTTGTTATTTTTATAATATTTTTAACATTACTATCTAAATTATCATTGTATTTTCTTTGATTATATGAATAGAGAAAAAATTTTTGTTTAATATCTTTTTTTAAATATGTTACTAAAGGCTCTCTTTCATCATTCTTCTCGCCAAAATATATATCTGAATCATTTTTATTGTTAGCAAAAATTTTGTAATAATGAGCTTTACTATCCAAAAATCTTCTTTCCGTTTTTAATTCTAAATTTTTAGACAATATAACATCAAATTCATGTACATAAATATACATTAAAGCAGACATTGAAACTGCAAAAATAACAGAGGCAAATAATGATAATTTATTATTAATTTTAGCCATTATTTTTATTTCTAAAAAATAAGCGTAGCTACTCATTAATATGCCCAAATTAATATATAAAAAACTTATTTTTTGATATTTATAAGAAAAAATTGTTAAAATTACACTGACAAAAATTATGCAAAAAATAATTGTTAAATTTTTAAAATTATAAAAAGCTTTAAATTTTTGATTTGGCAATTTTTTATAATGATAAATAACAATAAAAACTGCATGAAAAATAGATATAATCGGTAAAATGGTGTAATACCAAGAAATTAAAAAAATTCCCCCCAAATAATAAAAAAATGGTATTGTTAAGAATATTCCAAGTAAAAATTTTCCTTCATATGATAATGCTTTTTTTGTGATAATAATTGCTGTAGCTCTTAATCCAAAAATTACCAAAACAGAAAAAAACACTGCAAATTGATCATAAGTTCCAATACTTTCCAATAAAATTAAAACAATAGTTGCAAAAAAAACTATCAACAAAATTGAATCATTCTTACTTGATTTTGAATAAGGAAAAACTAAAGCTAGGCCAAGAAAATAAACAATCTGCGATAAATTAAAAAATATATTATTGATAAAAACTTTATAATTTGAATAACCGGAATAAATAATATTAAGGGCTGGAATCATCTTATAAAAAAATTCTGGAATAAAAAATATTATCCAAAATACATAAAGTAAAATTGCTATAACGGCAATAATCTTATCAAGCTCTATAAAATATGATAATCTGTTGAGGAAAGTCTTGTATTTACAAGATTGATCAATAAAAGTTTTTTTGGTGAATAATAAATATGATTCTAAAAAAATTATAATA
>Ga0172373_10005989_pt1 | contig 16362 bp, 15 predicted proteins | sample Lak10m_2_FD_114546 | JGI IMG/M metagenome (GOLD analysis project Ga0172373, IMG submission 114546) | Freshwater microbial communities from Kabuno Bay, South-Kivu, Congo - kab_092012_10m | ecosystem: Environmental > Aquatic > Freshwater > Lake | place: Democratic Republic of the Congo...
CGAGATCCCGTCGTCGTCGGCGTCGAAGCCCTCGTCCACGAGGCCGTCGCCGTCGTTGTCGACCCCGTCGCACTCCTCTTCGTCGTAGCAGTCCGCCACGCCGTCGTCGTCGGCGTCGAAGTCCTCGTCCACCGAGCCGTCGCCGTCGTTGTCGACCCCGTCGCACTCCTCGACGTCGTAGCAGTCCGCGATCCCGTCGTCGTCGGCGTCGAAGCCCTCGTCCACCTGCCCGTCGCCGTCGTTGTCGGCCCCGTCGCACTCCTCCTCGTCGTCGCAGTCCGCCACGCCGTCGTCGTCCGCGTCGAAGCCCTCGTCCACCAGCCCGTCGCCGTCGTTGTCCGCCCCGTCGCAGACCTCGGTGTCGAAGCAGTCGGCGATGCCGTCGTCGTCGACGTCGTAGTCCTCGTCGATGAGCCCGTCGTGGTCGTTGTCGTACCCGTCGCAGACCTCGATCATGACGGCCTTGCCCTCGGCGTCCAGCCCGGACGAGTCGCTCGACTCGGCGCCACCGGTGACCGAACAGCCGGTCAGGGCAAGAAGAAGGACCGTCGAAGCGGGAAGGTTCAGCGAGCGGAGGGTCATGGAGGCCTCGGGGCTGGGCAAGGGCGCACGGAAGGCGCGGCGGAACCGAATCCTGCGCTCGTCTACTTTCCCCCGGCGGCTCCGGGCCGTCAACGGCGTGGACGCCCCTGAGCGCTTTCAGAATTGTGGATTTTACGAATGCCCCGCGCCACCGATGCCGAGGGCTTCCGTCGCGGGCAACTCAGCGACGGGGCATGGGGAAGGTTTTCGGCGAACGCTGACCCATCCGTGCGCGCGCCATCTCCTCGCGCTTCTCCTGGGGGATGTCCTCGGGGACGAACGCGTACCAGGCCTCTCCCAGCTCGGCCATGGGCGGCCGCTTGCGGTTGGAGAGCGCCTCCTGCAGGGCGAGGAGGCCCTTGGACTTGGGGAGCTCCTTGAGCCCCTTCCCGAGCACCTGGAGCGCCTCGTCCCGCCGCTTGGCCTCGTTGAGGATCCAGGCGTACACGGCCCAGTAGAGGGTCTCGGACTTCCCCGAGGACTCCACACCCTTCAGGCAGCTCAGTGCCTCCTCCACCCGATGCTCGCGGTGGTGGATGAGGGCCAGGGTGGCCTTGGCGCGCCAGTCCCTGGACCACGCCTTCTCCAGGAGCGGGCGCGCCCGCGCGAGCCGCTCGTTGGAAGCGGTGATCTGCCGGCCCATCTTGAGGCCCACGCCTTCCATGTAGTCGAGCTGACCGAGCTGGGAGTTGACCTGCTCCGCCACGAGGAACTGCCACTTGCCCAGCGGGAGCGCCGATTGGAGGATGGCGCGCACCTCGTCCATGCGCCCCGCCTGCATCGGCTCGATGACCTTGGCGAAGATGGCCTCCACCTGCCGGCCGGTCCGGCGGGCCAGGAGCGCGTAGACCACCACCAGCGCGAGGAGGGCCGGGACGAAGCCCGCGATCCAACCGGCCGCCAGAAAGCCAAGGAAAAAAGCGACTATCGCTGAACCGATGGCGATCAGGAGGTTGTACATGGCCGCGAACTATCCGGATCCGCGCCGGCGGGCCGCCCGAAGTACGAGGGGGCGTGGCGATCGGTCTCCACCCCGTCCTCGACCCCGCCCGTTGCGAGCCCTGCGGCGCATGCGAGCGCGCCTGCGTGGTCGCGCACGGCGGCCCGGACGATCCCGGCTCGGTGCTGGCCCTCCGTCGGCTCGCCATCCGCGTCGGGGTCGGCGGGCCCCGACTCGACGTGTGCATCCACTGCGAGGGCGCGCCGTGCGTGCCGGTGTGCCCGCACCAGGCGCTGCTCAGGCGTCCGGGCGGGGTGATCGAGCTGGTCGAGCCCCGCTGCACGGGCTGCGGCGCCTGTGTCACCGCCTGCCCCCACGGCGCCATCCGCCGCGTCTGGACGCTCGACCGGGCGGTGAAGTGCGACGGGTGCGAAGGGCTCGCCGGAGGGCCCGCCTGCGCACCCGCGTGCCCCACCGGCGCGCTCCACCTCGTTGACGCGGCGGCCCGCCCTCGGTAGCAGGCGGCATGGCCGCCTCCCGCATCGAGCTCCGCTGCTTCACCTACATCGACATCCTGCAGCCGCAGACGGCGGCTTTCCTCGCCACGGTCTCGCGGGGGTACATGCCGCTGAAGGAGCAGGCCGCCTTGTTCTTCGAGGTGGCCCCGGGGATGGACATCAACCTGGTCACCGACATTGCGCTGAAGCAGACCTCGTGCACGCCGGGGATGCAGGTCGTGGAGCGCCAGTTCGGCTGCCTCCAGCTCCAGCACTACGACCAGGGCCAGATCCGCGCCGCTGGCGACGCGGTGCTGGACGCGCTGCAGCTCAAGCCCAGCGACCGGCTCCGTCCGCGCGTGGTGAGCGCCCAGACCATCACGGGCATCACCGGCTACCACTCGATGATCACCAACCGCATGCGGCACGGGAACGTCATCGACGAGGGGAACACGCTGTACATCCTCGAGGTGCACCCCGCCGGCTACGCGCTCATCGCGACCAACGAGGCGGAGAAGGCGGCGAAGATCGATGTGCTCGAGCTCGTCTCCTTCGGCGCCTTCGGCCGCGTCTACCTCGGAGGCACCGAGGAGGAGATCGCCCAGGCGGCGCGCGCGGCCATCGCCGTGCTCGAGAGCCTGGACGGACGGGAGAACGCGGGCCCCGGAGCGGTCTTCTATTGAGCCGGGGCGGCCGCCGCGTCGCGTTCGCCCTGCTCGTCACCGCCGTCGCCGTGGTGGTCGCCGCCGGCCTTGCCGAAGGGGCGCTCCGTCGGCGTCCCCTCCCCCTCCCTCCCGTTCCCCCCTCGGGCGACGGCGGACTCACCTGCGTGCAGGCGTCCACCACCCGCGGCTGGGCGCCGGTGCCCGGGGCGTGCGGCCGCGACGCCGAGGGCGTGTACCGGCTCCGCGGCCAGGGGACGCCCACGCGGAGGGTCCTCCTCGTGGGGGACTCGGTGTCCACCCACGGCTGGATCACAGCCAGCTTCCGCCACGCCGCCGAGCGGCTCGCGCCCGCCGGGCTGGACCTCGCGAACGCCGCGGTGAGCGGGTACGACGCCTGCCAGGTCGCCGCCACCTGGGCCGAGCGCGCGGCCGACCCCGAGCTCCTCGTCGTCCAGACCTGCCCCAACGACTTCATCGTCACCAGCACCCTCGCGCGGCTGCCCGGGGGCGACCTGCGCTACTTCGGGGACGACGCCACCTTCGACCTTCCCGGGTGGATCGCCGGATCGGCGCTGCTGCTCGAGGTCGGGCTCCGATGGGGGCGCGCGACGTACCCCGCGCCCCGGCCCAGCGGCCGCGACCTCGGCGCGGCCTGCACCCGGCGCATGCTCGCCGACGCCGGCGCCCGGGGTGTCCCGGTCCTCGGCCTCGTCTTCCCCAGCTTCGACGGAGGCCCGCGCGGTGAGGAGGAGCGGCTCCAGGGCGCGATCTTCGACGAGGCGGGGGTCCCCTGGGTGGCGATCCGGGACCACCTCACGGCCGACCTGCTCGTCACCCGCGACCGCGTGCACCCCGACGCCCGGCACCAGGCGCCCCTGGCCGAGGTGGTGGGCGCCGCCCTGGTCGAGCGGCTGACCCCGGAGGCTAGTCGGTGAACGCGGGCGCCCCGCCCTTGCGCGGGTCGCTGGCGGCGCGCACGCCCTCGGGTCGGGCGTGGACCACCTGGACCGACGAGAAGGGCTTGGGCAGCTCCTTCACCGCGTGTCCCGCCGCCTCGAGCTCGGCCCTGCGCGGATCGCCCGGCTCCAGCACCACCTGATCGGGCAGCCACTGGTGGTGCCAGCGCGGCGCCGCCACCGCCTCCTCGGGGCTCTTCCCCTCGGCGAGCACGGCCTGGAGCACCTGGAAGGTCGCGGTGATGATGAACGGACCCCCGCTGGCGCCGACCGCCAGCACCGGCCGCCCGTCGGTCCCCAGCACGACGGTGGGGGTCATCGAGGAGAGCGGACGCTTGCCGGGCGCGATCGCGTTCGCCTCGCCCTGGACCAGCCCGTAGGCGTTGGGCACCCCGGGGTTGGCCGCGAAGTCGTCCATCTCGTTGTTGAGCACGATGCCGGACCGGGCGCCCACCACACGGCTCCCGAAGGCGGTGTTGATGGTGGTGGTGAGCGCGACCGCCATCCCCTCGGCGTCGATCACGCTGATGTGCAGGGTGCCGGCGTCGTCGGGGGTGGTGGCGGGGGGGGCGTAGTGGTCCGGGAGGAAGGTCCGCGGGCCGCAGTCGGCGCGGATGCGGTCCAGGAAGGCGGGCGCGGTGAGGGCCGCGACCGGGACGGGGGTGTAGTCCGGGTCCCCGCCCACCGCGGCGCGCTGCGCCATCGCGTGCTTGGCGGCCTCCACCTGGCAGGGCAGGGTCGCGTCGCCCCGGGTCGCGCCGAGCATCTCCACCAGCGCGATGCCGCCGAAGCTGGGCGGGGGCGCCGTCCAGACCCGGTGGCCGCGCCAGTCCACCGAGAGCGGGGCGCGCTCCTTGACGCGGTACCCGTCGAGATCGGCGCGGGTCAGGACACCGCCCGCCGCGCGGGCGCTCTCGACGAGGTCTTCCGCCACCCACCCCGACCGGAAGGCCTCGCCCCCAGTGTCCCGCCAGGCCTCGAGCGCGCTGGCGAGCCGGGGGCGCCGGTTGCCCTCCTCGAAGAGCCCCGGCATGGGCACCGAGAGCAACGAGGCCGCGAGGTGCGCGCCGGTGGGGAAGCCGTCCCGCGCCTGGCGGACCGCCGGCGCGACGACCACCTCGGCCGCCACCCGTCCGAAGCGACGGTGCAGCTCGGCCAGCCCGATCCCCTCGGACGGGACCGCCACCGCCGCGCCGCCCACCGTGCTGGAGCCACCGGCCGCGTACATCTCGCGCGTGGCGGCCGCGGGGGCCACCTCGCGGAAGTCCAGGAAGGTGGGCGGCCCGGCGGTCGGGACCACCAAGGCGAAGCCACCCCCGCCCAGCCCCGAGCCCGAAGGCTGGACCACGCCCGAGGAGAGCGCCGCGGCGACCGCCGCGTCCACGGCGTTGCCACCGCGCCGCAACACCTCCGCCCCCGCCTCGCTGGCGAGGGGATGGTCCGCCGCCACCGCGGCCCGCGGCCCCGGAGGGTCGTTGGCCGGCTTGGGACAGCCGACCATCAGGAGGATCAGGAGAGCCATGCCCAGCCGCCGAGGATGAGGAGTTGGAGGAGCCAGAGCGGCACGCCCACCCGGAGGGAGGAGCGGGTGAGGACGAGGAGCGGGAGCCCGCCGCCCAACGCGAGGCCGGCGAGGAGACGCTGCCGCGCGAGGTCGTCGTGCAGGGCGCCGGCGCGGTCGAGCACGCCCGCCACGCCCAGGCCCAGGAAGCCCTCGTCGCCCAACACCCCCGCCAGGGCCCCGGCCGAGGCGAGGAGCACCCCGTGGGCGCGCGGGAAGAGGAGCGGGAGCTGCTCGATGCCCTGCGCGACGAACTCGAGCGCTCCGCCCAGGGTGGCCAGCCAGACCCCCAGGGCCGCGGTGAGAGGGAGCACGAGCTCAATCGGCGCGAAGCGGGGGGCGACGCGCTCGGGGGGCTGCCCGGCGCGGGTGTAGCCCACCGACGCGGCGAGCAGGCCGAGGAGCGCGACCTCCATCCCCCCCCACCCGAGCGACAGCCCCGCGGCCGACCCGAGCGGTCCGACGAGCGAGGCCCCGCTGGCGGCGAGGACGAGTCGGGCGCGCCGGGCCGGGTCCGGCTCGCCCAGCGCCAGGCCCAGCGCGACGAAGCGATCGCCGAGCAGCGCGGCCACGAGCACCACCAGCGGCCAGGCGCCGACCCGCAACCAGCCCGTGCCGGCGTGCAGGCTCCAGGCGGCCAGGGCCAGGGCCCCCAGCCAGGGCGCGTCCGCGAGCAGCGAGGCGAGCGCCCAGGTGGGGTGCAGGGCGCCCAGCCCGAGCGCCCCCACCACCCCGACCAGGGCGAGGAAGGGCAGGTAGGGCCGGACCCGCGCGTGCTGCCCCAACCCGGCCAGCAGCGCCGCGGATCCCCCGAGCACGAGCGCGTTGCGGACGATCTCGGCCATCAGCGGTCCGCGCGGTCGATCACCGGATTGGCCAGGACGCCGACACCGTCGATCTCGACCTCGACCCGGTCCCCCGCGACGAGCGGGCCCACCCCGGCCGGCGTGCCCGTGAGCACGACGTCTCCCGGCTCGAGCGTCATGACCGCGGAGATGAAGGCCAGGAGCGTGGGGAGGTCGAAGACCATGTCGCTCGTCCGCCCGTCCTGGCGGAGCTCCCCGTTCACCCGCGCCCGGACGCCGAGAGCGGCGGGGTCCAGGCCACGCACCAGCGCGGGCCCGAGCGGACAGAAGCTGTCGAAGCCCTTGGCGCGCGCGAACACCCCGTCTTCCTTCTGGAAGTCCCGCGCGGTCACGTCGTTGGCCGCCGTGCACCCCCACACGTGGGCGAGGGCATCGCCGGGGGCCACCCGACTGCACCGGGACCCGATCACCACAGCGAGCTCGGCCTCGTGATCCACCCGGGTGGTCCGAGGGGGGATCTCGATGGGGGCGCCGGGATCGCACACCGACGAGGGTGCCTTCAGGAAGATCTTCGGCACGGTGGGGATGGGCTTGCCCATCTCGGCGGCGTGGGCCCGGTAGTTCGAGCCCACCGCCACGATCTTGGTGCCTTGCCAGGGGGCGAGGAGCGGGAGCTCCCCGGTGCGCAGGCGCGCCCCGTCGGCGGGCCGGCTCCAGGGGGGGCCGTCCAGGAGGACCGCGACGTCCCCCTCCAACCGGGCCCAGCGGGGCCCGTCGGGGAGCCGAACGCGGGCGAACCTCACCGGAGGCGGCTCACAGCTGCGCGTCCATCTGGTCCAGGGCGTCGCTGGGATCGGCAAGGAACATCAGGAGCCCGCGCCACACCCACTTCTGCCAGAGGTAGTCGTCGATGTTGCCCTGCGCGACGGCGAGGTGACACCGGGGCAGCTCGCCGCCGTAGGCGTCGGAGAGCTCGGAGAACACCTTCTCGAACTCCTCCTCGTCCGGCCGGTAGCCCACGAAGAAGACGACGTAGCCGCGCACGAGCGAGCGGATGGTCTTCCGCTGGTCCGGGGAGAGCGGGTGCTGCTGGTGGTCGGCCGCGGTGAGGATGAGGCTGTCGGGACGACCGAGGTCGCCGCGGAGCCGGACCAGGACCCGGCGCGCCGGATCCGGGTCGGGGATCTTCATGGACCGGTCGATGACGTCCAGGGTGGTCCCCGTCCGCCGCGCCTGCTCCTCGAGGAGGGTGTCCACCGCGGTGGTGAACACCATCGGGAAGTGCTTGAGCGCGAGCTCGTGGGCCCGGGTGGGGGCCGCGCCCGAGGCGCCGACGCGCTCGGCGAAGTGCGCCACCAGGGCGGCGCGACCGTTGGCCGCCTCGTACGCCGCCGCGCCCTCCTCGACCGAGGGCACCACGCCCTTCTGCTTCTGCCCCATCGGAGACTTCGGCTTCTTCCAGCCCAGCTCCTTGGCGAGCTCGGCCGGCTCCGGGAACGTGAGGTTGGCCTTGTCCGCCGCCTCGGCCGCGAAGTGCGATCCCACGAAGAGGATGCACTTCTTGTTGCGGACCGCTTCCATCACCTCGACAGGGAGATTCATCCAGCCTCCGTTGCGTCCCGTGCGGCGGCCATCGCCGCCCGGTCGCGACACACCGCGCCCATCTGGCCCACCGTGAGCGCCGCCACGCGCGAGCCGAGCTCGCCGCAGCGGTCCGGGGTCCAGCCCCGGAGCCAGCCATAGAGGAAGCCACCCGCGTACGCGTCCCCTGCGCCGGTGGTGTCGCGCACCTCGGTGGGGAACACCCGGATGTGGTGGGTGTGGCCGGCGTGCCGGACGAGCGAACCTTCGCCGCCCAGCTTCACCACGGCCCACTCGACCCACTCCCCGAGCCGCTCGCTGGCCGGGTACGCGCCCATGCCCGTCACCGCCTCGGCCTCCTCACGGTTGAGGAAGGCGACGGAGACGTACTCGCGCAGGAGCGTCTCCACGTCGTCCCGGATGGCGTGGGCGACGAAGGGATCCGCGCAGTCGAAGGAGATGCGCACGCCCGCCGCGCGCGCCGCCCGCACCGCGGCCCAGGCCACCTCCCGCGAGGGGCCGGGGAGGAAGAGGTACCCCTCGAGGTGGATGATCCGGGCCGAGCCCAGGGTCTCCCAGAAGTCTCCGAGCACACCGAGCTGCCCGGCGACGCCGAGGTCGGTGAGCATCGTGCGCTCGCCGTCGCGGCGCGAGACCAGCGACAGGCACTTCCCGCTCACCGCGCCCTGCACCACGCGGAGCGACACCTGCGCGCCCGCCGCCGAGAGCGACTGGTGGTAGAGCTCGCCGAAGCGATCGTCCGCGACCTGGCCGCAGTAGGCGGTCCGCGCCCCGCACAACGCCGCGGTGGCGATGGTGTTGGCGCACGAGCCGCCCGAATGGACCTCCACGCCGGCGCCGTGCAGCCGGTCGTACACCGCGTGCCAGCGGTGGTGGTCCACCAGCGTCATCTGGCCTCGGGGGACGCCCAGCTCGGAAAGGACCGAGTCGTCGTCGATCCGCACCAGCGCGTCCATGATGGCGTTGCCCAGACCCGCCAGTTCGATCGCCACGGTCTCTCCTCGCGCGCCTCCGGACCGGAGGCCGGCGGCGCGTATCGCGTCCGCCCGGCGGGGCCAAGCCCACCGGACGCGACTTCCGCGGTACGCTCCCGCCGTGGATCGCCGCTTCCGTCTGCTCCCCGGCCTGGTGGTCAGCCTCGCTTTCACCGTCTGGTTCGTCTGGCGCGCCGACTGGGCGGGCGTCTTCGCCGCCCTGCGCGAGCTCCACCTGGGCTGGGTGGGTGTGGTGGCCCTCTTCCTCTACCTGGAGCACGTGCTGCGCGCGGTGCGCTTCCGCACCCTCCTGCGGGACCTGGACCCGGAGGTCCGCACCACCCGGCTCTGGGTCGCGACCGCCATCGGGATGAGCATGAACGTCGTGCTCCCCTTCCGCATCGGGGACCTGGTCCGCCCCTGGCTGGTGGCGCGCGAGCGGGCGCTGCCCTTCGTGAGCCTCCTGACCGTCGCCGTCATCGAGCGTGTCTTCGACATCTTCGGGCTCATGGGCCAGGTGCTCCTCCTCGGCCTGCTCGCGCCCTCGGACGCGGACGGGGTGATCCTCTCGCGCCTCCGTTGGGCCTCCGGCTTCGGGCTCGCCGGCTTCACCGCCTTCGGCTTCTTCGTCTGGGCGGCCGCCAACGAATCCCGCTCGCGCCGCGCCTACGACCGCCTGGTCGGCTTGCTCCCCGGTCCGGCGCAGGAGCGCTTCCGCTCGCTGTACGACGGCTTCTCGGCGGGGCTCCGGTCGGTGCGATCCGGCCGCTCGCTCGTCTACGCGGGCCTGCTCTCCCTCCTGCACTGGACCAACGGAAGCCTGGCGCTGTGGCTCCTCTGCTTCGCCTTCCCCCTGGACCTCCCCTTCACCGGGGCCCTCTTCGCCAACGTGGCGTTGGCGGTCTCCGTGGGCCTGCCGCAGGCTCCCGGGTACCTGGGCGTGTTCCACACCGCGATCGAGACGGCGCTGCGGACCTGGAGCGTGGACCCCACCCCGGCCCAGGCCTACGCCGTGGTGTTCTGGTTCGTGAGCTTCGTCCCCATCACCCTCACCGGCGCCCTGCTCTTCGTGCGGGAGGGGCTCACGAGCCCCGAGCTGCGGGGGGAGATGGCCCGGCTGCGCCGGGACTGATCGCCCCGGGGGAAGCCCCGGTCAGCGGGAAGGGCGCGCGAAGCGCCGGGCGAGGGCGGCGACGTGCGCCGGACCGGTGCCGCAGCACCCGCCGAGGAGCGTCGCACCCTGGTCGGCCCAGCGCTCGGCCCAGGCCAGGTACTGCGCGGTGTCGTCCGGCCGTCCGGCCTCGACCCGCCAGCCCATGCCCTCGTCCGGCGCGCCCGCGTTCGCGTAGGCGCCGAACGGCACCCCGAGCCCGGCCAGCTCGGCCACGTAGGCCCCGGTCCGCGCCGCCGGGACGCAGTTGACCAGGACGGCCTGGGCCCCGCGGCCGACCGCCGCGCGCGCCGCGGCTCCGAGCTGGGAGGGCGCGAGCAGGTCCGCGTCGGGCCCGGCGGTGAACGCGGCCCACACCGGCAACCCGGTCGCGACCGCCTCCTCCACCGCCACCAGGCCCTCCTCGACGTGGGGGAAGGTCTCGCAGAGGAGCAGGTCCACCCCCGACCGCGCCAGGAGCTGGGCGAGCTCCCGGTGCTCGGGGCGGGCGTCCGCGGGGCTCAGGTCGGGCCGGTAGCAGTCCTCCAACGGGGCGATCGACCCCGCGATCCGATGCGAGGCGGGCACCGCGCCCCGGGCGATCTCCACGGCCCGTCCGGCGAGCTCCGCCCAGGCGTCCCCCACCTGCCGGCGTCGGGTCCGAAAGGTCGCCGTGGTGTGCACCGTAGCCCCGGCGGAGGCGTAGTCGGCGTGGATCGACGCCAGCACCTCGGGAGCATGCCGCACGCCCCAGGCGCTCCACCAGGGGAGCGGAGTCGGCACCCCTCGCGCCCCCAACTCCGAGCCCACTGGACCATCGAGGATCACGTGCACACACTTCGAATAGGCACCTCGAGCCAGGTCGCCCACCCGATGCTCCTGCTCCTCGTTCCCGCCCTCGCCTACGAGACCGACCAGCTCACGGAGCGGGGCGTGCCCCTGCGCGACGCCCTGGACCCGGCCAACGAGCAGCTCAACGACCTGCTCGCGGAGGCGGCTCGCCTCACCAACGAGGAGACGGCCTGCGCGGCCGACGCGGACGAGACCCGCAGGGTGCTCGGCCGGCACATCTTCCGGCTCACCTCCCGGGAGACCTACGTGGAGGGTCGGAACGGACTCGAAGGCTTCGGCTACGGGGCGTACTCGGCGTGGCTCGAGACCGCCCCCGTGGACCGGCGCAGCTTCGCCGATCGCCACGACATCTACGGCCGGGTCGGGGTGGGCGACTCGCTGGTGCTCGCCGAGGCGGGAATCTGCTCGACCGTGCTGTTGGGGGGGGTGCTGCTCGGGACCGACAAGGTCGACCACTTCCTGGGCGAGGGCTACGCCTACGCGCAGGTTTCGCGGTGGGGGCGGCGTCCGGAGCGCGCCGTGCGCTGGGGCACCGCCACGGAGCGGACCTTCTTCGGGCTCTTGACCTCGGCCACCTTCTCCTACGCCGATCTGCGGGCGAACTGGGACGGGTACCGGTTCTACGTCGGGCTCCTCGAGCCCGGGAGCAGCCTCACGCTCGCGCCGGACGGCTGCGTGGAGCTCGCCCGCCCCTTCGACTGGAGCGAGTGGATCGACACCGAGTACGACGAGGTGCTCAACCCCTCGGTGTACCTCCCGGGGGTGCAGGAGGAGGTCAGCCTCCGGCTCGCCGAACACCGCGCCGCCTACTGCGCGGGGTACGACGAGTGGGCGAACGGCCTCGCCGAGCGCACCGTGAGCGCGCTCCGGTCCCCCCTGCCCTACGTGGCATCCAGCGCCCCTCCGCGGGTGGACCCCTTCCAGCTCGACGCCCTGTGCACCTCCGAGGTCACCCCGGCGGCCTCGGCGGTCACTCACTGACGCCGCTCGCGCCCCGACGCGACGACCGGACGCGGTACATTCCCGCCACGGAGCCTCGATGCCGATCGACTTGAACGCGCTCTGCGGGCTCGCCATGCAGCGCGGCGCCAGCGACATCCACCTCAAGGTGGGCCTCCCCCCCGTGCTGAGAATGCAGGGGAACCTGGCGCGCCAGAACGAGCTGCCGGTGGTCACGAACGAGGAGCTGGCGCGCGCGCTCTACGACATCATGTCCCCCGTCCAGCGGGAGCGCTTCAAGACCACCAACGAGTGCGACCTCGCGCACTCGGTGCCCGGCGTCGCCCGCTTCCGCTGCAACGTGTTCCGGCAGCAGGGGAAGATCGGCGCGGTGCTGCGCGCCATCCCCTCGCGCGTGAAGACCATCGACGAGCTCCGCCTGCCCCCGGTGCTCAAGAAGATCGCCAAGGAGAAGCGCGGCATGATCCTGGTGACCGGGGCGACCGGCTCCGGGAAGAGCACCACGCTGGCCGCGATCGTGGAGGAGATCAACCGCTCCCAACCGGACCACATCCTCACCATCGAGGATCCCACCGAGTTCGTGTTCACCGACCAGATGTCGGTGATCAACCAGCGCGAGGTGGGCATCGACAGCAACGAGTTCCACGCCGCCCTGCGCGCCGCGCTCCGTCAGGACCCGGACGTCATCCTCATCGGCGAGCTCCGCGATCTCGAGACCGTGGAGATCGCCATGCACGCGGCCGAGACCGGCCACCTCGTGCTCGGCACCCTCCACACCATCGACGCGCACGAGACCATCAACCGCATCATCGGGTTCTTCGAGCCCCACCAGCAGTCCCAGATCCGGCTCGCGCTGGGCTCCGTGATGCGGGCGGTCGTCTCGCAGCGCCTCGTGCCCAGCTCGGACGGGAAGCGCGTGGCGGCCATCGAGATCATGATCAACACCGGGACGGTGTACGAGTGCATCGTGGACGGACAGCGCACCCGCGAGATCCGCGACCACATCCGCAAGGGCCGCGCCAACTACGGGATGCAGACCTTCGACCAGCACCTCTACGCGCTGGTGAACGAGGAGCGGGTCACTCGCGACGACGCGGTTCGCTACGCCAACAACCCGGACGAGCTCGAGCTCAAGATGTCGGGCCTGACTGAGGACGACTGAGTTCTCCGAGGGGGGACCCTGCGGGTCCTCCCCGGGTTAGCCGGGCGGCTTCCCACGGGTCCGCCATGACCGCCGCCGAGCTTCGCCGCCGCTTCGTCGACTACTTCGTCCGCCACGGGCACACCGCGGTGCGCTCCAGCGCGCTCATCCCCGCGAACGACCCCACGCTGTTCTTCACCAACGCCGGGATGGTGCAGTTCAAGGACGTGTTCCTCGGGCGCGACCCGCGGCCCTACAGCCGGGCGACCACGGTGCAGAAGTGCCTGCGCGTGTCCGGCAAGCACAACGACCTGGAGAACGTGGGCCACACCCCGCGGCACCACACCTTCTTCGAGATGCTCGGGAACTTCTCCTTCGGGGACTACTTCAAGGAAGAGGCCATCCGCTTCGCCTGGGAGCTGCTCACCCGCGAGCTCGGCATCGACCCCTCCCGGCTGTGGGTCACGGTCTACGAGAAGGACGACGAGGCGCTCGCCATCTGGCGCGACCAGGTCGGCGTCCCGGCCGAGCGCATCCAGAAGCTCGGCGAGGCCGACAACTTCTGGTCCATGGGCGACACCGGGCCGTGCGGACCGTGCACCGAGATCCACTACGACCACGGGCCCGCCATCTCCTCCGACACCCGCGGGCCCGCGGGCGGCGACGGGCGGTACATCGAGATCTGGAACCTGGTCTTCATGCAGTACGACCGGGACGCGGCGGGGACGCTCACCCCCCTCCCCCGCCCCTCGATCGACACCGGCGCCGGCCTCGAGCGCATCGCCGCCGTGCTCCAGGGCGTCTACTGGAACTACGACACCGACCTGTTCACCCCCATCATCCGCACCGCGGCCACCCTGGCGGGGGTGCGACCCGGCTCGGATCCCCAGGTGGACGTGGCCCTGCGGGTCATCGCGGACCACGCGCGCGCCGCGGCCTTCCTGATCGCCGACGGCGTGATGCCCTCCAACGAGGAGCGCGGCTACGTGCTGCGGCGCATCCTCCGGCGCGGCATCCGCTACGGGGTGAAGCTCGGCCTGAAGGGAGCCTTCCTCCACGAGGCGGTCGGCACGGTGATCGCCGAGTACGGCGCGGCCTACCCCGAGCTCATCGAGCGGGCCGGCTTCATCCGTGACGTGGTGAAGGCCGAGGAGGAGCGCTTCGGCGCCACCCTGGACCGCGGTCTCGCCCTCCTCGAGCGCGAGCTGGAGCGGAGCCCCACCCAGGTGAGCGGCGAAGCCGCCTTCCAGCTCGCGGACACCTTCGGCTTCCCGGTGGACCTCACCCGGCTCATCGCGGCCGAGCGGGGCGCGGGGGTCGACGAGGAAGAGTTCGAACGGCTCTACGAGGGGCAGCGCGCCAAGGGTCGCGCCGCCTGGAAGGGGTCGGGCGAGGCGGCCATCGGCGCCGTCTGGCACGCGCTCGCGGCCGAGTTGCAGACGAGCTTCACCGGCTACGCCGAGGACGAGGCCGACGCCGTGGTCCTGGCGATCGTGTCCGAGGGCGCCCGGGTCTCCGCCGCGGTCGAGGGTCAGTCCGCCGAGGTCGTGCTCGATCGCACCCCCATGTACGCGGAGTCCGGTGGCCAGGTCGGCGACGTCGGGCAGCTCCTGGCGCACGCGGCGCGGGCGTCGGTCACCGACACCACCCGCCCCGCGGGCACGCTCCACGCGCACCACGTCCAGGTCACCCACGGCACGCTGCGCGTGGGGGACCGGGTGCGGGTCGTGGTGGACGCCGGTCGGCGCGACCGCTCCCGGCTCAACCACACCGCCACCCACCTCCTCCACGCCGCGCTGCGCGAGGTCCTGGGCGACCACGTGGCGCAGAAGGGCTCGCTCGTGGGCCCCGACCGCCTTCGCTTCGACTTCTCGCACCATCGGCCCATGACCGCCGAGGAGCTGCGCGAGGTCGAGGACCGCGTCAACGCGCAGGTCCGCGTGAACCGCGACGTGGACACCGAGCAGATGGCCCTGGACGACGCCCGCCGGGCCGGGGCCATGGGGCTCTTCGGCGAGAAGTACGGCGAGGTGGTCCGCGTGGTCACCGTGGGCGAGTACTCGAAGGAGCTCTGCGGCGGAACGCACGCCCGGCGCGCCGGCGACATCGGGCTCTTCAAGATCGTCTCCGAGAGCGGCATCGCGGCCGGCGTCCGCCGCGTGGAAGCGCAGACGGGGCCGGGGGCGCTCGCCTGGGTCCGGGAGCTCGAGGGCACCACCCGCACCGTCGCCGGCGAGCTCAAGACCTCGCCCGACCGCCTCCTCGAGTCCGTCCGGCGGCTCGTGGAGGAGAAGGGCCGCCTGCAGAAGGAGCTGGACGAGGCCCGCCGCGAGCTCGCGCGCGCCAGCGCCGGCGACCTCCTCTCCCAGGCCGTGGAGATCGACGGCGTCAAGGTCCTCGCCGCCGAGCTCGACGCCGACGCGAAGACCCTGCGCGACGAGGCCGACCGCCTGCGCGACCAGCTCGGTCGCTGCGTGGTGGTGCTCGCGGCCCGCGACGTCGGGGCGGTGCGCCTCCTCGTGGCGGTGTCCAAGGACCTCGCCGGCAGCCGCTACAACGCCGGGAAGATCATCGGCGCCCTCGCCGCCATGGTCGGCGGGAAGGGCGGCGGACGTCCGGACCTCGCCCAGGCGGGCGGATCGGCCCCGGAGCGGGTGCCGGAGATGCTGGCGGCGGTGTCGACGGTGCTGGCGCAGGCGTAGGCGGCCCTGTCTCGGGCGACCGACCGGGAGTGGGCTTCACGGGCACGTCGCCCATGATAGGGGCGCGGCCCTTCAGGAGCGCATCCCATGAACATCAAGGGTCTCAATGTCCTCGTCACCGGCGGTGCCCGCGGCATGGGCCGCACCTTCGTCGAGTGCTTCGCCCGCGACGGCGCCAACGTCGCCTTCTGCGACCTCGGGGAGGCCGAGATCGCCGAGGCCCAGGCCGCCGCGGCGGTCCACGGCACCAAGGTCGTGGGCATCCAGGCCAACGTGTCGGTCGAAGCGGACGTGGAGCGGCTCTTCGCCGAGGCGCAGGCGGCGCTGGGCGGCCCCCTCCACGTGCTCGTGAACAACGCGGGCATCCTCCGCGACGGGCTCCTCCTCAAGGTCGACAAGGAGACCGGCGAGGTCAAGAAGTTCGGGCTCAAGCAGTGGCAGGACGTCATCGACGTCAACCTGACCGGCCCCTTCCTCTGCGCGCGCGAGTTCGCGAGCGCCGCGGTGAAGAACAAGGTGAAGAGCTCGGTGATGATCCAGGTCAGCTCGATCTCCCGGCACGGCAACCAGGGCCAGTCGAACTACTCGGCGGCCAAGGCGGGCCTCGTGGCGCTCACCAAGCTCTGGGCCGGCGAGCTGGCCCGCTACGGGATCCGCACCGGCGCGATCGCCCCCGGCTTCACCGGCACCCCCATGGTCAAGCAGATGCGCCCCGAGGTGCTCGAGGGCATGCTCAAGCCCGTGCCGCTCAAGCGCATCGCCGAGCCCGAGGAGATGTACCAGGGCCTGAAGTTCATCGTCGAGTGCGACTACTTCACCGGCCGCACCATCGACATCGACGGCGGGCTGGTCCTCTAGCAGGATGCTGCAAAACCCTCCCGTCGCATGCTCGCCCCCCCGGGCCGGGGTCGCCGCCGCTCGTCAGTCGCGTGTCTCGACACGCTCCTTCCTCGCGAATCGCGCGTCGAGCGCGC
>Ga0172373_10005990_pt1 | contig 16362 bp, 16 predicted proteins | sample Lak10m_2_FD_114546 | JGI IMG/M metagenome (GOLD analysis project Ga0172373, IMG submission 114546) | Freshwater microbial communities from Kabuno Bay, South-Kivu, Congo - kab_092012_10m | ecosystem: Environmental > Aquatic > Freshwater > Lake | place: Democratic Republic of the Congo...
CGCACCAAAAACCACAATCTCATCAGGCTTGTCCAGCACTGCCGCTTCGTAGCCTTTGAGGTTGGGCGTGAGCACCGAATAACGCACGCCACTTTGGCGCTGGATGCCCGCCATGACTTCATGGTTGTCCGCCATTTGCGGCACCCATTTGGGGCTGACGTAACTGGTGACTTCGATTTCGTTCAAGCCCGCAGCCTGCAGGCGATGCACCAGCTCGATTTTGATGTCGGCGGGCACGGGTTGCTTTTCGTTTTGCAGGCCGTCTCGCGGGCCAACGTCAATCAGGCGAACCTGGGAAGGCAGTTTCATGGCAAAGCTCAACTGGACAATTTCAGTAATTCTGCACCCTCGGCAAGCTGATCGCCTGGGGCATACAGCAGCTCGATCACTTCACCGTCATGGGGCGCGGCCAGGGTGTGCTCCATTTTCATGGCTTCCATCACTGCAAGCGGCTGGCCCGCCTTGACCTTGTCGCCCACCTTCACCGCGAACGACACCACCTTGCCCGGCATGGGGGCGGTCAGGCGTCCACCTTCTTCGGCCACCTCGCCCGCATGGGCCAGCGGGTCTTGCAAGCTCATGCGTACAGCACCGCGCGGCGTGAACACATGCGCCACTTCGCCTTGCCAATGCACCGTGCTCAGCAGGCGCTCGGCATGTTGCACCAACAAGCCATCTGCTTGCATGCTGAACTGCAGAGGCAGGGTTTCACCCGCACCCACTCGCAAAGCCAATCCCTCGCGACCATAAGTCAGAACGGCCTGCACCCTCTGCTCATCTTGCCCCAGCGTGAAGTGCCGTTGCGTGGTGCCATGCGACTGGAAACCATCACGTGCACTGAACGGGTCCTCACCTGCCAGCGCCTGCTCGGCGGCCAGCGTATGCGCGACCACCGCAGCAGCCGAGGCCTCCACGCCCACCGGGTCTTGTTTGAACAGCACCGCTTCTTCGCGCTGGATGAGTGCGGTGTCGAGCTTGGCGGTGGCAAACGAACCGCTGCGCACCACATGGCGCAAAAACTGCACATTGGTGTTCAGGCCCACGATGTGGGTCTGTGCCAGCGCGGTATCCAGCCGGGCCAGCGCCTGCTCACGCGTATAGCCGTGCACGATCAGCTTGGCCACCATCGAGTCGTAGAACGGGCTGATGGTGTCGCCCTCGCGCACACCGTCGTCAAATCGGACATCGCCTCGTTCGAAACTCACGGCTTGGGGCTTGCGGTACACCTGCAAAGTGCCGGTGGCGGGCAGGAAGTTGTTGTCGGGGTTTTCGGCGCAGATGCGGGCCTCGATCGCGTGGCCGTGCATGCGGATGTCTTCTTGCGCCAGCGGCAGCGGCTCGCCGCTGGCCACACGCAGCTGCCACTCCACCAGGTCGAGCCCGGTGATGGCCTCGGTCACCGGATGCTCGACCTGAAGTCGCGTGTTCATCTCCATGAAATAAAACCGCATCGACTCGGGCCGGTCATACGCCGCCTGCTCGACGATGAACTCCACCGTGCCGGCGCCCACGTAGTTGACGGCCTTGGCGGCGGCCACAGCGGCCAGGCCCATCTGCTGGCGCAGCGCGGGCGTCATGCCGGGGGCGGGCGCTTCTTCCAGCACCTTCTGGTGGCGGCGCTGCACCGAGCAGTCGCGCTCGAAGAGGTACACGCAGTTGCCCTGCGTGTCGCCAAACACCTGGATCTCGATGTGACGCGGGCGCTGCACGTATTTTTCGATCAGCACCGCGTCGCTGCCGAAGCTGTTGATGGCTTCGCGCTTGCACGACTCGAGCGCCGCCATGAAATCCTGCGACTTGTCGACCGCGCGCATGCCCTTGCCACCGCCACCAGCGCTGGCCTTGATCAGCACCGGATAACCGATGCGGTCCGCCTCGGCCTGCAGCAGGGCCTGGTCCTGGTTGCTGCCGTGGTAGCCGGGCACCAGAGGCACACCCGCCTTTTCCATCAGCTGCTTGGACTCGGCTTTCAGGCCCATAGCCAAAATGGCCGAAGCGGGCGGGCCGATGAAAACCAGGCCAGCCTGCGCACAGGCATTGGCAAAAGCCTCGTTCTCGCTCAGAAAACCATACCCCGGGTGCACCGCTTCAGCCCCCGTGGCCTTGGCCGCCTCCAGAATGCGCTGCCACTGCAGGTAGCTGTCCTTGGGGGCCGAGCCGCCCACATGCACGGCTTCGTCGCAAGCCTGGACGTGCTTGGCGCCGACATCGGCGTCGGAATACACCGCGACGGTTTTGACGCCCATGCGCCGCGCGGTGGCGGCGACACGGCAGGCGATTTCGCCTCGGTTCGCAATCAGGATTTTTTTGAACATGGTCTGTACTCCTCAGGCCAGCCAGCCGGGTTGGCGCTTGTCCAGAAAAGCCGAGAGGCCGTCCTGCGCTTCGGGGGTGGCGCGCAATTGCGCAATTCGTTGTGCGGTGTCTTCCACCACGGCATCATTGATCGGCTGGTTGTCCACGGCGCGGATCAGGTCCTTGGCAGCGGCTTGCGACAGCGGCCCGCCCTGAATGAGTGCATCGACGATCTCCTGCACCTTGGCGTCCAGCTGTTCGGGCTCCACCGCTTCGTGCACCAGGCCCAGTTCGCGGGCGCGCAGCGCATCGATGCGCTCGGCCGACTGGAAATAGCGGTAGCTTTGGCGCGCGCCAATGGCCCGCACCACATACGGGCTGATGGCTGACGGGATGATGCCGAACTTGACCTCGGAAGTCGCGAACACCGCCTTGGTCGATGCCACCGCGATGTCACACGCCGCCGTGAGGCCAGTGCCACCGCCCAGCGCCGCGCCTTGCACACGGGCGATGGTGGGCTTTTTCATTTCGGCCAGCACGCGCAACATGCGGGCCAGGGCGCGCGCATCGCGCAGGTTGGCGTCGACGCCGTTTTGAGCGGCGCGCTTCATCCAGTTCAGATCGGCGCCAGCCGAGAAGCTCTTGCCGCGTCCGGCTAGCACCACCACGCGCACGCTGTCATCCGCATCCAGCGCTTCGCAAGCGGCAGTCAGTTCCGCGATCAGGGCTTCGTCGAAGGCGTTGTGCACGTCCGGACGGTTCATCCACACGGTAGCCACACGGCCATTTTTTTCAATTTCGAGGGTCTGATACATGGTGAACTCCTTACATGCGGAACAGGCCGAACTTCGTCTCTGGGATCGGCGCATTCAGCGATGCACTCAGGCCCAGCGCCAGCACACGACGGGTGTCAGCGGGGTCGATCACGCCGTCGTCCCAGATGCGGGCGGTCGCGTAATACGGGTGCCCTTGGTCTTCGTACTGCTGCTTGATCGGGGCCTTGAAGGCTTCTTCTTCCTCCGTGCTCCACTGGCCACCCTTGGCCTCAATGCCGTCGCGCTTGACGGTGGCCAGCACACTGGCGGCTTGCTCGCCGCCCATCACGCTGATGCGAGCGTTCGGCCACATCCACAAGAAGCGCGGCGAGTAGGCGCGGCCACACATGCCGTAGTTGCCCGCACCAAAACTGCCGCCAATGATGATGGTGAACTTGGGCACCGCGGCGGTGGCCACCGCCGTGACCATCTTGGCGCCGTTGCGCGCGATGCCCTCGTTTTCGTATTTGCGGCCCACCATGAAGCCGGTGATGTTCTGCAAAAACACCAGTGGCGTCTTGCGCTGACAGCACAGCTCGATGAAGTGCGCGCCCTTGAGCGCCGATTCACTGAACAAAATGCCATTGTTTGCGATGATGCCCACCGGCATGCCTTCGATGCGGGCAAAGCCACAGACCAGGGTGGTGCCAAAGCGCGACTTGAATTCGTCGAACTCGGATCCGTCAACGATGCGGGCGATGATCTCGCGCACATCGAAAGGTTTGCGGGTGTCGGTGGGGATCACGCCGTACAGCTCTTTGGCATCGTACTTGGGCGGTACGGGCGCGTGCGTGGCGATGTTCGGCGCTTTTTGCGCATTCAGGTTTTTGACCGCATTGCGGGCCAGCGCCAGTGCATGCAGGTCGTTTTGCGCCAAATGGTCGGCCACACCCGACAGGCGGGTGTGCACATCTCCACCTCCCAGGTCTTCGGCGCTCACCACCTCGCCCGTGGCGGCTTTCACCAAAGGCGGGCCGCCTAAAAAGATGGTGCCCTGGTTCTTCACTATGATGGTCTCGTCGCTCATGGCGGGCACATACGCTCCACCCGCCGTGCACGAGCCCATGACCACAGCGATCTGGGCGATGCCCTGCGCGCTCATGTTGGCCTGGTTGAAGAAGATGCGGCCAAAGTGGTCACGGTCAGGAAACACCTCGTCCTGATTGGGCAGGTTCGCACCGCCCGAGTCCACCAAGTAAATGCAGGGCAGGCGGTTTTGCTGAGCGATTTCTTGGGCACGCAGGTGCTTCTTGACCGTCATCGGGTAATAGGTGCCGCCCTTGACTGTGGCGTCGTTGCACACGATCATGCAGTCCACGCCATTGACGCGGCCGATACCGGCAATCACGCCCGCGCAAGGCGCGTCGTTGTTGTACATGTTCAGGGCCGCCAGCGCAGCGACTTCCAAAAAGGGCGTGCCGGGGTCGAGCAGGTTCATCACGCGATCGCGCGGCAGCAACTTGCCACGGGCGGTGTGCTTGGCGCGGGCGGCTTCACCGCCGCCCTGGGCCACACGCTCCAGGCGGGTGCGCAAGTCATCGACCACACGCTGCATAGCCGCGGCATTCGCAGCGAATTCGGTCGAGCGAGAATTAAGTTGGGTGTTCAAAACGGTCATGGGCATTCCGGCGTCCAGCATTTGATGACGCCAGCATACGCGCCTACGCCAAATGCTCAAGGCCAAACAGGTCACAAATCCTGCCAAAATACTGGACAAATGAACCTGCCCTCGCCCTCGTCAAAAGCCGCCACCCCCATCGCCTTTATACGGTGTATGGTCATGGCTTATGCACAAAGAGGAATGGACCCATCAAACGCCTTGTCAAAGGCACAAATTGCGCCAGAAATTCTCAAACAAGACCGCGCCCGCGTGACCGCCTTGCAAATGGAGTGGATGTCCGAGACCGCCATGCGTGAGCTCGACGATGAAGCCTTGGGATGGTTTCGCCGCCGCCTGCCGTGGGGCAGCTATGGCATGCTGGTGCGGGCTTCACTGACTGCCCCAACACTTGGCCTGGCTTTGGCGCGCTGGTGCAGGCACCACAATTTGTTGACCGACGATATTCATTTGCGTTTGCTGCGGTCCGGCTCGCAGGCTCACCTGGAACTCAAGGAGTTAGATGACTTGCAGCAGATGCGCGAGTTCTGCACGGTCTCTGTCTTGCGCAACGCACTGGGGGTGGCCTGCTGGCTCACAGACTCACGCATCCCCTTGTCTGGAACCAACTTGCACTTCCCCGCCCCCGATCACATGGACAGCTATCGTGTCTTGTTTGATGGCCCCACGCAATTTGACCAACAGGTTAGTCGTCTGAGCTTTGATGCTGGCTACCTCGACCTGCCCGTGCGTCGGAATGAAGCAGCCTTGCAGCGCATGCTGCAGCGCGCACTGCTGCTGACCGTTCGTCCCTATCGCCGTGACCGCCTGCTGGTGGAAAAAGTGCGCCAGACACTGGCCGAGCACCCCCAATCGAGCCGTAATGCAGAGGACCTGGCCGCACGCCTCAACCTTTCGGCTCGCACGTTGCACAGACAGCTCAAAGAAGAAGGCGCCAGCCTTCAGCAGCTCAAGGATGCTGTCAGGCGCCACACAGCCAGCGACTTGCTCCTACGCTCCACACGTCCGATCAAACAAATTGCAGCAGAAGTTGGCTTCGTCAACGAGAAAAGCTTCATGCGCACCTTCAAGGCCTGGACAGGACAAACACCGGATGAGTTCAGGACAAACGCAAAGCCGCCATGCTTGTGAACACGCGCTTTGCCCCCGCCTGCATCAGCGGTTCATGCGCAGCGGGCGGTGCCGCATAAGCCCAAACTGCCGCACCCGCAGCAACGCCTGCCGCGATGCCCACCGTCGTGTCCTCGATGACCAGGCAACGCGTCGGCTCCACCTGCAGATGCGCGGCAGCAGCAAGGTAAACATCCGGGTGCGGTTTGCTGCGCGGCATCTCATGCCCGCTGAAAATACGGCCTGCAAAAAAGTCGTGCAGTCCGACCTTGCGCAGCATCAGCTCCACCTTGAGACGATCAGCACCTGAAGCCACCGCCACGCGTCCCTGGCAGTGTTCACTCAGCAACGCCACGGCCTCATGGACCCCCTCGATGGCGGTGATCCGCTGCTCCAGCTGCACATTGCGGCGCTCGAAGAATTGCGCCAGCCATTCATCGGTCAACGGCACGCCGGTGTTGGCCTCGATCAGCTCGCGCCGGCTTTTGACGGTGTAACCCACAAAGCGCTGCATGCACTCTTGCAGACTCATGCGCCAGCCCTGCTCTTCGAACATGTCGCGCAGCACACCACAGGTGATGGCTTCGCTGTCGACCAGCACACCATCGCAATCGAACAAAACAGCCTGGAAACTCATGTGCGGATGATACGTGGATCAGCGCACATCCCCATCCACATAAAACCAACGCCCGTCTTCGCGCACAAAGCGGCTGAGTTCATGTTGTCGTACCGCTCGACCTGCCAGCCGAAAACGAGCTACAAACTCAACCTCAGCCCTGCCCTCCCCCGTTGCGCGGTGGCTTTTGATATCGAGCCCCAGCCATTGGGCCTGCGGCTCAAGCTCCAGTGTGGCGGGCCGAGTGCTGCTGTGCCAGGTCACCAAGAGATAAGGCGCATCGCCCAACACAAACGCGCTGTAGCGCGAGCGCATCAAGCGCTCGGCATCGGGTGCGGGCTCACCCGCATGCAAAGGGGCACAGCAAGCGACATAAGTCAGCGGCCGTTTTTGAGCACCAAGACGCCCACACGGGCACACATCCACCTTCATTCGTAATGGCGTGGCAACAAGCGCTCAGTGCGCTTTGCGCGCCGCGCTTTCGGCCTTGTGCTGCTCCAGGGAAACGACTGGCGAGCCCGATTTTTTCCAGGCAGCAAATCCACCTTCAATATGGGCGACATTGTTCATGCCCATGTCCATCAAGGTTTTGGTCGCCAACGCACTGCGCCAGCCCGCTCCGCAAAACAGCACGAAGGATTTGCGGTCATCACCGAAGACAGGCTTGTAGTAGGGGGATTCGGGGTCCACCCAAAACTCAAGCATGCCACGTGGGGCCAACAAAGCGCCAGGGACAGTGCCCTCGCGTTCGAGTTCACGGGGATCACGAATGTCCACGATCTGGACGTTGGGGTCACCCTGCTGTTGACGCACCTGTTCCACACTCAGTGTGGTGACTTGCGCCATGGCCTCGTCAACCAGCACACGAAATCCGCGGGTAATCGCCATATCAGTCTCCTCGTGCAGTTTCAAAGTCCGCGTTGAATGATGATTTTCTGCACATCGCTTGTGCCTTCATAAATCTGGCACACCCGCACATCGCGGTAGATGCGCTCGACCGGGAAGTCGCTCACGTAGCCGTAGCCGCCCAAGGTCTGGATGGCGGCGGAGCAGACTTTTTCGGCCACCTCGCTGGCGAACAGTTTGGCCATGGCGGCTTCTTTCAGGCAGGGGCGACCGGCATCGCGCAGGCTGGCGGCGTGCCAGATGAGCTGGCGGGCGGCTTCGAGCTGCGTGGCGCATTCGGCCAGCCTGAAGCCCACCGCCTGGTGGTTGAAGATGGCCGTGCCAAAGCTCTCGCGCTGCTTGGCGTAGTCGATGGCGACTTCGAGCGCGCTGCGGGCCATGCCCAGGCTTTGCGCACCGATCCCGATGCGTCCGCCTTCCAGCGCAGACAGCGCAATTTTGTAACCCTCGCCCTCCTGACCGATCAGGTTTTCGGCGGGGATGCGGCAGTGGTCGAAGTTAATCTGAGCGGTGTCGCTGCTGTGCTGGCCCAGCTTGTCTTCCAGGCGCGCCACCACATAACCGGGCGCGCTGGCGGGCACCAGGAAGGCACTCATACCTTTCTTGCCAGCGCCTTTATCGGTCACTGCAATCACGATGGCTACATCGCCGTGCTTGCCGCTGGTGATGAACTGCTTGACGCCGTTGATGACGTATTCGTCACCGTCTTTCACGGCGGTGGTGCGCAGCGACGAAGCGTCCGAGCCCACGTGCGGCTCGGTCAGGCAAAACGCGCCCAGCAACTCGCCTTGCGCCAGCGGCGTGAGCCACTGCTTTTTCTGGGCGTCGTTGCCGTACATCATGAGGATGGCGTTGACCGGGCAGTTGGTCACGCTGATGGTCGTGCTCACGCCACCGTCACCAGCGGCAATCTCTTCGAGCACCAGCGCCAGCGTCAGGTAGTCCAGGCCGGCGCCACCCAGTTCCTCGGGCACGCAAATGCCATAAGCACCCAGCGCGGCCAGGCCTTTGTGCGCTTCTTTGGGAAAGTGGTGTTTTTTATCCCACTCGGCGGCATGGGGCCACAGCTCTTGCTTGGCAAAGTCACGAACGGCGTCACGGATCATTTCCTGGTCGGGGGTCAGCAACATGACGTGTTCCTCAAACCAGTTCGAGCGCCAGAGCCGTCGCTTCGCCACCGCCGATGCACAGCGTGGCCAGACCTTTTTTCAGGCCGCGTGCCTGCAGCGCGTGTATCAGGGTAACCATGATGCGGGCACCCGAGGCACCGATCGGGTGACCCAGCGCGCAGGCACCGCCGTTCACGTTGACTTTGTCGTGCGGCACTTTCAGGTCGTGCATCAGTGCCATGGGCACCACGGCAAAAGCTTCGTTGACTTCCCACAGATCGACGTCGCAGACCTGCCAACCTGCCTTGGCCAGGGCTTTTTCAGTCGCACCCACAGGAGCCGTGGCAAACCACTCGGGCTCCTGCGCGTGGGTGGCGTGACTGGCGATGCGCGCCAGCGGCTTGCAGCCCAGTTTTTTCGCGGTGCTCTCGCGCATCATCACCAGAGCAGCTGCACCGTCGTTGATGGACGAGCTGGCGGCCGCCGTGATGGTGCCGTCTTTCTTGAACGCGGGCTTGAGCGTGGGGATTTTGTCGATCTTGATCTTGCCTGGGCCTTCGTCGGTAGCCACCACGGTCTCTCCTGCACGGGTCTTGACGGTCACAGGGGCGATTTCCTTGGCGAAGCCGCCACTCTTGATTGCGTCCTGCGCGCGCTGCACGCTGGCCATGGCAAAAGCGTCCTGCTGCTCGCGGGTGAAGTTGTACTTGGCGGCGCAGTCTTCACCAAAGGTGCCCATGCTGCGGCCGGCCTGGTAGGCGTCTTCGAGGCCGTCGAGCATCATGTGGTCAAACAAGCGGTCGTGGCCGATGCGATACCCACCACGGCCCTTGAGCATGAGGTAGGGCGCGTTGGTCATGCTCTCCATGCCGCCGGCCACCAGCACGTCGTGTGAGCCAGCCACCAGCATGTCGTGCGCGAACATGGCGGCGCGCATACCCGAGCCGCACATTTTGGACAGCGTCACGGCGCCCGCGCTCTTAGGCAGGCCGCCCTTGAACGCGGCCTGGCGCGCCGGAGCCTGACCCTGACCCGCCATGAGGCAGTTGCCAAACAGCACCTCAGTGACAAGCTCGGGGTTGATACCCGCGCGCTCGACAGCGGCCCGGATGGCGACACCGCCCAGGTCATGGGCAGCGAGGGAAGAAAAGTCGCCCTGAAAGCTGCCCATGGGGGTGCGGGCAGCACTGACGATGACGATGGGGTCGGACATGGTTTTCTCCAATCGAGTTAATACGTGACCACGCACCCCATCGGGATCACGCGGCAGGAAGAGCGCCACCACGGGGGTAGCGCTTGAAAGCGTTGCGAAAAACGTCAACCACTTCGCCGGCATGGCTCATGGTGACGTCAAGGTCTTTCACCAGACCATTGTCCAGGCCATAAATCCAGCCGTGAACGGTGACCTTCTGACCCCGACTCCAGGCGTCCTGCATGACGTTGGACAAAGCGACATTACCGACCTGTTCGATCACGTTCATTTCGCACATGACCGATTCCAGCTCGGCTTGCGGGAGATGGTTTAGACGCTGGCGGTGACGCAAGCGGACATCCTGCACATGCCGCAGCCAGTTGTCTGCCAGGCCCACACGCAAGCCCCGCGTGGCGGCAAGCACACCTCCGCAGCCGTAGTGACCGACCACCATGATGTGCTCGACCTTGAGAGCGTCGACAGCGTACTGGATGACCGACAAGGCGTTGAGGTCAGAGTGCACGACCACGTTGGCCACGTTGCGATGCACAAACACCTCGCCCGGATCCAGGCCGGTGATCTGGTTGGCGGGCACGCGGCTGTCGGAGCAACCGATCCACAGGTATTTGGGGTTTTGCTGACTGGCCAGGCGCGAAAAATAGGCAGGATCCTGACGGACCATGCTTTGCGCCCAAGCGCGATTGTTGTCAAAAAGGTGTTTCAGTGATTCGCTCATTCGTTCATTGTCGCAGTGCAGCAATGCCTTGTTTCGCGACAGGTTTTCAGCAGGTTTCAGCAAACAACTCGCGACCGATCAGCATGCGGCGAATCTCGCTGGTGCCAGCGCCAATCTCGTAGAGCTTGTCATCACGCCACAGGCGGCCCAGCGGGTATTCGTTGATATAACCGTTGCCGCCATAGATCTGCACGCCCTCGCCCGCCATCCAGGTGGCTTTTTCGGCGGTCCAGAGGATGACCGAGGCGCAGTCCTTGCGCACCTGGCGCACATGGTCCGTGCCCAGCAGGTCCAGGTTCTTGGCGACGGTGTAGGCAAAGCTGCGCGCCGCCTGCAGTACGGTGTACATGTCGGCGACCTTGCCCTGGATGAGCTGGAACTCGCCAATGCTCTGGCCGAACTGCTTGCGGTCGTGGATGTAGGGGATCACGTTGTCCATGACCGCCTGCATGATGCCCAAAGGGCCGCCTGTGAGCACAGCCCGCTCGTAGTCCAAACCGCTCATCAGCACCTTGGCACCCATATTCAGGCCGCCCAGGATGTTTTCTTCTGGCACTTCGACGTCCTGGAACACCAGCTCACCGGTATGGCTGCCGCGCATGCCCAGCTTGTCGAGCTTTTGCGCGATGGAAAAACCCTTCATGCCTTTTTCGATCAGGAAAGCCGTCACGCCGCGCGCGCCCAGCTCGGGTTCAGTCTTGGCATAGACCACCAGCGTGTCGGCATCAGGTCCGTTGGTGATCCACATCTTGGAGCCATTGAGCAAGTAGTAGCCACCCTTGTCCTCGGCCTTGAGCTTCATGCTGATGACGTCCGAGCCCGCGCCCGGCTCGGACATGGCCAGCGCGCCCACGTGCTCACCACTGATGAGTTTGGGCAGGTACTTGGCGCGCTGGGCCTCGTTGCCGTTGCGCTTGATCTGGTTGACGCACAGGTTCGAATGCGCGCCATAGCTCAAGCCCACCGAGGCGCTGGCCCGCGAGATTTCTTCCATCGCCACCATGTGGGCCAAGTAGCCCATGTTGGCACCGCCATACTCTTCGCCCACGGTGATGCCCAGCACGCCCAGGTCGCCCATCTTGCGCCACAGGTCCATCGGGAACTGGTCGTCGCGGTCGATCTGTGCGGCGCGAGGTGCAATTTCTGCTTGGGCAAAGTCACGTACGGCTTCGCGCAGCGCATCAATGTCTTCACCGAGCTGAAAATTCAGGCCTGGCAGGTTCATGGGTATCTCCTTAATAAGTTTTGGGTACGGGCGCCAAGGTCTGCTGCATCACAGCGCAGGGAGAGACCTTGCCATCGGCATCGATATGGTCGACCTCAGCAGTGGTGACAATGACGCGTTTGCCCGCCTTGACCACACGGCCAATGGCCCGGATCTCGCCACCTTGGTAACTGTTGAGAAAGTTGATCTTGTACTCCACAGTAACCACCTCCATGCCTTCGGGCGCCATGGTCAGGCCGGCATAGCCGCCCGCAATGTCGGCCAGGGCGCCCATGGCGCCGCCGTGAAAACCGTCTTGCTGCTGGGTGACTTTTTCGCCATAAGGCAGCGCCAGCTCGACCAGACCACGCTCTGCGCGCAGCAGGCGAACATTCAGATGCTGCATCATGCCCTGGCGAGCAAGACTGGCGGCGACGCGTTCGTATTCGGGTGTGTTCACAGTCGTGACTTTAATTGACGTTTACGTAAACGTCAATTAAAACACACCCCGGATCTACCCCAAGTTCAGGCACTCGCTTTAGCAGCTTTGGCCAGCAGGGCCTTGGCTTCTTTCTCGTGGGTCTTGACCTCGTCGAGCGTAGCCTGTAGCTCTGCCATCTGGGCTTCGAGCTGCTGCTTGTGTTGGGCCAGCACCACCAGAAACTTTTTGAGCTGTGGGCCAGTATCGCGCGGACTGTCGTACATGTCGATCAGGTCTTTGGCTTCGGTCAGGGACAGGCCAAGCCGTTTGGCCCGCAAGGTCAGTTTCAGGCGTGTGCGATCGCGGTGGGAATAGACCCGGTTGCGCCCCCCCGGACCACTGCGCTCAGGCTCGAGCAAGCCCATGTCCTCGTAAAAGCGGATCGCCCGCGTGGTGAGGTCGAACTCCTGTGCCAGATCGCTGATGGTGTATGTGGTGGCCATGTGCTCAAAAAATGAAGGTTGACGTTACGTTAACGTCAATTGGCCACATCCTACCGCAAGAGAAACTGCTCCCTCAACGCCAATGCGACAAGTCGATTTGCCTAAGCGCTTGCTGGCGTTCACGGTAATCAGGCAGGATGCGTTCCACCCAGGACCAAAAACGCGGGCTGTGGTTCATCTCGTGCAGGTGCGCCAGTTCGTGCACCACCACGTAGTCGACCAAAGCCATGGGCAAATGCACCAGCCGCCAGTGCAAGCGAATATGTCCGTCGTGGCGGGCACTGCCCCAGCGGGTGCGCGCCTGACTCAGCGACAAACGGCTCCAGCACACCCCCAGCAAAGGCGCGTGGTGGTTGAGCCGCTCGGTCAGCCCTTGGCGCGCTTGAGTTTGCAGCCATTGCTCGAGCGCGACCTGAGGCGTTTCGCCTTGCGCATCAACCGGAAGTGGCAGCAGCAAGCGGCACTCGTCTTCACGCACTTGCAATGCGTCTTCCCCCAAGCCGAGCTGCCAGTCTTGCCCCCACAGCTGGAACTTGGCACCGTGCTTGCACACGGGGGCCGACACACGCGGCTGTTGCTGGCGCTCACGCATGCTCTGCAAATGCCGCAGGATCCACGCTGCTTTTTCCAGCAAGAAACTTTCGATTTGCTTGACCCCCGCCCAGCGGGGGGCACGCACCAGCAGGCCTTGCTGGCCCACCACACAACCAATAGTGCGCCGGCGCGTCCAGTCCAGGCGGTACAGCACATGTTCGCCCTGCAACAGGATGTGGCGATTCGCGCCCTCTGGTGCGGGCCAGCGCAAGCCGCGCTCAGCGCTGGTGAAGTCCAGCGCCAGCTGCTCAGGCGGCATAGGCCTCAGGGTCGAGCCGGCGCATTTCGGCTTCGATCCAGGCTTGCACTTCAGCCATCAGCTCATCGGCCTGGCGCCCTTCGCTGGGGATGGGCTTGCCAATGGAAATATCCACCACGCCTGGATGTTTGACGAAAGCCTTGGTCGGCCAGCAACGCGCCGACGTCACGGCAATGGGAATGACCGGTACGCCCGCGGCAATGGCCAAACGGGTTCCCCCGGTTTTGTATTCGCCCACCTCGCCACGCGGGATGCGCGTGCCTTCGGGGAACATGATGACCCACACGCCTTCTTTCATCAGGCGCTTGCCTTGCTGCACCACCTTGGCAAAGGCACGCGCCTTCTGGGTGCGGTCAATATGAATCATGTCCATGCGCGCCATGGCCCAGCCAAAAAAAGGAATGCGCAGCAGCTCTTTTTTGAACACATAGGCCAGCGGGTGCGGCATGATCGCCGGCATCACAAAGGTTTCCCAAGTGGACTGGTGCTTGACCAGGAGCACAGCCGGATCCTTGGCACCTTGCGGCAGGTTTTCCATTCCCTGCACGCGGTTACGGATGCCCAAAATCCAGGTGCCGCCTTTCACCGCTGTCCGCAACCAGCCCGCACAGATCCAGTACAGCGTGGTACTGCTCACCACATAAGACACGGCCACGACAAACAATGCCCATGGCACCACCGTGATGCCCATCCACAGCACATGCAAAACGGAACGAATGAAATTCATGATCAACCTAGGAGCGTGGTGCTGTGCGTTTGCAGCAAGTCATCGACAAACGCCGACAAATCGGTATGCACACGGGTGTGTGCCGGGAAACCGGGCGGCAGGGGTTCTCTGAGGTCATGGCCAGAGTGTCGGCCAGTCAACACAAGATGAGGCTGCGCATGTGCGGCTTCTGCAGCCTGCGCATCGCGTACGCTGTCGCCGACAAAGGGCACGCCCTCCAGAGTGATACCGTAGCGCTCACCAATTTGTTCCAGCAAGCCCGGCTCGGGCTTGCGACAGTGACAGCCTTCGTCAGCAGCATGCGGGCAATAAAAAACAGCATCTATCCGTGCACCCACGCGGGCCAGCGCTTTGGTCATGGTGTCATGCACGGCATTGAGGGCAGCCATGTCCAGCAAACCGCGGCCCAGACCGGATTGGTTGGATGCGAGCACTACGTGGTAGCCCGCATGGTTCAAACGACCAATCGCTTCCACCGCACCGGGCAAGGGCTCCCACTCCTCGGGAGACTTCACAAACTGGTCACTGGCACGGTTGATGGTGCCGTCACGATCGAGAATGACCAGTTTGGTTTGCATGCGTACTCCTGTTACACCGCCAACCGCGACAAATCGGCCACGCGGTTCATGGCCACGTGCAGGCTCTTGAGCAGGCCCTGGCGGTTCAGGCGCAGGTCCATCTCTTCAGCGTTGACCATCACATCGTCAAAGAAAGCGTCCACCGGACCGTGCAGCGCGGCCAGCGTCTGCAGGCTGGCGGTGTGGTCGCCGGCCTCGAACTGTGCGGTTGATTCGGGCACAAGCTTTTGTATAGCAGCATGCAAGGCCTTTTCGGCATCTTCCCTGAGCAAGGCGGGATTGGCATGTGCGTCCACTTCGCCCGCTTTTTTCAGGATGTTGCCGATGCGCTTGTTGGCTGCAGCCAGCGCCGCGCTCTCGGGCAAGGCTGCAAAGGCGCGCACGGCGGCCAGGCGTTTGGCAACATCGGACAGGCGCTGCGGCTGCAGGGCCAGCACGGCATCCACTTCCTGCGCGCTGAAACCCTGCTCGCGCAGGCCACCGGACAGGCGGTCGTAGATGAAGGCCGAAAGCGCTTCGCTGGCGTCGGTGATCTTGTCGCCAAACACGGGCGCCGACAGCGCCAGCAGGGCCGATAGGTCGATGGCCAGATCTTTCTCGATCAGCATGCGGATCACGCCCAAGGCGTGGCGACGCAGCGCGAATGGATCTTTGTCGCCGCTGGGCAGGTTGCCGATGCCGAACATGCCCACCAGGGTTTCGAGCTTGTCGGCCAGGGCCACGACCACGCCCACGGGGTTGCGCGGCAGTTCGTCGCCCGCAAAGCGCGGCTTGTAATGGTCTTCAATCGCTTCGGCGATGTCGACCGACAGGCCGTCATGGCGGGCGTAGTAGCCACCCATGATGCCCTGCAGCTCCGGGAACTCGCCCACCATATCGGTCAGCAAGTCGGTCTTGGCCAGGCGAGCCGCTTGTTCAGCTTGGTTTGCCAGCAGGTCACCGCCCAGTTGCTGACCGATCTCCTTGGCAATCGCGCAGACGCGCGCCATGCGCTCGCCTTGCGTGCCCAGCTTGTTGTGATAGACCACTTTGGACAGGCCTTCGACGCGCGATTCGAGCGTCTTTTTGCGGTCCTGGTCAAAGAAGAATTTGGCATCGGCCAGACGCGGACGCACCACGCGCTCGTTGCCGCCGATCACGGCCGAGGCGTCCTGCGGGCTGATGTTGCTCACCACCAAAAACTGGTGCGTCAGCTTGCCTGCGGCGTCCAGCAGCGGGAAGTACTTCTGGTTGGCCTTCATCGTGAGGATCAAGCACTCCTGCGGCACGTCAAGGAATTCTTTCTCGAACTGGCAGGTCAGCACATTCGGGCGCTCGACCAGGGCGGTCACTTCGTCGAGCAGGGCCTCGTCTTCGATCGGCTTGACCCCACCGCCCACCTTCGCGGCAGCCGCGTTCAACTGGCGCACGATCTCGGCGCGGCGCTCGGCAAAACTGGCAATGACCGAGCCATCGTTCTTGAGGGTCTCGTCGTATTGGTCGGCATGCTTGAGCACCACGGGCGAGACCTGGGCTTCAAAGCGGTGGCCTTGCGTGCTGTTGCCTGCACTCAATCCCAGGGCCTTAATGGGCACCACAGCGCTGCCGTACAGGGCGATCAGACTGTGCGCGGGGCGCACAAAGTTCACGCTGCTCCAGCCCGGCAGTTCGCAATCGGTCTCCAGCTGGTACTGCATGAC
>Ga0172373_10005992_pt1 | contig 16360 bp, 17 predicted proteins | sample Lak10m_2_FD_114546 | JGI IMG/M metagenome (GOLD analysis project Ga0172373, IMG submission 114546) | Freshwater microbial communities from Kabuno Bay, South-Kivu, Congo - kab_092012_10m | ecosystem: Environmental > Aquatic > Freshwater > Lake | place: Democratic Republic of the Congo...
TTAATAGGTTATCCAGGTAAGTCTCGCTGCCGCATAATCATCAGGCAGCGCTGTAAGCCTATGCTTACCGTGGAAAGTGTAGTACAAGCCGGGAACTTATGCAATATATAACTTTTAAAAGTTTTTTATGTGATAAGTGGTTTTAGCGGTAAGGGCTTGTCTGTTGAAATGTTGACTAAATTGCTGGGTATAGTCATAATCGAACCTGCTTTCATTTATAGTGTGTTCCAGTTTATGACTAATCCAATAATTTTTACTGACAACGCCGCTGCCAAGGTGAGTGAGTTAATCGCCGAGGAAGGTAACGATAATCTTAAGCTGCGGGTTTATGTAACGGGCGGGGGCTGTTCAGGCTTTCAGTATGGCTTTACCTTTGATGAGGAAGTCAATGATGATGATACCTGCGTAGTTAACGGAGGCGTGACCGTGCTGGTTGATTCGATGAGTATTCAGTACCTGACGGGCGCCCAGGTTGATTATAAAGAAGACTTATCCGGCGCGCAGTTTGTTATCCGGAATCCTAATGCAACGACGACCTGCGGCTGCGGTTCTTCTTTTTCTGCGTAGGGCGTACCGCGCGCCATTTCTACTGATAAATCCCACCCAATATAACGGCGCGGTTTGCGCCGGTTACTTCCTTAAGATTGCCCGGCAGATGGTTGATGGTTTGCCGGGCCAACCAGGCAAAAGCCATCGCTTCGACATGATCAGGGTGTATGCCGCAGACCTCGGTTGATGCAAGCCGGCAAGACAGTTTTTGGGCTATGAGTTCCCGTTCGATCAGTTCCAGCAAATAGCCGTTATGAATGCCGCCGCCGCAGATCAAGACTTGCTCGGTTGCCGGTGCGTATTGCCGTATCGCAGCGCAGAGGCTTGTCGCCGTTAAATAGCATAGGCTGGCTTGGATGTCTTCTGGCCGGTAATTATCGATGGCGCAGTTTCGCTGAAGCCAGTCCAGTGAAAAGTATTCCTTGCCGGTGCTTTTAGGCGCTACCGCTTTAAAATACATGTCCTGCATTAATTGCGCGACTAATTTATCGTCAATCGCGCCGGTTTTTGCCCATGCACCATTTTGGTCGTAAGCATGGTTTTGGTGTCGTTGTATCCATTGGTCCATCAAGGTATTGCCGGGGCCGGTATCAAAACCGGTAACGGGCGCTGATGATCCAGCTGGCAAGACGGTGATATTGGCAATGCCGCCGATATTGGCGATGCAGCGGTGTTGGCCAGGGTCGCTGAATACGGCCTGGTGAAAGGCGGGGACCAGTGGTGCGCCTTGCCCGTTTGCGGCAATATCCCGGCGCCTGAAATCGGCTACTGTCGTGATGGCTGTTTTTTCGGCGATAATGTTGGGGTCGCCGATTTGCAGCGAAAAAGGCCGCGTATTGTCAGGGGCATGATAAACGGTTTGCCCGTGGCTGCCGATGGCGCTGACCGATGCGGCCGGTATGTTGGTTTTGGCAAGCAATGCATGGACGGCTGCTGCGAATAAATCGCCTAGCCGGCTGTCTAGCGCGCCGTAGTCTTGCAGTGAGATCAATGCATCGGGATGGCTGAGCCGCTGGATGGCGGCCTTGATTTCATCCGGGAATGGCTGGTATTCAAAATCGACCAGCCGGATCTTGCCGTCGCTGAAATCAAGCAGCGCCGCATCTATACCATCGACGCTGGTGCCGGACATCAGGCCGATATAGAACCCAGGCATGTGCTTCAGTCCGTGTTATGTTGGTTTTTTGCCAGCAGGGTTTGCGCCTTGGCCGAGTAAAGCTGAGCCAAAACGGGATGCGCCTGCGTCTTGAAATCGGCAAGCAAATGGCCGTTTAGCGCCATCAAATGCCGGGGAGCCTGATGTTCCGGGTTGCGGTGCTCGCCATCAACGCGGAATTCATAATGCAGGTGCGGGCCGGTTGCGAGGCCGGTTTGCCCGACATAGCCGATGATGTCGCCCTGCCTTACCGGATCGCCGTCCAGCAAACCTTTTTTAAAGCCGGAAAGATGTGCATACAGGGTTTCATAATGCTCGCCATGTTTGACGATCATGACTTGCCCGTAGCCGCCTTTGCGGCCGATAAACGCAATTTTACCGTCGCCGGCCGCTTTTACCGGGGTACCGGTCCTGGCGGCATAATCGACGCCTTTATGGGCGCGGATCCTGTTCAGTATCGGATGCCTGCGGTTGGCGTCAAAATGCGAGCTGATGCGTGCATAATCGACGGGCGTGCTTAAAAACGCCTTACGCATCGCTTTGCCTTCAGGCGTGTAGTAATTGATATTGCCGTCGCCGTCTTCGTATTTGACGGCGGTCAGGATTCTGCCCTGGCTGGCAAATTCGGCGGCGATGATCTGCTCGCTGTCGCCATCTTCATAAACGATGGTGAATTGGTCGCCGCGATGCAGGTTGGTCGCAAAATCAATATCCCAGGCAAATATATGGGTCAGTTGCGTGACCAGCTCATTCGATAAACCGGCTTGTTGGCCGGCCGCCGACAGGGATGACGTGATAACGCCGTGCGCCGTCGTGTACTGGCCCGGCGTTGCGGTTTCAACGCTATTTGAATGATGAATGGCGTCGCTATTATCGGCCGGTATCAATGAATGTATGCGCGGGTTATTTTCGGTTGGCTGTAAGTCAAGCTGGACCAGCCGGTTGCTGGAAGGCAGGTGGGGAATTCTGGTCGGGCTTGGATTTGGAACAATCGGCGTTAAGGTCGTTTCCGCTTGGTGGGCGGCGAATTCCTGATGCTTTCGTCCACTGCCTGATGGTCTGGAAGCCATTTTGCCGGAATGTTTTTTCTTGGTGTTTTTCAGGTGGGAAAGCAGCGTGTTATGCGCATGCGATTTACTTCGTTTAATAGCCGCTTTAATCTCCTTTTTGCCATGCTTGGCGGCGGCAATGGTGTGTTTTGGAGATTTGTCCTTTTTCTTAAGGCTCGATGTGACAGCCTTTTTACTGTGCTTTGCCGGCGCGGGGCTATGTTTTTTTGTCGATGAATGGGCGGGTTTTGCATAACTGTACGTGTTTGCAATAGCTAAACCTACCCCTATTAACAAGGATGCATAAAATTTATTTTTCACGGGATAAGCTAAGTATGGAATTCGTAAAGAATATAGGGATGACATCATTTTTACGATTGGCATTGTAAGTGTTTTTTTTGTGTTTGACCACATAAGCCCGGATATTTGCACAGGCCGGGCAGGGTTTGTGTGATCTAATGCACCAAAATAAATCAAGCATGGGTTTGTTATGAGCTAGAATGGTGCGTTATGTCCGCCGCTTTCATGGCCGATATTTTTTGGATGCGCTGCCGGCATAGGTGATTCCGGGTGTATTCTTTATTAACCGTGCTGTGGTTTAAAAGGATAGAAAGATTCATGCCGAAGATAATGCCGGATGTTGTGAACGCCATCGCAATGGTAACGGCCTATAGCCGTCATGTGACTATTGTGGCATGACTCATGCTGTGTATCCGCTTACGTCTCATCGATATTTCGCCTGGCTTAAAACAGGGTGCCGGATCACAGGCTGGCGCCGAAAAGCAGGGTGCGATCCGGTTGGTAATTTCACCGAATAGATAAAGGTTAAAAATGCTGGTCTTACGACAACATATCTTAAAAATACTCTACTAATATGGATCAAGATAGAAAGCTGTTTCCTTATTTCCAGCCCATAGTTTGTGCGGCAAACGGTAATATCGTCGGTTATGAAGCATTAGCCCGGCAACATGATGCAAACGGCCGGGTTATTTCGGCAGGGGAATTATTTTCAGCCCCGGATATACCGCATAAGCAATTGATTGAATGGGACCGTATCGTGCGCCGCCAGGCGCTGCAACAATTCAGCAAGCTCAATGACAATTGTTATTTAACGATCAATATTTCAGCAACCTGGCTGGACTATGTCTCTGACTTTAACGTGCTGCCTACCTTGCTGATGATAGATGAATTCGGTATCGACAGGAGCCGGCTTGTTGTAGAAATCACCGAATCGGAAGGCAATATGGACAAGCTCGTAAAAGCAGTCGATATCTACCGCAAAAACGGCATAAAAGTCGCCATTGATGATTTCGGTTCCGGTTTTTCCCAATTGGAACGAGTCATGACTATCCTGCCGGATATTATTAAGCTGGATATGAAATTGTTTCAAATGGCTGCCAAAGGCGGCATCGCCAGCGATGTTGTCCACATGCTGACTCGTTTGGCGAGGCGCACCGGTTGCCGTATCGTCTGTGAAGGGGTAGAGACCGCCGATGAGTTCTTTTTCGGCTTAAACTGCGGCGCCCAGTATATGCAAGGTTACCTGTTTTCGCCGGCCGCAGCGGAGTTTCAAAACTCAACGCATTATCAAAAAGAAATTTATACCTTACGCAGGCAATTCCTGCAGACGACGATAGGCAGGGAAAGGGACAAGATACAATTTATCCTGGAAATTAAAAATTTGATTGAACACCTGAAAAATGCCCTGGAAACGGATTTTAACCTCGATGAATTACCGACCGATATTTTTCATGACAGCGGTGTGCTGAGATTTTATTTATGCAATAACGAAGGGGACCAAATTTCATCAAACTTTAATTTCACTGACGGCAAGTGGGTCGATGACAGTGAAAAAGTGGGCTTTAACTGGTCGTGGCGCGCTTATTTCTACCAGTTGCGCGCGCTGGAAGTGACGGACGATTGCTATCGCGTCGTTACTTCTGACCGTTACCGCGATTTTAGCTCCGACCTGCTCTGCAAGACATTATCGCTCAGGCTCGATGATGAGCGTATCTTATTGGTTGATATTGCAGCAGAATGGCTATAGTCCATGATAAAAGGACAGTTTTTTTCCGGTAATGATGAAAAAAAATCCGATTCCAAAAAAACGGTCCCGTCGGTATTGGTGCCGGTGCTTTTTTTTGTACTGTTCGACTGTTTTGCCTTATCGCTTAACTACCTGATTTCATACCGCCTGTCTGAAAATGCAGTCGCGATTAACCTGGCGGGACGCCAACGCATGCTGAGCCAGCGCATGACTAAAGCGATATTGATTATCCAATCCACAGACAATCTCGATAAACGCGCCGCGCTACACGAATTGCAAGACACTATCACATTGTTCGACCAAACCCTGAATGCTTTTTGGAAGGGAGGCAAGACCCTGGACGGGGCTTACCAGCAAATATTCCTTCCACCCAGTACGGCGGCGAATACACGCACGCACCTGGTTGCGGCGTTGCGGTTATGGGCGCTTGCCAAGCAGGCCTTAGCGCCTTTTGCCAGGGCGACGGGCCATTCTGCGACGCCTGCTGAAATTAGCGCGGCCAGCGCGATACTGGTCGATTACAACACGAAACTGTTGCAGTCGATGAACGCATTAACACTGGCGTTGGAGCAAAACTCGACAACCGATGCCAGTAATTTAAGGCTATTCCAGCGGCTGTTCCTGGTTTTGGCATTGATTAATTTCGGCCTGGTCTACTTCAGGTTGCGCGGGAATATACGGCAAACCCTGCAAAATAATGCGGCTATGCTGAATGTTTTTAACTCGATAGACACCTGTATCATTCTTTATGGCAACTGCGGACGTATTCTTTCCACGAACCAAGCGGCTGAAAATCTTTTCGGCTATTCGGACGAGTCGTTAAAAAACAAAAATATAAACGACTTAATCCTGGAAAATGATAGTGAAGCGCAGGGTCTCAGGAATAACGGGCAACGCTTTAACGCGGCAATCAATCGCCACCAGATCTATCAGGGCGAGTACCAGATCAATATCTGCACGGTGCATGATATTTCCGAACAACAGGAAAAAGAAGAAATGCTCACGCGCCTGGCATTTCATGACTCGTTAACGGGATTGCCTAACCGTTTATTGTTTTACGAGCGATTACAGCATGATTTGTTGCACGCCAAACGCAATGCAAACCTGATGGCGGTTTTATTCCTGGATCTTGACGGATTTAAGGCGGTTAACGACAGTCTCGGCCATGAAACCGGCGATCAATTGCTGAAGATGGTTGCCGGCCGGTTAACGCTGTGTTGCCGCGAGGATGATACGGTGGCAAGACTGGGCGGCGATGAATTTACTATTATCCTGTCATCGATCCAGTCATTGGCGAATATGGATCGAATCGCCAAAAACATATTGGCTTCAATCAGTGAGGATTTTTTTATCCATCAGCATAAAGTTTATATCAGCATCAGTATCGGCATCTCGATTTACCCAAGCGACCACCAGGAGGCGGAAATGTTATTGAAATATGCCGATGATGCGATGTACCAGGCTAAAAAATCCGGCAAGAACAATTACTTTTTTGCCGCTGATTTAATGTCATGAACTTGGCTATCGCTTAAACCCGCCAGAAATCAAAAAAGTTAAACCACTGTAACGGCGCTTTTAAGCAATAAGCCTGTAAGCGTTCGGCATATTGCTGGATGGCTTTCTGCATTTCCGCTTCGCGGTATTTTCTCGGGAGTTTCAGCAGATCGCTGAAGTGATCGAAATAAATAACATGCTGGTCTTGTTGCTTTAAACAAAACACCGTATAGACCGGGCATTTCAGCAGCGCAGCCAGGATAAACGGGCCTTGAGGAAACATCGCTTCGGCGCCTAGAAAATCAGCTTTGCCGATACGCTGCTGATGGCCTACCGGCGTCCTGTCGGCGGTGATGATGACCAGTTCGCCTCCGGCAATTTTTTCGCTCAGCAATAGGGAAGTCGCTGCGCTAATCTCAGTGACCTGGAGCAGGTTTAAGCGGCTGTTGTCACTGGTTTGGCCTAACAGGCGGTTGAATTTTTCGGCATGTTTGGTATGGACCAGGACATTGATGCGTATCGTCTTGTCGAAATCGGCGATGACGCGGCATACTTCAAGGTTGCCGAGATGCGATCCCAGCAATACTACGCCTTGCCCTGAGCGTATTTTGGCGATTAATGGCTCCCGTCCGTAATACCGTACATCGGCCCATGACAGCGCCCCGGACCAGGCGGCGAGTTTGTCGATCAGCGCATTGGCAAAGCTGATAAAGTGCCTGTAGCTCCAGAACAGGCTGCCGCGCAGTTTCAATGACGGCGCGAAGGCCGCCAGCCTGTCGAGATAAATCCGGCTGGCCTGCCTGGCCTGCCGGTTAGTCAGCCAGTAGTAAATCACGACCGGGTATAAAAACAGTTGCAGAACCGTGCGGCCGAACAACAGGTAGACGCGCAACAGGAAGCGCATCCCCCAGATCACGCTACGCTCCTCCATTTGCGCCCAATGCGCTGGTTTGTTCATCGCCGGTGCCTTAGCAGGAGTTGCGGAATGCGTAGCAACATGCCGAAAAACAAGCGGGCATGGATTTTCGAAATCATGAGATTATCCTGCCATAGCCGGAAATGAGATACGCCGTCGTAAGGGTAATTGACCGCCGTAGGCATATTGACGGTTTTGACGCCCTGCCAATACAGGCGCACGACGATATCGATGTCGAAATCCATGCGCCGGCCGAGGCGGCTTGTGCGCATTAACTGGGCTATGGCGGCCAGCGGATAGATCCGGAAACCGCACATCCCGTCGGCAATGGCTAACGACAAGGTATTGATAATTATCCATAAATTAGTGAAATAACGACCGTAAAGACGGTTTTTAGGAATGGACTCATCGAAAACGGGTTGCCCTAAAATCATCGCTTCAGGATGCAGCCGGGCGGCTTCGAGAAAGCGCGGAATATCGCCGCTATTGTGCTGACCATCGGCATCGATTTGCAGCGCATGCGTGTATCCCAGCTGTAAGGCGGCATTGAATCCATCCATGACCGCGGCGCCTTTGCCGCCGTTTTCCGGGCGGTTTATCAGCGTCAGCCAAGCCGACTGCTGTGCGGCGCAATCGGCCAGTACCTCTGAGCAGGCGGCTGAGCTGCCGTCATTGACCAGCAGGCAGGGCATGCCGTAGCCCTGTAATGTCGATATGACATGGGGAATGGCGTGTTCGTGGTTATAAACAGGGATGATGATGCAGGGTTTCATAGGTGTTCGCCGTGCCGGGTTGGGTAAATAAGCCGCCCTGAACTGTGTGTTCCCTGTTCTGAGCGGAAGTTAAAATACAGTTTACCTGGCGATACGTGCCGGTTAAGCGTCAGCTTAAGTCTAAGCTCATCGCCGGGCTTAATGACTTTGACAAATTTAATGACTTCCATCGTTAACGGGGGCTGGGTTACTGTAAAAAACAGTTTGCCGAAATAGTCCGCCCACGCTATCTGGACTGCGCCCGGTAGAATCGGGTAAGCGGCAAAATGACCGGGAAAATAAACCAATTCCTCTGGCACCCTGAGCAGCAGTTCAACGCTGTCTTGCGTTACGTCAACGCCTTGCACCTGCGGCAGTTTTTGATGATCCGCCTCCAGCAGTGTTTTTAGCAGGTGAGCGTCAATTTTGCCTTGTGGCGTCAATAACATACTGTCCAGCAGCAGCCATTTTCTCGGCAGGACTATCGACTCGAACCATTGCTGCAACCCTATGCGCAACTGCTTGATTAACGCATTCCTTCCCGTGGCCTTGAGTTGTTCAAAACCGGCTTCAGACAACACCACAGCAGCACCGACCACATCCCGGCTTGTTGCTATCGTTACGGTAAATGCCTCGGCCACCCAGGGCGAGTCGGTCAAACGCCTCTCCAGCTCCGATAAAGACAGGCGTTTTTCTTCTATTTTAACGATGCGGTCCAGCCGCCCGTGCAGGATAAACCGCCCATCATCTTGTAAGCTGAGCTGGTCGTCCAGTTCAAAAGGCTCATCTTCGGCAGTAATAAGATAAGGCGAATGCAGCCGCCACTTGCCGTCGGTACGGCTTAAGCGGATGTCGTCAAACAACTGCCAGGCCGTATCCTGTTGCCGCCAGCCGATGCCGCCGGTTTCCGAACTGCCGTAGATTTCAATCACCTGCTGTCCGCTATAGGCACCTATCTGCTGCCTGGCTGTCTCGTGCAAGGCACCGCCTGAACTGAACACGGCGTTTAAGCCGGCGATGCCCTTCCACGGCGAGTCACGGTCCAGGCGTTTTAAATGCGCCGGGCTGGCAACCCAACAAGCGGCGTTTTCGTTAATGCTGTTGACCAGTGTTTCAGGGTTGATATAAACCGGGCTGTGAAAACACCGGCCTGCCGATAGCGGCCATAACACGCGGAACAGCAGGCCGTAAATATGCTGGTGGCTGACGGTCGCCAAGACTTCGGCGTTGCCAAGCCGCTTGCCCCACTGCTTTTCCAGCGCGGCGATTTCAAGCTGGAACTGGACCAGGCGTTTTTCTATCGGTTTGGCTTGGCCTGTGGAGCCGGATGTGAAAATTACCAGGCTTGTTTGTCCCGGATCTAATGGCGATAACGGCACGGCGCAGGCGTCTGTTGTCGCCAATGCATAATCGAAGGACTGGCCGGCATCCCAGTCGCCGATCAAGCGGCAATCGAGTTGCTGAAGTTCCAGCGCGGTACCGGGCCGGTTATTGCTGGCAATCCAGGCCTGCTTGCGGGCATGGAACAACGCGAGCAGCAGCACGGCAAAAGGATAGGCATCCTCCGTATATAACGCATAATGCTGGAACGGCTGGGTTTTAAGCCGCCCGACCCAGCACCTGACGGCCGCATAAAAATCATCGGCATGGTAATAGCGCCCGGCATGATAGGCAATCCGCGTTGCCGGCGCGCAATCGGGCCGTGTAATGAGTTTATCGGGCATGTTTCTGGGTTTTTATCCTGACACTGTATTCTCCGGCCAGCATAATCCCCATCAAGATATAGGCGATCAAACCGTTATATAAACTCCAGAGTTCAAAACTGCTCCACAGCGCTGTCGCCAACGCGATACCGCCGTTGACGATAAAAAATACACACCATGCTTGTGTGACTCTCCGCGTATAGATAACGCCTTCAGGCGGCAGGTCGGGGTGCTGGATTCTGGCCAGCCGCTCTATCAAGCTTTGAGGCGACCTTAGGCTCCACGCAAAAAGCAGCAGCGTTGCCGCATTAACGATAACCGGGTAAAACCGCAAGCTAAGCAACTCGTTGCTCCAGATAGCGTATCCGCAATAGAGGAAGCCAGCCGCCAGTAGCGGGCTGCTCCAGTGTTTAGCGCGGTACCCGGCAACCAGCCTGATGCCCAGTAAAGCAAAGAGGAGGAACGCTATTTTCCAAGGCTCCAGGTAGTGTGTGCCGAAATAAACGGCAAACGGGTAGAGTATCGTCAATAAGCCTATGATGCTGTTTATGATCGACGGCATGTTAATGGATCAGCGATGCTGCGGGTTGGATGACCCTTCGGGGGCGCACAAGTGACAACATTTTACCCGGTTCTACGCTTGCTCATCCAACATCTTGTCAACCGCATCGACGACATCGCCGATAGTGCGGGCCGCCTTGAAATCTTCGGGCTTGACGGCTTTTCCGGTCATTTCCTTAAGCCGTACTATCATGTCGACGGCATCGATGCTGTCAAAATCCAGGTCTTCATACAGCCGGGCGTCTAAGGTAATCGCCTCGTCATCGAGTTCAAACATCTCGACCATGATGGTTTTAATAGCGATCAAAATTTCTTCAGGATTGTTCATGAGCGCGTAAATCCTGTACTGATTGGATGTAATCGGCCAATGTCGAAACGGAAGAAAAGATTTTCACGACATCTTCTTTTTCGGCATCGATTTTTACCTGGTATTTTTTGCGGATAGCCAAGCCTAATTCCAGCGCGTCTATCGAATCCAGCCCGAGTCCGTCGTTAAAAAGCGGTGCGTGGCTGTCTATATCGGCGACACTGATGTCCTCCAGCGCCAGCGCATCGATAATTAATTGTTTTAATTCATTTTCCATGATTTTTATAGATTCTCTCTGTTGCGTAAAGTCATCCTGGATGATTAATTGTTGGTCACTATTCAGTCCTTTGCTGTAGGGCGTGCCGCGCGCTTCAGGCAAGGATTTGAATAGTTACATTGTTGGTGTCATTTTCCATAGTCTTTAAAGCGTTCTCTCTGTTGCGTAAAATAATCCTGCAAATACCGGTTAAAGCGGCGCACGGCGATCGATTTCGGTTGTATCCGGGTAAATTCATCCACGGCAATGTCGTTGCCGACATGCATCGCCAAATGAAAACGACGCTCGGGGATTTGATACCAGGCTTCGGCTTTCGTTAACGTGCTCGGGTAACACGAGAGCGTCACCGGCGTGACGATGTTACCGGCCTGCAACGCTATCGCCGCGGCTCCTCGTTGGAAACGGCAGGGCTTGTCCGGCACCGAGCGCGTCCCTTCCGGGAAAATAATCAGGATACCGCCTGACTGTAACCATGCGACACACTCGGCGATCATTTTTTCAGGATCGCCGTTACTGATATAGCCGGCATTGAGAATAGGCCCGCGCATGAACGGGTTTCGCCACAGGCTTTCCTTGACGATGCAGTTCGCCAGCCGGATCCGGCTGATTAAAAACACGATGTCGACCAGGGTCGGGTGATTGGCGATGATCAATTGCCCCGGACGGTTAAGCTTCTCCAGGCCGCTTATTTCGTAGGTCATGATGCCGATTCGGTGCATCAGCGCGATGAACGCATAAAAGCTGGCGTGGACGACGCGCTGCCCCCGGCTTACCCGCTGTAAACGATTGCCGGGCAGTACGGACAGCACCGGGAAAACCAGCAACCACAACAACAAGCCGCCAAGGCCGAAGCTGAAAAAGCTGAAGCCTGTTCCAAAAAGACGCCAGCAATCATTTAATTTGCGGATTATTTTTTGCGCCATGTCCAACTATGCTCCTGGTTGCCTAAACTCAACGATTTTTCTTCGGCAAGAAGAAACTTTAAAAAATCCTGTAATTGTACAGGATGCTCGCCGTCATCACGAGACTCCGGTGAACGGCATAATTGCATGGGCAGGCCGTCGCCGCTTAAGGCGATCCTTAACGCGAGTACGCAAGGGAAATTTGCATTAAGCTTGAAAGGGGCTATCGGGTAAAAATCGGCGATGGGTTCGTCGTATAAAATCACCAGGACTTCATCGTCGCCTTCCTGCAGCATGCCCAGCGCTTCAATAAAAGCGGGAGCGATGCCTTCCCGGCCCGGCGCAATCACGGTTATTTCACGGCTGTTGCGATAAGCGATCGAGAATAGTCCGGCGATTGCGTTATGCACGGACAGGCTGAATGCTGTCGGCGAAAGCTCATGGCCCGCCTGGATCATTTTAAGCAGTGCTAAGGATTTACATATTTCGCCATGCGCGGAGCTGAATACAACGGGCAAGGCTTCGCCATTCGCAAGACACGGCCCGGCGACATTGAAAATCGCCCAGGCCAACGGCGATAAGCGGCGTTGCAGCATCTTGGGCACTTGCCCTGATAAGGCGGTGTCGCCGGCTTCCAGCAGCCTGTCATCCCTGCAATTCAGGCCCGGCGCCCATGCACGCCACTTACGCAAGATGAAATCAGGCATCGTCACTCAACAAAACGCCTTTCGCTATTATTTGATATAACATCGGGGTTGCCGGCATTGGGCCAAGTCAAACAGGCTAAGCCCGGCGCCTTCTATTCGCTGGGTTGGGCCGGCTCTTCGGTAATTGATTTGACGACTCTTTTGGTGCCTTTGCCTATCGCCTGGACGGTATCGCGCGAGCCGTGGCCGATGTCTGTCGTAACGTTTTTGGTGGTATTGCCGATCGACTGGCCCGCTTCCTTTAATTCAGCGCAGGCCGGCAACAGGCATGATATCGCCAGTAATGTAAAAAAATTTATAACTGATTTGTTCATGTCATCCTCGCTTTTTCTATAAACATTCACGTTGCGCTTAATAAAGCGGTAACGATACGCGCATGATAGTCAGCAAGCAGGTGGAAGTCTACCCAGGCAGATGCAACTGTGGGCCAGCGCACGGGTAAACGCATGTTTAGCGGCCAAACGGAAGGCCTGGTTCATTCGCTGGCGCTACTCCCACCTGAGTCAAAAAGCGTTGAAGTTTATGCAAGAGGTCATTATTCAGCCTTTTCCCACCGTAGATACCGCCCTACGTTTCGCGTGACAATTAGGCGTTACCGGTTTTCAAAACTTAGACGTTTTCTCGATCAGATGGGAGTAAGCTTGTAGAATCCGGTTAAAATGACCGGCTGGGTTTGCCGAAACCCGAATATTTCCAATCAATCACGGCACACCTCATTGTTAGCGAAGTAACCACCCAAAGAGCGGAATGTATTGTAAAGAAGTTAAAAAATACACCATGTATATCAATTAGTTGGAATGAGCTTCTTGCTTCTTGAGAGTAATGAGGCACGGTTTTTAGCTACGCGCTGAGCCTGGCCGCAACAATAAACGGAACAAGTCGAATGTATAACGTTATCATCATAGGCGCCGGCCCTTCGGGCAGTATTGCCGGTGCATTATTGCAGAACTTGGGATATCAGGTCACTATCCTGGAACGCCAGCGCTTTCCGCGTTTCAGCATAGGCGAAAGCCTGTTGCCTCAATGCATGGCATTCATCAAGGAGGCCGGTATGATGGAGGCTGTGGTCAATGCCGGTTTCCAGTTCAAGAACGGCGCGTCCTTCGTGTATCGCGACCGGCACATCGAGTTTGATTTTGAAGACAAGTTTAGCGACGGCATCGGCACGACGTTCCAGGTCCAGCGCGGCAGGTTTGATGAGTTGCTGGCTCATGAAGCCGCCCGGATGGGGGTTGATTTACGCTGGCAGATGGAGGTCGTCGCGGCTGATTTTTCCGGGGCTAAGCCGAAACTCGAGGTGCGCGACCCGTCCGGCGATGTGGCTGGTTATGAGGCGGATTTTATTCTCGATGCCAGTGGCTTCGGGCGCATCCTGCCGCGCTTGCTGGACCTGGAATCGCCTTCCGGCTTTCCGGTCAGGAAAGCCCTGTTCGGGCATATTGAAGACCGTATCGATGACGGCCGGTTTGACCGCAACAAGATACGCATCACCGTCCATCCCGAACACAAAGATGCCTGGTTCTGGCTGATTCCGTTCAGCAACGGCCGCAGCAGTGTCGGCGTGGTTGCCGAAGCCGGTTTTTACCAGCACTGGGATGATAACACTACCGCGTTGCGCGAGCTTATCAACCAGGATGATAGCCTGCGCGCATTACTCAAAAACGCCGTATTTGACACCGACATCAATGCCATCACCGGCTATTCGGCCAATGTTAAAAGCCTCTACGGCAAAGGCTATGCATTGCTCGGCAATGCCGGCGAATTCCTCGACCCGGTGTTTTCTTCCGGCGTAACGATTGCGATGAAATCGGCGAGCCTGGTCGCATCCGTCCTGGACCGGCAATTCAAACAGCAAGCCGTGGACTGGCAGGCCGAATATGCGGCGCCGTTGCAACGCGGCGTCGATACGTTTCGCGTGTTTGTCGATGCCTGGTATGACGGCCGTTTCCAGGATGTGATTTTTCACCAGCACCAGCAGCCGGAAGTCAAGGCGATGATTTGCTCGATACTGGCCGGCTATGCCTGGGATGAAGCGAATCCTTATGTCAAGAACGCCCGTTCCAGGCTGGATACACTGGTTGAATTATGCCGCGCGGATTAGCATTTTTAGTCCTGCTAGCTTGTATAAGCGGCTGTGCCTTAATAAAGCCTGGCGGCGATTTAGAGCCGGTCGAGCTGATGCCGATGGCGCCGCCGCTAGGCCCTGCCAGGCGCATCGTGCAGCAAATAACGGCATCCTGGCCGGGCCGGCAGGAAACCCTGTTGTGCGTGCTTGAACTCGATAAACAACGCATTGCGATAGCGGGCTTAAGCAGCGACGGCATCAGCCTGTTTAATTTAAGTTATGACGGCAAAGTCCTGACGCTCGATAAAAGCCCGTTGCTGCCGGCCGCGTTCGCCCCCGAGTTCATCATCAAAGACTTGCAACTGGCTTACTGGCCGGCGGCGGAATTACACAAAATATTGCCCCGGCACTGGCGTCTTAAAGCCGATAAGCAACATCGGCGCTTGTATTACAATAATGACAAGCTCGTCGATGTCGATTATTTGCAGCCCGATGCGGCGTGGGCTAAAGAGGTGGCGCTAAGCAACCATCGCTATCACTATCATCTGCATATTAAAACGCTGAGTTACGATACCTTGGGTTATGATACTTTACCTGAATGATTTGGGCCTGTTGTGCGCGGCTGGAAACTCCAGGCCCGAGGTCATAACACGTTTATTGGCCGGCGACCGTTCCGGCTTAATCGTAACGGATGCGTTCGGCCCTACCGCCATCGTTGGACAATGTACTGCTGAATTACCGGAGATAGACCCGCGCTACAGTATTTATCGTTGCCGCAATAACCAGTTGTTACTCGCGGCCTTAAGCCAGGTCGATACGACGGTAAGGCGCATGATAGCGGAGTTCGGCAACGACCGGGTCGGCATCGTGCTGGGTACGAGCACCTCCGGCGTCAGGAATACCGAGTTGGCCTTGGCTTATCAGGCCGAGCACGGGACATTACCGGAGCAATTTCATTATAAACAGCAGCAAATGGGCGCGGGCGCCGATTTTCTTGCCGGTTACCTGGGTATAACCGGCCCCGCCTATACCATCTCGACGGCCTGTTCGTCCAGCGGCAAGGCCTTTGCTTCGGCTCGCCGCCTGATTAAGCTGGGTTTATGCGACGCGGCCATCGTCGGCGGGGCAGATAGCCTGTGCGGCCTGACGATCAACGGTTTCGCCGCGCTGGAATCGCTCAGCACCGGTTATTGCAAGCCGTTCGGCCTGCATCGTAACGGCATCAATATCGGCGAAGCGGCCAGCCTTTTTGTGCTGAGTAAGGAGCCGGGGCCGGTCGCGTTACTGGGCATAGGCGCCAGTAGCGACGCTTACCACTTCTCCGCGCCGGACCCGGCCGGCGCCGCCGTTATAACAGCGATGCGGAAGGCATTGGATGATGCCGGCAAGCGTCCGGACGAAATCGATTACCTGAATTTGCACGGCACCGCGACGGTTTTAAACGATGCGATGGAAAGCAAAGCTGTTTATGCCTTGTTCGGGGATCGAGTCGCCGCCAGTTCCAGCAAAGGCATGACCGGCCATACCCTGGGCGCGGCGGCGGCCCTGGAACTGGGTTTTTGCTGGTTGCTGCTGGCTGGAAATAACGCGGCATTAATTCCCAATATTAATGATGATGAGCCGGATGCCGGCTTGGCGCCGCTGCATCTCGTGCAACAAGGCGAGAGCCTGGGACGCAGTATCCAGGTTTGCCAGAGTAATTCTTTTGCGTTCGGCGGCAATAACCTGTCTATTGTGATTGCAAAAGCAATGTAAGGCGATTTCCAAGAATGAATATACCCAAATCGCGGAGGATTTTTGTTCATTTTCAAGGCGTAAAAATAGGCGCATAGCGAGCTATGTAACTATTTTTACAACGCAGAAAATGGACAAAAA
>Ga0172373_10005994_pt1 | contig 16358 bp, 17 predicted proteins | sample Lak10m_2_FD_114546 | JGI IMG/M metagenome (GOLD analysis project Ga0172373, IMG submission 114546) | Freshwater microbial communities from Kabuno Bay, South-Kivu, Congo - kab_092012_10m | ecosystem: Environmental > Aquatic > Freshwater > Lake | place: Democratic Republic of the Congo...
GATGCCCGAGATGAGCGGCTACGACTTCATCAAAGCCTACCGCAAAGAAAGCGAAACGCCCATCATCCTGCTCACCGCCAAACTCGACGAAACGGATAAAGTGTTGGGACTCGAACTCGGCGCAGATGATTACGTCACCAAGCCATTCGGGATGAAAGAATTGACCGCCCGCATCCATGCCGTATTGCGCCGAGCGCTTCGCACTCCGCTCGAACCTGATACGCTAAAGATCGGCAGCATCTCCCTTGACAAAGACTTCCGCACCGTCACCGTAGACGGAGAACCTGCCACCCTCACTCCTTCTGAATTTGACCTGCTCTACGTGCTGATGTCTGCGCCTGGAAAAGTCTTCTCCCGCTCTGACCTGCTGCTCAAACTGCAAGGTACCACATTCGAAGGCGTCGAACGGACGATCGATGTCCATATCCGCAACCTGCGCACCAAGATCGAGCAAGACCCATCCAACCCGCAATACATCCAAACCGTTTTTGGGGTTGGGTATAAATTTGATTCGTCATAGCGAGGAGGGCGTTCTTTGCCCGACGAAGCAATCTCATAATCAAATTGGAGATTGCTTCGGGCGAAAATCATCGCCCTCGCAATGACGAAAACATATTATGAAACTCACCCACAAGCTCACCCTCGCCTTCCTGCTCCTCAGCCTGATCGTCATCGGGCTGGCGGTGACTTTGATCTGGGGGCTGATCAACTACCAGTTCAATCAATATCTCGAAGTCCAGCGTCAAAATGATTTTGCAGTGGCAGCGAAAAATTACTACCTTGAATATCGCACTTGGGATGGCGTGGATACCTACCTGCGTGAGCAACAACTCCTGCCGCCATTGGATGAAGTCAACCCGCCGCCGCAACCTTTTGTGTTGGTGGATATTAATCGCAAAGTGATCATTGCGTCTGCACCGTACGTGGTCGGTGAAAAGGTGAAGCAAGGCACGCTGGATAAAGGCATCCCCATCGAAAGCGGCGGCGAAGTTTTCGGCACAGTTATCTCCACCGGGCAGCCACTCGTCCGCAACCCGATCGACCAGAAATATGTAGATCAGATCAACCGCGGATTTTGGCTGGCGGGCATTGTGGGAATGTTGGTCGCACTGGTATTCGGTCTGCTGCTGGCACGCTCACTCACCCGCCCCGTACGTGACCTGACCACCGCCACCCGAAGCATGGCTCAAGGACAACTCGAACAGCAAGTCCCAGTCCGCTCGGGAGATGAGCTCGGCGAATTAGCAAGAGCTTTTAACCAGATGAGTGCAGATCTTGCCCGTGCCAATCGCTCGCGCAAGCAAATGACCGCCGACATCGCCCACGACCTGCGCAATCCGCTGACTGTGTTAAGCGGTTATCTTGAGTCGCTGCAAGATGGCAAGCTCAAACCGACACCTGAACGTTTCGCCGTCATGCAAGCCGAAGTGACTCACCTGCAACGCCTCGTCGAAGACCTGCGGACGTTATCTCTGGCAGATGCTGGCGAATTGAAGTTGCACCTCGAACCGACATCCATCCCTGAATTGCTCGCACGAGTTGCAGAAGCCTATCGTCATCAGGCAGAACAACAACAAATTAAGTTGAAAGTGGAAATCGAACCTAACCTGCCAGAAATAAATCTTGACCCAGCCCGCATGGAACAGGTGCTTGGCAACCTCGTCAGCAATGCATTGCGGTACACTGCCGTAGATGGGGAAATTCGTCTCGAAGCGAAACAGCTCAATGGGAGTCTGAGCGTGAACGTCATCGATAATGGCAGCGGAATCCCAGCCGACATCCTCCCTCATATTTTTGAGCGCTCCTATCGCGGCGACGAATCTCGAAGCGGAAATGAATCAGGACTGGGGTTGGCCATCGCAAAGTCAATTGTGGAACTGCACGGGGGAAGTATAAAAGTTGAAAGCGACGGAAATGGCAGCGAGTTTTTCATCACCTTCAAGGCCGATCAAAGTATTCTCTAAAAAATACCCTGAGAAAATTTCTCAGGGTATTGTCTACTTGTCTACTTGTTTACCTCTCTACCTATTTACTTCCCACTACGTAAACAGCGGCAAGTGCCCGAGCGAGTAAATGTGCATCCATTGTGCGCGGTCGCCTTCGGTGAGGATGGCCGCTTCGCCCGCCACACTTGCGCCAGCCTTGTCGAGGATCATGTGCATGCCTTGCAGCGTGGAACCTGTGCTGATGACATCATCCGCGATCAACACTTTTTTACCTGTGATCAACTCGCGGTCTTTTTCATCGAGGATCAAAACCTGTGGCTGCCCCGTGGTGATGGACAGTGTCTCCGCCTGAAGGGCATCGCCCATGTACGCCTTGTACTGCTTGCGGAGAACAACATAGGGTTTTTTCGTCTCGACAGCAAGGGCATACGCGAGCGGGATCGACTTGGCTTCCGCCGTGACGATGATATCGTAATCAACATCCTTTACTTTTACAGCAAGTTCACGCGCGCTGGCCTGTACCAGTTCGGTATCCCCAAGAATGTTCAGGATGGCGATCTTCAAACCGGGCTTGATCTCAAAAAGACGCAGGTCGCGTTTCACCCCTGCGATATCGATCGAATATGTTTCATGTTTGGACATAACATTCCTCCATCGGAAAATTTGCATCGGTAGTTTATCACAAATCCATATCCCGTCATTGCGAGGGCGATAGCCCGAAGCAATCTCCAACGCTGACGGAGAGATTGCTTCGTCGGGAAAAGCGCCCTCCTCGCAATGACGAAGCCATGTCATAGAAAATTTGTGCTATACTCTGCAAATGCGCCCGATCCGCTCTTCTGAAATTGGAACCTATCTTTATTGTCGCCGCTCGTGGTGGTACCGCAAGAATGGAGTCGAATCCGAGAACCAGGCGGAAATAGCGGCTGGGACGGACCTCCACAAACGGCACGGACGTCAGGTCATTGCCTCGGCTCTCACGCGGACCGTTGGCCTGATCCTGCTTCTGGCAGCGATTCTTCTGCTGGTGGCTTATTGCGCTGCACAACTGTGATCCATTTCGAAGAGAAGGCCAATTCATGTCTGAAGTATTAAAACGACTCGCCTATTTGCAAACCCGCCGCGACCGGACTCCCAACCTCGATCTGGCGCGTGACCTTGCATCGCAGGAAGACAAGGCTGGCATCCGCAAGATCGCACAAAATATGCAGAATGAAAACAAGAACATCCACTCGGACTGCATCCATGTGATGTACGAGATCGGCATCATCGAACCCAAGCTCATTGAAACCTACGGTGAAGATTTTATCAAGCTGCTAAAAAGCAAACACAGCAACATGGTCTCTGGCGCAATGACGGCTCTCGCTGAAATCGCAAAGGTCAATCCGGAGCTTATTTTCAAGAATTTGGAGACCCTCAAGAGAGCAACCAAAGAAGGGGATGAAACCACAGTTGATGCTTTCATCTCTGCGCTGGCAAACACCGCTTCCGCAAACGCAGAATACAACGCAAAGATTCTCCCGCATTTAATTGAGCATGTATCCACCTGCCGCCCAGGCGACCTGCCACAGCACGCTGAGAGCATGTTGATCGCTTTCAATGAATTCAACAAGGATGATTTCGTCAAAGTCCTGAAGAAAAGACAACAGAAATTGGACAGTGCCGCCTTTACCCGGTTGGGCAGAGTCATACGGCTGGCCGAAAAACTATAGATTCCAAAATGCTGTATCTTGCCCTTCTCCTATTCCTGGTCGCCATTGTTTTTTTCTGGCGTTCAAACCGCCAGCAAAAGGCCGCTGGCCTGCCCGGCGGACGTGTCATCTACACCGACACGCGCGGCTGGGGTGAAGTGGAGAAACCGCTCTTTCACGCGGCGCTCGGGTTGACTGGCAAACCTGACTATTTGATCGAAAAGAACGGGCAGATCATCCCCGTGGAAGTTAAGTCCGGGCGTGCGCCTGAATCTCCGTATGATTCGCACATCTTTCAACTGGCATCGTACTGCCTGCTGGTCGAGAAGACATATCGCAAACGTCCGCCGTATGGGATCATCCACTACGAGAACCGCGATTTTGCAATTGAGTACACGCGTGAGTTGGAAACTGCGTTGATCGAACTGCTCGCAGACATGCGAGTCGATGAAACGAAGAAAGATGTCCCTTGTTCACATAACCAGCCGTCCCGTTGTAAAGGATGCGGGTTTCGCAATGTCTGCGATCAAAAGCTGGCATGAATCAGTTTGTCAATCCAAGCCCTGCACAAAGGTATAATTTCGGCATGTCTGCGTCATTCACACCGAAACGACCTGTCATCACCGCGTATCCGAAAATGCCCGAAGCCTTTGCAGAAGCAGAAGCCATGGCCGCGTTCCTCGAAGAAAAAGGCATTCATGCGCCATTCGGCTCATTGTATGACGAAGATCTTCGCAAGGCCGTAAAGAAGGGCGAGTACGACATGCTGATCGCCGTGGGCGGGGACGGCAGTGTGCTGCGCGCAGGACATTTATGCGCCCCTTCGGGTGTTCCAATTTTGGGAGTGAATCTCGGCAGGCTCGGGTTCCTCATTCAAATTGACCGCAAGGAATGGCGCGAGTACTTTGAAAAATTATTCAACGGCGAAGCGTGGATCGAGAACCGCATGATGCTGCGCGCGGAACATGTCCGCGCAGGGGAAAGCATCGGCATTTCAAAAGCGCTGAATGAAGTGGTGGTTGCCCGCGGACAAAACCTGCGCCCTGTGCGGCTGACCGCTTCGGTGGATAATCGTCAACTCACCAGTTATGTGGCAGACGGGCTGATCGCCTCCACTGCAACTGGGTCTACCGCGTACGCACTCGCAGCGGGCGGACCCATCCTGCCGCCGGAGTTGAGAAATATTTTGCTCGTGCCGATCGCGCCTCATCTTTCAGTGGACCGCGCGGTTGTGTTATCTGAAGGTTCTTCGGTAAATATTATTGTAAAAAGTGAGAACGCAGTCGTCAGTGTGGACGGGCAGCCGCCAACACCATTGATGGAAGATGACATTGTCAACGTGACCGCTGCCGATGTGACTGCACAATTTGTCCGTTTTGGAGACCCGGGTTATTTCTACCGCAATATCACCGCTCATATGAATGAAAATTCTTTAGGATTTCCACGATGACCGACACCTCTGTTACCTATTGTTACGCCCATCCCACCCGTGAGACCAGCCTGCGCTGCAAACGCTGTGAACGTCCCATGTGTGCCTCCTGCGCCGTGCGGACACCCACCGGCTACGTCTGCAAGGATTGCGTCCGCGCACAGCAGAAGACATTTGACACCGCCATGTGGTTTGACTATCTCATTGGCTTCGGTGTGACCTTCATATTATCGCTGATCGCCAGTTCCCTCATAGGCGTGATAGGAAGCTTTCTTGGATTCTATATGATTTTTCTTGCAGTCGCTGTCGGCGGCGGCGCAGGTGCGTTCATCGCAGATGTGGCTCTGCGCGCTGTCAGCAAACGGCGTTCAAAGGCCTTGTTTACTTCCTGCGCGGTCGGTGTTGTTGTTGGTGCGATTCCGGTCATGGTGGCGCTGTTCTTTGTTGGAAATATCATGCCTGTGATTTCCATTGGTGTTTATATCGTTATCGTCACTCCCATAGTGTATTCGAGACTCTCTGGCATTCAACTCACAAGATAACCCATGCTTACCGAACTCCACATCCAAAACTTCGCAATTATAGACAAACTCGATCTGCGCTTCGGGCAGGGACTCATCATCCTGACCGGTGAAACAGGCGCGGGCAAATCCATCATCCTTGATGCCGTGGTCATGCTCATCGGCGGCAAGGCCGATACCACCTTCGTCCGCACTGATTCAGAGGCGGCATTTGTTGAAGGCGTGTTCCAGCTCAAAGGCCCGGAAAAAGAAGCGGTGCATGAAGTCCTCAACCGTGAAGAGCTGATGGATGATCCCAACTACGTGGTGCTGATGCGCGAAGTCCGCAAAGAGGGGCGCAGCGTGGCACGCGTGAATGGCCGCACGGTGAACGTTGGATTGTTGAAGGAACTTGGCGCGCTGTTGATCGATATCCACGGGCAGGCGGAACATCTCTCCCTGCTCGATCCCCGCGCACACCTGGGCCTGCTCGATCGCTACGCGGAAGTTTCCAAGCCGCTGACGGAGTACCGCCAAACCTACCATACGCTGTTGAATCTCCGCCGCGAGTTAAGTGACCTGCGCAAAGCCCAATCCGATTCAGACCGCCGCATCGAAATCCTCACCTATCAAGCCGAGGAAATTGAAGATGCGCGCCTGAAACCCGGTGAAGATGAAGAACTTCGCAAGGAACGTGACCGACTCGCCAATGCCGAGTCACTGGCACAGAATGCGCAGGAAGCACTGGCTGTTTTGGACGAAGGCTCACCTGAAACTCCCGCCGCAACCGATCTGGTTGGGCAAGCCGCGCAAGCATTGGCCGCGCTCGCAAAAATAGACGCGGGGCAGTCTGAGTTGGCGAATCAGGCTGATCTCATGCTGGATACGATGTCCGACATTATCCACGGCTTGCGTGATTATCTTGAAGAGATCGAATTCAACCCGAAGCGTTTGGAAGATGTAGAAGAGCGGCTGGATGTCATTCATTCCCTCACCCGCAAATACGGCGGCAATATCCCCGCTGTCATCGCCTACGGAGCCGATGCCCGAAAGCAACTGGAAACCATCACCGGCGCAGCAGACCGCATCGACAAACTGGAAATGCAGGAAGCCAAGCTGCTCGAAAAACTTGGCAAGCAAGGCAGCACGTTGACTGAAAAACGAAAGTCCGCTGCCATAAAAATGGGCAAAGGCATTGAGGCCGAACTCGATGATCTGAAGATGGCCTCCGCCCAATTTGGTGTGGACTTCCAAACCAAGCCCGACCCCAACGGCGCTCCGCTTGCGAATGGAACCCGCATCGCTTTCGATCAAAATGGATTCGACCGCGTGGAATTTCTCGTAGCCCCCAACCCCGGCGAAGGACTCAAACCTCTGGCAAAGATCGCCTCCGGCGGTGAAACATCCCGCTTGATGCTCGGCCTGAAAAACGTGATGGCAGTTGCAGATGAAGTCCCCGCCTTGATCTTCGATGAAATTGATCAGGGTATTGGCGGACGCGTGGGCATGGTGGTCGGCCAAAAATTATGGAATCTCTCCCGTACACATCAAGTCTTTTGCGTGACCCATCTTCCGCAGCTTGCCGTCTTTGGCGACCAGCATTATCAAGTGCAAAAGCTCGTTGAAAAAGGCCGTACCCTCACCCGCGTGGAGCCGCTCGAAGGCGAGCCGCGTCTGCTGGAGCTTTCGCAAATGCTCGGCGAGGTCGGCGAAGGCACGCTCCGCTCTGCGCACGAACTCCTACAGACAGCCAGACAAATGGTAAAAAGCCAGAAATAGCAATAAAAAGTGGCAGCCTGAAGGCTGCCACTTTTTATTTACTTTGTTTATGAGATTAAATGATGACCGCCAGGGTGAGGGGGGCACCCTAGCGGTCATCAAGGTCAATATTACTACGACCCTTTAAATATTGCAAGTCCTTTTTCTAAGAAAAACATTAATGTTTATTGCAAATATTTTTATTGTGCCCTGAGTAGGAATCGGACCTACATCTAAGCCTTAGGAGTGCCTTGTTCTGTCCATTGAACTATCAGGGCGTGATTAAGATTATACACAAAAGGATAAAATATATCCATGCGGAAATATATTCTTTTCTTTTTACTTCTCCTCACAGCCTGCAATCTGCCTGCAAAGCAGACCACGCAACCGTCAACATACGTTGAAACAGAAAAGACACAACCCGCACAAACATCCATCCCCCTCACCTCGCTGCCCGGCATCCCGTCCCATGAAAAATATGCTCTCAATACCGTCGTTGACTATGACCATCACTTCGTTACCGTGGACGAAACCATCACCTATCCCAACCACACTGGCCAGCCCCTCAACTCTTTGACACTCGCCATTGCTGCCAATCTATGGCCTAATTGTTTCAACCTGACTCAGATCACCGTGGATAACATCCCAGTGACAGACCCCGCACTCAACGCCCACAGACTCGACATCCCGCTTCCGACTCCGCTCGTGCCTGATTCTGTACTGACGTTAACTCTCACCTACAGCCTGTCCCTCCCCTATATGGACCAGGCAGCCAGCCTGCGTGCGCGCATCTTTGGCTATAGCGACATTCAAATGAATCTCGTCAATTGGTACCCGTTCGTTGTCCCGTTTAAAGACGGCGAATGGATGATCCGCGAACCCTGGTCACACGGCGAATATTTGATCTATCCCGTTGCGGATTTTGAAGTCGATCTCAAATTTACAAATTCTGAAAACGCGCCCGTCGTCGCCACAAGCGGATTTGCCGAATCGAATGGCGAATCCACAAGATACACACTCACCGAAGGACGTGCCTTCGCCATTTCCGCAAGCCGCGATTTTGAAGTCTCACACATGCAAGCCGGGGATACAACCGTGTACAGCTATTATTTCCCCATCTTCAAAAGCGCGGGAGAAGCCGCCATGATCGCCAGCGCTCAGGCCTTACAGGTCTTCTCTGAAAAGTTTTCTCCATATCCGCACAAAACCCTCTCCGTTGTCATCGCAGACTTCAAAGACAGCATGGAATTCTCGGCGTTGTTTTTCCATAGCAGCAGCTTCTACAATTTATACGATGAAACCCCGTTCAATTATTTAACCTTCGTAGCCGTCCATGAGACGGGCCACCAGTGGTGGTTTGACCAGGTCGCCAACGACCAGGCGCTCGAACCCTGGCTGGACGAATCGCTCACAACCTATTCCGAGTCCCTTTATTACGAAGCGCTTTATCCAGATAAACTTTCATGGTGGTGGTCCTACCGTATTGACTTCTTCGAACCGCAGGGCTACATAGACATCCCCGTATACGATGGACAGAATGACGAGAATTACAAGCGCATCGTATACTTCAACGGCGCTCATTTTTTCAAAGACCTGCGCAACCGCATCGGTGACGATGCTTTCTTCAGCTTCATTCAAGATTATGCCCAGCAAAACAAAGACGGCATCTCCACCCGTGAAGATTTCTTCCGCATTTTAGATGAGCATACTGACGCGGACTATTCAGATGTTGCACGAAAATATTTCAAAGAAAAATGACAGGATCTCTGATGAAAAATGCCCCACTTAAGATGATTATTACCTTTCTGTCCGGCCCGCTCGTCGTATGGATATTATTCCTATTCAAACTTGTTCTTACGCCGCCTTATCAAGGATTTTCTGAACTGCTCTTTCTCCCTTTGTGCCTGCTGGGATTCCCCGTCAGTATTGTGTTGATGCTTCAGAAAAAACTGACAATGCAGCAGAGCTTGATCACTGCCATTCTTTCCCTCATAGTTCCAGTATTCCTATTTCTCCTTGCAAGCCACATATATTTACCAAGCGGAATGTCCTCATGCCAGCAGATGGAAAGCAACGGACTGAAAGTCACATACGCTTGTACCGATTCTTCCAGCGATAATTCTTCGTATCACCGTGAATTCACAGTGGAAGGCATCAAGAGCCTGCCTATCATGCGCATCACAGACGGCTAGCCTCAATCTCCCAACAGGTCTGCCAGAAAGCCGAGCAATCCGCCTTCTTCAGGTTTCTCGTTCTCGACGGCCAGATCGCTGGAGACAACCCCATTCTGCCCGTTGATCAGCAACAAATGTTCACGCCCGTCAAAAGGAAGTTCCGTCATCCACACGGGCAGTAAATTAAGTTTAAAAGACTCGATCATAAGGTTTGCCGAAGATGCACGCACGATGTTCGATTGATTGACCAGACTCGGGAGGTCACGCTTGATCTTTGCAAACACCTGGCTGCGGGCATCCAGCGAAGCATCCGCCATCGGCACATCGTAAATTTCCGCTGGCCAGCTTGCAAGATAGCGCGGGTCATATGGTTTGATGGATTTCATGTCGAAGGTGTTGATCAGTTTCAGGAAAACAGAAGACGGCTTTTTCGAAGCAGGAAGCGGAAGATCATTCACCATCACAGGATATTCGCCATTCATCCGCACAGGCTCGATCTCTTCCAAGTGCAAGCTCCCCCGCCTTTTCCGCCTGAGCTCAACCATCTCATACGTGTATTCCACAGCCCCGCCCACATCGAAAGTCCATAACGGAAGATATAACCCGCGAGGCAGTTCCACTTTTTTTTCAGGCTTGATGTTGTTGCCTTCCACCCAGTCAATAAGCACTTTCACAGCACGCTTCTGGTCGAATGCATGCGGAATGATCCCATCCGGCGCGACCAAATCCTTCGTTTTCTCAAGATTCACAACATGCGGCGAGTCACAATAGGCACACGAAGCCGAAAGCTGCCTGGGTGGCAAAATAAACTCCGCGCCGCAGCCATTGCAGTGAAAGACCTGTTCCTGCAATGGTTTGCCATGCCCCTTCATTGTCGCCATTGCGATGATGAAATCCTTCTCGTCGGCTTCCTGCGAGGCTGCGCCAATTTTCTGATTGCGCGAACAATAATCACAAACCAGCTTTTGCTGCCCATCCGGCGAGAATGACATACGCCCGCCGCATTTGGGACACATAAATCTCTGCGCGTCTGTCTGGCGCGCTCCTTCAGGCGCAACGGGCAAAAAGTCAGCGTTGACCACATCCTCTTTCTTAAGTTTTCCGTCCAGGATCGCAAGCGAACGCCGCGCACGCGCATGATTCATGTCATGCGCAAGGCAATTCTCCAACGCCTTTCGTTTTTCAACAGGGTCAACGGTGATCTCCCCCATCCAATACCAAGCCTCTGCGATCACATCGTACGACCCCGTCATATAAATGGCGCGGTCCAGATAACGGCGGGCTGTATCCAAATTTCCTGCCCTCGCTTCGATAATTCCAGTACGGAGAAGTTCCTTGCTGTAATTTTCAGAATTTTCCATCTTATCCCTGCTTCAATTGAACTGAATTATTTTCGTACGATCGCATCCGTCATTTTTGCAACACGCGCCATTTCCTTCACATCATGCACGCGGATGATATCCGCGCCGCGCGTGATGCCCACAGAAACCGTTGCGGCCGTCCCTTCCACGCGTTGATCCGGTGGCAGATCCAGCGTGAACCCGATAAATGATTTTCTGGATGGACCCAGCAGGATGGGATACCCCAAAGAACGGACTTCGCCGAGGCGGTTGATCAGCTCAAGGTTATGCTCCCGCGTCTTTCCAAAGCCGATGCCTGGATCCAAAACGATGTGTGATTCATCGACCCCGGCATTTTTCGCAAGAGCCACGCTCTCAAGTAATTCCTTCTTCACATCTTCGATCAGGTTTTGATATTCGGAACCGATGTAGGCATTGCCAAGTTTTTCACGCACATCCACACTGGCAGGGTTGCTGCGGTTGTGCATCAAAATGACAGGCGCCTTATATTTCGCGACAACCTGCGCCAATTCCGGGTCGGCACGCAGACCCCACACATCATTGACAATATGCGCGCCCGCCCGGATCGCTTCTTCTGCGACCTGGGCTTTGTAGGTATCAATTGAAATTAACGCATCTGGAAAAGTTTTATGCAAGGCATGGACAACGGGGATCACGCGTTCCAGTTCTTCATTTGCAGAAACTGCCGCAGAGCCGGGACGAGTCGATTCGCCGCCCACATCCAACAGGTCTGCACCGGAGGCGAGAAATTCATCCGCCTGCGATAATGCCGCTTGTACTGTTTCCCCTTTTGAGATGATCCCATCCCCCGAAAACGAATCGGGAGTCACATTCAGGATGCCCATCACATATGTGCGGGAACCCCAATCGAATGTGAACTTCCCGATCTGAAGAGAAGGTGGTTTCATGAAATGATTATGTCATTGCGAGGGGCAAGCAAGCTCACTCCTCGCAATGACGAAAAAATTTACGGGATCTGATCCAACGGACGAGCCAACCACGCTTCGGCTTCGTTGATGTCTGTAAAGATCTTCAGAGCAGAGGCAAGACCTGTTTCCGCGAGCGCCGCCACGTTGCGAATCGCTTCTGCAACGGATTGATCTGCCAACACTACCGCTACACGGATGTTGCGAGCAGAGGGGTCGCTGTTTGCGTCCACAGCCATGCGGATGGCTTTCTCAGGAATATCCTTCACCGCGCGTAAGTCATACAGATTGCGCGTGCGGCGGTCGGAGCCCATCAAATGCTCAAGCGCAAACTCATGCCAATGCGACATGGTTGTATCGGAAAGATCAGTGAATGTTAAGGTCATGCCGCCATCACCGCGGCGAACGACAGAATAACCAACGCCGGGTGCGGATGTCCAATTGAGAGGTTTTGAGTCAGTCATGAGTCTTCTCCTGTTTGATGGTGTGATTATAACGCAGGGTAAAACCGAATTCTCACTTTTTAGAATCACATGCTATAATGCGGTTCTCCCGGGCGCTTAGCTCAGTTGGTTAGAGCACCTCGTTTACACCGAGGGGGTCGGGGGTTCGAGTCCCTCAGCGCCCACAAAGTCCCGTGAAAACGGGACTTTTATTTTTCACAGGCCTAGAATGGGGTTCGAGCGCTTCGCAGTCAGCGCCCACAAAGTCCCGTGAAAACGGGACTTTTATTTTTCACAGGCCTAGAATGGGGTTCGAGCACTTCACAGTCGGCGCCCACACCCCCGGAATAGCGGGGTTTTCTTTTTCGCGTAATTTGCATTAAGCTTTTTCGGCTTACGCATCGTACATCACATCTCTTTCCCTCTGCTATAATCCAAAATATGATTCTCATCACAGGCGCCACTGGTTTTATTGGGCGCACCCTCGTCCGGCAGCTTTCCTCCATTGGATTCCCGCTGCGCGCTTTGATCCGCCCTTCGCCGCGCACGCCGCGCCTGCCTAAAGGCGTCCCTGTGGAAGTGGCCGTGGTGTCCCTCGCGGATAAACGCGGTCTGCGTGCTGCCTTGCGGGATGTGGATACCGTCTTCCACCTGGCCAGCGCGGAAAATCAGGGAAGCCGCGGCAGCCTGCTGACCACCGATATTCAAGGGACGGAAAATCTCGTAGAAGCAGCAACAGATGCCGGCGTGGATCGAATCGTCTATCTCAGCCACATCGGCGCCGCCCGCGCTTCGGGATATCCCGCTTTCAAGGCAAAGGGCATCGCCGAGGAATTCATCCGAAATGGAAAAATCCCCTACACCATTCTGCGCTCCTCCCTTGTGTATGGACCCGAAGATCATTTCACCAACAATCTTTCGCGGCTCATTCGCTCATCCATAGGGTTGTTCCCCATCCCTGCGGGCGGCAGAACCGTGGTGCAGCCCGTGTGGGTGGAAGATCTTGTCACCTGCATGTTGTGGGCTCTGGAAAATACCAACACGCTCAACCAGGTGTATGAACTTGGCGGCAGTGAATTTTTCACCCTGCAGCAGATCATCGAAACCATCATGGAAACGACACGCCGTAACCGATACCTCGTTCCTCTTTCGCCGATCACACTGCGTGCCTTCACCGTATTTCTCGAAGGCGTTGTGCCGAGCTTTCCGATCTCCTCTTTTTGGCTCGATTACTTTGCCGTGAACCGCACCTGCGCCATCGACTCCATGCCTCGTTATTTTGGCTTGATGCCTGCGCGCTTCACCTACCGCCTCGATTACCTCATCCGCAAACCCTGGTACGCCCGCACATGGAATAGAGTTGCCGAAACATTTTCATCCATCCGCCCCAGGAAGTCATGACAAATTTCAATATCCACCTTATCGAAACACCCGAAGAAATGACGCTGATCGAAGATCTTCAGCGCAGCATCTGGCCTGACTCTGAAACCGACATCGTACCCCTGCACATGCTCATCACCGCTGTCCACAACGGTGGGCTTGTGCTCGGCGCATTCGAAGAAGAAAAACCGATCGGCTTTTTGTTCGGCTTCCCCGGTCTCGAAAACACGCCTGATGGTCCGCGCCCAAAACATTGTTCGCACATGATGGGCATTCTCCCCGATCATCGCGATAGCGGCACGGGCTTTGCACTGAAACGCGCGCAATGGCAAATGGTGCGTCATCAAGGACTCGACCATGTCACATGGACGTACGATCCGCTTCTCAGCCGCAATGCATACCTCAACATCGCCAAGCTGGGTGCGGTCTGCACCACATATCGCCGCGCCGAATACGGTGAAATGCGGGATGGCATTAATGCAGGTCTACCCTCCGATCGCTTTCAAGTGGATTGGTGGATCAACACCCGCCGCGTGGAGACAAGGCTCGGCAAGCGCTCCCGTCCCACCCTTAAATTGGATCATGCCAATCGTGCCGGTCTGCGTCCCTTTTATGCGCTTCACACTTCGACCGATAACCTGCCACGCCCACCCGAGCATCTTCCACCCTTTGACGATCGTCTGCTGCTCGCAGAGATCCCCGTCAATTTTCAGGATCTAAAATCCAAAGACTTCGCACTCGCACGGGACTGGCGCTTCTTCACCCGCGAACTATTTGAAACGGCATTCGAGGCCAATTACATCGTCACCGATTTTATTTTCGATGGGAACGAAGGCCGTCCGCGCAGTCTGTACATTCTCACCCACGGTGAAAGTACCCTGGATGAATTTGAGTAAGTAAAGAATCAAGTGCAAAGCATAACTTAACGCATGAGGCGCCCGTATGGGCGCCTCAGCGGTTGGATGGGAGAGAACAATAACCTGTCAAATAAAGGGGAACTACCTCCGCGTGGATTGATTTTGTTCATGATTCATCGCATTCATGCCAACAGGATGATACGTCGGCTCGGGACGATTCACGTTATACCCAGAGATGGGAGCTGGGCGCGGCTTCGGCGCTGGGCGGGGATAATTTGCCGCAGGCATGTTTGAGGTATTGTTTTGAGCGGGCCGATATGCCTGTGTTTGGGCAGTGTTATAGGTCTGCTGGGTGCGATAACCTGAATAGTGATCATGCACATCCGCAAGCGTGAAGAGGCGTTCGCCTGCCACCGAGAACGTACCGATGATCAACACACGGATCAACCAAACCATGGCTGCCACGAAGATCGGTACAACTTTTACCATCACGGCCTGCCCAACAAGGGACCCGCCCAAGGCGGCATGGTTACTGATGGCAACCGCTACACCCCACCAGGTGAGCATGGCATTGAATGCCGCGGCTAGCAGCCACGCGCCAAACAGATACCAGACTTCAGCGGGTTCATCGCGTCCCTGCTCGGGGGTGAAAATGCGGGCAATGCCTGCAAAGTCAATGCCGCAAAAAGCGAAAGCCAGGATGGCAGACCACTGAATGCCCGCGAACTTCAGATCACCGAGCACATCGTGCAGGGCAAAGGATGTGGTGCCGAAATTGAAAACCTCAAATGCCAGCAGGGCGCAGATCAAAATGCCGCCGAAGATGGCGCCGCGTTTGAGCGAAATGCTTTTGAGAAATGGCATCAGTTGAATATTGATGGAACGGTTCATGGGAAATCTCCTTTTTGGAACCAATAGAGGAAAGAACGACTGCTCTTAATATAGAACACTTGTTCTAATTTGTCAAGTTTGATTCATTACATCTTTATTACCGCCCTAATTCATACTCCCCATTGGTACCAATTGAGGCACGAATTCATACAAGTCGGGTTATAAATAATTAACCGAGGAGAGATCAACCCCATGAACCTACGAGACCTGTTAAGAATCACAAGCCGCACCTTTGCACTTGGCATTTCCCCACTATATAGCATAATTATTACATGTGAATCACTACAAAAATCTAGCGATCAACTGTGTGTGTACTAGGCAAAAAAACATTCTTCGCGAACATATAACGTGTTTGCGGGATAAAGATTAAATAATTAGTTGCTGAATAAATGTGATCAGCATTGGAAACAAAATTGAACTAATCAATTTATTAATAACAGTTACATCAAATGGATATAAATTTAAATTAGATAGGTCATTGTATTCTGCCCGAATACGCAGAGAATCAAGATAATATTCGAGCATTATTCTAGCACTTTTTTTTCTTGAAGATTCTTGCATACGAATAGTCTTATTATATTTTGCTCTTAGCTTTTCGAGTAGTTTATTTCTATGCTCTTTAACTCTAGCGTAAGTAATAAACATTGGATAAGCAAAAGACAGCAAAATAATAGCTATAAAAAAAGTGACAAGAAAATAAACATCAGCCTTTAAGGAGTTTAAATGAAGAGCGAACTGATAGGCCATTGGAAGAAATAATGAGCCTGACGAAATTAGAATCGTAGTACCAATAGCATAGTTGCCAATACAACCTAATCCACCTCGTTTGTCAGTACATAAAGGATCAAGTCTTAAATTTCTACACGCGACATCATTAACTACTAACCTATGGTGCTAGTTTTAGAGCGAAAACTCGGCGATGCTCATCTTGTAAGGGTCGGCATCGGGATGAATCGAATGAAACAAATTTTGAAGTACATTGAACATAGCGGAAACATAAGA
>Ga0172373_10005997_pt1 | contig 16356 bp, 14 predicted proteins | sample Lak10m_2_FD_114546 | JGI IMG/M metagenome (GOLD analysis project Ga0172373, IMG submission 114546) | Freshwater microbial communities from Kabuno Bay, South-Kivu, Congo - kab_092012_10m | ecosystem: Environmental > Aquatic > Freshwater > Lake | place: Democratic Republic of the Congo...
CATCGGATCCGATGTGCCAGATGAAGATAACCCATCCGCTACTTCTTATATTAAATATAATCCAGCTTCTGCTACTGACGAAATTAGACCGGGCGTTCCTGCTTTAAGAAATATTGTTCGTCCAGCTGTTTGGATTGATAATACGTTTACTAATAAAGATGAGCAGCGTATTATGGCAGAGTTAATAAATCTTCAAATTTGGTTTAGTCAAAGAACGGGGTCAATAACATGTGTTGCAAATCCGAATTTTTCTATAAATGATCAGATTAGAATTTTAGAAAGAAATACTAGTGAAACATATATTCACTATATTAGATCTATTTCATCTTCGATGGATTTAGATTCAGGTCAGTATGTTATGAATTTGACAACAAATTGGTTAGGAGATTCTGATAATTGGGTTATTACTGGTTCTAATATATATAATCCAATTAGCAATATTTCTATTTCCGAAAAAGTTGATAGGTGGCAAAAGGTTACTGGTAGAAATCTTGTCTTTACTGGGACGGGAACACGTCAGCCAGTATTTACTGGAAGTTTGGGATCTAAGGTTACGTTATGAGCGATCAATCACCAGATGTTGGCATATCTTTATCGTATGACAATCTCGCAAATCTACCGAATATTTTAAGTCCAAAAGTTTATATAGATTTCACAAACTTGCCTGTAACGGGACTTCCAGCCACCCCACCCAATACTACGGATAGTTTATCTTTCCATGATATTTATAGATTCAATGAACCACTTTTTGGCAGCACTATCGTTGCGCTCACTTGGGACTCTTCTTACGATAAACAACTGCTCTATTTCGAAGAAAATAAAATTGGATTTATGGGAGGCTTCTCATTAACATCACAGGGTTTTTATTGTAAATCATTCTTTACTCCTCCGCTCGATCCTGACATTTGGGAAGTTTCTCTAGCATTCGTAGATTTTTTTATTACAGAGAACGATAGTTATCCTGGCGCTTATCCTGATGGCTATGTTGGAGAGGGGATATGGGCAGTTTTTAGTAGCGAAACCCAAACTATGCAGATAAGATATCTAGACCAAGCTCAAGATGTGCAAGTTCTTGGATCCGCAAAATTCTCTCTTCAAAATACGGCAGGAAATCCAGTAGAAATAGGTTTTCAATGGGATGGATTTAAATCATTCAAAGCATATTATGGCAATAATTCAATAATAGCTAGAAGTGATATATCTGACTCTTTTGGCTCGGGACTATTTTATCCTGTCGCTACCATAGATTCTATCGTGGCACCAGGTCCAGGCCCAATCACTGGGGGTATGGACTCTCTTGAATTTGGATGTTCAATTGGGTTTAATAATACAAATCCGTCCGGCCCAGAGCGTGGTGTAACATTGGGTAATATATCTACTTCTGATTATGTAAATCTTGAAACTGTAGATCAAAATTCGTTTACTTCAACTGTTAGAAGTGTTGGACTGGACCCAGTGTTTACTTTGGATACCTGCCCTCCGGAATACTGTAATCCAGCTGGCGACGTTGAAGAAGGTAGTGTTAGGGTTGGGGTATTTTCAGGGGATGAATTAAAATTTGAGGAGCCTATTTGTGAATACTTGAGGTCCGACTTTTTCGAAGGAGGACTTTACGGTTACTATAGTAATGGTGATAAAATTAGAATTGTAGAATCAAGTTTGGGTGATAAGTATTTGGTATCAAGAAATCTTGATACTGGTCAATTCAATTTTATTCAGGTGATCGATGGTGAAATTGGCAACAATGGAGTTTATCATCAATATGTTCCAGGAGATATGGTCGATTTTGACTGGTTTAATGATAGGCTTTGGATTTGTGGCCAAGATTCGGGATACTCAATTAGGTCTTTTTCGGAAGCATCTGATTATATAAGTGCAGACATTAATATTGCCAACCCTTCTACATGTAACTCAATTGCGTACCATCAGGAAAGCAATTCTTTTTACGCATCTTACCCCGAAGATGATGCGATCATACAGTATGATGCTGATGATGGATCTGTGCTGGATACACTTTATGTAACTTCTTTTGATATCATTAAACTACTTTCTTGTGGAGACTATATTGGTATCATTGATAGGGAATCTGCCGCTGTTAATGTCTTAAGTGACGACTCTGCAATAAGATTTTTAGATCCAGAAACTAATACTATAATTGATTATTGGCCTGCCAGTGACCCTAATGATGCTATTTATGATAGCGAAAATAATTGTGTTTATCTGTTTTTTGGGGAAACGTCACCGGCTACCCCCTCTCCTGAGAATGATGGGACGACAATTGCCAAACTTCCCTTAAACACAATCTCTAATGCTACTCCCATAGCAAGCGAGTGGTTTGTTTCTAACAGTGGAGCTGAAAGAAATGTTTCAGATTTATTTGTCCATAATAATCAAATATATATTGTTTCAAATGGGGATCTTTATATTCGGTCTACTTCAAATGGGTCACTGATTTCTACAGAAAATTTTGACCCTGAACAACAGGTTTTGAGTATCTCTCACGAGACGATAGATGGGGCCACTCCTTCGGATATAGTGTGGACACTTGGAATTGACACTAATGCAACTCCAGTTGCTGATGGTAATATGCTTTTTTCTAAAAACTGTTCCATTGGAAACAAATTAGGTATAAAAAGTAGGATAGTTGCTATTGGCTATGGAGCAACGCCACTTGATTTTGTTATTCAACCAGATGAGATACCAGACTTTATTAATGAATGTGCTAGTAATAATACAATTCCATGTATAGTAATTTATATGGAAAATTGGGATAATGTTGAAATCAATAAACAGGGTATAGATGAAATTATTGATTATATTCACGGATCTTTTTATGGCGCCACCCCTACCCCAATTCCAGTATTTTTAATGGTTTTACCAACTCCGGATTTGCAATATGATGATGATCTTACTGGACAGCAGGCTCTTGCCTATTGGAGAATTTATCAAAAATACACTAGGAGAGTGCTTGACTCTGGAATAAATAATGGAGCAGAAGATTACAATTATATTTCGTTCTGTGTTGTAATTTCGTCTCAATCCATTTCACAAATGATAGATAACGAGTCTTTAGAGGCAGAGAATTGGATTGAAAATACTTGGGATATACCTATTTTATTCGCCCCAACTCCAGTAGATGAAGACGAATGGACCGGGGTTCCTCCATTTGATTACACGCCAGACGTATTGCTCGGATTTGCGAATCCCTATTTTGACTGGTTTGTCACTAAAGATGTTTCTAAAATAATGATAGCTTTCGCAATTGATTTTGAAGAACAGGGCTTTGCGGCAGCCGATTTCTATCAATCCGCTTATGATCTGGCTATTAGCTCTGGCATTTCTAGCGCTACTCCAAACGTTGAACCGCAGATCGTTGGTTTAATTATAAATGATTTTGATGAGCCCGCTTCCGGGCGATTTCTGCGACAAATAAAATTATCTTTAGGCTACGAAACGTCGCTGATGGCTAATGAAGGTCGCCAAACTAAAGCGCTCTATAATAGTGAAACGTCCGAAAATTTCGCATCATACGCCACTAATTTCATATTAGATAACCAAATCTCGCATCTAATTTTTGGCAGCCCAGAAACATTCGAAAACATTGTTCAAAACAGCGAGGCAGGCGAGGCAGGCTTTGAGTCTGTTGAGACGTTGATGTTGGACGTTGCTGATCTGACGCTGGTGTCGAACGTCGTGTCGGCAGGAGGCCGGTTGTGGGTGGGGGCTATGCAGCCTGGTGGCGACGACCTGCTACTGGAGCTTGATCCGTTGACCGGCGAGGTACTGCGCTCAACCGCGGTGCCCCTTGATCCACTTGTGAATACAAACACGTTGGCGACCGACGGCACATACATCTTTCTGGTCACGCAAGGTGAAGGCGTTCGCCGCTACATCGTGGCCGACCCGGCGATCTCGCCAGCTTTCATTTCCCTGTCCTACCCCACTGTTGATGCGGTTTACGAGGCAGGCTTTCTGTGGGTGGCAGAGGAAACCCCCACGCCACGAATCCTGAAGATCAACCCGAACGGCTTTACTGTTGCCGACGCGATTGACCTGACCGGCTACACGGAAATCAACGCTCTGCATCACGACGGAACAAGCCTCTGGTTTGCATCTGCGGAGGAACGTGAACTAGTCAAGGTCAACGCCACAACTGGCGCTGCGCAGCAATACCTCGGTTCGGTTTCGATCAGCGCAGACCCTTTTCCACCCCCAACGATCCAAGCGAGAGCTATCGCATCCACCGACACTCACGTCGTGCTCGTCTACGGGTTTTCGGACGGCAATCAAGTCGGCGGCGTCATAAGCGAAAGCTTGGATCTGTCCGGAGGGCTGAACTCTTACGCTCCAACCTTGATTGATGAAGTGTCGCCCCTCGGCGACTACTGGTGGGCACGGTTTGACGAGGCGCTCTCAGATTCCGATTACGTCACGTTGTCTTACCGGCACTACTTCTTCCCTGGGGGAGAGGACAATGGCAACGCTGGCGGGCTGGTTCGGTTCGACCCGACAGACAACACGATCATTGATTCGGTCGTGTACAACGACGGCTATAACGAGGTCAACGGGACCATTTTCGGGTTGTCCGAAGCCAACGGCGACATCTACTTCCACAACTTCAGCTTCCCCCCCGGCGAGCTACGAAGGGTTGCTGGTGGCGAGCCAGCCGCTGAGACGCCAGTTGATAAATATATTGAATTATTCAATTCAATACAGGAAAATATATTTGGAGCATATAAACTTTATGGACCAAATATAGATATATCGCCCAGATATGAGGGCTACAACGTTTCTTATAATGGAGTTTTGATGGATTCAAGGTATGTTGGATATCTTGAAAATTTTATTGATTCTTTAAATTCCGCAACTCCAACTTTTAATCCTGCTGGGTTAGCTTTTGCTGGAGATTTTTCTTCTGAAGGATGGGCGAATGCTTTATCTTATATAAGGGATACGCTTTTGTTTACTGGTGAAATACTTATTTCAGATATTGATTCAAGACCCAGTATTGAAGATGGTTTCTATGACAGCAATATTGCTTATAAGCAAAAAAGTCAAGCTGTCATTAGTGAGCTGGGGGACGTAGACAAAGTGTTTCTTACAGATAATTACATTTTTACAGGCTCCTTTGAATATTTTACATCAGAATGGGCTTTTGTTGGATCTCTAAACATGATATCTCAAGCTAATAATGTTATATTTAGCATAGTTAATTACACTGAATCAATTTTAGCTGACGGTTACTTAGAAATAGAGTCAGATGGGGCGACTCCATATAGTTATTTTTCTGATTTACCAATTTCCGGTTCTTTAATTAACCTAGGGAATTTGGGTGCCGGAACTTATAGCGTCAAGATATTTGGAACGATTGCCGCCGAAGGTGAGGCTCATATGAATTTGAAGTTTGAATTCGATAATTTTGATGATATTTCTTTGTCTTTAAAAGACTATTTTTATTTAGGTGGTGGTTTCAATGGGCTCTATTGAAAGATTTAGAAATTCTTTAAATAGCGAAAAATCATCTTTTGAGGGAATACAAGATGTTTCTGGTGGGCCAACTAGTATTTTTGGAGAAATTTTAATTAGAGGGACTGGGGAGAAGATTGTTGAAGTTTCTTTTCCTTCTGCTTTTACTGAAAAGCCTATCATGTCCTTTGGTGGCGAAATTAATGAGCCTGAACTGCTTGTTCCGAAGCAGTTTCCGACAGTTTCTGTCCTTGTTGCCGGTTGGATAACTAGAGAGGCTCCACCTTTTTCTAGACTTTTTACAGGCTGCAGACTTTGCATAGTTACAACTGGGCCGCAGACACAAAAACTTGTAGTTTACTGGTCTATGAATGGTCCAACTATTACGAATTTTGGTGGTTGATATGTCGAGAAGATCTAGTGCAAGATTAATTAAAACTACAAGTCAAGAAATTTTCACCCTTGAAAGTAGGGTTCCGGAAATAGAGTTACCTGTTTTCTCTTTTTCTGGCGAGGTGGAGGTCGGGGCTCCTTCCGGTCCTTATTATCCAGGTTCAGATATTCGCTTGACAAGATGGCAAATTTCTGCTGGGGTCGTTGGGACTTCGTTAAATCAACTTGGGGCTAGGTATAGCCAGTTTAGAATGTTTGTTGGTGACAATCTTTTAAATCCTGATGGTGTATCGGTCGCTAATGGCGCTTTGGAGGGTGGCGAGCTTGTCCCTTGGTTTGGTGGTCCAGTTGTTAAGCCAGTGGGGCCTTATTCTTTTAAAACTAACTACAGTTTAGATGGGTATTTCGGCAGGGAGGGATTTGATGTTGCTGGCGGAATAGGCCCTAATGAACATATAATTATTTCAACTAGGCAATGGTTAAAAGTGGCGTGCGTCTTGTCTTGTGGGCATGAAGACGTTGTTATAAAAATTTTTGGACAGTATATTAATCAGAGTAACGATTCCGGCAATCCTGATATCGAGTTGTAATATGGCAAACTTTCCTAAAAAAATACATTTTAAACACATGTTCAATGAGTCACCTTTTCCTCCTTTAGGATTTTTTCCAATTGAAGGAACAAATGGTTGGTATCCTGGTCGTCCGAACGTGCCGCCGGTGCGCCCTGGAGGCGAAGACGATCGGCTCACAACTCGGTATAGGTATGGAGTTTCTACCCCTTTAAATATTGGCAAAGTTGGAAATAGTAATTTGGAGACATTTAGACTATATCCATACATTGATCCCTACGGAGAAGTCGCCTCCAGATTTAAATTTTATCAAATTGATGGGTACTTGTTTGCGTTACCTGATGTAGAAGATGGTTGGCCATACGTCTACAATCGATATTACGCGAGCGGCAATTTCGACATCCAGTTCGGCCGTCCGATCCCCGTATATGTCATAGACATTATGAACATTCCGACAGTACCGAGCGCGCTGTCCCCCTTCGAATCCACGACGGGCGGAGCTGTGTGGTGGTTGCAAGCAAAAGTTAATGATTTTGATTTCGGGCAGCTCTCCAACATACCAAACGCAAACTATGGGGAAGATGTTATTCCCTTATTTAAAAATAGTAATTTTTCTTATAGACACGTTTTTGATCCTGGCGTTGATCATATGGAGCTTGGTTATACGCTGTCCCCCTTCGGCATCAACGGGTCGCCTCATTTTTTTTCTTGCAACAAAAACAAACCTTGGTCGTTATTTGGCCCCAGTTATTTAGGACCGAATATATATGATCCGGAGGTTCCCGGCTTCGGAGGATCGTACATCGACTCAACTTTTTTCACTGGGCTGATGCTTCCCACGATGCGTATTCAAACAGCCACCGTTAAGCAGGCTCGCACACCCGTCCCCGGACCCTCGTTCCCTTCGTACGATCGAGGCAATACATACATACAGGATATAAATGGAAATTATTTCTATTCTGGCCCCGACCCCGGGTTGGTTCCAGGAAACAGGGACTATAAGTATTTTGAGATTAGGTCCCTCAATACAGACATAAAGCTTGTTAACTCACCCACGCCAGCACCATCCGGATATTTACAAGTGTTTCGTCAAATCGCTGTGCCCGTCGAAGACAACTGGGGCTCGTACCCCTATCAGCTCGGATCAGCGGTGGACGTCCCGCAGGTTAGTGACGCTGGATACAAATTTGACAGTTATCAAAATGTAAGGATAAGTGATCCCGGCCCATTCGGGGATCCGCAGCAAGTGATAGCTGACCTATATTACGAATCTGTGGCTAATCAATTTGAAGTTGGGGATAGGGTATATATTATCACTCACCAAGTACTAGTAGGTTTCTTGGACGGTTTTTCTCTCAATTCAGATGGAACCTATACCCCGCTCTTCGGGACGCCCCCAGACCCCGACAACCCATATCTCAATACATTAATCCCCACCGAAGTTACTCCTGATATGAAACGCATGACAGTCTTGGGCGGTGGTGCTAAGCATCAGTTTTATTTTAATGGAAATAACTTTCATGACTTTGAAATAATATGGAAAACAATAGGTTCGGATAGGAAAGTCGGGTCCGAATGTACAGTTAATACCACTGCTCCATATGTAGCGGGATTCGGATATGAATACACCACGGAGCGTAGTTTACTGGAGACTTTAGGTTACGGACCTGACGGACTTGCGCCGGGGTATGACGGCTACGTTCCGACCGAGTCGGATGTAGCTTTCTACAGGGAGCTATATTCGCAGCTCCAAATGCGAGACCTGTCATCTCCATCGGTAAGTTTTAAAACGAAAAGGCCAAGTAGCACAAAAAGCAGCTTCTGTGTACCGACGACCTCAATCCGGGTTGAGCAAGGAGACTCCTCCGGGATCGATACGGGGCTCCTCGACGCGACGATCATTGCGAAAAGATTTAAATTAAAAGAATTTGAAATTTATGGAGGTTCAACTTCTATAGGTGGCTGGAAAGTCGGAAATATATGAGGTTTCACGTTATCTCTTTACCTCATACTCAAACTACTGAAGAGTTTGTTCATTGTGCTTACACAACTAAGGTTGTTCGTTTTTGTGACATGATGCATGATTTGGGTCACGAGGTTTTTCTTTATTCGTCTGACGATAATTCCGCTAAATGCTCTGAGCATATATCAGTAATATCTAAGGATGCCCAGTTTAAGTATTTTAAGGGTGATCACACTAAAACCTTTTTTCCTATTGACTGGGATGATAGGTTACCTTATTGGCAGTTGATGAATGATCGTTCTGTTGTTGAGATTGGTAAAAGAATTCTTGATAAAGATATTATTTGTTTAATTGGGGGTCTTTGCCAGAAGTCTATTGCTGATGTTTTTTGGAGAAATTTTTCTGTCGAGTATGGCATTGGCTATGAGGGAACTTTTTCTGATTTTCGCATTTTCGAATCTTATGCTTGGATGCATTATTTATATGGTAAACATGGTGTAGATAATGGACGTTATTTTGATTGTGTGATACCAAATTATTATCATTCTACTGACTTTCCTTTGGTCGAAAAGAAAAAAGATTATCTACTTTATATTGGTAGATTAACTCAACGCAAAGGTTTAAATGTTATCAATGATTTATGTAAAAAAACTGGCAGCAAACTTGTTTTAGTAGGCCAAGGCGGTCAAGTTGTTGAAGATAAACTGATTGCGGATCATTGCGAAATCGACTGCGATTTCGAATATCGCGGTGTGATAACCGACGAGAAAGAAAAAGCTAAGGTGATTGGCGAAGCGAAAGCTGTTCTTGTCCCAACCCAATACATAGGTCCGTTTGAGGGGGTTCATATTGAGGCGGCTTTCTGTGGGACTCCTGTGATCACCACAGATTGGGGGGTTTTCCCTGAAACCGTTTTACATGGTATTACTGGGTTTAGAACTCGAACTTTAGGTGAAGCTGTTTGGGCTGTAAACAATGTTCACAATTTAGATCCTAAATCGATCAGCATGTATGCTTTCGCAAACTATTCAACTCAAAGAGTCGCTCAACTTTATCAAGCATATTTTGAACAGCTGTTAACATTATATGATGATGGCTGGTATTCAGATTGGTGTGACGGCGTTGCCAAATACAGCAGATACACAAAGCTCTATCCAACATTCTGATGCTGGATACCAGAAAAAGATAACGTCATCTTTAATAGAACGCTATTCTCTGTCCCCTACGGTTGACGATATAACTTCTCGTGGCGCTTTGTTTAGGGATTTAGCTGAAAGAAAAATTGGGGTTTGTTACGGCGAAATCCGGGGAAATCTGATTCATACGTCGGCACCTTACGCTGACATTATGGTGATTGGGACGAACCAGGGGATGCTTCTTGGCTGGATTGATGGCGATAAGATGACTGACGCTACGGACAGGTTTCTGATTCCAGTAAAAGCTTTAAGCCCAATGCCAACTACTTTCAGGTTTGCGCAGAAATGTCCACATATGTCTGTTTATGGCGGCTATTTAGATAGATCTGAGGGTCATTGGAGGTGTTTTGGCTGTGACGCTCTCATACCTTTCGTTGGGTAAATGTAGTCATCTGAATTTTAGTGTTTTGATAAGAAATCTTCGCTTAAGAAGCGGCATTTCTTCTCGTAGGTTGGCTGATCTTTGCGGCTTTTCCCCAGCATATTTTTCTAAAGTTGAGGCTGGTTCAACAATTCCTTCTTCAAAGTTTCTGGCTAAAATCTTTGAAGTTTTAGAGTGCTCTCCAGAGGAAATGCTGTTTATATTAGGATCTTTATTAAAGGATGACGATGAAAGTTAACGCTAGTTTAATTAAGAATTATATGAGATGCCCGCTGCAAGCTAAGTTTCATTACATTGATAACATTCCGCAAAAGCAGGGTTCTGCGGCGTCGTTTGGTTCTGCTGTCCACATGGCGGTTGATTTATATAATCAAACAGGTGACGTGCAGGCTGCTAAGCAGTGTTTTCTCTACATTTGGGATCATGCCGACGAGTTTGGCTTAGAACCGGAGATCTGGAATCGAAACACTTCTTACGGCCAGTATCGTGAGCGTGGAGTTGCTTTTATTGATGGCTATCATCAGGAAAGCAAGTGGGTTAATAAGGATGTTATCGCTACAGAGTACAGGTTTTGTGTTCCTTTTAGAAACCATTTTATTTCTGGGATTGTAGACATTCTGGAAAGCCCTCATCGGTCTAACGTTTTAAAGGTTGTTGATCTTAAAACTGGTTACCGCCCTAACGCTAGCAATCTTGGTTTCGACATTCAGTTCACTAGCTACATTTGGGCTGTTTCCCAGAGAGAGTTTTGGGTTGGTTTTGAACCGGAAGCGGAGAAATATCCGGGGTTCGAAAATGGGGAAGAATTGTTTGACAAATTTTCTTCCTATGATATTCTCGGCGTCTGGTATGACCTTAGAAAATCTAAAGAATATGAGGTTGGTCCACGTTCTGAACGTGATTATGACAGGCTTCATAGATGTCTTGATGAAATTGAAAAGGCTGTAAATTTAGAGGTTTTTGTTCCAAATATTTCTGGTGACTCTTGCGGCATATGTTCGTATCAGTCTATTTGTTCTGTCTATTCAGGTTTGGAAAACGATAAGGAGTTGACGTGACAGATTTGAGAATTAATTTTGCTGGAGCAAACGAGTTTCCTTCTAAGCATAGGATTCTTTTGGCTGGGCAGGCTGGCGTCGGCAAGACGACGTTTGCGTCCAGGTTTCCTAATCCATTGTGGGTAAACGCTGCTTGTGGGATGACAACTTTGTGCCGTCTTGGTCAGATTCCTTATGTGAATTTCACTAGGGAGTTGGATTTGTTTGGTGTGAAGCAGATGATTGAGTCTGACGCTTCCGAAAGTGTTCTTGGGTTAAAGGTTGAGACTCTGGTTGTTGATTCTATTGATGAGATTCAGAGAATTTTGCTGTCTGAGCGTTTGAAGAGCGAGAACAGGTCTGAAACGAAGCTGGAGGATTGGGGCTGGTTGAATAACCGTATGCACGCCATTTTTGCCGGGTTGTCGCAGCTTCCTGTTCATATTGTTTACATCTGTCATACGAAAGAGGTTATGGTTTTTGAGAATACAATTTTTAAGCCTGCTTTGTCTGGACAGTTTTGTGAGCATATTCATGAGTATGTTGATATGTCTTTGTTGATGCACGCTTCTACTGTTGTTGAGGATGACGGAGATCTTGATGTGAGGAGGTGGGTTGTTTCAACTCCTCAGATTGAGGCTGAGTGGGTGAACGATAAAACAGGTTTTCTTCCTGCGCGTTTTGATTGTGATGAATCTGTTTACGACAACGTTTTTGGTTCATCTTGGGAGATTGATCTTCTGCCGTCTTATTCTTTTTCAATCAGTTTCGATGTCGCTGGTGGCGTTGAAACGGCGAATAAAGTTGGGGAAACGGCGGATAATGAGATAAGTGGCGTAGGAGATTCTTCTATGCTTGACAACGAATCACGAGATGAGGTTGTTGAGACTTTCCTTAACGGCCTCAAAGTTAAAACACAAGGATAATAACATGGCTAAACTGTCTAATACTGTATCTGATCAGCAGGAGGGTTTTCCTGCACAGTCTCAGAAGAAGCGGACTTTTGATCCGATTCCTGAGGGTGAGATTGTTGACGTTGAGGTTGTTGAGGTGGAGATTCGGGATCTGAATCCCGAGTTTCGTGCCAAGTACAAGATCAAGGAAGACAAGGAAGTTTCGTTCAGGTTCAAGGTTGTTACAGGCAATTATAAGAATCGTAACCTTTGGGGTAACGCTAAGCCTTATTGGGATGATTCTGATAACTGTCGTCTTCGCATTTGGACTCAGGAAATTTTTGGGGTTGATCGTATGCCCGAGGGCTACGAGTTCGATACTGATGATCTGGCCGGTATGAAGGCTCGGGTTGTTGTTCGCAACTACCAGAAGCGTGATGGCACGGTTGGTGATGGTGTGCAAGATGTGCTTCGTGCCGTGAATTCTGTTGCTGGTTCTGGCGTTCCTACTACCACTCGTTTTGAGGAACCATTTTGAGTTCTACATAACTGTAGATTAATATACACATAAGGAGATTGATATGACAACTAAGACCACACTTTCTCGCCGTGAGATGATCCTGAAGACGCTGCGCTCTGCTCGGCGGGGAAAGATTGTCGTTGACGGCAAGACAGTGAAGACTACTGGCGGCTGGGTTGATGGCGCTCATCTTGGCGGCGATTCTGGTCTGCGTCGGCTCCGTGAAATGCGTGCCGATGGCCTCTCAGTCGAGAAGCGTTACAACGCCGATACAGGGGTTTTCCAGTACCGGCTGGGACGCTGACACTGACTAAACGCTGATTAGAGCCGCCCAGTCCATGTCCACCTCGAAGCGCCGAGCTGTCGGCCCGATTAAACGCTGATTAGGCCCGGGACCTCGCTCCGCCGGAGCTGGTCGGGGGCTTTAATTAACATTTTCTTGGTGTTGGCGGTGGAGGGTCTGCCGCCAACACCAATCTTTCCGAAAGAGTCTGCATGGATCTTGTAGCATACCTTGAATCTAAGGATATGCGTTTGAAGCGTGGTGGTAACGGTAACGTTTACACCCATTGCGTTTTTTGTGATGAGCCTATAGATAAAAGGGGAAGGCTTTATATTCAGGTTGACCCTGACGCCGATACCTATGGGGCCTGGTTTTGTCACCTATGCAACAGGAAAGGCGGGATCAATGCTCTGAGGGAGCATTTTGGGGATGAACCTATTGGCGTTCATACTGCCGTCTCTAAGAGTATACTGTTTACGGCAGTAAGATACTATCAGGATAGGTTGTATGAAAATATTACAGCATACCAGTATCTTGCCGATATCCGTGGTTTGACTGATGATACAATCAAGGGTTCTTTTCTTGGTTGGGCTGACGGAGGGCTTCTCACTCATCTGATTGCTTCAGGTTTTGAGCTTGAGGACATTAAGAACACTGGTCTAATCAACCAGTTTGGTTCAGACTTTCTTCAAGAAAAGATTATCATACCTTACTTTGATTATGGTGAGGTTGTTTCTTTGCGTGGCAAGGAAATTGGTGGCAAGTATCTGAGCCTTCCCGGTAGCCGTGCCCGTATCTACGGCATTGATCGTGTTCGTGGCGAGCAGACCGTTCTGCTATCTGCAGGAGAGTTCGACTCTCTCGTCCTCACTCAGCTTGGTTATGCGGCTGCGGGCGTTCCAGGCGAAAACATTTGGAAGCAGGAATGGACTCCAGAGTTTGAGGACGCTAAGAGAATCTTTATTCTGTTTGACAATGATGCTGCAGGCAAGGCTGGTGCCGAGAAGCTGGCTACCCGGCTCGGCCCTTCTTCTCGTGTTGTCGAGATGCCTGAGGCTAGGGCTGGTCAAAAGAAGATCGATGTTTCTGAATGGTATGTAAATCACGGCAAGGTTCGTGAGGATTTTGATTTTCTTTTGTCGAAAGCTCAGGGTGGGCTTTTGGTTTCTGCCTCTCAGGCTTTTGATCGTTGGACTGAGATTGAGGGCAACCCTAATCTTGTTGGGCTCAGATTCAATGTGGGCGCTATTGACAGAGAGATGCAGCATGGTTTGTTGCCGGGTCAGGTTGTTGTTGTTATTGCAAAATCCAACTCGGGCAAGCGAATGCCAGTGGACCTTAAGATTCCGACGCCAGATGGATTTAGAAGGTTTGGTGATCTAGGTGTTGGTGACAAGGTATTCGGCTCAAATGGTAAACCTACGAAGGTCACTGGTATTTTTCCTCATGGCGTCTCCCCGGCATATCGATTGACGTTTAGCGATGGCACTTCAACCCTAGCCGATGCGGAGCATTTATGGACAGTCTATAAGCGTTACGGCAGGCGCCGTGACTGGCATCCCTACACGCTAACCACTCAAGAAATTATGGATGAGGGTCTGCATTGTGGGTATAAAGACAAGGAGTATCGCTTTAGACTGCCGATGATCCAGGCCGTAGACTACCCAGAGCAAAATCTACCTATCGGTCCATACACCTTGGGCGCTCTCATTGCCAATGGTGGATTAACGGACAGTATAGCGCTTGTTACGCCTGATCCACAGGTTGTCTCTAGAGTAAAAGCCGAAGGCACCAATATTAGGCCGCATCAGAAGAATAAGCAACGATGCGATAGATATGGGGTTTGCGGGGTGAAGTCTATTATTTGCGATCTAGGTCTCAACGTCAAATCTGCACTCAAGTTTATTCCCGAGCAGTATCTACTTGGCTCGGTTGAGCAGCGGTTCGCTCTGCTTCAGGGGCTGATGGATGGGGATGGATCAAATCCTTCACGCAATCCTGATACCACAAATCAGAAGTCATTGTGCTACCACACGACTTCCCCTCAACTGGCTAGGGACGTACAGGAAGTAGTCTCCTCTCTAGGAGGAACTGGTACTATCAATTCGTTAACGAGGCAACGAGACGATGGCGCTGAATATGAAGACATTCGTATCTCAATCATGCTGCCTGACGAGTTCCTGGAGCGCCTCTTCACTGATCGTAAGGACATTAAGTTCAACTCCAGAAATCGCGTAGAGCCGCGCCGAGCAATTGTTTCGATTGAGTACGAGGGCGACTTTGAGCAGCAGTGCATTTCGGTCGATGCTCCGGATCACCTATACGCCATTGAGCGCAACTACATTCTTACTCATAACACTCTTGCGACTTTAAATATTTTTCATCGGATGGCTCTGATTCGTCCTGATATCAAGATTCTTTACATTTCTCTTGAGCAGACCAGAAATGAGTGGTTTGAGCGGGCTCATAGGATTCACAACTTTTATGAGCCTGGTTCTTCTACTTTGGATACAATCAAGTTCTGGAATAACAAGCTGATGATGGTTGACAAGAACCGTCTTTCTGAGGCTGAGCTTGAAGTTTGTATTGATCAATACGAGTATGAGTGTGGTCGTTTACCGGATGTTGTTGCTGTTGATTACCTTGGATATTATTCTCGTTCTTTTCCCGGCGAAGAGTATGCGAGGGTCACGTCAGCGATTATGGGTTTGAAAGGTATAGCCAAGGCCCGTCAGCTAGTATTTTTTGTTCCTCATCAGGTTAATAGATCTGGTGATTATGGTGAGGAGCTGAGCGCAGATCAGGGCAAATCTTCCGGTGCTGTTGAGGAGACTGCGGACATGCTGCTGTCTTTATGGAACCCTGATCAGCAGCTTGGGGTTGCTCGGGTTGACCAGAAGAAGGAAATCAAGATGAAGATTTTGAAGTCCAGGGATGGCGGGGTTGGCCAGCTGGTTCAGTATCAGTTCGCTCCTTTGACCTTGGCTATTGTCCCTAAGGATGACAATCTTTATGAGCGGGCTTTGAGGGAGAGACAGTATTGGCTTGCTGGTGACGATTGGAAGCGTGCCGTTTATCGTTATAAGACTGGTGATGAAAGTTTGGAGTTTAATGGCTAAGTTGGAAAAAGTGAGTCATATTATGGTCAGGCATTTATATTATGATCATTCGTATGACATTAAATCAATAAGCAAGATTACTGGTTTCACTGAAGAAGTTGTCAAAGACATTGTTAAGGATGGTGATGGCTATGAGCAAAGATTTGCGTGATGGAAAAGAGTTTTTCGATGGCGATCCCATTGAGGTTTATGAGGGAAGATTTTCGGGGGCGTTTGAGATCGAGGCAGATTCCGGCGCCATTATGTCTAATGGCGACCTGATTACTTTCATTGTTACAGCAAGGGTTGATACCCCAAAGTTTTCTCATGTGAAGAAGCTTGGTTTGAAGCGTTCGAACACTATGAAGGTCGTTTCTGCTTTTCCTATGGACGCTGATAGAGCTAGATATCTTTACGATAATGCGGGAATAGATGTTGAGGGTGTTAATGCTGGGATCATTGAAGTTCCTGGCAATGAGATTGAGGATGTTTCTATTGATGATATCCTTGTCCAAGATCAAATTTTTCACAATATTTTAGGAGATTCACTATGAGA
>Ga0172373_10006000_pt1 | contig 16350 bp, 11 predicted proteins | sample Lak10m_2_FD_114546 | JGI IMG/M metagenome (GOLD analysis project Ga0172373, IMG submission 114546) | Freshwater microbial communities from Kabuno Bay, South-Kivu, Congo - kab_092012_10m | ecosystem: Environmental > Aquatic > Freshwater > Lake | place: Democratic Republic of the Congo...
GCTCAACGGCTTCGTCACCACGGTCGGGCAGTACGAGGCGCTCCGCTTCATCGCCGGCCTGGGTCTCGCCGGCGAGCTGGGCGCCGCCGTCACCCTCGTGAGCGAGACGCTGAGCGCCGAAAAGCGCGGCTACGGCACCACCATCGTCGCCGGCGTGGGCGTCACCGGCGCGCTGCTGGCCGCCTGGGTGGGGCAGCACTACGCCTGGCAGACGGCCTACATCATCGGCGGCCTGCTCGGCCTTGCGCTGCTGGCACTGCGCTTCGGCACGTTCGAGTCGGGGATGTTCGATCACGCCCGCCGCAGCGACGTGGCCCGCGGCGACCTGCGCATGCTGCTCTGGCCCCTGCGCCGCCTGGGGCGCTACGCCGGCGTCATCGCCACCGGTGTCCCGATCTGGTTCTTCATCGGCATCCTGGTCGTCTTCGCCGGCGAGTTCGCCGGGGAGCTGGGCATCGTCGGAGGCATCACGGGCGGCGACGCCGTCTTCTGGGCCTACCTGGGGCTCGGGATCGGCGATATCGGCGCCGGCCTGCTCTCTCAGCTTCTCGGCTCCCGTAAGAAGTCCCTGCTGTTGTTTCTCGGCCTCTCCGTCGTCGCGCTCTGCCTCTACCTGACGTCGCACGGCGAGAGCGCGCAGTACTTCAAGGGCGTGCTGCTGCTCGTAGGTATCGCCAACGGTTACTGGGCCGTCTTCGCCACGACGGCCGCCGAGCAGTTCGGCACCAACCTGCGCGCCACCGTCGCCACCACCGCCCCCAACTTCGTGCGCGGCTCGCTCGTAGTGGTCGAGGCGGCGTGGAGCGCTCTCAAGGGCAGCCACGGTCGACTCGGCGCCGCAGCCTGGGTGGGCGCCGCCTGCCTCCTGCTGTCGCTCATCGGCACGCTCACGCAGCGAGAGAGCTACGGGCGCGACCTCGACTACCTCGAGGAGTGATCATCTGCGTCCATGGTCATTTGTGACCATAGGCATTGATGTCTATAGACGTTTTCGTCTACGGCTCGATCAGTGCGCCAGCTCGCGCGACGGCACGGGCCCGGACTCGAACCGGACGAACCGGACGCCCACGCCCCGCAGGCCGTTGGTCGAGCCCGCGTCACCAGCGAAGTTGAGAAACGCCTGGAAACGCACCTCCGCCACGGCGATCACCTGACTGCCGAGCGCACCGGCATCGAACTCGATCCGCAGCTCCGTGCCCAGCGGACACGGCTCCCGCGTCTCGATGAACATCCCCTCGGGCGTGATGTTGCGCCCCACGCCGCTCGACTCCCCGCGCACGCTGCTGAGATGCACCGGGAAGGCGTTGTCGAACGGCGGCGAGATCCCACGCGGCCCCGGCGCCCGGGCGGTCGCGCGCGACAGCGCCTCGGGCAACACGGCGGCTGGGGTCTGATCACGCTTGGTGGGCTCTCGCATCGGGGCCGGACTCTCCCCGAGCCGACACGAGCGGTCAAATTTGCGAGCGTTTCCGGTACGACGCAGTCACGCCCCGCGTCATCCCGCCAGACGCGAGCGAGAGCGCGCGACACGGCCCCCACGCCCGCGCTACAAGCAGCGGCTGGAGGATCGCCCATGTCCCGTTCCGATGAGATCGCCGAGCTCTGCGCCGAGGCCGAGGAGGCCCTCACCGAGGGCGACGCCGAGTCCGCGCTCGAGTTGGCGGAGCAAGCGGTGGAGCTCGCCCCCCGGCAAGCGCTCCCCCACCTGCTCAAGGCCGAGGCGCACTACCTGCTCGACGACGACGCCAAGGCCGACGAGGCGTTCGACAAGGCGCTCTCGCTGCAGCCGGACGACGCGGAGCTGCTGGTGCGGGCCTGCGCGATCAAGCTGGGACTTCTGGCCGACGACCCCCACGAGGTCGAGTGGGCCCTCGAGACCTGTCAGCGGGCCCGTGCACTGGTACCTGAGAACGACCCGGAGGGACTGGCGGTCGAGCTCGCTCGACTGGAGGGTGTCGCCTACGGACTGCGCGACCAGCTCGAGGCCTCGCACCAGTCGTTCCTGCGGGCGATGACGCTGGCCGGTGACGAGGCCGATCTCGACTTGCGGTTCGAGTACGCCTGCGCGCTGTTCCATCTCTCGCGCTTCGAGGAGGCGCGCCAGCTGCTGGTGGCGATCACCCGGGAGGATCGCCGCCACGCCGACGGCTGGCACTGGCTCGGACTGGTCGCGGAGTTCACGGGCGACGCCGCCAGCGCGGAGAACCACTTCGCCAAGGCGCGGCAGCTCGATCCAGACCAGTACCCCGAGCCGGTCCACTTGGACGAGAAGGAGATGGCAGAGGCGGTGGAGGAGGCGCTCGCCCGCGTGCCGCCGCAGGTCCGGCGGTGGCTCGCCAACGTCCCGATCATCATCGACGACGTCCCCTCCGTCGACGATCTCAAGGGCCCGCCCGCGCTCTCACCGCTGAGCGTCGGCATGTTCAAGGGCCCTGTCGGCCCCGGCGTCGAGGCCGCTCGCGCCACCAACGACGTGCCGCCGCAAATCCACCTCTACCAGCGCAACCTGGAGCGATACCTCGACGACCCGGAGTTGCTGCGCGACGAGATCGAGCAGACCCTCCTGCACGAGATCGGCCATTTCGTCGGCTGGGACGAGGACGAACTGCACGAGCGCGGCCTGCACTGACGGCCGTTAGCGCGCCCCCCATGGCGCGCGTCGACCTGTAGACACGTACATCAATATCGCCGCCGGCCACGACGAAAGCGGATCAGCCTCATCGCCCTGGCCCATCGACGGGAGAAAAGAGACGACCGCCGCCGGTTTCCCAGGCGACGGTCATTTCTTTTACCTCGTTCGGTCGGTTACGCCTCCGCCGCCTCGGCCAGCCCGTCCGACGTCGCGGTGGTGGCGACCTCGATATCAAGCTGCTGGTACTGCTTGAGTCCCGTACCGGCGGGGATCAGCCGGCCCATGATGACGTTCTCCTTGAGGCCGCGGAGCTGATCGACCGCGCCCGAGATCGCCGCCTCGGTGAGCACCTTGGTGGTCTCCTGGAACGACGACGCGGAGATGAACGACTCGGTCGAGAGAGACGCCTTGGTGATGCCGAGCAGCAGCGGCTCGTACTCCGCCGCCTTGCCGCCCTTGGCCAGCACCCGATCGTTCTCCTGCTCCAGCTGCCAGCGCTCGACGCTCTCGTCGGCCAGGAAGGTCGTGTCGCCGACGTCGGTGACGCGCACGCGCCGCAGCATCTGGCGGACGATCACCTCGATGTGCTTATCGTTGATCTTGACGCCCTGGAGCCGGTACACCTCCTGGACCTCGTTGACCAGGTAGCGCGACAACTCCTCGTCGCCCAGCACCTTGAGGATGTCGTGCGGGTTGGCCGCGCCATCCATCAGCGCCTCGCCGGCGCGCACACGGTCGCCCGAGTGCACCGCGATGCTCTTGCCCTTCGGGATCAGGTACTCCTGGGCCAGGTCGGAGCGCTGCTTGCCGTCCACCTCGGGGGTGACGATCACCTTGCGCTTGCCCTTGGTCTCCTTGCCGAACGACACCACGCCGTCGATCTCGGTGATGATCGCGCTCTCCTTGGGCTTGCGGGCCTCGAACAGCTCGGCCACGCGCGGCAGACCACCGGTGATGTCCTTGGTCTTGGTCGACTCGCGCGGGATCTTGGCGAGCACGTCGCCCGGCTGGACCTCATCGCCCTCGTTGACGACGATGACGGACCCGGAGGTCATCAGGTAGCGCGCCTGGCTCTCGGTACCCGGGATCAGCCGCGTCTCGCCCTCGGCATCCTTGATGCTGATGCGCGGTCGGGCGTTGGGGTCCTTGGAGTCGATGATCGTGCGCCGCGACAAGCCGGTGACCTCGTCGTGCACCTCGGTCATCGTCACGCCGTCGGTCACATCGCCGTACTTCACGATACCGCCGACGTCGGTGATGATCGGGACGTTGAACGGATCCCATTCGGCCAGCATCGCACCGGCGTCGACCCGCTGGCCATCCGTCACCATGATCTTGGCGCCGTACGGCACCGCGTGGCGCTCGCGCTCGCGGCCCGTGTCGTCCGTCAGCACCAGCTCGCCGTTGCGGTTACGGGCGATGTAGGTCTTGCGACCGTCCGCCTCGATGCGCTCGATGACGGAGAGGCTGTCGTAGCTGATACGACCGGCGTTGCGCGTCTCGTGCGTCGTCTGCTGCGTACCGCCGGCGGCCGCGCCACCGATGTGGAACGTACGCATCGTCAGCTGAGTACCCGGCTCGCCGATCGACTGGGCCGCGATGACGCCCACCGCCTCGCCCAGATTGACGCGACGACCGCGCGCCAGGTCGCGGCCGTAGCAGCGAGCGCAGATGCCGCGACGGCTCTCGCAGGTGAGCACCGAACGGATCTTGACGCGGAAGACACCCGCCTCCTCGATCTCGCGGACAGCGTCCTCGTTGATCTCGCCACCGTTCGCGACGATCACCCGCTCCGTCACCGGGTCGAGCACGTCCTCCAGCGTGACGCGGCCGAGGATGCGGTCGCCCAGCGGCTCGATCACCTCGCCGCCCTCCGTCAGCGCCTCCATCTCCGCGCCGTTGATCGTACCGCAATCCAGCTCGTTGATCACCGCGTCCTGTGCGACATCGACAAGACGGCGGGTCAGGTAGCCGGAGTTGGCCGTCTTCAGCGCGGTGTCGGCCAGACCCTTGCGGGCGCCGTGCGTCGAGATGAAGTACTGCAGCACCGTCAACCCCTCGCGGAAGTTGGCGGTGATCGGCGTCTCGATGATCTCGCCCGACGGCTTGGCCATCAGACCACGCATGCCGGCCAGCTGGCGGATCTGCTGGGTCGAGCCACGCGCACCGGAGTCGGCCATGATGAAGATCGGGTTGAAGGACGGCTGCTCGCGCGTCACCTTCTCGCCGTTCACCTCACCGGTCACCGACTCCTTGGAGATCCCCTCCATCATCCGCTTGGTGATCTCCTCCGTGGCCTGCGCCCAGATGTCGATCACCTTGTTGTAGCGCTCACCGTCGGTGATGAGACCCTCGTTGAACTGGTTCTCGATCTCCGCCACCTCGCGGTGCGCCTCGCTGAGCGACGTGGCCTTGGCCTGCGGGATCACCATGTCCTTGAGCGCGATGGAGATACCCGCGCGCGTCGCGTTGGCGTAGCCCATGCTGCGCACGCGATCCGCGAGGAGCACCGTCTCCTTCTCGCCGCAGAGCCGGTAGCAGGTGTCGATGAGCGCACCCAGCTCCTTCTTGCCGAGCGGCTTGTTGATGTTCTTGAATGGGATCCCGGCCGGCAGGATCTCGCTCAGCAGGACGCGGCCCACCGTCGTCTCGATCAGCTGACGGCGGCCCTCGGTGACGATGCGGCACTTGACCTTGGCGTGCAGCTCAACCTCGCCGTGGTCGTAGGCGGCGCGCACCTCCTGCGGTCCTGAGAAGACCTTGCCCTCGCCACGGGCGAAGTGCCGCTCGCGGGTCAGGTAGTAGATGCCCAGCACGATGTCCTGCGTCGGGACGATGACCGGCTTGCCGTTGGCGGGCGACAGGATGTTGTTGGTGCTCATCATGAGCACCCGCGCCTCCACCTGCGCCTCGATGCTCAGCGGCACGTGCACGGCCATCTGGTCGCCGTCGAAGTCGGCGTTGTAGGCCGAGCAGACCAGCGGGTGCAGCTGGATCGCCTTGCCCTCGATCAGCACCGGCTCGAACGCTTGAATGCCGAGACGGTGGAGCGTCGGGGCGCGGTTGAGCAGCACCGGATGCTCGTGGATCACCTCATCCAGGATGTCCCACACCTCGGGACGCTCCTTCTCCACCATCTTCTTGGCGCTCTTGATGGTGGTGACGTGACCGCGCTCCTCCAGCTTGGCGTAGATGAACGGCTTGAACAGCTCCAGCGCCATGATCTTGGGCAGACCGCACTGGTGCAGCCGCAGCTCCGGGCCGACGACGATGACGGAGCGGCCCGAGTAGTCGACGCGCTTGCCAAGCAGGTTCTGACGGAACCGGCCCTGCTTGCCCTTGATCATGTCGGACAGCGACTTGAGCGGCCGCTTGTTGGGGCCGGTGATCGTCTTGCCGCGGCGACCGTTGTCGAACAGCGCGTCAACAGCCTCCTGCAGCATCCGCTTCTCATTGCGGATGATGATGTCCGGAGCGTTCAGCTCCTGCAGCCGGCGCAGACGGTTGTTGCGGTTGATCACGCGGCGGTAGAGGTCGTTGAGGTCGCTGGTCGCGAACCGGCCGCCGTCAAGCGGCACCAGCGGCCGCAGGTCGGGCGGGATCACCGGCACCGTCTCCAGCATCATCCACTCGGGCTTGTTGCCCGACGCGATGAACGCCTCGACCACCTTGAGCCGCTTGGCGTACTTCTTGCGCTTGGCGTCGGACGCGGTCTCGCGCATCTCGACGCGCAGCTCGGCGGCGACACCCTCCAGCCCCTCGCCGTACTTCTTGCGGTCGTTCGGCTGAATGTCACGCAGCAGCTCGCGCACCGCCTCGCCGCCCATGCCGGCCGTGAACCCGTCGGCGAACTCCTCACGCAGCTTGTAGTAGCGCTCCTCGGAGAGCAGCTCGCCCTTCTCGAGGTTCGTCGCCTTCGGGTCGAGGACGATGTAGGACTCGCAGTACAGGACCTTCTCCAGGTCCTTGAGCGTCAGGTCAAGAATGTTGCCGATGCGGCTGGGCAGGCTCTTGAGGAACCAGATGTGCGCCACCGGCGTCGCCAGCGTGATGTGGCCCAGCCGCTCGCGGCGCACCTTCGACTGGATCACCTCGACGCCGCACTTCTCGCAGACGACGCCGCGGTGCTTCATCCGCTTGTACTTGCCGCAGAGGCACTCGTAGTCCTTCACGGGGCCGAAGATCTTGGCGCAGAAGAGACCATCGCGCTCAGGCTTGAACGTGCGGTAGTTGATCGTCTCCGGCTTCTTGACCTCGCCGTGCGACCACTGCTTGATCTTTTCGGGGCTGGCCAGCGAGATCCGAATGGCCGAGAAAGAGAGCGGATCCTTGGGCTTCTCGAAGAAGTTGAAGATGTCCTTCACCGGGAGCTCCTCTCCGCGCGGGGCGCGGCGGGTACGTAGGGGTTCGGCGCCGTCAGGGTCAAGCCAGTCGCGCTGAGGCTCGAGACGGTCGCTTCGATCGATGGGTTACAAGGCGCGGGCGGCGATCGAACGAGCGCCCGGCGCCGTCACGGCAACCGGGCGCTCAGGCTTGCATCAACCGCCGGTGCCGGTGCGCTCGGACGGGGCCGTCTCGCCGGCGGGCAGCGAGGCGTCGGCCGCCTGCTCCTCCAGCAGCTCGACGTCCAGACCGAGGCTCTGCAGCTCCTTCATCAGCACGTTGAACGACTCGGGCAGGCCGCTCTCGAGCTTCTGCTCGCCCTTGACGATCGACTCGTACATCCGCGTGCGGCCGACGACGTCGTCGCTCTTGACGGTGAGGAACTCTTGGAGCGAGTAGGCGGCGCCGTAGGCCTCCATCGCCCACACCTCCATCTCGCCCAGACGCTGCCCGCCGAACTGCGCCTTGCCACCCAGCGGCTGCTGCGTGACGAGGCTGTACGGCCCGATGCTCCGGGCGTGGATCTTCTCGTCCACGAGGTGGTGGAGCTTGAGCATGTACATGACACCGACGGTGACATCCTGATCGAACGCCTCACCGGTGCGGCCGTCGAACAGGATGCTCTGGCCGGTGGTGGGCACGCGCCCCTCACGCAGCATGCCCAGCATCTCTTCCTCGCGGGCGCCGTCGAACACCGGCGTCCCGAAGTGCACGCCGCGGCGCAGGCGACCGGCCAGCACCATCACCTCGCGCTCCGGGAGCGCCTTGAGGACGGCCGCGTGCTCCGGCTCGGTGTAGACAGCCAGCAGCTTCTGGCGCAGCTCCTCTGCGGCGGCCTTGCGCTCCAGCATCAGCTCGAGCTGCTTGCCGATGTTGCGCGCGCCCCAGCCCAGGTGGGTCTCGAGGATCTGTCCGACGTTCATGCGGCTCGGAACGCCCAGCGGGTTGAGCACGATGTCGACCGGCGTGCCGTCCTCGAGGTAGGGCATGTCCTCCTCGGGCATGATGCGCGAGACGACGCCCTTGTTGCCGTGGCGACCGGCCATCTTGTCGCCCACCGCCAGCTTGCGCTTGATGGCCACATACACCTTGACCATCTTGATGACGCCCGGAGGCAGCTCGTCGCCCTTCTTGAGGCGGGAGATCTTCTCCCCGAAGGCGAGCTTGATCACCTCGCGCTGCTCGGAGAAGTTCTCGATCACCTTGCGGATACGGGTCTCCAGCTCGGTGTCGCCCACGGCGATATCGGTCCAGAACCGCTCCGGCACCTCCGACAGGACGTCGTCGGCCAGCACCTTGCCCTTGGGCAGCAGCACCTTGCCCTTGTCATCCACCAGCTTGGCGGAGGTCTCGCGGCCGGAGAGCAGCCGCGCCACCTTCTGGTAGGCCGAGTCGCGCAGGATCTTGATCTCGTCGTTCTGATCCTTGAGGAGCCGCGACTCCTCCAGCGACTCGATCTCCTTGGCGCGCTCGTCCTTGTCCACGCCCTTCCGAGAGAACACCTTGGCGTTGATGATCGTGCCCGTCACGCCCGGCGGCACCCGCAGCGAGCTGTCGCGTACGTCGCCGGCCTTCTCGCCGAAGATCGCCCGCAGCAGCTTCTCCTCGGGGGAGAGCTGCGTCTCGCCCTTGGGGGTGATCTTGCCGACCAGCACGTCGCCCGGCTTGACCTCGGCGCCGATGCGGATGATGCCGCTCTCGTCCAGGTCCTTGAGGGCATCCTCACCGACATTGGGGATATCGCGGGTGATCTCCTCCTTGCCCAGCTTGGTGTCGCGGGCGATGCACTCGAACTCCTCGATGTGGATGGACGTGTAGACGTCCTCCTTGAGGATACGCTCGGAGAGCAGGATGGAGTCCTCGAAGTTGTAGCCCTGCCAAGGCATGAAGGCCACGACGACGTTCTGCCCCAGTGCCAGCTCGCCCAGTTCGCACGACGGGCCGTCGGCCAGCACGTCGCCGCGCTTGACCCGGTCGCCCTTCTTGACGATCGGCTTCTGGTTGATGCAGGTGTTCTGGTTGGAGCGCTGGTACTTCACGAGGTTGTAGATATCGACCTCGGAGCCGATGTCGGTGCTCCCGGCGGCGACATCCGCCTTGACCACCACACGGCCGGCGTCGACCGAGTCGATGACGCCATCGCGCCGCGCCAGCGTGCAGACGCCGGAATCCTGGGCGACCTTGCCCTCGATGCCGGTGCCGACCAGCGGCGAGTACGAGCGGAGCAACGGCACCGCCTGACGCTGCATGTTGGAGCCCATGAGCGCGCGGTTGGCGTCGTCGTTCTCGAGGAACGGAATGAGGCTCGCCGCCACCGAGACCAGCTGGTTCGGGGAGACGTCCATCAGCTGGATCTCCTCCGGTCGCGCCTGGACGAACTCGCCACCCTGGCGGCAGCTGATCAGACCCGTCTCCGTGAGGAACTGCCCCTCGGCGTCGAACTTGGCGTTGGCCTGGGCGATGGTGAACTTCTCCTCCTCCAGCGCCGAGTAGAACTGGACATCGTCGACGACGCGCCCGTCCGAGACCTTGCGGTACGGCGTCTCGACGAAGCCGTAGTCATTGACCCGCGCAAAAGATGACAGGCTGGCGATGAGGCCGATGTTCGGGCCTTCCGGCGTCTCGATCGGGCAGATGCGACCGTAGTGCGTCGGGTGGACGTCACGGACCTCGAAGCCGGCGCGCTCGCGCGTCAGACCGCCCGGCCCCAGGGCCGAGAGACGGCGCTTATGCGTCACCTCGGAGAGCGGGTTGGTCTGGTCCATGAACTGCGACAGCTGGCTGGAGCCGAAGAACTCCTTGATCACCGCCGTCACAGGCTTGGCGTTGATCAGGTCGTGCGGCATCAGCGTCTCGATCTCCTGGAGGCTCATCCGCTCCTTGATCGCACGCTCCATGCGAACCAGCCCGATGCGGTACTGGTTCTCCAGCAGTTCGCCCACCGCGCGCACGCGGCGGTTGCCCAGATGGTCGATATCGTCGATCTCACCGCGCCCGTTCTTGAGCTCGATGAGGTAGCGCACCACCTCGATGATGTCGCGCTTGGAGAGCACGGACATCTCGAGCGGCTCGTCGATGCCGAACTTGTAGTTGAGCTTGAGTCGACCGACCTTGGAGAGGTCGTAACGCTCGGCGTTGAAGAACAGGTTGTGGAAGAGGTTGGTGGCCGTCTCCACCGTCGGCGGGTCACCCGGACGCAGCCGCTTGTAGATCTCGAGGATCGCCTCCTCGGGCGACTGCACCTTGTCCAGCAGCAGCGTATTGCGGAGGAACGCCCCGACATTGAGGTTGTCGATGAAGAGGATCTTGAGCTCGGTGATGCCACGCTCCTGGAGCTTCTCGAGCATCTCCTCCGTGACATCCTCGTTGCACTCGACCAGCACCTCGCCGGTGCTCTCGTCGATCACGTCGTGCGCCACCACCTTGGTGAGCAGCTCGTCCAGATCGACCGGCATCGAGGTGAGCTGCGCGGCGTCGAGCTTCTTGATCGCCCCGCGGGTGAACTTGCGGTTCTTCTTGACGATCACCTCACCCGTCTTGGGGTTCTTGACGTCGCGAGGGGCACGCTGGCCGAGAAGCAGCTCGAGATCGATCCGCTTCTCGTAGCGATCCTTGGCCGTCAGCAGGATCGTCTCAGTCTTGTAGTAGGTGTTGAGGATCTCCTCCGTCCCGCCGCGGAAGTCGAACGGGTTCTTCTTGGAGGTGTCCGGCACGGCACCCAGCGCGCGCAGCAGCACTGTCGCGGGCAGCTTGCGGCGGCGATCGATGCGGACATACAGGATGTCCTTGTGGTCGAACTCGAAGTCCATCCACGAGCCGCGGTAAGGGATGATGCGCGCGGAGTGGAGCAGCTTGCCGGACGAGTGGCTCTTGCCCTTGTCGTGATCAAAAAACGCACCGGGGGAGCGGTGCAGCTGGCTCACCACCACGCGCTCGGTGCCGTTGATGATGAAGGTGCCGTTGGGGGTCATCAGCGGAATCTCGCCGAAGTAGACCTCCTGCTCCTTCACGTCGCGGATCGACTGGGCGCCCGTCGCCTCGTCGCGGTCCCAGACGACCAGACGGACGACGACCTTGATCGGCGCGGAGTAGGTCATGCCGCGCTGGTGGCACTCGTCGATGTCGTACTTGGGCTTCTCGAGGTTGTAGCTGACGAACTCGAGAGAGCTCGTCTCGTTGAAATCCTTGATGGGGAAGACGCTCTTGAAGACCCCCTGCAGACCGACATCGGCCCGCTGGTCGGCAGGCACCGACTCCTGAAGGAACTGCTTGTAGGACGCCTTCTGGATGTCGATCAGGTTGGGGATCTCGATGGCCTTCGGGATCTTCGCGAAGGAGCGGCGGATACGGAAGTTGTTCTGAATCGTCGCCATGTGGCGGTCACTCCCCGTGTCTTGAGCGGGCTGCCGTTGGGGCCCACCCGGATGGCCTGTCGGAGCTGCGCGCTCCGGCCGGCGTCACACACCCACAGCGGCGCCCTTGCTGCGCCCACCAGGATGCGTCGAAAGCGAACATCGCAGCCGCCGCGGGTCCCTTGCCCCGGCGCGCGACGTTCGCCTGTCTGCTGCGCCCCGCCGTCGGCGGTCGGGGCCGTTCGATCTGCTTCGGTCGGGCGTGTGCGCCACCCCGGAGCCTGCGGAGACGCACCGAAAGTCCGACACGCGCCCGCACGAAAGGCCCGACGCCATGACGGCGCCGGGCCTTCCGTTGCGTCGAGCTACTTGACCTCGACGGTGCCGCCGGCGTCGACCAGCTGCTTCTTGATCTTCTCGGCCTCTTCCTTGTTGACGCCCTCCTTGACGGTCTTGGGGGCGCCCTCCACCAGATCCTTGGCCTCCTTGAGGCCCAGACCGGTGATCGCGCGGATCTCCTTGATCACGTTGATCTTCTTGGCGGCGTCGACGGCGGCCAGGACGACCGTGAACTCGGTCTGCTCCACGGCAGCAGCGGCAGCGCCACCAGCCGGAGCAGCCATCATCGCCACAGGGGCGGCGGCGCTCACGCCCCACTTCGTCTCCAGCTCCTTGACGAGCTGGGCGGCCTCCATCAGCGTCAGGCTGCTGAGGCTCTCCACCAGTGCATTCAGATCGGCCATTGATGCTCTCCACTTCGGTCTGCGGCGCCGAGAGGGCTCGCTGGGCGGCCTCGCCTCGCGCCGGTCAAGATTGCTTCACTGCACTTCCAGAGGTCGGTGCCCGGACAACCGTCGCCAGACGGTGGCCCTGACTACGCCGGCTCGGCGGCGGCCTCCTCCGGCTTGTTCTCGGCATCGATGCGAGCCTGCACAACGCGGGCGATCTGCGTGGCGGGCGTCATGAAGAGCGCGAGCAGCATGGCGCGGGTCTCGTTGAGCCCCGGCATCTTGCTGAGCGCGTCCACGCCGGCCGCGTCGAACGTCGAACCATCGGCAACGGCGCCCTTCACCTTGAGAGCACCCTCGGGCGCCTTCTTGAAGAACGCGGCGATCGCCTTGGCGGACTGGACCATCTCTCCGTAGCCGATGGCCACGGCGACCGGGCCCACGAAGTGGCCCTCCAGCTTCTCGACCTCGGTGCCCTTGGCGGCGCGCTTGGCGAGCGTGTTCTTGACGACCTTGTAGTCGATCTGCGCCTCGCGCATCGCCTTGCGCAGCTCGATGGCGGTGGTGGCGTCGAGCTTGTCGAACGCCACGGCGGCCACGAAGGTGGCCTTGCCGAACTTCTCGTGCAGTGCGTTGATGGCGGCTTCCTTGTCGGTCCTGTTCATTCCCTGTCACCTCCTTCCGGATCATGGATGGCAGCCGGACCCGCGTCCGGCCGCAGCGGTGCGGACGCCGGTGCGTCCGAACCCCTGGCCAAGGGAAGAACAAGGCCGAAACCGCCACGAACGCGGGTATCGCTTGCTTCCTAGAGTCTCGGCAGGCCGGGACTGTCCCGTTTGACTCCGATCGAATGACTCCGATCAGGCGACCTGCTGTCTTGGACCAGGATCTTGGGGCCGCTCCGCGCGGGATCAGCGCCGGAGTGGCACAACCGGGGCCGCGGACTCTCTCCACGGCGCCCCGGCCGAAACAACGACGCGCCTACTTGAACGCAGCCGTGAGCGCCACGGTATCCAGCTTGATGCCGGGCCCCATGGTGGTCGACAGCGACACGGACTGAACGTAAGTACCCTTGGCACCGGTCGGCTTGGACTTGATCACGCTCTCAACCAGCGCATTGAGATTGTCGCGCAGCCTGTCCGCCTCGAACGACACCTTGCCGACCGGGGCGTGCACGATACCGGCCTTCTCGACGCGGTACTCCACCTTGCCGGCCTTGGTCTCGCGCACGGCGCGGGTGACATCGGTGGTGACGGTGCCGAGCTTGGGGTTCGGCATGAGGCCGCGCGGACCAAGCACCTTGCCGAGGCGACCGACCAGGCCCATCAGGTCCGGGGTGGCGATCGTGCTGTCGAAGTCGAGGTAGCCCTCCTGGATCTTCTGCGCGAGGTCCTCTGCACCGACGATGTCGGCGCCGGCGGCCTCGGCCTCCTTGGCCTTCTCGCCCTTGGCGAACACCGCCACGCGAACCGTCTTGCCGATACCGTGCGGCAGCACGACGGCGCCGCGGACCATCTGGTCGGCGTGGCGCGGGTCGACGCCCAGCTTGATGGCGATATCGACCGACTCGTCGAACTTGCGGTTGGCCGTCTCCTTGACGAGCGCAACAGCCTCCTCGAGACCGTAACGCTTGTTGCGGTCCACCTTGGCGGCGGAGGCCGCGAACTTCTTTCCTGCCTTGGCCATGGATCACTCCGGTCGCGGGGAGGGCCCGCATCGGGCCGCTTGCCCCGCTCCTGCCGCGAACCGCGTCACGCGGACGGGGCGGCAGTATGAGGGTCAAATCTGCTGCGGACTAGCCGACGATGTCGATGCCCATGGAGCGCGCGGTACCGGCGATGGAGCGCGCTGCGGCCTCCACGCTGCCGGCCGTCATGTCCTGGATCTTGAGGGCGGCGATCTCGTTGATCTTGGCCTGAGTGACCTGACCGACCTTCTCCTTGCCGGGCTTGTGCGCGCCGGAGCCCTTCTTCTTCTGCGTCGACAGACCGCACGCCTTCTTGAGCAGGATGCTCGCGGGCGGGGTCTTGAACTGCAGGGTGAAGGAGCGATCGGAGTAGATGGTCATCACCACGGGGATGATGAGCTCTTCCTTCATCTGGGCCTGCGTGGCAGCGTTGAACTGCTTGCAGAACTCCATGATGTTGACGCCGTGAGGACCCAGCGCGGGGCCGACCGGCGGCGACGGGTTCGCCTTGCCGGCGGGCAGTTGGAGCTTGACCTGTCCGGTGACCTTCTTCATCGGTTCTCTCCGTTTCGTGGTGCGAGCGAGACCCGGGCCATCCGGGCTCTCCCACTGGGCCGCGCGCCGGAGCGTCGGCACGCGGGTCCTGCTTGCTCTCCGCCCGGGTGTCGGACGAAGGGGGGCCGCCTCTACCGCAGACGCCGCCGCAAGTCAAGCGACGGCGACTCGGCGTCGACCGCGCGCCACGGACCACGATCAACTTGGACCGGGGCGTCGGCGACGGGCGAGGCGATCGGGACTTGAATCAGGTCTTCTCGACCTGCATGAAGTCCAGCGTGACGGGCGTCGCGCGACCGAAGATCGAGATCTGCACGCGCACCTTGCCCTTGTCCGCCTGAACCTCCTCGACACTGCCGTTGAAGTTGGCGAAAGGCCCGTCGATGACGCGCACGGCATCACCCACGGAGAATTGCACCTTGGGCTTGGGCGCCTGAGCCCCCTCGGCCACCTGGGAGGTGATGCGGGCCACCTCGGCGTCCGGCACGGGCGTCGGGTTGAGTGGATCGCCCCCCAGGAAGCCTGTCACCTTGGGGGTGTTCTTGACGAGGCTCTTGGAGCGGTCGTTCATCTCCATGTGGACAAGGATGTAGCCGGGGAGGAACTTGCGCTTGGCGGTGCGCTTCTCGCCCTTGACCATCTCGACGACCTGCTCCACGGGGATCAGGATCTCGCCGAAGTCATCCGTGAGTCCCTCCATGCGGACGCGGTCCTCGAGGCTCTTCTTGGCCTTGTTCTCGAGACCGGAGTAGGTGTGGACGACGAACCACTTCTTGGCCATGGTGCGACTCCGAATCCGGCACCGACGCCATGAGCGTCAGGTCCGACGGATGAGTGCGATGAGAAGGATCGGCGAGCAGGTCGGCGTCGGTCGCCCCGACGTCCGGCAACTGGACGCTAGGGGCTACCGTACACGGAGTGAGTGATCAGTCCCCAGCCGTAGTCGAACAAGCCGAGGATCACCGCACACACGAGGGAGGCGATGATCACCGCACCGGTCGCAGCCCGCGTCTCCTCCATGGTCGGCCACGTCACGCGGCCCAGCTCTTCGACCACCTCGTTGGCCGGCTCACGGACGCGGGCATCACGCCAGCAGAACAGCCCGGCAGCCACGGCGAGGCCGTAACCCAGCAGCGTGGCGTAGCTCCACCCCTCGATACCGAGAAACGGGCGGCCCAGGAACCCCAGCACTCCCACGCTCGCACCGAGCCGCTCGAGCAGGTGCTCAAGCGTCAGCGCCAACAGGAAGCCCAGGACGAGGAACGACAACAGCAATTTGCGCTGAGTGGACATCTCTCTCCCGCCTTCGACCGCCCGCATGGCGCCGCGCCATGAGCGCAGGACATGGGGTCGGAGGTTTTTCTGCGGATAAACGAAAAGGCGGAGCCGCCGCCCGGGTAACCCGGGGCGCTGCTCCGCCGCCGTGCTTGAAGTGGCAGGCCAGGAGGGATTCGAACCCCCAACATGCGGTTTTGGAGACCGCCGCTCTACCGTTGGAGCTACTGGCCTGCGTACTTGCGCAGCACAGCTGCGACCGCCCGCGAGAGGCGGCCGGACGGCGCTACTTGGTTTCCTTGTGCAGGGTGTGCTTCCGGCAGGCGCGGCAGTACTTGCTGAACTGCAGCTTGTCGGTGGTGGTGCGCTTGTTCTTGGTCGTCGAGTAGTTGCGGCTCTTGCACTCGGTGCACTCGAGCGACACGATGGAGCGGACGGCCATGATCGACCTCGGATGGCGGCGCCTCCCGGCGGTGCCATCAGGATGTCGGACGGAGTGAGCCTCCGCCTGACGTCACGCGCCCCGACCCCACCGCACGAGTCGTTGTCGGGCGGGGCGCGTCGAAGAAGAGGCGCCGGAGACGTGGGCCACCGGCGCCTCGCTGTCGGGCACTACTTGCTGATGCTGACGACGACGCCCGAGCCGACGGTGCGGCCGCCCTCGCGGATGGCGAAGCGGAGCTCCGCCTCCATGGCGATGGGGGCCATGAGGGTGACGTCCATGGCGACGTTGTCGCC
>Ga0172373_10006001_pt1 | contig 16346 bp, 10 predicted proteins | sample Lak10m_2_FD_114546 | JGI IMG/M metagenome (GOLD analysis project Ga0172373, IMG submission 114546) | Freshwater microbial communities from Kabuno Bay, South-Kivu, Congo - kab_092012_10m | ecosystem: Environmental > Aquatic > Freshwater > Lake | place: Democratic Republic of the Congo...
GACGCAAGAGCCTCGGACTTTATCGCGCCTGGCGCGCAACGCTCTCTTATGACGCCAATCTCTTCCTGCATCAATTACCGGATTGGCAGGACATTATTGCCGAATTGCCGGACGATGCGCTGGACGCCGTTATCCTGCAACTGACCGAACTGGATATACCCGAAGCGCAATGGGAAGGTTATTTGCGCCGCCTGGCGCTGGAATTGCCCGGTTGGTCCGGCATGATTAACTGGCGGCAGCAGCACCCGGATTACCGGCCGACGAATGATGTCCGGCCGACACTGGCCGATTACCTGGCGATCCGGTTGACCCTGGACCGGCTCTGGCTGAACCAGGCCTGTCATGACCTGTGGAAGGTCGAAGCCAGGATAGCTTCGCTACGCACGTATTTCCGTAAAAACCTGTCCGAGTTCCTGGTGCGCCAATGCCTGTACCAAGGCGATTTACCGGAATACCTGACGCAACAGGCCGAAGCCCTGATCATTCGCGCAGGCTCCGAGCGCCAGTGCCGCTCCGATTGGCAACGGCTCGCCGACCTGATATTAACCTGGCAGCTCAGCCCTATGGGCGCGGGTGCGGAATTCAGCGCGGAAAACAGCGGTTGGCGCTTGTTTCGCCTGTGTCGGCGCCTGGGGCTGGAAGCAGCGCAGGTGCAGGCGCTGGACCTTGACGATTTGCAGGCGATGCTGGCGGTGCTGGACGAATTTAATTCTGCCGAACGCAATAAAGTCTGGCTGTATGCCTATGAACGGCATTACCGGGAAGAACTGTTCCAGGCCTTGCGCGCCAATCATGGGCGCTGGGCCAAGCGCAATACGCGCCCGGAAGCGCAGCTCATCTTCTGCATGGATGACCGCGAAGAAGGTTTTCGCCGCCACCTGGAAGAACACAATCCTGCGATTGAAACATTGGGCGCAGCCGGATTTTTCGGCATTGCAATGGATTATCAGGGGATCGACGACGACCATGTGTCGCCGCTGTGCCCGATTGTTGTCACCCCGGCTCACGAGGTACACGAGCAAGCCAGGGCCGATGACGAGTCCCTACGCAGCCATAATCGCGGCAAGGCCCTCAACCGGCGCATCAGCCGCTTGTTGCACCAGGGTTTGCGGCGTAATTTGCTGCTGGCCTATGCGTTGATTAATGCCATCGCGCCGGTGGCGTTGGCCGGCTTACTGGCTAAATCATTATTCCCGAAAGCGCAGCACCGTTTGGTCGCAGGTCTCGCGCGCCTGGTTTCGCCCGCGGTGGAAACCCGCTTGTTGTATGCCAGGGGAAACCCGGCGCCCCACCAGGCCAAGCCCGGTTTTAGCGATTCTGAACAAGCCGACCGCGTGGCTGGTTTCCTGCGCAATACCGGATTAACCCAGGGCTTTGCGGAACTTGTCGTATTAATGGGGCATGGCTCCATCAGCCAGAACAACCCGCATATCGCCGCTTATGATTGCGGGGCCTGTAGCGGCCGTCACGGCGGGCCGAATGCGCGCGTATTTGCAGTGATGGCGAACCGGCCCGATATACGCCGGCTGCTGGCCGAACGCGGTATCGATATTCCCGGCGACACCTGGTTTATCGGCGCCGAACACAACACCTGTAATGAGGAAATCAGTTGGTATGAGCTCTGCGACGTACCCGCGGAACGCTTAACGGCGCTTAAAAAACTGCAACAGCACACGGCTCATGCGCAACAGATGTCCGCGCATGAGCGTTGTCGCCGCCTGGCTTCGGCGCCGCGCAAGCCTACACCGAAGCAGGCGCTGGCGCATATCCAGGAGCGCGCGGCGGATTTTTCCCAAGCTCGGCCGGAACTGGGGCACGCCACCAATGCCGCGGCGGTGATCGGTCGCCGCTCATTGACGCAGGGCGTGTTTCTCGACCGGCGCGTGTTCCTGGTTTCTTACGATCCCGGCCAAGATCCTGACGGTGCGATACTGGAAGGTATTTTGCTGGCGGTAGGCCCGGTTGGGGCGGGCATTAACCTGGAATATTATTTTTCCACCGTTAATAACGACTATTACGGTTGCGGGACAAAAATACCGCATAACATCACCGGCCTGTTCGCCGTCATGGAAGGAAGCAGCAGCGATTTGCGCACGGGCTTACCGCGGCAAATGATTGAAATTCATGAGGCGATGCGTTTGCAGCTCATCGTTGAAGCGAAAACGGCGGTGCTGGAGGGCATTTATGCCCGCCAGCAAAGTTTACGCGAACTGATTGCCGGCAGTTGGGTGCATTTGAGCAGCAGGGACCCCGATACCGGCGAGCTGTTCATATTTGATCCCGATACCGGCTTTGAGCGCTGGCAGGCGGACGTCAAAGAACCGCCGGTTTGCGCAAGCTCGGCGGATTGTTACCGCGAGCAGACATTGCCGGTTGCGCCGATGCTGGTCAGGCAGGCCTGAAGTCGGCATGTTATTTTCCCGCCGGACCCGTGCGTTGCAACACCATTGCAACCGCCGCTGCGCGCGTCGCCACGCCGAGTTTTTCGAAAATATGTTCGAGGTGCTTGTTGACGGTGCGATGGCTGCTGTCGAGTATCAAGCCGACTTCCTTGTTGGTCTTGCCGCGCGAAATCCACATCAGTATTTCCGCTTCACGGAAGGTCAGCCCCAAGGAATCTTTCAACGATTCCAGGTTCCATTCGCCGGCGTCTTTTTTCAACAGTAGCAGGTATTCGTCTCCGCCATTGTCGTTCAAGCTCCGGCATGATGCGATGCTGACGGAAACGCCCGTATTGCTTCGGTAGGCGTCGGCGCTGTCCCGGCCGGCTGAGCCGATGCGTTGTCTGGCCCAGGCAAGCATCGGCTCAGGCAGGTATTCGCCGATAGCAACCGCAGCTTCCGGCAACGCATCGGCGAGCAGCGTTTTAGCGGCAGGCGTAAGCCAGGTGATGCAGCCGGATGCATCGACAGCCAAGGCCGCGAACGGGCTGTGGCTTAAGGCCTGCTCCGCGCGCTGTTTATCGCGCGCCAGGGCCAGGTGGACGTCGATCCTGGCGAGGACTTCGGGCGGGCGTATCGGCTTGACGATATAATCCAGGCCGCCCTCGCCGAAGCCGCGCAGCAGGTTGTCCAGCTCACTCAGGCCGGTCATGAATAATACCGGGATGTCCGCCTTCGACGGGTCGGCTTTAAGCCTTCGGCAGGTTTCAAAGCCGTCTATGCCGGGCATGACGACATCCATCAAGATGATGTCGGGTTTTAAATAATCGATTTGTTCCAGCGCCGCGAGGCCGTCGGTAGCGACCAGCACGCGGTAGCCCGCCTCGGACAGCGTATCGGACAAGAGGGCCAGGTTGCCGGGCGTGTCATCGACAATCATGACGGTGCCGTTGGCGTAGGATGTTTCGTTGCTCAGTTGCATTGGCTCCATTCGGTCATCTAGTTTGTATTTCGGTATCAGGGTAAGGTGTGCCGCTTTTGGCGCGCGCGGCGCGCCCTACGGCTGTGTCAATCCATGGCTGAATAGTTACACCAACAGTTTCTTGATCTCCGCAATACGGAATTCAGCGGCCAGCGTTTTGACTCTAGTCGTAAACGGCCGGTATTCGGGGCTCTGCCTGACCAGTTCGTCGAGTTGCTTATTAAGCCCTAACAGGTCGCCGATGCGGACGAAAGGGACGAGGTTTTCTATCACGTCCGCCGGCGGCTGCAACAACGGCTCTTCAATTGTGCCGGTCGGGTCGGTGTCGTCGTTTTGGCGGTTCCAGGCCAGTCCGGTATGCAGTTTCAGTTTATTCAACAGCGCCTGGACCTGGATAGGCTTGGCGAGAAAATCATTACAGCCCGCGTTGATTGCGGCAAGCCGGTCGGACGGGTAGGCATTGGCGCTGAGCACGATAATCGGCATCATCAGCCCGCTGTTACGCAGCCGGGTCGCTGTCTCGGCGCCGTCGATACCGGGCATGGCAAGGTCGAGCAGGACCAGGTCGGGCGAATATTCGGCGGCTTTCAGCAAACAGTCCTCGCCGGAACCGGCGGCATGCATGATAAAACCCAAGGGTTCCAGGATCGAGACGATGACATCGCGGTGCTCGGGTTGGTCGTCGACGACCAGTATTTTTTTCCGCCGCCCGTGGTAGCCGGTGATATTGTCATGTTGCCCAGGCTCGGGACAGGCGCCGAGATTGGGCAGGAACAAGCGTACGGTAAATGTCGAGCCTGTACCCGGCACACTCGTTACCGCGAGTTCCCCACCCATGATTTCGGCCAGTATTTTGCTGATCGTAAGGCCGAGTCCGCTGCCCGACACGGCATTGCCGGTCGTTTTGTTTAGGCGCGTGAACGGCTGGAAAATGTTTTGCAACTGTTCCTCGTCGATGCCTATGCCGGTATCGCTGACCTGGATTGTCGCAACGCCGGCGCTGTAGCCGATACGGACCAGGATCTCGCCGCTTTGCGTAAATTTCACGGCATTGCTCAGGATATTGATTAAAATCTGCCCGACCCGTTTTTCATCGGCGCGCACGCGTTGCGGCAAGGTGTTCAGTATCTGGCAGCGAAACGACAGGCCCTTGTCTTCCGCCTGGGCTTTGTACAGGCGCACCAGGTGTTCAATAAAGCCATGAAATTCAACCGGCTCGTAATTCAGCTCAAACTTGCGCGCTTCGATGCGGGCAATGTCGAGTATATCTTCAATCAACGCCGATAAATGCTCGCCGCTACGCTTGAGCGTATCGACCGCTTGCCGCCGGTGTTCGGGTATCGTAGGGTCCTTGTGCAGGATGTAGGAATAGCCGATGATGCTGTTTAACGGCGTGCGGATCTCATGGCTCATATTGCTCAGGAAACGGCTTTTGGCGCTGTTGGCGGTGTCGGCCATTTTCAAGGCCTGCGCGAGCTTGGCGTCGGTTCTTTTATGCTCGTCGATTTCCATTAATAGCAGTTGAGTCTGTTTAGCGGTTTCCTCATGCGCGACGCGGCGGCTTTCGTCATTCAGTATCAGCCACCACGTACATAAGCCGATAAAAACCAGCAATGACGCATAGATTTTGACAAAATTTTCCAAGAGCAGGTTAAATGCCGGAAGATAGGCCTCGGCGGCCAGTAAATCCTCGTAATAAATAATACCGGTAAAAATCCCGGTCAATATCGACAAAAACAGGAACAGCAAGGTAAAACGCAGTAAACGCAGCCTGAGTGCGAGCGGCATACGCGACGGCAGGAAACCTTTTGCAAACAATTCCAGGTAATCATCGAGCCGCGAGCCGGGTTTGCAGGCGTCGAGACAGCGCGCATCCAAGGTGCAGCACAAGGAGCAGATGCTGCCGTCATAAGCGGGGCAATAGGCGATGTCTTCGTGCTCGAAATCATTTTCACAAATGCAGCATTGATTATGCGACGCCCGGTTTTTCTCATTGCGGTCGCGCGCCAGGTAATGGCTGTGGCCGGTAAAATACGCAATCGCCGGGACCAGCGCGAAAGCCAGGCCCAGCGCGATAAACGCCGAAAAAGCGCGGGCGACATCACCGAACAAACCGATGTAGGCCAGGATCGAAATAACCGATGCGCATAGGGTCGCGATAATGCCGACCGGGTTTAAGTCCGGCAAATAGGCGCGCTTGAATTCGATCAATTTCGGGCTGAGTCCCAGCGGCTTGTTGATCAACAGCTCGGCGGCAACGGCGCTGATCCACGCGATCGACATATTCGAAAACAAGCCCAGCACTTTTTCCAGCGCGCCGAACACGCCGAACTCCATCAGCAGCAGCGCAATCAAGACATTAAACAGCAGCCAGATCACGCGCCCCGGATGGCTGTGCGTGATGCGCGAGAAAAAATTCGACCACGCCAGCGAGCCGGCATAAGCATTCGTGACATTGATCTTGACCTGACTGATGACGACAAACAATGTCGTTGCCGCCAATGCTAACCGAGGATTGTCGAATAATTCGTTGTAGGCGATCAGGTACATCTGCGTCGGTTCGTGCGCATGTTCGGGCGCGACGCCGTGGCGCACGGCAAGATGCGCGAGCAACGCGCCACCCAGTTGCCGGGCCATGCCGAAGATGACCCAGCCGGGTCCTGCGCTGATGGTTGCGAACCACCAGCGGAACCGGTTATGCGCCGTTTTTTCCGGCATGAACCTCAGGAAATCAACCTGTTCGCCGATTTGCGCGACCATTGAAAACGCGACCGTAGCGGCGCTGCCGAACAGCAGCCAATTAAAGCCCTGGCCGCTGCCGGCTATCTGGAAATAGGCGTTGACCGTCAGCAGCGCGTCGGGCTCGGTCATCGCGACGGCGATATACGGCGCGATCAGCAGCAGCAGCCAGATCGGCAGCGTCCACTGCGCCAGGCGGCTGATCATCGTGATGCCGAAGGTGACCAGCGGAATGACGATGACGGCGCTGATGACATGGGCGAGGGCGATCGGGATATGGAAATACAACTCCAGCGCCAACGACATGATCGACGCTTCGAGCGCGAACAGCGTGAAGGTAAACGATGCATAGATCAGCGATGTGACGGTCGAGCCGATATAACCGAAACCGGCGCTGCGCGTCAGCAGGTCGATGTCGATATTGTAGCGGGCCGCGTAATAGCTGATCGGGAAACTGGTGATAAAAATAACGACGCCGACGACCAGGATCGCCCAGAACGCATTCGTGAAGCCGTAATTAATCGACAGGAAGCCGCCTATCGCTTCGAGCACCAGAAAAGAGGTCGAACCGAATGCGGTATTGGCGACCTGGAATTCCGTCCATTTGCGGAAACTGCGCGGCGCAAAGCGCAAGGCGTAGTCTTCGAGGCTTTCGTCGGCAACCCAGGAATTATAGTCGCGGCGGATTTTCGAGATATTTTGGTGGATTTTCGTCTCCATAGTGTTTGCCTGGGGGCATCGATTCTCACTGTGCGGTTAACAGTAAGTCCTATCTCATGTAGGGCGTGCCGTGCGCGCCAAAGAATCGAACAGTTTATTTTAAGCATCGAGAAGGCGCGCATGGCACGCCCCACTCGGTGTGCGTACAGCGCATTACCGCCTTTCATGCCCGAATTTTAGAATCAGCGGCGAGCCTTGGTTGTGGATAATAATCTGCTTGCGTTCTTCTTTGTTGTCAATCTCGCTGTGAACAGCGGTTTTGACTTTCCCGGCCGGTACAGGCGTCGGTATTGTTTCAATCTTTACCTGCGGCATCCAGATGGGTTTGATCGAAAGCGGCATCGATTGTTGTTCCGGCTTTAGCCAATTTAAACCATCGAGCAAATCAAAACAAACGGTGCTCATGTTATCGATGAGCTGATCGATTATTTTTGTTTGATTTTTCAGATCCCGGTTTAGTCCATTCGCGCTGAAACTCATCGCCAGTTCAACGCCTTGCCCTGGATTATCGTTGCTTGTCAGTCGGCAGATCACCGGCATCACCTCGGCTTTCTGGAAACCCGCGGCGCGCGGGTCGGAGTTGCCGCTGGAAAATGAAAAGCCTACCGGCGTCGTGCCGTTTTTTATCTCGCCGATATGTATAGCCAGTGTATGCGAGTCGCTTTTTTCCCCGGCAACGCGGACGGGATAGCGCCATTGCGCAAGATTATCCGCGACGCGTCCACGCATTTCTTGTAACGGCAGCGGAAAGCCGAATTGCTCAAGATGTTCATCGGCAATACTGACCTTAATATTTGTTATTGACTTCGTATCAATCAGGCTTGGCGAACTATCCGCTCTGCCCGGCGCGCTCAAAATAAGCGCAAAAAAGCCGGCTAAAGCGATTAACGCCGGTTTGATGGTACAGCGAGGCAATGGATTTTTCATAAGACGGATGTCCTGTAGTCAGTTGGATTTACTTTAAGAGACTTGGCTTTTACCCGATATACGTCATTTGACTGATGAGTCAGATGACGCATTGTGCGATTTGCCCTGCTGCCGAATAATCGTTCCCAGCCAGCGCTCCACTGCCATTAAGTTAAGAAAACCGGCGTCATTCCGGCAGGGATTGCCGGAATCCAGAAGCCAGGGACGGCAAGGCTTCGGTCACATCCCTGTGTCCTGGATCTCGGCAATCCCTGCCGAGATGACGGCTTAACTTAATGGCAGTGAGCCAGCGCTCATGGCTGCATCGAGCTTGGCTTGATGGTTTATTTATTCGGGCTTAATTCAGGCTTATCAACAAGGGGGCTTAACATGATTAATTCTATCAAGCATTCGGCGGCAGGCCGAACGGTGCGGTTGCTGCCGGCAGTCGCGCTTGCGGCGATGGCGGCGGTGCAGCCGTCGGTATCGAAGGCCGGCGCAACGTTCAAAATTGATGACACCAAATGGGTTAGTGTCGGCGCCGGTTTGCGCACCAGTTTTAGAGCGACCGAAGAGGCGGCGAAAGGCGGTAATTGGACCAACGATTTTAATCTGGACAACATCCGTTTGTATCTAAACGGACAAATCCACAAATACTTAAAGGTCGAGTTCAACACCGATTGCCAGACTTGCGGCAACGGCGGCGAAGTTAGGGTGTTGGATGCGATCGGCAAGATCGAAGTCGATCCTTTATACAATTTATGGATAGGCCGCATGCTGGTGCCGGCGGAACGCCGCGAAATGAACGGGCCGTTTTACAGCGCCGTTTACAACATTTTTGCGACCGGCACGCCGTTCGAGTCGGCCGACTACAATTTGACCATCAAGTCTGACGGCACCTCGGCCGGCTCGTTCGGCCGGGATGACGGCGCGACATTCTGGGGCGCGGCCTTCGGCGGACGTTTGCAATATGCGCTGGGTTTTTTCCGGGGCTTAAGAGGCGGGGCCAACGGCGATGACAATATCCTGTATGCGCAGCGCGTTGCGTATAACTTCTGGGAAGTGGAGAAAAATCCCGGCTATTACACGTCCGGCACCTATTACGGCACCGGCGGCGACATCCTGACGCTGGCTATTTCCAACCAATACCAGGAAGACGGGGCCGGTACGGCCGCCGATCCCGGTACCTTCCGCGGCACCACCATCGACATGTTGATGGAAAAAGTGTTGCCTAACAACGGCGTAGTGACGGTTAACGGCGAATACAAAAATTACGGCATCGAAGGCTACAGCATGGCGTCTCGACTGGCCGGCGGCGGCTTCTCGATGTTTGAAGGCGATGCTTACGATGTCAGCGGCATGTATTTGTTTCCGCAAAAAGTCTGGATAGGCCAGATGCAGCCGTTCGTGCGCTATGTCAATGTTTCGCCGATTAAAAGCGCCGAGCGCGATGTTTACGAGGCGGGCGTCAATTATGTTATCGACGGCCATAACGCCCGTGTTTCATTAAGCTGGCAATACGGCGACTTGTTGACCAAAGGCCTCGATTACACGGCTACCGCCACCGGCGATAACGTGAATTCGATGAACCTTAATTTCCAATGGCAGATTTGACGCGCTTTATTATTCGGGAGTCCTTATGAAAAACTACTTACAAGCTTTTAAAAAACTGGCCGTTACCGTCGCGGTATCGGCGTTGATGATCTCTACGGCGCACGCCGAGGATACGATCAAGGTCGGCGTCTTGCATTCGTTGTCCGGCACGATGGCGATCAGCGAAACAACGTTGAAAGACACGATGCTGATGCTGATTGACGAGCAAAACAAAAAAGGCGGTTTGCTCGGCAAAAAGCTTGAAGCCGTCGTCGTCGATCCGGCGTCGAACTGGCCGCTGTTCGCCGAGAAAGCCCGCGAATTGCTGACCAAGGACAAGGTTGCGGCGATTTTCGGTTGCTGGACTTCGGTGTCGCGTAAATCGGTGCTGCCGGTGATCGAGGAGCTGAACGGCATCTTGTTTTATCCGGTGCAATACGAAGGCGAAGAATCGTCGAAAAACGTGTTTTACACCGGCGCCGCGCCTAACCAGCAGGCGATTCCGGCGGTCGATTACCTGATGAACGACTTGGGCGTCAAGCGCTGGGTGTTGGCGGGCACCGATTATGTTTATCCGCGCACGACCAACAAAATCCTGGAAGCCTACCTGAAATCCAAGAAGGTCGCCAAAAAGGACATCATGATCAACTACACGCCGTTCGGCCATTCCGACTGGCAAAGCATCGTCGCGGACATCAAGAAATTCGGTTCGGCCGGCAAGAAAACGGCAGTGGTTTCAACGATCAACGGCGACGCCAACGTGCCGTTCTATAAGGAACTGGGCAATCAGGGCGTTTCGGCTGAAAACATTCCGGTTGTCGCGTTCTCGGTCGGTGAAGAGGAGTTGTCCGGCATCGACACGAAACCCCTGGTCGGCCATCTTGCGGCATGGAATTATTTCATGAGCGTTGATACGACGAAAAACGCGGCTTTCATCAAACAATGGAAAGACTTTATCAAGAACCCGAAACGCGTGACCAACGACCCGATGGAAGCGCATTACATCGGATTCAATCTGTGGGTCAAAGCGGTCGAGAAAGCCGGCACGACCGCCTCCGATGCCGTGCAAAAAGCAATCATCGGCGTCGAATACCCGAACCTGACCGGCGGCATGGCAAAAATGCTGCCTAACCACCATATCAGCAAACCGGTGTTGATCGGCGAAATTCAGGATGACGGCCAATTCGTCACCGTTTGGCAAACCAACAAAGTTGTCGACGGCGACGCCTGGTCGGATTATCTGCCGGAAAGCAAGCCGATTATTGCCGATTGGACTGCGCCTATCAGTTGCGGTAATTACAACACCAAGACCAAGAAGTGTTCGGGGCAGAATTACTAAATCGTTAAAGGTAACCGCGGGACGGGATTCACGCTGGTCACGCTGGTTCCCAAGCTCCGGCTTGGGAACCCAGGAACGAAGCTCTGGCTTCGTGAGACGAGAAGCTGGAGCTTCTTGAACCGAATTCCCAAGCTGGAGCTTGGGAACTAGCGCAAATCCAGTCGAGCGCAAAAAGCGCCGTCATTCCGGCTGGATGCCGGAATCCAGTGCCATGGACGGTAACTTAGTCGCTGTACAGGGGCTTGAGTGAGCAGAAGTGTAAACCTAGTTTCACATCCCTGTGGCTGGATACCCGCTTCCCGGCGGGTAAGACGACGTTTAACAACGAGCGCCGGAGCGTGGAAACTATCAAGTTATTTTCTTCGTGTCTTTCGTGGTTCCCAGATACAACAGTAATTTAAGGAAATACGATGAACATCCATTCATTGAAGCGATACTATCACTTGTTCGCGGTGTCGATGCTGGTGTTTTCACTGGCCGCGCATAGTGACCAGAATACAGCCCCGCAACCGTGGCTGGACGCATTGAATACGCTAAAGCAAGGTTCGATGCCGAAGCGTGAACAGGCGATTATGCGGCTGGCGGACATCAAAGACGCGCACAACCTGGCTATCCTGCAAGCCTTGCTGGACGGTAGGCTGTTTACCGTCAAGTCCGACGCCAGGCTGGTGATCGGCACGGATAATCACCAAAGCTTCGAGCTGGTCGATGCCGTCAGCGGAGAATCCTTGGGAGCCGTTGACCATGATGCCGTCACGAAAATCAATTTAACGAACAAAATGCGCGGGACGCTCAGGAAAATCATCGGCCAATTGGAGTTGAGCGCCGACGATCCGGCGGTACGACTCGCGGCGGTCAACGCGATGGCGAAGGAAGCCGACGAAAAAGCGCTGGCCTTATTGCGTGAACGCGTCGATAAAGAACAGGATGAAGACGTCCGGCAAGCGATCAACGTGGCCTTGCTGCTGCGGGATATGGACGGCGACGACAAGGCCTTGCGCATCAAGGCGATTGAAGCCTTGAAGGCGCATAACAGCCATGATGTCGTGAACCGCTTGAATGCAATGGTTGAAAAAGACGAAAACGGCGACTATCTGGAAGCCGACAGCGACATCAGGAACATCGCTAAAGCCGCGTTGGTGAACATCAATAGCCGTTTGCAATGGTACAGCACGGTGGAAACGGTGTTTTTCGGCCTGAGTCTAGGCGCGGTGCTGGTGTTGGCGGCGATAGGCCTTGCGATTACGTTCGGCGTGATGGGCGTGATCAACATGGCGCACGGCGAATTGATGATGCTCGGCGCTTACACGACTTATGTGATGCAGCAATTACTGCCGAATCATCTGGGCATTTCGGTGTTGCTGGCTATTCCGGCCGCGTTTGTGATTTCCGCGTTGGTCGGCATCGCGATAGAGCGCGGCATTATCCGCTTCCTTTACGGCAGGCCGCTGGAAACGCTACTCGCGACGTTCGGCGTCAGCCTGATCTTGCAGCAAAGCGTGCGTTCGATTTTCTCGCCGCTGAACCGTAGCGTCGCAACGCCCGAGTGGATGAGCGGCTCCTGGCAGATTAACGACTTTCTATCGCTGACCTGGAACCGGTTTTATATCCTCGTGTTCTGCCTCCTGGTGTTTGTCATGCTGCTGCAAATCCTCAAACGTACGCGGCTGGGGCTGGAAGTGCGGGCGGTCGCGCAAAACCGCAAGATGGCCAGGGCGATGGGCATCCCCACCGATAAAGTGGACGCGATGACCTTCGGCTTGGGCTCGGGCATCGCCGGCGTGGCCGGTGTCGCGCTAAGCCAGATCACTAATGTCGGGCCGAATCTTGGGCAAGCCTATATCGTCGATTCGTTTATGGTCGTTGTGTTCGGCGGCGTCGGCAATTTATTGGGCACCTTGGTGGCCGGGTTTTCGCTGGGTATCGCCAACAAGTTTTTAGAACCCTTGGCCGGGGCGGTGCTGGCGAAGATTCTGGTATTGGTCTTTATCATTTTATTTATCCAGAAACGCCCGCGAGGATTGTTTCCGCAAAAGGGTAGGGCGGCGGATTCGTAATTCGAATTAATGGATATGAAGTTTTTGTCCACGAAAAGCACGAAAGACACGAAAGACACGAAAGACACGAAAGACACGAAAGACACGAAAGACACGAAAGACACGAAAGACACGAAAGACACGAAATTTTACGCTCGTTCCCAAGCTCCGGCTCTCATCGTTATACACAAGTGTATTTCAGAGTCGTCATACCGGCATGGATGCCGGTATCCAGTGCCAGGGACGGTAACTTGGGTAACACGAGGTTTCACTTCCCTGTGCTTGGGTTCCGGCATCCCCCGTGCCGGGGCAGGCTCTGCCGGAACGACGGTGTCTCGCTGATGCTTGTGTATAACGATGAGAGCTGGAGCTTGGGAACCAGATAAGCAGATAAACATTCATGAGGCTTTGAGATGAAATTAACGGCATTGGCCCAAGATAAAACCTGCACGGCGGTGTTGGCCGCGCTGGCGGCGGTGACACTGATCATCCCGTTTTGCAACCTCGCGTTTCCGGCCGATTCGCCGCTGCATTTTTCGGCCTATACCGTCTCGGTGCTGGGCAAATACCTGACGTTCGCGTTGCTGGGCCTGTCGCTGGATCTGGTCTGGGGTTATTGCGGCATCCTGGCTTTGGGCCACGGCGCGTTTTTCGCGTTGGGCGGTTATGCGATGGGCATGTATTTGATGCGCCAGATCGGCACGCGCGGCGTTTACGGCGACCCGTTATTGCCCGATTTCATGGTGTTCTTGAACTGGAAGGAGCTACCCTGGTATTGGTTCGGCTTCGATCATTTCGGCTATGCGCTGCTGATGGTCGTGCTGGCCCCCGGCGCGCTCGCGTTTGTGTTCGGCTGGCTGGCGTTTCGCTCGCGCGTGACCGGCGTGTACTTATCGATCATGACCCAAGCCTTGACTTACGCGCTGTTGCTGGCGTTTTTCCGCAATGAAATGGGCTTCGGCGGCAATAACGGCTTGACCGACTTTAAAGACCTGCTCGGCTTCAATGTCCAGTCCGAAGGCGTGCGCGCCGTGCTGTTGATGATGTCCGGCCTGACCCTGATCGTAGCCTTCCTGCTGTGCCGCTGGCTGGTCAACACGAAGCTCGGCCGCGTCGTTACGGCAATCCGCGACCAGGAGTCGCGGGTGCGATTTTTAGGCTATCGCGTCGAAATGTTCAAGCTGTGGATTTTCGTGTTCGCGGCGATGCTGGCCGGTATCGCCGGGGCCTTGTACGTGCCGCAGGTCGGCATCATCAATCCCAGCGAATTCTCGCCGTTAAACTCGCTGGAAATCGTCGTCTGGGTCGCCATGGGCGGGCGCGGTACGCTGTACGGCGCGATCATCGGCGCGGTGCTGGTCAATTACGGTAAAACCGTCTTGACCGGGCTGTTGCCGGAAATTTGGCTGTTTACGCTGGGCGCGGTGTTTATCGTCGTGACCCTGTTGTTGCCGGACGGCATCGTCGGCTTGTTGAAGCGCAGATTAAAGGAGCAGTCCGCATGAACGCTTATGCCGAAAACCTGTTCAGCGAGGACGACAAGATCAAGGGCGGCGGCAGCCTGTTTGTCGAAGGCGAGGTCGATACGCGACACGGGCCGATACTCTATATGGAAGACGTCAGCGTCAGTTTCGACGGCTTTAAGGCCTTGAACCGGCTGTCGCTGTATATCGACGCAGGCGAATTGCGTTGCCTCATTGGCCCGAACGGGGCTGGCAAAACGACGTTGATGGATGTGATTACCGGTAAAACCCGCCCCGATAGCGGCTCGGTGTTTTTCGGCCAAACCATCGATTTATTGCTGATGGACGAACCGGCGATTGCCGAGGCGGGCATCTGCCGGAAATTCCAGAAACCCAGCGTGTTCGACGCGTTGACGGTGTTCGAGAACCTGGAGCTGGCGCTGAAAGCCGACAAACGCACCTGGGCGACGCTGTTTTTCCGTCTGAGCGGCGAGCAGCGCGACCGTATCAACGAAATTATCGAAACGATAGGTTTGCACGATTGCCGGCAAGCGCGCGCCGGCATTTTGTCGCACGGGCAAAAACAATGGCTGGAAATCGGCATGTTGCTGATGCAGGAACCGAAAGTGATGCTGGTCGACGAACCGATCGCCGGCATGACGCACCAGGAAGTCGAGCGCACCGCCGAATTGCTGCTGTCGCTGCAGGGCCGGCATTCCATCGTCGTCGTCGAACACGATATGGAGTTCGTGCGCTCGATCGCCCGCAAGGTCACGGTGCTGCACGAAGGCTCGGTGCTGACCGAAGGCACGATGGACGAAGTGCAAAACGACCCGCGCGTAATCCAGGTTTATTTGGGGGGCTGATGCTGAAAATTAATGCGTTGCAACAATATTACGGCGAAAGCCATACCTTGTGGGATTTACAGCTCGACGTGCCGGAAGGCGCTTGCGTCTGCCTGATGGGGCGCAACGGCGTCGGCAAGACCACGTTGTTAAAAGCCGTGATGGGCCTGATTCCGGTTAGGGACGGCTCGATAGAAATGGACGGGCAGGCGCTGGCCGGCGCTAAGGCGGAAAAGCGCGCCGAACTCGGCATCGGCTATGTGCCGCAAGGACGGGAAATCTTTCCGCTGCTGACCGTCGAGGAAAACCTGAAGACCGGCTTGCGGGTCGCCCGTAAGCACGGCGTTAAAAAAATACCCGATCCTATCTTCGATATTTTTCCGGTATTGAAGCAAATGCTTAACCGGCGCGGCGGCGATCTGTCCGGCGGCCAGCAGCAGCAATTGGCGATAGGCCGGGCGCTGGTGCTGAATCCGCGCTTGCTGATTTTGGACGAGCCGACCGAAGGCATACAGCCGAACATCGTCAGCGAAATCGGCGACGTGATCATCCGGCTCAACCGCTCGCGCGGCACGCCGATCGCGATGCCTAGAGCCAATCCCTATGCCTTGGGAGAAGTGCATGAAGCGATAGCGAAAATCAACCGGGAGCTGGGCGTGACGGTGCTGCTGGTCGAACAAAAACTGCCGTTTGCGCGCAAAGTCGCGGATCGCTTCTGCATCATGGACAGGGGACGCAATGTCGCGGTTGGGGCGATGGATGAATTGACCGAGGCGATGGTTAAGCGGTATTTGACAGTTTGATGGTTGAGGTTATGTCTTGTTCTTTAGTAAAGTTTTGGAGTTAAAAAACATAGCAACACATTGATAAATAATAAATAGCCAAGCAGGTACGCATCGCGTACCTTTTTCAAATTCATTGCACGCCACAGACCTCAAAAGGTATGCGATGCATACAAGGCTAATCCATAATTTGTGATAATCCACCAACTGATCCGTCTCTATCGTACCCATCTCGAATTTTTTGCAACCGTGCATTTAATTTATCTATCTCGGTAGCCATGCCCAAGCAGCAATATTGCAGTTCTTCAAAATGCACATTCGGCGCATGGACAAAATTATTAACCGAGTCAAACGTGTAATCAACGGGATGGTTTACACCTTCAGTTGTCTCATAAAGTGGATTTCCGGTTGTTTCGCAAATAATCAGTGTCATTTTCAGCCTCTCAAGAAGCTCATTTTAACTAACTGATTTACTGGCTATTTTTTAAACACCTCCGACGGCTGGAACCAGATCAAAACCCAGCTGCTCAGCTCGTTTGGTCAAGTTTTTAATCACCCTC
>Ga0172373_10006003_pt1 | contig 16343 bp, 15 predicted proteins | sample Lak10m_2_FD_114546 | JGI IMG/M metagenome (GOLD analysis project Ga0172373, IMG submission 114546) | Freshwater microbial communities from Kabuno Bay, South-Kivu, Congo - kab_092012_10m | ecosystem: Environmental > Aquatic > Freshwater > Lake | place: Democratic Republic of the Congo...
GCCGGACTCGAACTCCAAGTGTTCGCCTTCTGGCAATTTCACGACAAACTCCTTGATAAAGGTAGCCACGTTGTAGTTGGAGACCACCTCGCACTCCCATTTTTTGATTCCGAACACCTCTTCCGGCACGCGGATTTTCATATCCTGGCGAACTTTCACCTGGCAAGCCAGGCGGCGGTGTTCTGCCACGTCTTTGCGCGTGAGGTGGTTCATTTCGGTAGGCAGCACGTCGCCGCCGCCTTCGTCCACCCAGCACTTGCACATGGCACAGGTACCGCCTCCGCCGCAGGCAGAAGGCAGGAATACATTTTGGTTAGACAACGAAGACAACAGGGAGGAGCCGGGCTTCACGTAGAGCGGCTTGTCCTCTTCTCCGTTGATGATGATTTTTACGTCGCCTTGGGCTACCAGCTTTTTCTGTGCATACAACAGCCCGAAGGTGAGCAACAGAATGACTGCGGTAAACGCTATCGCGCCGTAAACAATCGGCATAAAATCGAAAAGCAGTATCATGAGTTTCTGTTATTTAGTGCTGAAAATAGGTAGCCGGGTTAATCCCCATGAGCGACATGAAGGCCAGGCCCATCAAACCAGTCAGGATGAACGCGATTCCCAGTCCACGCAAAGGAGCAGGCACGTTGGAATAGCGGATTTTTTCACGGATAGCCGCCATGGCTACAATAGCTAAAGCCCAGCCAAATCCAGAACCCACGCCATACACGACGGATTCGGAGAAGGTGTAGGAACGAGCTACCATAAACAGGGCAGCGCCGAGGATAGCACAGTTTACGGTAATGAGCGGCAGGAAGATCCCGAGGGCGTTGTACAGCGAAGGAGAATATTTCTCTACCGCCATTTCCACCAACTGAACCGAAGCGGCGATACTGGCGATGAACAGGATGAAACGCAGGAAGGTCAGATCCGTTTTGAACACCCCATTGGGTCCCAGTAACAGTTCGCTGATTGCCCAGTTGATCGGAATCGTCAGTACCAGTACGAAGATAACGGCAGCGCCCAGGCCCAGAGCTGTTTTGACCGACTTTGATACCGCCAGGAAAGAACACATGCCGATGAAGTACGACAATACCATGTTCTCTACGAAAGCGGATTTGATGAAAATATTAAGCAGGTTTTCCATGGTTTTTTCTTAAAACATTGACAAAAAGATACCCGGTTGGGGTATGTATCAGGAAATATCCACCAGCTTCGGATTTGCTGCACGCTGAATCCAGATGATAATTCCCAGCAGGAAGATAGAAGACGCCGGAAGCACCATCAACCCGTTGTTCTGATACCAGCCCAACCAGGATATTTTGGTTGTATTCAGCAAGTAGGCATCGGTAGCACCGATGATCTGAATACCAGCAATACTCCCTTTACCGAATAATTCGCGAATTACTGCCAGGGCTAGGATGATTAAACCATACCCAAAACCATTGCCGATACCATCGAGGAATGAGCGCCAGGGCTTGTTGGCCATGGCGTAGGCTTCGAGGCGACCCATTACGATACAGTTGGTAATAATCAGACCGATAAATACGGAGAGTTGTTTCCATGTTTCGTAGCTAAAAGCTTTGAGTACCAGCTCAACTACGGTTACGAGGAAAGCAATTACGACCAGCTGCACAATCATCCGGATCTGTTTGGGAATACCTTTGCGCAGTAAGGAAATAGTAAGATTGGCAAATCCCGTTACCAAGGTCACCGAAATGGCCATAATCAGGGAAGGCTTCACCATGGAGGTAACAGCCAGTGCGGAGCATACGCCGAGCACCTGTACAGTTACTGGGTTATTCGTGCTGAGCGGATCCGAAAGGAGTTTCCGCTCCTTGCTGCCGAAGAAAGGCTCTTTTTCTTCCAGCACTACGTTTTTTGTTGCTTCTGCCATGACAGATTAGTTTGCTGCTTTCGCTGATTCGAAATAAGGAAGGTATGCTTTGATACCCTCGTACATCATCTTGGAAACCCCGGTAGAGGTAATCGTTGCACCGGAGATAGCATCCACTTCATGCTGCGGGTTTTTAGCGCCCCCTTTCATTACAGCCACCGAAACGTACTCGTTTCCTTCGAAGATGGTCTTGTCATGAAACTGTGCACTAAAAGCCGGGTTATCCTTTATCTCTGCACCCAGACCAGGCGTTTCCTGAGCATGCCCAAACGACGCACCGGCGATGGTGTTCAAATCAGATTTCATGGCGACGTAGCCCCAGATTTTATCCCAAAGACCGTTGCCACGGACAGCCAGAAGATATAGCTTTCCTCCTTTACCATCATTGTAAATGAATAAAGGATACCTGCGCTCACTAGCTGGTTTCTTCTCCTCTACGGCCATATCGATGTCCTCCGCTTTAACCCCCTCTACAACCTGACCGTTGGCATCCAGTGCCACCTGCTCCATTCTAGAACTGAATAGGTCCAGAATTTCCTGGCTCTTCATGGTATTCAAATCGCCGTCAAGCTGATCCTGGATAGAAAACAAAATGTCCTTTTTCTTAAAAACAGCTTCGTTGGTAGCGTGCATTGGGCGCAAAGCCGTAACTACAAAGGCTAGCCCAATCGAAACGATGAGGGTCATCACCAGTGTGTACCCCGTTATATAGTTATTACTGTGCATATTTCAAGCGTTTTTTGATGTTGCCCTGAAGGACGAAATAGTCGATCAGTGGTGCAAATACATTCAGGAATAAAATTGCCAACATCCATCCTTCCGGATAAGCGGGGTTCATTACCCGCACAATCATACCTATCACTCCAATCAAAAAGCCATAAATCCACTTACCACGATTGGTCGAAGCAGCAGTAACCGGATCCGTTGCCATGAACGCCATAGCGAACAGGAAGCTGCCCATAGAGAAGTGATAATACCAGGGAATCTGCATAAACGCGTTGAAGCCCCAGGCATTGAACAATAACCCCATGAAGGACATACCGAGTACCATAGACAACATGATACGCCAGCTCGCTACGCCAGTAAGTGCCAGCATGAGCGCACCCAGGATGATGAACGGCTTGCCCGTTTCACCCGCAGAGCCGGGAATCGCTCCCCAGAACATCTGAGAAGGTGTATATACCTGGGAGACCGCCTCCCAGCCACCCTTTGCAGCCAAGGCAAGCGGAGTCGCTCCCGTATATCCGTCCACCACAGCCGCAGTAGGATCAAAACCCGCCCAGCCAAACGCACTGAACAATGGATTCAACACATGCATCGTGAACCAGCCATAATCGGCCACACCACCAGCACCAGCCTTTGTGAGACCGGCTACCCATACTTCATCCCCGGAAATGGTACCCGGATAGGCGAAGAATACAAAAACACGAGCCAGCAATGCAATATTTACCACATTCATCCCCGTACCACCAAACGCTTCCTTACCAATAATTACAGCGAAAATAATCGCAACGGACAATATCCAGAGCGGCAAGTCCGGAGGCATAATCAACGGAATCAACGCTCCGGTGACCAAGTAGCCCTCTTCCACGGCGTGGCCTTTTTTGGAAGCAAAATAAAACTCAATACCCAAACCAACGACCATGGAAACAACGTACATAGGCAGCAGCTTCACCAAGCCATAAGACAGCTTGAGGTGAAAGCCTTCCCAAAATCCAAGGTACTGGCCAAGGGCAACAAAATGCTGGTGACCGATATTATACGTGCCCATTACATAGGACAACTGAAGTGCAAGAACCACAAACACCATGAGGCGCTTCAAATCCATTCCATCCCGTACATGTACCCCGTCTTTGGTTACATGATTCGGTGTAAAAGCGAATGTAAAAAACGCGTCGTAGGCAGTGTGGAGCAATCGCTTGCTTTTATCCGGTTCAATCCGGCTGAAAAAATTAAGCAATGCTTTTTTCATGGATATTTAAAATTACGTTTGATCAAATTCGGCTAAAACCGAAAAACATATCTTATTTATTCCCGGGAAAACGCGGAGCGTTATTCCTCCGATTGCATCAAATCCAGGCCTTCGCGCAGCAACTGCTGAAGTGGCTGCTTGGAGGTACACGCAAATTCACACAGCGCTATATCCTCTTCGACCATTTCCTTGAGGCCAAGACCTTCCATGTTCTCATAATCCCCGTTAATCACCGCCTTTATCGCGTGTTGAGGGTAGATGTTCATTGGCAGCACGTCTTCGTACTGACCAGTGACCACAAACGCACGGCGTTCTCCCCGCGTGTTAGTATCAATTTTGAACTTGCGCTTAGGCGTGAAATAGCTCAGGTACGTGCGGGATACGGTCGGACGGGATTTTTCGGGGACCAGCCAGCCGAATAAATCGAAATCATCGCCTTCTTCTACCGCTGTGACCTGGTCGTCATAAAAACCGAGGAAGGATTTCGGGGAAACCTTGGTACCGGAAAGCACATCACCGGAAATCAGTCGTGCATCGTCCTCATCCAGATTGCCCTTTACCAAATCCCCCATGTTTGCACCGATGTAGGTCTGCACATAACAAGGCTTCTCAATCTCTGGGCCTGCTACAGCTACTACCCGCGAAGCATTGAAGCGACCTTCTGTGAAGAGCGCACCCAGGGTAGCCACATCTTGTACACCCAGTGTCCAGACAACCCCGCCGTTTGCAACGGGTTGGGTATTGTGAATCTGCACCCCTACGTTGCCGGCTGGGTGTGGACCACTGAACCATACTTTCTCAACGCCCTTGGCCTCTGTATAAACCGCCGCCGGGGCTTTCTTGCCGTTCGCGTCCAGACCCAGATGTACCTTGCCAGATGTCAACTTAGCCAGTACATCCAACCCTTTCTGGAAAGCCGCTTCTTTGCCGTCCAGTACTACATTCAAATCCGGAGCCAGCGGTGCCGTATCAAACGTGCTGATGTATATATCCCGAGGCGTAACTTCCGGATTCGCAACCACATTGTACGGGCGCTGACGAATCATAGGCCATACGCCACTTTCCAGCAGAAAAGCAACCAACTCCTCTCGCGTGGCCTTTTCCGGATCCACGACATCCAGGGAACGGTACACCATCTCCTTGTCTGCCAAAATGACCACCGCGTCTATCGCACGTTTGGCGCCGCGACGAACTTCAATGACCTGGCCGCTCACCGGAGCTGCGTACTTAATCTCCGGCCGCTTTTTGTCGAAAAACAGCAAGTCACCTGCTTTCACCGTATCTTCCTCCTGTACCAATAACTTTGGAATCGGAGACATACCAATGAATTGAGCAGGCTCCAACGCAAAATGCGTCACCGGCTGATGACTGATACTTCCCTGTGCAGCCCCTTTCAGCGAAATGTCAAAGCCTTTGGTCAACTTGACCACTTTGCCACCTCCCGTATAGGCCGGTCCATTCCCCGATTTCGAAGGGCCACCGTCCACCAGACGCACCACCAGTACCAGCAACACCAACGTCGCCAGCGCCATCAGCAAATAATGCAGCGTGGCTCCTCCACCGGAGCCGTGTGCATACGCGCTTTGCGCAAGCAATGCCAGCGCCAGCACCAAGTTCGTTTTGAGTAGTTGTTTTTGTTTCATTAGAAATACCTTTTGAAGGTGCGGACAACACCGATTTTTTTGTGGCGTTGCCCCTTTTAAAAAGACGGTGCAAATATATAAACCTTTTACCGTAAATCTTTAAGACGGCTTTTCTTAATCCTATAGAACTTTTATTTAAACGAAATCTAAATAAATTAATTCAATTAATTGATTACCAATATTTTATGATAATTTCATTTTACCATCTACCGTCTTTTTTTGTACCCTATCGAGCCATATAATACCTCGGGGCACTGTTTGCCACCCAGCAGGTCTATCGCGCTCCACATTCAGCCTACCCATCACTTTTGTTTTTTAATCGCTCACAAGGCTTAAAATATAAGTGACATAACACAGAGACGTAAGCCCCTCCAAAAGTTCACACATTGGCTTAAAAAAATCTTTTTGAAGGCACTTTTCGCCTTGTATTTGGAGGAATTGGCATACTGACCAAACCAAAAAAAAGGGGCTGCCCTATTCGGACAGCCCCTTTTCGGATACCATTGGCGGGCAACCGATGCCTACTTTATCAGTTTGAATTTATACTGTAATCGTTCCATAATAGGATGCCCGGTATCGGGCTCGTTGTTGTCCAGAAAAATATCGATATCTATTGTCTCATCTGCGTCTTTTTCGGTGCTGTCAAAACGCACCAGAATCTGACCTTTTCCTCCGGGAGGAACGGGCTCTGTGGAATACTCGGTAGTAGTACAATCGCAGGCAGAAATCAGTGAAATTTTGAGTGGGGTATCTCCTTCATTGGTAAAGAAATAAATGTGCTGCCGCTGTTCTCCCTTTTGCACTGCCCCAAAATCGATGACCCGCTCTTTAAATTGCATGATGGGCACCCCGCGGAGGTCTTTTCGGCCGCGCAGGGAAGAGAGGCTGCTGATGGTGGGGGTCGGGTTGGTATCCTGCGGCACGGCTGCCGGGTAGGCATTTTTCACTGGCACGGTCTTGGCTGGCTGTTTGCGCAGACTCGTGCGTTTAATCGTAATGGTAGTAGGGCCTTCCAGGATTCTGAACTCGGTGCGTCGGTTGATGCTGTGTGCGCGTTCTTTATCCACCTCGGTCTCCAGTGAATCGATATATGCCTGGGTAAGTACGTCACCTTCCCGAAGTACGCTATCCTGCTGGGCGATACGTGCAGAAATAGTCTGCGGTACTTTTTCTCCGTAGCCTTTTGCCACAATGCGCTCGGGAGCCACCCCTTTTGCCAAGAGCCAGCGTTTGGCAGATTCGGCGCGCCGTTGGGAAAGGGCTTCATTATACTGGTCGTTGCCCCGGTAATCGGTGTGCGAGCTCAGCTCGATTTTCATAGTCGGGTACTCATTGAGCAGATTGAGTACCACGCTGAGGTCTCCCTCTGATTCCGGTTTGATTTTATCGTCGTTAAAGTCGTACAGGATATTCTCCAGCACAATCGCCTGTTCGGTCGTAATCGTATCATACTCTGGCTCTACCGGAGGCGGTGGCAGCTGTTTGAGGTAAAAGCGCTGCTCGAATGTTTTGGATCGGGTGATACCGGTGGTATTGATAACCAGGCTATCCGGGTAAAAGCCTTGTCGGCTGATTTTAATTTTGTAGGTTTTTTCCAAATCCAGCGGAAATTCAAAGCCGTTGCCGGTGGGATTGGTTTGTGCAACCGGTGATCCTTCGCCCGCCGCTTCCACAGGAATCACCTCGATAGTTGCTCCGTTGAGTTGTTTCTTGCGGATATCGAATATTCCGGCCACTAACTTGACTTTAACTTTTTCTATCTCGAAGCTATAAATGTCATCACAGCAGGTTTTGCTGCGCACAGAACGGCCACCCGGCCGGTTGGAGGTGAATGCACCGGTGTACCCATCGGAGGAGAGCACCAGGTATTGATCATCCTGGGGCGAGTTGAACCCGGGCCCCATATTTCTGGGCTCGCTCCAGATTGCGCCATTCCAGGCCGTATAGAAAATATCCTGGCCACCTAATCCAGCCAATCCGTTGGAACTAAAGTACAGCGTACCCCCAAAGAAGAACGGCGTAATTTCATCACCGGGGGTATTAATTTTTGGACCGAGGTTTACCGGGTCGCCATACACCCCTTCTCCTTTTTGAGTAGCGTAATAGAGGTCATACCCTCCGAAGCCACCTTCCTGGTTGGAAGAAAAGAACAATACTGATTTGCCAAATAGCTCGCCGACAGCGGGGTGCCGAGCCAAATAATCCCCATTGACGCCCGCTACTTCCTCTGCCCCGTTCCATTTGCGGTCGCCGCCCACACTAAAGTAAATTTTACTCTCCGACAGCTCGTTCCCTTTTAGCTGTGCCCGCGTAAAAAAGAGGGTCCGGCCATCCGATGAGAACGCGGCATTGCCGGTATGAAATCCGGGGCGGTTGATTTCCTGCCCCAGCGAATCTGGTTTTTTCCATCCTTTAGTAGGGTCTTCTTCCTTCGAAGTAACATAAATTTTACTGTGATAGTCGGTATTTTCCTCATCTACGATAATCACTTCCGACTGTTTGAATCCCGTGTAGAACAAGGAACCATCCCGTCCAAAAACTGGTGCATATTCCGAAAATGGCGAATTTACATCCTTATCTGCTGCCGCTACCTGCACGAGGGGAGTTTCATTGGCATACGACAGCGCCAGCTCTGCGCCGGCCATCTCCTGCTCAGCCAGTTCGCGCAAAGAGTCGGATGGGTTCGTTTCCAAAAACTTGCGGAACTCCGGAATCGCCTCGGCATATTCGCCGTTCATTTTTAAGGTCCTTCCGTAGTTGAACCGGAGCTCGTCCATTTTTCCGGCTTTATCCCGTCGCAGTGCCTGCGCATAATAGCGTTGTGCCCGGGTATAGTCGCGCAATTTGAGGTTCAGCTCCGCCATGAGTGGAATCAATCGCTCATCCTTGCGTTCTTCGTATGCTTCTTCATACAAAACAACCGCGTTGTAATAATCTTTTTCTGCCGCCTTTTCGGCCGCGACGGCTACCCGCATCTCGTAGGAAGATTTTCCCACGGGCTGTGCCAGGAGCGGCAGATTGGCAATACCAACGAACAGGAGCAGCCACAGAACGCTTCTCATATTTTTTACTTTTTTAGCGCTAGCAATAGATAAACGTATCCGCATTACAGTTGCGGGCAAAGGATAGCCGGACTAATTTTCGGCTTTTTATAAATCTTGACGATATAGGAAGCCGCCAATTCAAAGCCTCCTTGTAGTTTACTGACGCCGCTCAACGACGACAAGTTGACATCGTAGCTCACGCCGACGCGCAAATCGCGTTTGTAATCCATGCCGAGCAATACCTGTCCTGCATCGCCCACCCGATAACCCGGTCCCATGCGCAATACAAAATCTTCGTTGATACCATACCCAGCCATCGCTTGTACGACTACTTCGGCACCTCCGGTAGTGAGCTGGATTAATGCGCTGGGTTCGATGGCGAGTTTGTCGGAAAACTGATATTTCACCAACCCATGTGCCGTCACGCGCATCGGACGCCCTACCCCTTTTTCGGGTTTGTTGCCCGTCTGGCCGCCCCCTGTTAACGCGAGGCCATATTTCGGCTGCCCCAGATGTGCCAGTGCGAAACCAAACTCACTGCGGGTTTTTTCGTTGAGGGTAGATCGTAGCATAAATCCCAGGTTGATATCCGTATAGGAAGCCTTTTCCTGAATCCCACGGTCTGCCCCGTTGCCAATACCTACACCACCTCCGCCTACGCTTTCCGAAAGCTCGTCTTCAAAGCGAATCCCCTCGTTGGTAAGCTTGATGCGTCGCTGCACCGTGCCCCCTTGCACCCCCACCGTAAAATAATGCTTATTGCCTTTTCCAAGTCCGGCGTGGTAAGAAGCTGAAAACAACGATCCAGCAGTAGTAAGCTCCGCTGTACCCGCCTTATCGCTAAACATAGACACACCGACACCTACCCAGTCCTGCTTGCGCAAACCTTGTATAATCGGCGCATCAATGTAAATCGACGGAGTAGTAAACTGGTCTTTCAGAAAACTGCCCCACTGGTCGCGGTAGATGCCACCGATACGTGCCGTTCCTTCAAACGCACCAGTCTGCGCCGGATTCAGCGTCAGCGGCGACATGTTGAACATGGAAAAGTGCAAATCCTGCGACTGCACGGCTCCGATGGCCATCCATGTCAGTAAGAACAAGTAAAAACGAAGTTTCATAAGCATTTTCAAGATTTGGAGAGTTTCTCGCTTTCAGCGTTTGTAGCGGCTGAAAGATACTTGTTTTTCCAAAATATTGTCTAAATGGATTAACGGAATTGCTGTCCCTGAATTGCCAGCTCATGGCTTAGTGGCGCCATTTTTAGGCAGCAGGGTATCCGGAGAGGGGATTTCCAGCTCCAGCATACAGCGAAAATGTCCTTTCGGACAAGTTTTGTACCCAATTTTCGAGCAGGGCCTGCAATCCAGCCCTTTTACCTCTACACTCGTGTTTCGCTGCATCCCGATGGGGTAATAGGGCGTCATCCCGAATTCCGGAATAGTGTTGCCCCACACCGAAATAATTGGTTTCTGAAAGGCAGCCGCAATGTGCATCAATCCGGTATCCGATGTGACCACCACCCGGGATTGCCGAACCAGCGAAGCCGATTGAGGCAGGCGGTATTGTCCACAGGTGTTAATCACCCGGCTGGCGAAAGCGGCTGCTACCTGCTCGCCTTCTGCCCGCTCTGCCGCCCCCCCCAACAACAATACCGGACGCGTAGATGTCCGGCAAAACGCCTCCACTTTTATCCGTGGTATGCGTTTGGTGCCATGGGCAGCTCCCACTACCAACGCAACATAGTCGCCTTGTACCAACTGCTCCTTACTGCGCACATCCAACGTACTGTCGGCTGCGAGCGAAGCCAGCAGCACTTCCTCTTCGGGCGGAATAAAATAATCCAGTCCCTGGCCGTCCTCCTTTACCCCCAGTGCGCGTACCGCCTGCATGTACCGCGCTACAATATGTATTCGGGGCAGCCAATCCCACTTGAAACGAACCATCAGCCATTTTTCCAGGTTGAGCTTGGGAAAAGCATGGTACCGAACCCCGGGAAGCAATGCCCGTACCTGAAAACTACGCATATTGTGGTGCAAATCCACTATCGCATCAAAGCCCTCCGCCCGTAGCGCGGCAGCACACTCCCATACACTTTGTCGAATTGTCCAGACCTTAGATACGTTGGGATTGCTCTGTAATACCGGAAGGAATGGTTCCTTGGTAAGGACCTGCACCTCTGCCCCCAGTTGCTGGTGCAACCCCCGCAACACCGGAGTAGTCAGCACAATATCTCCAATGGAAGAGAAGCGAATGACGAGTACCTTCACCGTAGTTTTTTTCCTTTTATAAACTGCATATAATCATAGACCAACAGCATACTGGGTGCCATGTAATCCCGATTTGGATCCAGGCGCGCCCGATGGGCGGCTTGTATCCCCTCATGCTGTTGCAAAAACTTAAATATGGTACGGCTCACTTTTACGAAGCGTTCCGGATCGTGGGTAGCCGGAACATCCGGAGCACCTATGCGCCGCAGGGTATGTACAAAGGCAGTATAATCATAGGGACTGTATAGATCCGGAAACCGAAACGCCAGATACAGAATAATAATCTGATAGCCATCGTCGTGGTAATGGCTGGCCTGCCGCTCACGGGGATGCCGCTCCTGGTGGTCTTTTAATAGCTCATCACAAGCGAGCACAAATCGGCGTAAACGGCCATCAATCGACCGATCCTCTCGAAATAAATCATCAAAAAGCTGTCGTGTAAATATCGGCTGCTGCTGCATAAAGCGGTGCATCAGCGCTTTGGGCTGATAATCGTCCCGGCTCCAATAGCGCCGCGTCTGGGTACTGTCCAGGCTTTTCTCGTACATGTCTGCCCAATCAGGAGCATCCGGATTCCAGCGTTCCTGAAACAAGCGCTGAGCCTCCCACAAAGGCAGGTGTGCATCGCGGGATGGCGAGTGTAGAAATCCGAGGTATTCCTCCAGAGAGGACTGCAAGTCTTTTAATCGCATCAGACCAATATTAACAAGAAGGATCAGGCATTCGGCGTTGTACCTCTTCGATAGCCTGAAGTACCTCCGGAGAAAGCACGGTATGAATACTAGCTATATTCTCTTCCAGTTGCTCCATCGTAGTGGCTCCAATGATATTGCTCGTCAGAAAAGGACGGGAATGGACAAACGCCAGCGCCATCTGCACGGGGCGGAGTCCTGCCTGCCGCGCAATCTGCACGTATTCGCGGGCCGCTGCCTGGGCACCTCCTGCGTTGTAGCGCGTATATTGCTTGAATAAGGTAAGCCGGGCACGCGACAAATCAGCTCCCTGCTCATCGTACTTGCCCGACAAGACACCAAAGGCCAGTGGAGAATAAGCCAGCAGACCGACCGCTTCGCGCATCGATACTTCCGCCAAACCGATTTCGTAGGTGCGGTTGAGCAGATTATAGGGGTTTTGAATCGTAACGGGCTTTGGCAACCCGTGTATTTCAGCCAGGTGCAGTATCCGCATCACCCCCCAAGCTGCCTCATTTGACACGCCCCAATGCCGGATTTTTCCTTCTTTTATAAGCGCATCCATCGTCTGGAGCACTTCCAGAAAATTGTCTTGCCAGTGGTCCTGTTTCTCAGCCGGATACCCTCTTACGCCAAACATATTCATCTGCCGCTCCGGCCAGTGCAATTGGTAGATGTCGATGTAGTCTGTCTGGAGGCGCTGCAGGTTTCCTTCCAACGCAGCGCGTATCTGACGGGGCGAGAAGTCCAGCGGGTCGCGCAGGTAGCGGAAAGAAGCGCCCGGCCCTGTCGCTTTGCTCGCCAGAATGACACGGTCGCGGTTGCCGCGGCTCGCAAACCAGCTGCCTATTATCCGCTCGGTAGTTCCTTGGGTCTCCTGCCGGCTCGGCACCGGATACATCTCCGCCGTATCAAAAAAATTGACTCCCTGATCCAGTGCGTAATCCATCTGCCAATGTCCCTCCGCCTCAGTATTCTGCTCTCCAAAGGTCATCGTACCAAGACATATTTTGCTGACCCGCAAGGATGTTTGACCTAATACACTGTATTCCATGTATTTATGTTTTTTTGATAGATGGTTATTTTAAAATTTAATTTTATGGTGGGGAAAATTAGTGCTTTTTATTCTTTTCCCGCTGCGAAATCAACCCACATTGACCGGGGCGGAAGCCCTGTACCCCTTTGTTTTGTTTAGAAAAAAATATATATTGAGAAAAAAACAAGCATATGGGAATCCTGAATGACATGAAAAAATTGCTCTTCGGCGCCCGTTCTGTGGGTGCCCACCAGCTGGAAGAAGCGGTGAAAGCTACCAGGGAAACTACGTCAGAATGGATGGATAAAGCCACCACACCAAGCGCACCTGCCGCTGATAAAGCGGCTGATTTTACCCAACATACCGTCGAAAAAAGGGAAGGCTCGGTCGAAAACCAGGTTTCGGAGAAACCACCCATTCAGGAACCGGCGCGGCCACTCGACTTCAGTGCACTGGATCATCCAGAAACATCCTCTTCCATGCATCCCTCCGAAAAGTCTCCCGTAGAAAAGGCCGGTGAAAAACTCCTCGACACCACCCTGGAAGCAGGTAAAAAAGTGGAGCAGGTCGCCGAAGAAATCGGCCATAAAGTGCTCGATGCCGGGGAAGTAGTAGCCGAAAAATTTAAAGCCGGGGCGGAACAGGTAGGGGCCAAAGTAATCGAAAAAGGAGAGGAATTCCTCGAACGGGCTAAAGAGTTAAAGCCATATCCTGCACAAAGCAGAGGAAGCAGCCAAAAAAGCCCAGGAAGAGCGCGAAAAAGAAGGCCCCGGCACCCTCGAACAACTCCTTCACAAAGCCCAGGAAGCCGGCGCTAAACTCGAAGAGAAAGCAGCCGACAAAACCAGGCAGTTTACGGAAAGCCTGAAAGACGCCAAAGATAGTGGCCTGCACACCCACGATTCGTTTTTTGAAAAAGCCAAACGCTTTGCCGAAGGCGATCACCACGCCACCTCCAGCCAACCTAACATTAGTAAAGACCCCCATTTTCAACCCACCGACAAAAAAGGGGCTACCCACGGCTATACCGATGCGGATAGGGATGGCAATGATTTAATCGACGACGCCATCATCGACCAGCCATGAACCATACAGATTCCTGGCAGCGCCAGTACTCCGAACCGGGCCCGGACCTCAAGCTGTTCCGAGCCCGATTCGACTTTATGACCAACCCGCGCAACGGACTCACCGAACGCATGGTCGTACTGGAGTCGCCACACGCCGTCAATGTGGTAGCGCTTACTCCCCGCCACGAAATCCTCCTCGTACGCCAGTACCGGTTTGGTATCGGATACGAAACGCTGGAACTACCCGGCGGCATCATCGACGCCGGGGAAGACCACTTTCAGGGGGCAGCGCGGGAGCTGCGGGAAGAAACCGGCTACACCGGCACCAACTGGGAATACCTGGGCAAAGTAGCCTCCAATCCGGTTTTCCAAGACTGCTATATCTACCACTGGCTCCTCCAGGATGCCCAACATACACACCCTTTACACCTCGACGCCGGGGAAGACCTCCGACTGGAAGCCATCCCCGCCGCCGAGGTACAGCACATGCTCCTCCAAGGAGCCTTCGAACACCCCCATACGGTAAGCGGACTACTCCGCTATTTTGCGCAATCCAACACATTCTCCGAATGGAAAACAAAGTAATCGCCATCATCGGCATGGGGCCAGGTATCAGCTTTTCAGTAGCCGAACGCTTCGCCCGCGAAGGCTATGCCGTAGCTATGTTTGCCCGCAATGAAGCCCGCCTGAGCCTGTTCAAAGAACTCTTGACCAACCAACTCGTAGTAGCTCAATACTACCCCGTGGATGCCGGGAACCCCAAAGCGCTCTGTGCCGCTATCGAACAAATGAGCCGGGAGATGGGGCATCCCCAGGTGCTCGTCTATAACGCATCCAGAAACAAACAACTCCATATTCTCGACGATACCGCGGAAGGGATTTCCGAAGACCTGCTCATCCATGCAGGCGGCGCACTCGAAGCGGTAAAAACGGTGTTGCCCGCGATGAAAGCCCGCAAAAGCGGCACCATCCTGCTCACCGGTGGCGGATTAGCCCTGCACCCCAATCCCTCTATGGGCGCATTATCTATCGGCAAAACCGCGCTGCGAAGCCTCGCCGCCCAGCTCCACGATACCCTGATGCCCGAAGGAATCCACGTCGCTACTATCACCGTCGCCGGGTTTGTCACTAAAGAAAGCCAAACCCATCACCCCGACCGCATCGCCGATCTCTACTGGCAACTCCACCAAACGCCCGCCGACCAACTCGAATTCGAATATATTGTCTGAGCCAGGCAGCGTTTTTGCCGCCCAACCGCTCTACCATTCAGAGGCAGCTCAAAACAGAAACAGGTGACGGAACAGGACCTCGTAACGGGTTGCATACAGGGACACGCAAAATACCAGCAAGCGCTCTTTCAACGCTTTGCAGGTAAAATGCTCGTCGTGTGCATGCGCTACAGCCGCCACCAGATGGAAGCCGAAGATATCCTTCAGGATGCCTTTATAAAGGTTTTTGAACATCTGGAACAGTTTCAGTCAAAAGGCTCTCTCGAAGGATGGATTCGCCGCATCGTAGTGAATACCGCACTGAAAACGTTCGACCGTAAAAGCGTCACCCAGGAACAGATTGGCATAGACCCTGCCTGGGATACCCCGGATACAGCGCCCATAGGTGATATGCAACTCCACGCAGAAGACCTGCTCCGTATCATCCAGACGCTCCCGGAAGGATACCGCGTAGTATTCAACCTCTATGCCATCGAAGGCTATTCCCATCAGGAAATCGCCGAGATGCTGGGAATTCAAGAGAGCACTTCCCGCTCTCAATTGGTAAAAGCAAGAAAATACCTGCAAACACAGGTACAGGCATTACAAAAAGTCGCCGTATGAAAACGCCGCATCCTATAGACGATTTGTTCAATAGCCAACTCCACGACCTGGAAATGGCTCCTCCTATGCACCTCTGGGAAAAGATTGCTCCCCCTACCCGGCCTGCCAACCCGGCCGAACGTCGTCGCTCGCTGCTGCTATGCGGATTGCTGGCTGTGGCACTCAGCCAGCTGGTTTATTCCGATGCGCCCAATACTGCCAAAAAAATAAATCCCACGGCCAGTTCCGACCCTATCGCATCCCAGGATCGACCCGCCGTGCCAGCCCCCACCGCCTCTGATTCCGATAACACACTTACCCCCCTTCCATCCGCATCCCTTCAGCAGACTACCCCCTCGCGCCGTCGGTCCAAACGCCCCCTCCGACACACCGAAGGCGCGCTGCCGCTGCTTGCCCTGGAAAAAAATACGCCGCTTTCTACCCCCACCACTTCTGAATCAAAAGACGAACTCGCCGAATCGACCCAAACCGACGCGCCTATCATTCCTACCCGCCCTTCCCGCTTCGAATCGTATGCCCTCCAGGATTTTATGCCCGGGATTCGCTTCCTGGGCGAACGCTGGTTTGCTTCCCTCGATATGGCCTATTCACAGGAATGGGCACAGCGAACCTTGCTGCCCAATGACCCTACTCACCAATCGTATGCCGACCTGCGAAATACCACCGAAAAATTTCACAGCGCCCATAGCGCCGCCCTGCGCCTTTCCCTTATCGCTGCTTCCGGACTTACCCTCAAAAGTGGAATCCAGGTATCCACTATCTCTGAAACTTTTTCCCAAACGCGCAGCGAGTCAAAAATCATCCTCACGCCCAAAACAGACCCCAGCGGCCAGATTATAGGCACCGACACCAGCGTACAGGTTAGTGAATTCAGATGGGACTCCAGAAACCAGCTCTAC
>Ga0172373_10006004_pt1 | contig 16340 bp, 17 predicted proteins | sample Lak10m_2_FD_114546 | JGI IMG/M metagenome (GOLD analysis project Ga0172373, IMG submission 114546) | Freshwater microbial communities from Kabuno Bay, South-Kivu, Congo - kab_092012_10m | ecosystem: Environmental > Aquatic > Freshwater > Lake | place: Democratic Republic of the Congo...
GCACAAGCCCGGGGTGTTGGGGTGGTGCCGGCCCATGTGATTGCCATTGGGGATAAGGCCCAGATGGCATTGGGGGATCGGGCAAGGGGGGTGGCGGTGGGGGATGATGCGGGATTGTTGGCCACACTCCGTGAGGTGGGGTGTGACCGTGAATTGCCCAGCCCGCAGGCTACATAGCCTAACGGGGTTGGACCGTTTCTGTTCCCTCAGGGTGCATGATGGGGACCGTGTCTTCTTTGCCCATCGCCACCAAGCGTAACCCGGTGGGGTCGCGGTCTAACCGAATACGCCCGCTGGGGTAGTGGCCTTCAATGAGGCCTTTGGCCAGTGGGTTTTCGACCAGTGTCATGATGGCCCGTTTTAAAGGGCGGGCCCCAAACTCGGGGTCAAAGCCAGCCCATGACAAGTAGGTGACCGCCTCAGGGGTGGGGATGAGTTGCACCCCTTTTTCGAGCAACCGATGGTTTAACGCGGCCAATTGTAACCCCACAATGCGGTGACACTCGTCGGGGGATAGGGCATTAAACAGCACAATTTCATCGATTCTGTTCAAAAATTCAGGTCTAAAATGACCTTTGATGGCGGCCAGCACTGCTGCGTCACGGGCATCGGGTTGGGTGATGTCTTGGGCAACGGATGCCCCCACGTTGGAGGTCATAATGATCATGCTGTGTTTAAAATCCACGGTGCGACCGTGGGCATCGGTTAACCGACCGTCATCCAACACTTGAAGCAACAGATTCAACACATCGGGATGGGCTTTTTCGATTTCGTCTAATAACACCACGCTGTAGGGGCGTCGACGTACGGCTTCGGTTAATTGCCCCCCTTCTTCAAACCCGATGTAGCCGGGGGGGGACCCAATCAATCGGGCCACGGCATGTTTTTCCATGTATTCTGACATGTCGATGCGAATGATCGCCTGGTCGCTATCAAACAGAAACGCAGCCAACGACTTGGCCAGTTCGGTTTTGCCAACCCCCGTGGGGCCCAAAAACAACCCGCTGACCATCGGGCGATTGGGATCAGACAAGCCCGCCCGGTGTCGACGCAAGGCATGGGCCATGCGTTGGATGGCCTCTGATTGTCCCACCACCCGTTCGGCCAATCGGTCTTCGGCATGTGTGAGGGTTTCTTTTTCGGTTTCTAACAACCGGGTCACGGGAATCCCGGTCCACTTGCCCACAATGCTGGCGATGTCTTCTTCGGTGACATGATCCGACAGCATCCGTTGGTCAGCCGGAATGGCTTGCCATTCCTCGGTGAGGCGGGCCACCTTTTTTTGCAAATCGACCATGGTTTTAAATCGGATTTCGGATACTTTTTCGTAGTCACCGCGCCGTTCATGGGTTTGTTCTTCAAACCGGGTCCGTTCGATTTCTTTTTGGGTTTCTTGCAGCGACTGGCTCAGTGTTTTTTCAGCCTCCCATCGGGTATTCAGGGTGTCATACTGGGTGGTTAAGGTGTCCAATTGGGCATTGAGGGCGGCCAATTGGGCGGGATCGTGGGCGTCATCGCGATGGACGGCTTGTTTTTCAATTTGCAATTGGGTGATTTTTCGTTTGATTTCGTCCATCGATTCGGGCACCGATTCGACTTCGATACGCAATTTGGCGGCGGCTTCGTCGATTAAATCAATGGCTTTATCAGGCAAAAACCGATCGGCGATATACCGGGAAGACAATCGCACCGCCGCAATAATCGCATCATCGGTGATTTTGATGCCGTGATGAATTTCATATTTTTCTTTTAAGCCCCTTAAAATGGCGATGCTATCCGATTGGGTGGGTTCCCCCACCATGGTGGGCTGAAACCGCCTTTCTAAGGCCGGGTCTTTTTCGATGTATTGCCGGTATTCATCCAATGTGGTGGCCCCAATGCACCGCAACTCTCCCCGGGCCAACGCGGGTTTGAGCATGTTGGCGGCATCCATGGCCCCTTCGGTTTTGCCAGCCCCGACCAATGTGTGTAATTCATCGATAAACAGGATAACATTCGATCGTTGCACATCCGCAATGACCGCTTTTAATCGTTCTTCGAATTCCCCCCGGTATTTAGCCCCCGCAATTAAGGCCCCCATGTCCAAGGCCACCAATCGTTTGGCTTGCAACCCTTCGGGGACATCGCCCGATACAATGCGTTGGGCCAAGCCTTCGGCAATGGCGGTTTTTCCCACCCCGGGCTCTCCGATTAACACGGGGTTGTTTTTGGTCCGTCGTGACAACACTTGAATGACCCGCCTGATTTCATCGTCACGACCGATGACCGGATCCAATTGGCCTTTTTGGGCCTTTTCGACCAAATCCACCGTGTATTTTTTGAGGGTTTGACCCGGTGCGTCCCCATCGGGCGTCTCAATGGGATGCGGCTTGATGGTAGCCAACTGCTGACGGATGCGTGGGGCGGATAGCCCACGGGCGGCCAATTGTCCTGCCATTTCATGGGGTCTCTCGATAATGGCCAATAACAGATGAACCACCCCCACATACCCATCCCCCATGTCGGTGGCCATCGTCATGGCCTGTTGTAGGCAAGTTTGTAACCGGTTGGATGGCGAGGGTGGTTGGGCCGATGACAAGGTGGGCAATGAGGACAGGGCGGGGGTGAATAAGGGGGTGATGTCGGAAGGGGTGATCCCCAACGCCTGGCATAGGTGCTGAATGCCAGGGGAGGGGTCTTCAAATAACGTGGCCAATACGTGGGTGTCGCTTACCTCAGGGTGGCGACGGGTGGCGGCCAACTGAGTGGCGGTGGTCAGGGCGGTTTGGACGGCATGGGTCATCATCATGGGTTAACCTCCTTGAATTGGGTCACGGACGCTGGGTCACAGCATTTATCGTGCCAAGGTATTCACCCGGGGTGACTCGGATGGTATGGTGGCAACCCATTTTGCCCCCTTTATAAGGATGCCGCATGACCGATTATCTTTCAAAGTTCCTCCCCTTTATGTTCCCTCCCTTTTTGGGGTCTTCAGCTTTGTTATCGCCCCGTCGTATTTTGTTGCAGCGCTCCGATCGGTTGGGGGATGTGATTTTAACCATGCCCACCATCGCGATGTTACACGATCGCTTTCCTGATGCCGAGATTCACATGATGACCTCGGCCATTGGCCACAAGGTGATGGCGGGACACCCCTTGTTGCAACGGGTATGGGTGGTAGACCGGTATGAGCGATCGCCCCACGTGATGGCCGATTGGGTCACCCAGATTCGGGAGATGGCCTATGATGTGTCGATTACGTTGTGCGGGGAGCCGTGCATGGCCCGACTCGCCAAGCGAGCGGGCATTCCAGTTCGCATTGGGGATGGTTCTAATTTGTTACAACGGCATTGGTATACCCATACCATATGGCAAAACAGCCACGATTACACCCGGCATCAGTCTGAATTGAATCAAGATTTTTTGCTTCCTTTGGGCATTGCCCCCCACTTTAACACGTGGGGGTTTTATCCCATCACCCACCGTTATGACGCACTGGATACTTGGCGGCACGATGGTCCCGATCAGCCCATTGCCTATTTGTTTTTGACAACGGGGGGAAGCAACGTGCCGATACCGGATCGACTCATTTCGCCGCTGATCACGTTGTTGCAACGCAAAGGCTATCGGGTGGTGTTGGATGGGGACCGTGAACGACCCGAGTGGCCCACCACCTCTGGGGTGTTAAATGTGACGGGGCAGACCCAATTATCAGACGTCATGGCCATTATCCATCAGGTTGAGTTGGTGGTGGCGGGGGATACCGGGCCCACCCACATGGCGTCGATGATGGGTCGCCCAAGTGTGGTGTTTACCTCTCGCAAAGTGAATCCGCCCACCCGATGGGGTAGCCTATCTCCCTATCAAGCGTATGTTCGCCACGACTACCCGTGCGACTATGATTGTCGCAAAATGTGTCACCCAGATGTTTGTTTTCAAGCCATTGGGGTGTCGGATTTTGAACAAGCCATTGCACGGGTCGAAACCCAGCAAACGACCCGTCGACCCTTGTCGATGGCAGCGATTAAGCACTTGCATGTGTTGCAAAGTTTGCGGTGTTTGATATGGAGGCCCCATACGATGGCCCCCACGGTGGAAGAGGCGACGGATGAGTGGCCCATGGTGGTGTATTGGGGAGGGCCAGGGTGGCGATGGGGGGCTTGGCAACAGTTTAAGCAGGTCATGATGCGGTATAACATCAATGTGGTGATGGGTCCCGTTCCGTGGTGGATGAAGGGGGTCCTTCATGTGTGGATGGGGACCATCAGAGGTGAAAACCCGCCCCTGGTGATCCGTACCGACGCAACGGGGGTGTCTCGTTCGGTGATTGTCCAGCGGGTGATGCAAGCGGTGGCAAGGGTGTCGGAGGGTGGCGCGCCGTAGCCATTGGGGGTGATCGGATGGGGGGATGGTAAGGGGGTGACAGTGAGGGTGTGGCATTGTGAGGGGGGTGGGCGTCACGGCGTGGGTTTTTCTTGACCATCCTTTTAGCCGTGGGATATAACTCCTGGGTTTGTTACTGGGATACCCGTGGCATGGCCACCAAGGATGATTTGTTATGTTTCAACGCTTGCATCGGTTGCGTCGACATCCCACCCTCCGGTCGATGTTGGCCGAAACCACCCTGTCGCCGTCTGATTTTGTACTGCCTCTTTTTATCAAAGAGGAGGCATCCCGTTCGGTGCCCATTCCCAGCATGCCGGGTGTGGTGCAACATACGATCGAGACGGCGTTAAAAGAGGTGGAGGGGTTGATCAAGCGGGGGTTGTCTTCGGTTTTATTGTTTGGGGTACCTGCTCGTAAAGACCCCCAGGCAATGGGTGCCTGGCATCCCAATGGGGTGGTGCAGACGGCCATTCGATCGTTCAAAACCCAGTTTCCTGATTTGATGGTATGGGCTGATTGTTGTTTGTGTGAATACACCACCCATGGCCAATGTGGCATCATGACCACCCAGGGGCTGGATAATGATGCCACCTTAGAAGCACTCAAAAAGATTGCGTATTCTTATGCCCATGCAGGGGCGGATGGGATTGCACCGTCTGGCATGATGGATGGGGCCACCCATGCCATTCGACAGGCATTGGATCATGCCCATTTTTATCACACATTATTGATCCCGTATGCGGCCAAATATGCCTCTACTTTGTATGGTCCGTTTCGGGATGCAGCGGGGTCGGCCACGGGGTCTACGGGGGGACGGTTTCATCATCAAGTGAACCCTACCCAGCGCAAGGAAGCGTTTCGAGAGGTGGCAGCCGATGTGGATGAAGGGGCGGACTTATTGATTATGAAGCCGGCGATGTTGTATTTGGATATCATTCGTGAGGTGAGGCAGCGGGTGGACTTACCCCTGGTAGCCTATCAAGTATCGGGTGAATATAGCATGCTTAAATGGGCGGCCCAGCAGGGGATGGCCACCGAATCAGCCCTCTTTATGGAGGCCTTTCAATGCATCAAGCGATCGGGGGCTGACCTTATTATTTCGTATGCGACGGGCGATATATTGCGAAATTTCCCTAAATAAAATATTCTTGGCCCTTCACCCACATTAACCCAGTTATAACGGCCCTGTTTAAGGGGGCGCATTTGGTGGAATGTATGTTGATACATCTTAACTGTAAAGGCTTGCCAATGGACAAACGTAAAAACAAAACCGAAGAAGAAAAAAAAGCCTTGCTTGAGAACGATAATAGTTTGGATATTATCGAATTACAGCGGGCATCCTTGGTAGATTTGCATGCACTGGCCACCAAATTAAACATTCCGGAGTTTAAGCAACTTAAAAAGCATGACCTTATTTTTAAAATGCTTCAATCCAAGACGGAATCGAATGGGTTGATTTTTGCCCGTGGGGTGTTGGAATTGTTGCCGGATGGGTATGGGTTTTTACGCACGAATAATTATTTGCCCAGTTCGGAAGATATTTATGTGTCTCAGACCCAAATCAGACGGTTCGGGTTGGCGTCAGGTGACATGATATCGGGTCAGGTTCGCCCGCCCAAGGAGGGGGAGCGTTATTTTTCGTTATTGCGTGTGGAGGCCATTAACTGGGAGGCCCCCGAAAAAATCAAAGAACGCACCCTTTTTTCGAACTTAACCCCCGTGTATCCCGATGAACGGTTGATTCTTGAAACGGGTAACACCGCCATTTCGGGGCGTATCATGGACATGTTGGTGCCCATTGGCAAGGGACAACGTGCCTTGATTGTGTCGCCCCCCAAAGCAGGCAAAACATCCATTCTTAAAGAAATTGCCAACAGTGTGTCACGAAACCATCCCGAGGTGGTCATCAAAGTGCTGTTAATTGATGAGCGCCCCGAAGAAGTGACCGACATGGAACGCTCGGTGAATGGCGAGGTCATTTTTTCGACCTTTGATGAGCCACCTGAACAACATGTGCGCATATCCGAATTGGTATTGGATAGTGCCAAGCGGTTGGTGGAATGTGGCCGCGATGTGTTGATTTTGTTGGATAGTATTACCCGGTTGGCCCGTGCTTACAACTTGGTGGTACCCCCATCGGGACGTACGTTATCGGGGGGGCTTGATCCCAGCTCGCTTCACAAACCCAAACGGTTTTTTGGTGGGGCCCGTAAGATAGAGCAAGGGGGCAGTCTCACCATTGTGGCCACGGCTTTGGTGGATACAGGGTCTCGGATGGATGACATTATCTATGAAGAATTTAAGGGGACTGGCAACATGGAGTTGCACCTCGATCGTCGCTTGGCCAACCGACGCATTTTCCCTGCCATTGACATTGTGAATTCGGGCACCCGTAAAGAAGAATTGTTATTACCTGAGGATGTCTTAAAAAAGGCCTATTTGTTGCGTAAAAACATCGATTCTGACAGTGCCACTGAAGAGTTGATTCGATTGTTGAAGCAAACCAAAACCAACCAAGAATTTTTTGACTCGGGTATTTTTTCATAGTGGCGTCCCCACTGGGGATCCCTTCATTGATTCGTACGGGGTATGGGTGTAAGATACCTTCCCCGATTCGCACAATCGTCGCGTATGGGTGCCAAATGACGATGATTAAATGAGGAGATTTCATGGTGATTGAATTTTCTGTATCCGTCGATAGCAATGGGTTATTACCCGTTGTAAGGGTGTCAGGTGAGATTGATGTGTATACTTGTCCCAAATTACATAAAGTATTAACCGAGTTGATGGGGGAGTCGGCATCATCGGTCGTACTTGATTTGCAGCAGGTTCATTATATTGACAGCACCGGATTGGGTACCATTGCCCATTCGGCCCGTCATTTATCCAAAGAAAACCGTCACATGCATGTGGTGACCACCCGGCCACAAGTCAAAAAGATTTTTGAGATTTCGGGATTGACCTCTAAAAACATTCGATTGTTTGAGGAAGAATCGCTTGCCTGTGCCGAATAAATTGATCACACCCAGTGAGGAGGTACCCATGGCCACACCCCAAAAAGTAGTTGTAGAAGTACCCGCCGAATCCGAATTTGTGGCGGTGATACGGTTGGCAGTGTCGGGTGTTGCGGCCCGTATGGGGTTTACCTTAGAGGATGTCGAAGACATTAAAGTGGCGGTCTCTGAAGCCTGTACCAATGTGGTACAGCATGCCTATCCGATTGGTCCCCGTGGTGTGGTGAAAGTTGAAAGTATCATTCATCAAGATGCCCTCGAGATTGTGGTCTCTGATTCGGGCTCTGGCTTCGATACCCATCATATTGTGTCGGCCAAAACGCAACCCAATGCCCCCGACCATGGGGTATTTGGATTGGGGTTGGGGCTAACGTTTATTCGGTCCTTGATGGATGGGTCTGAAGTGGCCTCTCATCCAGGTGAGGGCACGGTGGTGCGCATGCACAAGCGAGTCCCTGTTCAGCAGCCCTAATGTGGGTGTTGTATCTTATTTCAGGGGTGCTGGCCCTGTTGATGGTGCAGCGACTGCGTCGGATGGGCGTCAGTGCGCCCATTGCCACCGTGATGGGCTTGTTGGTGTTTCTGGCCCCCATTTGGTTGCCATTGCTGGGGGTGCTGTTGATTGGGTGGTTGATTTGGGTGCGTTGGAAGGCCAAGCGCGTGATGCCATCGGTACCCATTGTGATTTGTACACGGTGTGGGTTTGAGTGTTTGGCCACCGATGCCACTTGTTCCCGATGTGGCAATGCCATGTCATTGTCATCTTGAACGGTGGTTTCGCTGTATGTGCATGTGCCGTTTTGCCATCGTCTGTGCCCTTATTGTGGGTTTTTTAAGCAGCCATTCGATGAGGCCGCGATGGCCCATTGGGCGGCATCGGTGGTGGATGAAGCCCGTTATTATCATGATTGGCTGGGGCCTTTGCCCATTGAGACTGTTTTTTTTGGGGGGGGCACCCCCAGTTTAATTCCCCCCGCCATGATTCACCGGTTGGGCGAGGCCATTCATGAATGGGCCCAGGGGCCCATTCATGAGTGGACGGTCGAATGTCATCCCACCCATTTCACGGCGCCGATGATTCAGGCCTGGCAAGCGGTGGGGATGAACAGGGTCAGTGTGGGGGTGCAATCCATCCATGCCACGGATTTAACCTGGTTGGGTCGCGATCATGAGCCCCCTGATATCCAGGATTGTGTGGGTCGGTTACGGCATCAGGGGCTTGATAATATCAATGCGGATTTAATTTATGCCTTGCCCCATCAAACAGTGGACGACCTGGTATCCAGCGTACGTGCTTTGGTAGCGTGGGGCGTGACCCATGTGTCGACGTATGCCCTCACGATTGAGCCGGGCACGCCGTTTGCCAAAACCCATGTGCAACCGGCGGATGAAACCATGGCGTTGGCCCATTATCATGGCATTCAAGCGACCTTGGCCTTGTTGGGGTTTGAACACTACGAGGTGTCGGCCTTTGCCAAGCCTGGGTATCGGTGTCGGCATAATCAAACCTATTGGACGGATTTGCCGTATCTTGGATTGGGCCCTAGTGCCCATTCTTATTGGGCGGGGCGGTCGTTTGCCAATCCGTCCCGGTTGACCTATTGGCAGTCGGGCAGTCGGTTTCATGATGCCCCGGTGCAAACCCCTCAAGAACATTATGAACGGTTGATCTTAACGGGCTTGCGACTCAAAGAGGGGGTATCGATTTTGGATGTGTACCAAAAAACGGGGGTTCGCTTGGATCAGTTGCCAGCCATGGCCGGGTTGCTGGCCAATGGGTGGTTACAAAAGGGGGAAGATCGGGTGTGGGCCACCCCCAAAGGCTGGAATGTATTGGATGCGGTGGTGAGGGCATTGGCATGAGGTTTGTGATTACCCATCGCTCGACACGATCCCGCGCCAGGGTGGGGCAATTGACCACCCGGCATGGGGTGGTGGATACCCCCGTGTTTATGCCAGTGGGGACCCAAGCAACGGTAAAAGGGATATGGCCCCATCAATTGCATCGCATGGGGGCCCAGATTATTTTGGCCAATACCTACCACCTTTGGTTGCGTCCGGGAGTGCCATTTTTAGCCGAATGGGGGGGGGTACATTCGTTTATGAATTGGTCGGGTGCGTTATTAACCGATTCGGGTGGGTTTCAGGTGTTTTCATTGTCGGACCGTTGTCGCATCGAAGACGAAGGGGTGGTGTTTCGGTCGCATCTGGATGGGTCATCCCATCGGTTTACGCCCGAAACGGTGGTGGATGCCCAGCTGGCGTTTGGGTCTGACATTATGATGCCCTTGGATATTTGTACCCCGTATCCGGCCACCCCGGAACGGGTGGCCGCGGATTTGGCGCGTACCCATGCGTGGGAATACCGGGCCCATGACCATTGGCAACGGCATACCCGTGGTGAGGGGTTGTTTGCGATTGTGCAAGGGGGCACCTATTTGCCGTTGCGCGAGCAATCGGTGGCAGCCTTAACCCAGCGGGAGTGGTCGGGGTATGCGATTGGGGGGGTGAGTGTGGGGGAATCCCGGGGGTTAATTGACGAGGTCATTGAGGTAACAGCGGCGTGGTTACCCGAGGACAAGCCCCTCTACGTGATGGGGTTAGGATTGCCCCACAACTTGTCTCACGCGATTGCGTGCGGGGTGGATATGTTTGATTGTGTGCTGCCCACACGCTTGGCACGGCATGGGCAATTTTTTAGTGGTGCGGCGGGGGATCGATTGTCGATTCGTCGGGCGGTATTTAAAGCGGATGATCGGCCGTTGGATGAGGCGTGTACTTGTGAGACATGCGCCCACTTTTCGAGGGGCTATTTGCGGCATTTGGTGATGGCGGGTGAATTGTTGGGGTCGATGGCCTTGAGTGTTCACAATTGTCACTTTTTAATTGATTGGGTGGCGGGCATTCGCCGTGCGATTCAAGACGGACGCTTTTAACGTGTTGCCCCGTTTTTAAAGGGGTGACGAGGGTGGGGGGGCTGGGGGGTGCCACAGGGTTTTGCAGAGGGAATCAAATGGTGCTACCATCACCCCATGATGTATCAAAATCCAATCTATCAGCGCGTGTTATTAAAAATGAGTGGGGAGGCATTTAAAGGGTCATTGCAATATGGTATTGACCCTGAGTTTTTGGTGAGTATCGCCAAGGGCATTCAATCGGCACACGCGCTGGGTACCCAAGTGGCGATTGTGATTGGGGGGGGCAATATTTTTAGGGGAATGGCGGGTGCTGATCGCGGCATGGACCGCGTGACAGCAGATTATACGGGGATGTTGGCCACCATTATGAATGCCTTGGCGTTGCAAGATGCCCTCACCAAAGTGGGGGTGGATTCTCGGGTTCAAACCGCCATCGAAATGAAAGCCATGGCAGAGCCTTTTATTTTGCGTCGGGCATTGCGCCACCTCGAAAAAGGGCGGGTGGTAATTTTTGCGGGGGGAACAGGCAACCCTTATTTTACGACGGATACCACTGCCGCCCTTCGGGCAGCCGAAATCCGTGCCGATGCCATTTTAAAAGCCACCCAAGTCGACGGGGTGTATACGGCCGACCCCAAAAAGGATGCCCAGGCCACCCGGTATGACACCTTGACGTATTTAGAGGTGTTAAGCAAGCAATTAAAAGTGATGGACAGCACGGCGTTGTCATTGAGTATGGATAATCAAATCCCGATTGTGGTGTTTAGCATGGAAGACCCGGCCAATATTCGTCGTGTATTATGTGGTGAGCCCATCGGTACCACCATTCAAGGAGTGTAACATGAGTGAGTTGTCCCAACGCATGAGCAAATCAGTTGACGCACTAAAATCTCAATTGGCATCGTTACGCGTGGGGCGTGCCCATCCCGACATGCTCAACAAGATCATGGTATCGTATTACGATGTGCCGACCCCCCTCAAGCAGGTGGCATCGGTATCGGTGCCTGAGCCCCGGGTGTTGATGCTGACCGTGTTTGATAAAGCGGCCCTTAAAGACGTTGAAAAAGCCATTGCGACGTCTGACCTGGGCATTCCGCCAGTGGTGGATGGCACTGTGATTCGGTTGCGCTTGCCAGAATTGACCGAAGATCGACGCAAAGAGTTGGTCAAGCAGATGAAAAAAATGATTGAGGAAGCAAAAGTGGCCATCCGAAACCAGCGCCGTGACTTTATTGACGAACTAAAATCCCAAGAGAAAGACAAGTCATTGTCGGTTGATGAATCCAAGTCGAAGCAGGATGATGCCCAACGTATCACCGATTCTTTTATTGCCCAAATTGATCAGTTGGCCAAGGATAAAGAATCGGACATTATGACGGTGTAATGTCACTCGCTGCCATGCCAGCCCATGTGGCGATTATCATGGATGGGAATGGTCGATGGGCCAAATCCCGTTTTTTGCCCCGTTCAATGGGGCATCGTCAAGGGGCCCAAAGCCTGAAGGTGGCCATTCAAGCGGCCCGGGAGTGGGGGATTCGTTATTTGTCTGTTTACGTTTTTTCAACTGAAAACTGGTCCCGTTCCCAAGATGAGGTGACGTTTTTAATGGGGTTTTTAACGGATATGTTAGTCTCTCAAACCCCTGAGTTAATTGAGAATGACGTGAGGGTATGTGTGATGGGCAATCGTGTGGTGTTGTCAGAAGACCTTCAACGTCAGATTGCGTCGTCTGAATCGGCATCGGCCCACTGTCAATCGTTGCAGTTAAATTTATTGATCAATTATGGGGGACGGGATGAGATTGTGCAGGCCGTGCAACAATTGATTGCCCAGGGGGTATCGGCATCAGAGGTGACGGAGTCGCGTGTGGCGGCTCACTTATATACCAAGGACATTCCGGATCCTGATATGGTCATTCGCACCGGGGGAGATATTCGCACCAGTAACTTTTTATTGTGGCAATCGGCGTATGCCGAGTATTTTTTTATTCCCACGTTGTGGCCTGATTTCAATCGGGCGGCATTTGAATCGGTGTTGACCACGTATCGCAGTCGTGAACGGCGATTTGGCGGTGTTCATGCGTAAACGGGTGATCACAGCCTTGGTATTGTTGGCCATCGGGGCCCTGGTGATTGGGTGGGGGGGATGGGCCTTGTGGTGTTGGGTTTGGTTATTGTCGATGGTGTCGGTTTATGAATTGGTGGGGATGTTGGCCAAAAGTGCCATTGCGACTTATCCATCGGTGGCGTATTCGGTGGTAACGGCGGCCTTGGTGAGCCTGAAAGTATGGCCGATGGGGTGGACGTCTTGGGCGGGTCGTTTGTTGGCTGTTGGGGTGGTGGGTGGGTGTTTGATTGAGTTGTGGCGTCGGCGTATTTGGTTGCCACGTTCCAAGTCGTGGGCGACCGCGCGGATTGTGGTGTTTATTTTGGGGACTTTTCCTTTTATCTATTTGTTGCGAGAAGGGCACCATGGGTTGGTGGTGTTTGTGATGGTAATGACCACCATATGGACCACCGATACCTTGGCGTTGGTGGGGGGCAAGCGATGGGGGCGGCATGCCTTATCGGGTATTAGCCCCAATAAAACCATAGAAGGCACCTTGGTGGGGGTGGCATCGGGGGCGCTGATGGCCATGCTGGTGTCGGTGGTGGGGTCTCATTATGGTCATCCTGTTCCCCTGCTGGGCGGTGGTGTGCCGGGGTGGGGGGCATGGAATGTGTGGCTGGGGGGATTGGGATGGGGGCTTTGGATTGCCACGTTGTCACAAATAGGGGATTTGCATGAATCGTTGGTTAAACGACGCTTGGGTGTGAAAGATTCATCGGGCTTGTTGCCCGGGCACGGGGGGGTCTATGACCGTGCGGATAGCACATTGTTGGTGGTGCCCTTGGCCTTTTGGCTGGTGAATTGATGAGGCGTATTAGCTTGTTTGGGGCCACTGGTTCGATTGGCACCCAGACCTTGGATGTTGTAACCAATTTTCCGGGGTGTGGGGTGGTAACGGCCATGGTGGCGGGTCGTTTCACGCCCCTGTTGATGCAACACGTGGTGCGACACCGTCCCGAAGTGGTGGGGATTGCCTGTGAGGCGGATGCGGTGGCACTGACCGATGCGATTCGATCCAATGGGTTGCGTACCCACGTGATATCGGGGGCCACTATGTTAGCGGAAATGGCCATGGTGCCCGCCGATGTGGCGGTGATGGCGATTCCGGGTACAGCGGCCATTGGGGCCACTGCGACCCTGATTCAACAAGGGGTGACGATTGCCTTGGCCACCAAGGAGGTGTTGGTGTCAGCGGGGCAATGGATTATGGCGTTGGCTGCGGCCCATGAGGTGTCAATTTTGCCAGTGGATTCAGAACATGCCGCCATTGCCCAGTGTTTGATGGGTGGGGATCATGCGTTGATTAAGCGGGTGATCCTCACGGCATCGGGGGGGCCCTTTCGTACGCGTCCTGATTTGTCGGGGGTAACGGTGGCGGATGCCCTGGCCCATCCCAAGTGGCAAATGGGGCCTAAGATCACGATTGATTCGGCCACCTTGATGAACAAAGGGTTAGAGGTGATTGAGGCCCATCATTTGTTTGGGTTGCCGATGGGTGCCATTGACGTGGTGGTCCATCCCCAATCGATGGTGCATGGCATGGTGGAGTGGGTCGACGGCCAATGGGTGGCCCATTTATCCCCCACGGACATGCGCTATCCCATTCAGTACGCCTTGACCCATCCCAACCGGTTGCCCACCCCGTGGCCTACCATGGCGTTTCCGATGGGAACCTTGACGTTTGAATCACCCGATTGGGCCCGGTTTCCCCTGTTGGGGTTGGCGTATGAGTGTGGTCGACAAGGTGGGTCGGCCCCTGTGATTTTAAATGCGGCCAATGAGGTAATGGTGGGGTGTTTTTTAGCAGGGCAATGTGGGTTTTTAGATATTTTCCATCGGGTTTCGGACGCGGTGGCACAGTATACGGGGCCATCGCCACAGACGATTGATGAGGTGGTGGCATTGGACCTTGAGATTAAACAACGGTTGCAGTGTCAATGGTTGCCCCAGGTGGCGTCTGGTTGATGGCTGAGGGGGGGATGCTGGTTGATGCTTGAGGGGGGGGTATGATATGGTTTTTTTGAGTCGGCGAGGGGGGGGGGTAGTGTCGGGAATCGTGACTGGAATAGTAGCGGGTATAATTGGCAAAAGGGGGTATCATGAGTCAGTTGGGTAATGATAGGGGGAACGGGTTGGGGCCCAGGCATGCGTTGGCGCTGGCGCTTAATGCGGTTTTTTTTGATTCACCAGGTCGCATTGCGTCTTATTTTACGTTGTTTGAGTCATTGGCGATGTTGCAAGATCAGTGGTCGGTGTTGGTGGCCCAGTTACCCGATCGGTTGCGGACAGTGGTGTCGCAACGGTGGCGCTTGTTTGATCTCGCGTCACGATTGGCTGAGTGTCAACACCATGGGGTGTCGTTGGTGTTTTGGGATTCACCGTATTATCCGTCACTGTTAAAAGAGTTAAGCGATGCCCCACCTGTTTTGTATGCCCGTGGGATGGTGTCGGTGTTGCAGGGGGATGCCTTGGCGGTGGTGGGATCGCGTGCCATGACTGACTATGGGCGACAGGTGACGGTGGCCTTGGTGGCGGGGGTGGCCCCTTATATGACGATTGTGTCGGGCTTGGCGTTGGGGGTGGATGGGGTGGCCCATCAGGTGGCGATGGATCAAGGGGGGTATACGATTGGGGTAATGGCGACGGGGTTGGATGTGGTGTATCCGTCTGCCCACCATGCGTTGGCCACAGCGGTGACCCAGCGCGGGGTTTTGATTTCGGAATACCCCTTGGGCACACCGGGGGCTCCCTATCGCTTTCCACAACGAAACCGCATTATTTCGGGGGTATCACGTGGGGTGTTGGTGACGGAGTCGGGGATTAAAGGGGGGGGGATGTTGACGGCGGCGGATGCGGTGTCACAAAACCGCGAGGTATTTGCGGTGCCTGGTTCAATTGTGAGTGCGTTGTCTGAAGGGCCCAACCAATTGATTAAACAAGGTGCGAAATGCGTGACCACGCCGTCTGATTTATTAACCGAATTTATTCATTTGCCCATCAAATCGGGTGGGAAGCAGGTGGGCACGGGCGTGCCGGTTTCTGAGGGGGTGATGGCGACAGTGGGGCCATCGTTTCATGATCCATCGCATCAATTGGTATGGGATTGTTTGGGTACCCATACTGAATTAAACGAGATTGTCACGGCTGTGGGGCAGCCCGTGCATGTGGTGCTGCCCATTTTGACGGTGTTGGAATTAAACGGTCATATTGAATTGGCCAGTGGGAATCGGTATCTTCGTCGTGTATCAGGTTAACGGCGGGTCGGCCACGTGGATTCAACTGGAGGTGGGTGATGGCTTGCCGGGTGTGCAGTCGGTGTTGCCCCACGAGATGCCATTGGTGCGTATGAATCAGGTGCACGGGGTGGGGTATCACTGGATTGACGGCACGCCGTCGGCGTCGGAAGTGGTGATCGATGGGGTGGATGCGTTGATTTGTAAGGTGCCGAATACACTGATTGCGGTACGAACGGCTGATTGTTTGCCTGTGATGGTGTCACATCCCAACTTGGTAGCGGGTATACATGCGGGAAGAAAAGGGTTAGAGGGGGGGATTGTGGGGGTGGTTTTGTCTGCGATGGTAAAGGCGGTGGGGTCAGTAGAAGGGTTTGGGGTATGGGTGGGGCCTGGTATTTGCGTGTCGTGTTATCAAATTGATCGCGAGCGCAATCTTTATATGGATTTGGCGAAGGCGTGTGTGCTTCAAATTGCAGCGGTATTGCCGTTGGGAAAAGTGTCATTGCAATTGTCGGGAGAGTGTACCTGTTGTCAGACGCGGTATCATTCTTATCGTCGTGATGCCACGTCCGAGCGGATTTTTACATTGGGGTATCGCCATGGGTAGGGGGGGGCTTTTTTAGATGTGGGGTTTTATTTTATTTTTTTGGCCCACACCCCGTGGTTAAATTTTTATATGAGGGCGTTCCCCCCTCATA
>Ga0172373_10006007_pt1 | contig 16336 bp, 14 predicted proteins | sample Lak10m_2_FD_114546 | JGI IMG/M metagenome (GOLD analysis project Ga0172373, IMG submission 114546) | Freshwater microbial communities from Kabuno Bay, South-Kivu, Congo - kab_092012_10m | ecosystem: Environmental > Aquatic > Freshwater > Lake | place: Democratic Republic of the Congo...
CACAACTTCTTTTGCACAAACCTATCTTAAGCAACGACAACTTGATCAAGAAACCCTCAAAACCTATCGGATTGGCTTCGCCACAAATGCTGTGATTGATCACCTCAAAAAACAGGGGTTTAACCCCTCTGAAATGGCGGGTGCTGGCCTTAGCGTTGCAAAGGATAAACCCGTTTCTCGGTTTCGAGATCGCCTTATTTTTCCGATTTGTGATCATCAAGGCCGAGTCATTGCCTTTGGTGGGCGCGCCATGGGGGAAGATCAGCAACCCAAATACCTGAATAGCCCTGAAACGACTTTATTCCATAAAAGCATTCACCTTTATGGGCTTCACCATATAAAAGGTGTCAATACAAACAATCCCCTTGTCGTTGTGGAAGGTTATGTAGATGTCATTCGAGCACAAATCAATGGATTTAATGCCATTGCGCCCCTCGGAACAGCCCTAACGACGGATCATATTCAACGACTTTGGCGCATGGACAAGGAACCTATTCTTTGTTTTGATGGAGATCTTGCAGGTGAAAAAGCCATGGTGCGGGCTGCATTCAAAGCTCTCCCCATTCTTAAGCCAGGATATAGTCTGCGTTTTTGCCCCTTGCCCCAAAAACATGATCCCGACAGCTTTTTGATGGAAAAAGGAAAAGACTCTTTTCACAAAGTTTTGTTGAACTCCCAACCCTTGCAAGAAGTTCTCTTTTCAAACTATGACAAACAAATTGTCCACGGAACACCCGAACAAAAAGCAAAAATAAAAAGTGATTTTTTAAAAGAAATCGACAGCATCACAGATCCGCATATAAAAGGATTTTATAAGGATGCCTTTTACAAAAGACAACGGTCATCAAAACAATCCCCTGCCAGATCGGAACCTTTTGCGCCCACATTAAAGTGGTCACGAGAAATTTCTGAAAAAATTTTACTTGCAACTCTCTTACATCACCCCACATTAATATCAGTAATGGCAGAGCAGTTAACATGTGTGCAGTGGACAACCCTTGAGGCAAACAGTTTTACACACGCACTTTTGAAAGAACATGATGAAATTGATGGTTCGATATCAAATGAGTTACTGCAAAACCATGCAAGTTTTATTAGAATGCTGAAATCTGATGAGATTGGCGCCTTGGCACCCTTTAGTCGCGAAACCGCAGACATAGAGGCTGCAGAGAAGGGATTTCTTGATGTATTTCATCAACTTGTGACAAAAAACCAATTGTTGCAAACATTAGCTGAAGTAAAAAAGCAATTAACAGAGCGCTTTGATCAAAACACTTGGCAAATGTTTCAACAACTGAAGCGTGAGCTTCAAAGCCTTTAATTTTTTAAGGAGACGATATGGCAAGCAAAACAAGTCGTAAAGACGTGCAAATGGGCGATGAAAAAGAAACATCCCAAGACATCCCTTTGATTGAATTAAGTAAATCAAACCCAGGATTAAAGCGCCTTCTTAACAAAGGAAAGGAAAGGGGCTATATCACCTATGACGAGCTTAACGAAGCTCTTCCCCAAGATCAGCTTACCTCCGATCAAATTGATGAGTCCATGACCATGATTTCCGACCTTGGAATTAGCATTGTGGATACAGACGAAGAAGAAAGCCTTCTTACAAATGAAACTGCTGCTTCGGGTGATTTTGAGGAATTCAAGCTTGAAAGCGAAGAAGAGTCAGAGGCAGAAGATACATCAGGACGCACCGATGACCCAGTACGCATGTATTTGCGTGAAATGGGGAATGTGGAACTTTTGTCCCGTGATGGTGAAATCTCCATCGCAAAACGTATTGAATCGGGCAAAGAGCTTATGATGGGCGGCCTTGTTGAAAGCCCCATTACGGCTGAATCCATTGCCGCATGGCGTCGTCTTCTTGCAGAAAACCGTATTCTTCTTAGAGATGTTATCACCGTTGATACAAACAGCGGCTTTGACGATGACACAGACGACGAGGAAGATCTCGAAGTCGACCTTGAAGTGGCAGAGGGCGAAGAAGGTGCATCCATAGAAGCTGCCGCAGCCGTTGTCCATCAGCTTTCAGATCATGAAGCTTCTATGTTGCCAAAGGTTTTGGATCAACTCGATCAATATCTAGAACTCTATCAACAGCTGCACGCCATTCGCACAAAAGCATATTCCGGCAAAAGCGCCAATAAATCCTTTGCAAGCACCAAAGAATATACCGATAGCAAAGAGAAACTATTAGCAGTTTTTGCAGACCTTAAGCTGAATCTTTTCTGCCTTGATGAGCTTCTAGAAAAGCATGGTGACTTGAACAAGACCATTGCAAACCAAGAACGTGCCCTTGTAACTTATGCGGAAAATACAGGCCTTAAGCGTGAAGCATTCCTTAAGCAGTTTAACAACCAAGAGATTAATAATGCTTGGTTGGAACGCATCCAAGCTCTTAAGGACAAGAAGTGGGAAAATTTCCTTGCGAAGCACACCGATGATATCAAAAAACTTATTAGCGATATTGATGGTCTTACAAAACAAATCGGGTTTGATTTCGGTGAGTTCCGCCGTATCGTCACCGTTATTCAACGTGGTGAACGCGAAGCATCTCGCGCAAAGAAGGAAATGATCGAGGCAAACCTTCGCCTTGTGATCTCCATTGCAAAGAAATACACAAACCGTGGCCTTCAGTTCCTGGATCTGATCCAAGAAGGTAACATTGGTTTGATGAAAGCCGTGGATAAGTTTGAATATCGTCGTGGCTATAAATTCTCCACCTATGCGACATGGTGGATTCGCCAGGCGATCACACGTTCCATCGCGGATCAAGCGCGCACCATTCGTATTCCTGTGCATATGATTGAAACGATCAACAAACTCGTTCGCACGTCCCGCCAAATCATGCATGAAATTGGCCGCGAACCAACGCCCGAGGAATTAGCTGAAAAGCTTTTGATGCCACTTGATAAGGTGCGTAAAGTCCTTAAAATTGCTAAGGAACCGATTTCTCTTGAAACACCGATTGGTGATGAAGAAGACAGCCATCTTGGTGATTTTATTGAGGATAAAAATGCCATTCTTCCTGTGGAAGCGGCTGTGCACTCAAACCTTCGCGAGACGACGACACGCGTCCTTGCAAGCCTTACTGCCCGTGAAGAGCGCGTCCTTCGCATGCGTTTTGGTATCGGTATGAATACCGATCACACCCTCGAAGAAGTCGGCCAACAATTTGCCGTGACACGCGAACGCATTCGCCAGATTGAGGCAAAGGCCCTACGTAAACTCAAGCACCCAAGCCGCTCCCGCAAACTCAGGAGCTTTTTGGATACCTAGAGAATGAACGACAGCGACATTGACCATAAAAAAGGGGAGCTTCTGGCTCCCTTTTTTTATGCACCTCCAAAAAAGATGTATTGTTTTATTACCGAAAGATGTTTAGAAGTTTACTTAAATCAACAAGAAAAGCATTAAGGAAAAAATGAAAAAAACTCTTATAACCACAGGCTTCACGTTACTTCTCACAACCTCTGTTTTTTGCAGTGACTCTAAGGAAGATGGGCCTCAAGAAAACAGCCATCCAACAATAACCACACCAACCCCAGAGAAAGTGACAAATTCATCTGCCCCCTCCCTTCCCCAAACAGCCACTGCCCCCACGGAAAAACCTCAAGCGCCCGCTTTAGACCCTCAAGCAGCATTAAATTTTAAGTTATTCTGTGCCATGCTTGCAATCAAACAAGACGTTCTTACAGAAAGGATGGAAAATGTTCGCAAGCTTATCATGCAAGGCCCAAAAACAACAGAAGTTGATGAAAAGCAAGTCGCCTCCACAGAGGATTTTCCTTATCAAACAAAAGATGGTAAACTTGTGTCATTACAAGACTTTCAAATGCACCAAGTTAAGGTGATGACAACTCTTCTTAATTTCAACGATGGGGGTGAATTATTATCCCCTATCGACATGGTTTATCTTTTGATGATGTTTGCGGGTGATTATATTGATTCGTATGGGCTCAAGCGTCGCTGGCATTAAAAAGACTGGGTCTAAAAACTAATAAAAAAGGGGAGCTTCTAGGCTCCCTTTTTTATATCCTTATGGCAAATAATGCTTGCTTACCCTTCAAGCTTCCTGAAATCGGCGTATGGCTCAAAAATATTTAAAGTAAGTTGAAGCAACCCCAACCTGTTGGTCCGAATGGATGCATCGCTATCATTCACGATAACATCATTAAAAAAAGCATCGATAGAAGGCTTGAGGGACGCAAGAAGTGCACACTGCTCTTTTGCTGTGATTTCATCGCTCCAAGAGCTTTGCACTTTTTCACATGCGCTATAAAGCCCCTTTTCAGCATCTAATGTTAGAAGTGCTGAATCAAAAAAATAATTTTCCGCTTTATCCTTCTTAGACTCTGCATCAAAAATATTGGCTGCCCGCTTAAAGCCAGCATGGAGAGCCTTTCCAATATCACTATCTAAAAGCTCTGCAAGGGCACGCGTTTTTTCGGCAAGCTTGGGGATTACAAGGGAATTCTTGTTTTGTGAAAGGCATGCTTCCACAACATCATGATCCATCCCTTCATCCTTAAAAGCATGGAGGAGCCTTGAGGTAAAAAATTCAAAAACATCCGACACAACCTTGGAAGAAAGCTTTCCTTCGTAAGATGCAACCGATGCCTCAATCAATGATTTAAGGTCAACCTCTATGTTTTTATGAAGGAGCAGTCGGATTACCCCAAGACAAGCGCGCCTGAGGGCGAAGGGATCCTTTGACCCCGTGGGTAAAATTCCATTTCCAATAAAGCCCACAAGGGTGTCCATTTTGTCCATTAACGAAAGACTGGTACCGAGTGAGGTCTCAGGAAGATCATCCTCAGCACCCATGGGAAGGTAATGCTCTCGAAGGGCTTGGGCAACGCCATGATCCTCCCCCTGCTCTTTTGCATAGATTGTTCCCATAACTCCTTGAAGTTCACCAAATTCGCCCACCATCTGCGTTAACAGGTCTGTTTTACACAACTCAATAGCGCGCGTTAATTTTGACGGAGCCTTTTCAAACAATCCCGATAAAAGGTCACTATAGGTTCCAACAGCACATTTAAGGCGGCGTACTTTATCGCCAAGACTTCCGAGCTTCTCATGAAAAATAATAGCGTCCAGCTTGGGGACAAAACTTTCAAGGGGCGTCTTGAGATCATGCTCATAAAAAAAGCGTGCATCCTCAAGGCGCGCTTTAAGCATTCCCATCTCGTACCCCTGGGCCATGGCTTTACCGCCATCCTTGGGAATGGTGTTCACAATCGCTGCAAAGTAAGGTGCGAGGGCACCATCTTTCCCACGAAAAGCAAAACATTTTTGATGAAAGCGCATAGAGGTTGTCAGCACAATTTCAGGTGCTTTGAAAAGAGTGCTATCCAAAGCGCCCATAAACACACCAGGATATTCAACAAGGCCGGCTGTTTCCGATAAAAGCTTATCATCGTGAATCGCTTCAACCCCTTGCTTCAAAGCTTCTTTTTTGAGGTTGGCAAGAATACGTGATTCACGTTCCTTCGCATCAATAATGACATGAGCGGTTTCGAGTTTTGTTTTGTAATCTTGAAAATCCGTTACTTCGATTTTTGATGGAGCAAGGAACCTGTGCCCAAACGTATGCCCCGCTGTGGCGAGATTAAATGCCTCAAAATGAAACACAAAAGGCTTTCCATCATAAACAGCCAGCACATAACGCACTGGACGCACCCAAGGTGTCAGACTTTGGGGATACCGCATGACCTTTGGCCAAGAAAATGACAGCGCAACCTCATTCATAATTTTAGGCAAAAGGTCCTGTGCTTGCTGCTCAGGTGTTACAAGGGACACACAGTAATAGCCGTCTTTTTCAAGGAGGTCCTGCGCGTCTACTCCTGCCCCTTGGCAAAATCCCTGGATCGCTTTTTCAGGGGCGCCAATGCGCGGCCCCCTCTTTTCAACAGTTTCAGAGGGAATTACCGCATCCATCCTTGCGTTCAAAATCAACCGGCATGGAGTGATAAACGTGTCGCAGTGATGAACCTTCAGATTGTGTTCCTTGGCTTTTTTTTCGAAAAGATCCAAGAACTGTTCTTGGGCTGCTTTTTGAAAACGCGCGGGGATTTCTTCGCTATAGATTTCGCATAAAAAGTCACTTTGAGTCATTTTCTCCGTCCCCATCTCTATAATTCCACTGCCAAATAAGCTTCACAGCAGGCCTTAGCAAGGCCACGTACTTTTGCAATATACCCTGCTCGCTCTGTTGTGCTGATTACACCACGCGCTTGAAGAAGGTTAAAACTGTGACTTGCCTTTATACATTGCTCATAAGCAGGAAGAACAAGATTTTTTTCTAAAAGACGCGGACACTCCCGCAAGCTTTTTTCAAAATTTTCAAATAAATCTTGGACGTTAGCTTCATCAAAGTTATAGGCCGAGAATTGCTTTTCCTGCTCCATAAAAACATCACGGTAAGTAAGGCGGCGATCCCCTGTTGCGCCATTCCAATCAATATCAAAGTGGTTATCAATGCCTTGGATCACTGTGGCAATACGCTCAAGACCATAGGTGATTTCCGTACACACAGGATCACAAGCAATGCCTCCTACTTGCTGGAAATACGTGAACTGCGTTACTTCCATCCCATCACACCAAACTTCCCACCCAAGGCCCGATGCACCAAGCGTTGGGTTTTCCCAATCATCTTCAACAAAGCGCATATCATGATTTTCAATGGCAAACCCAAGGTGGCGCAGGCTGTTGAGATAAAGTTCCTGACTGTCTGCAGGCGCTGGCTTTAAAATAACCTGAAACTGATAATAATGCTGTGTACGTCTTGGATTTTCACCATATCGCCCATCATTAGGACGACGGCAGGGTTGCACATAGGCGGCATTCCATGGCTTTGATCCCAAGGATTTTAATGTTGTTGCGGGATGCGTTGTGCCAGCCCCCATCTCCATATCATAGGGCTGTAAAATTACACAACCGTAATCGGCCCAATACTCCTGGAGTTTGAGAATAATTTGCTGAAAGGATAAAGCCATAATGTCAAATCTTAGACGTTCTAATACTTGTCAGTACATTAAGGGAAATGGGGGAATAAGGTCAAGAAAAGGCCAACAGGCATTTTTTAAAATTTTCTAAAACTTGTCTTCGTTAACCTCTTTTTAAGGTATTTCATGGCAGGATGGACCTAAGAAATGGGATATTAAGTAGATTTTGAAATATGATTTATGAGCTCCATGGAACATCCCCACAGATGGAAATTGATCTAAAAGGACGTTTAACATTCTCTGACTACACCATTTTTCGGGAAATCAGCGATCATTTGAACCAGTATAACCCCAAATCGTGCCTTTTAAATTTGCGTGATCTTGAGTTCATTGATTCTGCAGGACTTGGCATGCTTTTGATTGTGCGCGACAAGGTAGCCTCAAAAAACGGTACTGTTATTTTGAAAAATTCCCAAGGACAGGTTAAAAAAATGCTTACCCTCGGAAACTTTGAGAGCCTTTTTTCCGTAGAGTAATACCTCGATGAAAGCGCCAACTCAAAAAACACACATATTCCATGGCGCAGATCTAAGCTTGTCCGATCTCTATAAGCATATTGATGATGGATATCGTCACTTTTATTGCGATGGTTTTATTGACGAACGCCTTGATAGAAAATCCTTTGATTTCCTTTTTTGTTTGGCACCTGAGCTTTATTACAAACTTCCCATTGTTGAAGTCATTAATTATTTTTTACACAAGGCTTTGGGGATTACCCTTTCTGGAATGTCCCTCACAGCACTACACGAGGCTATGTCAAACTCCCTTTTGTGGGGACTCCTTAAGGTAGAGCGCACAGACGATTTCTTTGAATTTTCAAAATGCGTTGAAAAAAAATTAAAACTTGCACAAAAAGCCCATAAAACATTCTCTTTGGGAATAACCTGCAAAGATGGGGTAAAATTTCATATTATTAATCCCCACGATGAGGCATTTACTCTCGAGATATTTAGCCAAAAAAAATCGCCCTACCTGAGGGGAAGCACCATCATCGCCGAATTTGCAGACGTTGATTACGACACCCAGAAAAAAATGCTAACCCTAACCTTTAATGAGCATAGCAATGTTTATCAAGCAACTGCTCACTCCTAATAGTTCCATCTTAATGAACTCCAACATTTTAGTGGTGGATGATACTGCATTGAATCGTGAGCTCATTGCGACATATTTAGAAGGTGAAGGGTATTCTAACATTCAAACAGCCGAGCACGGCCAAGATGCTTTGGAGAAAATAAAGCATTTTTCCCCTGACCTTTTTATCGTCGATCTTTTAATGCCCGTTATGGACGGTTATGAACTCATTCGCACATTACGAAAAGAAGAAAAATATCGTCAAACCCCCATCATTGTTCAAACGGCTCTCACCAGCAATGAGGAAAAACAAGAAGCATGGTCGAGTGGCGCCAATGACGTGCTTAGCAAACCCATCCACAGGCTTGAACTTCTATCCCGCGTCAAAGTTCAGTTAACCACTGTTCATATGTTCAAACAGCTCGAGGATTATTACGACACCTCACAACGTGACATCAAACAAGCCCTAGATCTTCAACGATCCCTTTTGCCAAGCCGAGAAACCCTTGAGCGCATAGAAGAACGCTATAACATCACCATTGACTATATTTTTGAGCCTTCACGTTTTTTGAGTGGCGATTTGTGGGGGCTCATTGAAATCGACGACAATCAATTAGCCGTTTGGATCTGTGACTATTCGGGAAAAGGAATTCAAGCAGCGCTTAATACATTTCGCATCCATACCCTTGTTCATCAATTGAAAAACACCGCTGAAACCCCGTCTGAAATGCTGAGCATGCTGAATAAGAAATTTCATGAGATGCTCCATGCGGGTCAATTTGCAACCTTCTTAATGGGCGTATTCAATAAAAATACAAAAACCTGGCGCTATGTCAGCGCAAGCTCTCCCGATCCGATTATTTATTTTCCAAATGAAAAGAAATTTTTACTCGGTGATGGATCCGGTTTACCCCTTGGAGTTACCTCCTACGCAAGCTATCCACAGCGTTCCATAGAACTTCCACCCGACAGCTCCGTCATACTCTATAGTGACCTTTTATGGGAACCCCAGTCCCTTCCCGGCATTTGCTTTCTTGAGGAATATCTCCCTTCTTTTGTCAAGGAATTGCAAGGAAATGACATGGTATCCACTGTGCGCGCCCATCTCCACCTTCTTGGGGATATCAAGCTTAATGATGATCTTACTCTTATTGAGATTCGCGCCCATTGATGCATTCTTTATTTATCCACCAGTTAAACCCACTCCTTTTATTGCCGCTTTCTTTCATCGGATGGCGCCTTAGCCGGGATGATCTCAAATATCGCACCGTCGGTTTAGACGATATAATCCTTTATCTTTTCATTACTCTTTTTTATGGAAATTTCAGGTTAGAGAATTTTTTTCTGAGCATTCTTATTGTTATCACATTGCATCTTTTAGAGATGATTTTTAAAAAATCTCTTCTTGCAAAAACCGATATGTTTTTACTTTTTACGACCCCATTTTTTATCCCCCCACAATTCTTGGGTGGTTTTTTTGTCATATGCGGAGTTTTAATTGCCGTTTTTCGATTTTCTATCAAAGATCCATTTATCCCCTTTGCCCCTGCTTTTTTCTTAAGCCTCCTCAGTGCTTTTATAAAACAAGTTCCCTTTTCCCATTTTTTCTAGGCAAGCTAACGTCAACACGGTATGATTTTTTCTATCATTCGTGGCAGAGGCACTCCATGCTGACAAACATTCACCCCCTCGATCTCACAATTATTTGTTGTTATCTATCCCTTGTTCTGATGGTGGGAATTATCTCCAGCCGAAAAATCAGCAAGCTGAAGGACTATGCCGTAGGGGGACGAAGTTATTCAGCAGGATTTATTTTTGCAACACTTTCAGCTTCTTTTATTGGAGGCGGGTTCACCCTCGGCCTTGCCGAAAAAACCATGTTTATGGGCGGGCTTTATGTCGTTGCCCTTTGGGGGTTTTCGTGCAAGGAAATTCTTGTCGCAAAGTACATTGTCCCCAAAATGACAGCTTTCAAGGATGCTTTATCCGTGGGAGATATCATGCAACGCCTTTACGGAAGACGCGCCGGCATTTTTACTGGAATAGCTGGAATGCTTGTTTCTGCAGGAGTTGCAGGGGCACAATTCAGCGGTTTTGGATACATTGTTAATCTTCTTACTGGCATTCCTCAATCAACCATGATTGTTGTCAGTGCGTGCATTGTAATGACATATTCCACACTCGGCGGCATGCGCGCTGTTGTTGCCAATGATTTGCTCCATTTTATCGTACTCATTGTAGCCCTCCCTATGGTTTGCTTTCTTGGCATCGATGCCGTTGGGGGATGGTCTGCCCTTTTTCAGGCAATCCCGAGTGATCACATACAGATCAATAACACTCTCACAGTCTGGACGCTCGCAGGACTCTTTTTAAGCTTTTTCTTTGGAGAAACCCTCGTACCACCTTACGTTCAAAGGCTTCTTATTGGGAAAAACATGAACGAAACAGCGCGCGGCACTATGTGGAGCGGCCTTTTATCTTTTCCCTTTTTTGCCATGGTTGGCATTATAGGACTTGTGGCCCTTGTTCTTGCGCCCAACCTTAATCCTTCCCTTGCCCTTCCCCACGTGATTCAAACCGTCATGCCCGTAGGGCTTAAAGGTCTTGCCATTGCAGGAATGATGGCCGTTGTCATGTCGTCCGCTGATGCCTTCTTAAACGCAGCAGCTGTGACATTCACCCATGACGTCGTACGCCCATTGTATTCCCTTTCAGAATCAAAAGAAGTCATGCTCACACGAATAGCCACCGTTTTTGGAGGCGTCCTTGGAATGGTATTTGCCGTCAGCAGCAAAAGTGTTCTCGAAATTTTATTGATTGCCTATAACTTCTGGACCCCTATGATCCTTGTTCCCCTCGTAAGCGGCATTATGGGATACACCACAACAGCACGTACATTTTGGATAAGTGCTTCTGCAGGAATAGGAAGCATGGCCCTTGCAATGACATTCATTGATCAACAAGGCCGTTTTGACGCTGCCCTTGCAGGGATTGCTGCAAACTTCTTGGTATTTTTCCTTTTAAGAAGACAAGAGAAACAAGAAACATCAGATTCAACCCTATTTTCAAAAACAGAAACAAGCACACAACAAAGCATTCACATACCTCAAAAACGAACAGGCACAAACGGCTAAAGAGCTTTTAATCGGTAAGGCTCACAAGGTTCCACCAAAACGTCTGGGCATTTTTTGATGGACAATTTGTCATCCTTTCGTTAGGTTGTAAGCGCGAGTTGTAATTAAATAAAGACATAGATGTCCCCCTCAGCGAACCTCCAAGAACAAGTGAATCAGCCCATGCCATTAGAGTCTCAACCCGAGTCTTCAAAAAAAATCCCCTTTAGCGTATGGATTATCGGATGGATGATGTTTCTCATCAATCTGTCCTTCGTCATCATGTACAGCCTATCTGCCGTCTACCTAAAAAATGTCGTAGGTGTCAGCACCGCATGGATCGGATTCTTGGAGGGATTTGTTGAAGCAGCCTCTTATGCAGCAAAACTTCTTTCTGGGGTAATTAGTGATTATCTCAGGCGCCGCAAATTTATTATGGTCATCGGATATATCCTTCTTGTTATATCCCGACCTGTCCTTGCCATGGCGTCAAACTTTGGCCTTGTCTTCACAGCACGCACCATGGAACGTATTGGAAACGGTATCCAGGCAACTCCTCGCGATGCTCTTGTTGGCGACATTGCTCCTAAAGAACGCCGCGGAGCAAGTTTTGGCCTGAAACGCAGCCTTGGAACGGCTGGATCTTTTGTTGGCGGCATCGTCGCCATGCTTGCTATGATCTGGACATCCAGTGATTATCAGACGGTATTTTGGATTGCAACCATCCCTGCATTTATCGCATTTTTCATTCTCCTTGCTTTTGTTAAGGAACCAAAACGCCACGCTTACCCACAAAAACTTGATCCATCAGAAACCGTAAAGCCTCCACGTCAAAAAATCAGGATGAGCGATCTTTCCAAGCTTGGTCGCGATTACTGGCTCTTAATGGTTGTTATCTTCCTTTTTATGCTCGCACGGTTTAGCGAAACCCTTTTAATGCTCCATGCAAACCAGAATTACGGGCTTTCCGAAGCATTTATTCCCATGATTATGGTACTTTACAATGCGACATATTCCCTTTCTTCTTACCCAATGGGAGCACTTTCCGATCGTAAAAATCGTCACCTCGTTCTTGGTCTTGGAATTGCAATTCTCATCGCATCCGATGTAGTTCTCTTCTCCGCACCTAACATTTTTGTTCTTTTCCTTGGTGTCGCTCTATGGGGCCTTCAGATTGGTGCAACACAAGGTGTTTCCGTTGCACTTATTATTGATAGTGTTCCAGAGAACTTGCGCGGAACCGCGCTAGGTGTGTTCTACCTCATCAGCTCTGTTGCATCCATTGTTGCAGGCGCTGGGGCTGGTACTATTGCCGAGATCTATGGTGAAGGCATGGCATTTTTAACAAGTTCTATTGTTGCCATCTTTGCTATTCTTTTCCTTTTTGCTTTTATGCCTAAACATAAAAAATCTGCAAAAAGTCACGGATAAAATAACGAGTTTTTTCAAAGATCAGGGGGAGTTTATACCCCCCATTCTGCTCTTGGCATTCGAAGAATAAGATTGGAAGTCTCAATAACTTCTGGTCTCTCCATCAAAATAGGTTTCACAAGTTTTTCATTTACAAAAGAATTTCTCGCCGAGAATGACATCTGTTTTATGAAAGGGCACATTGTTTTCGGGATGCTCTGTCATTTTTTAATCAGGTGTGATACAAGGAAAGTACGTTTTTTTGTTTATTAATAAAGTTTTTTGGAGGGATTCTGTGACTTTACCCCTTATGCCTAAGGCCACTGCTGTTTGGCTTATTGGAAATACCAGCTTAACATTTGATCAAATTGCTGAGTTTTGCGGCATGCATCCTCTTGAAGTACAAGCCATTGCCGATGGTGAATCTGCTGTCGGCATGGTAGGATTTGATCCTATTTCCTCAGGACAACTCGCTCATTCTGAAATTGAAAGGTGTGAAGCAGATACAACGGCACGCCTTGTTCTTACGCCCCCCATTGATGCTGCATCCCTCGTATCCAAGAAAAAGGGTAAATACACCCCTGTTGCAAAACGTCATGAACGTCCCGATGCAATTGCGTGGATTTTGAAATATCATCCGGAAATCCCTGATGCAAAAATCGTTAAACTCTTGGGCACGACAAAGCCCATGATTGCATCCATTCGCAACAAAACACATTGGAATACCCCAAATATCAAACCCCACAGCCCCGTTCAACTTGGTTTTTGTACCCAGGCAGAGCTCGATGCGGCTATTAACGCTTCAACAAAAGAATCTCAAAAAAGCGCCTAACACCAAGATAGAAAATTCAAAGTGATTGTTTTTTAATAAATACTTTGAATTTTCTTGACCTTTCCTCCTGGGATTGATTATAAATAACACATCTTAAGGGCCCTTAGCTCAGTTGGTAGAGCATCTGACTTTTAATCAGGGGGTCGAAGGTTCGAATCCTTCAGGGCCCACCATTCCAGACAATTAAAATTTTACTGAAAATTAAGTGGAAGTATCCTAGACTCAATCTTGTGATTCTTTATCAGATGAGGTTTTTATGGGATGGATCGTTGGCGCATTAATGGCAGGCACTGTTGCAGGCGGCGCAACATATGAAGGGGTGCGCGAACAATACACTCCCGATGTCAATTATATCTATGACCCACAGTATTATATACTGGGTGATGAGAAAAAAACTGATTAGCTCTTGATTGAGCATCTAAGGTTTTTTGGAAAATTATTTTAAAGACAAGCTTTCGGGATCTTAAAAAAAGATCCCTTTTTTATAAGAATTTCGTTTGTAGGATCATCAAGTGAATCCGAGGGCCATTAACTCTATTTTTGCAGCTAAACTCATAGCGGCGCAATTTCCAGAATTCAGCCATTTGCCAATCACCGATGTTGAAAAACAAGGGCATGATAACCGCACCTATAGGCTCGGCGACCATATGCTCATTCGTATGCCAACAGCCGCAGGTTACGCTTTAAAAGTTCCAAAAGAGCAAAAGTTATTGCCGCAATTAGCAAAACGTTTAAGCATTAGCATTCCGGCTCCGATTAAAATGGAAAAGCCATCAGCATATACCGAAGAGACTTCAGCAGTTGTGAGGCAAATGAATGGTGAGCTTGCGGAGCCTATATTAATAGGTGAGCACAAGCGAAACCCGAAATTTGACAATGCAAATACCCAAGTGTCAAAGGTAGATTATCCTTATCCCTTTTCGATTTATAAATGGTTGCCTGGCAAAAGTATCAATTTGCTGACGTTAGCTGATCAAGACAAAGAGCAACTTGCCTTTGATCTCGCCAAGTTTTTAAAAGAGCTGCAGGCCATTAATGATGTGGAGGGCCCTGGGCCAGGGCAACACAACTGGTGGCGAGGAGACCATGTCAGCATTTACGACAAAGGAGCACGAGAACAAATTGCAGAGCTGACTGAGATTATAAACGTAACTCAAGCATTAGCTTTATGGGACAAGGCGTGTGCTACAAAATGGGATAAAAAGCCTGTATGGATTCATGGAGATTTTGCTATTGGCAATATGCTGATGGAGGACGGAAAACTATCCTCCATCATTGACTTTGGGGGCATGGCCGTTGGTGATCCCGCCTGCGATCTTGTCATTGCCTGGACATATCTAGCCGGAAAATCCCGTGAAATTTTTATTGCTGAAATGGATATGGACGCCGACACTTGGCTTCGAGCACGTGCCTGGGCATTGTGGAAAGCAACATTTGAACTATGCCAGATAACAGATAAAACCAGTCCAGAAGCTTTTTTGCAGAAACAAATTATTGCCGAGGTTATGAATGCCTAAGAAAAAATCAGAAAACAGTGAATTAACATTAAGAGATCTGTTAATAGTTACAAATCACGAAAAACTTGTCGATATATTATTATCATTACATGAGAGCAATCATACTGTAGGTAAGCAGCTCGATATCATTTTTGCAGGTCTAGATGATGATCCTAAAAAAATAGTCAGCATGATTAAAAAGGAAATCGCATCCCTTAAAAGATCTTCAAAATTTGTGGACTATTACGAATCTGATTCTTTGGCAGATCGTTTAAATGACTTACGTTTGAGGATTGCGGGTGATTTGAATGCTAAGTCTCCTAAGATAGCTTTTGAAATGATGCTTGATTTTCTAGATCTGCATAAAAATACGCTAGAGCGGGTTGATGATAGCAATGGTACGGTCAGCGGAGTATTTTTTACTGCTTGCGATGACCTCGGTTCCCTTGCTGGGCACATTAAACACCTAAATAATCAAGAACTTGTAGAAATAATTTTTGCGCGATTCATGAATAATGATTATAGCATTTATGACGGTATTATTCACAGCTTTAAGGACATCTTAAAAGGTCAAGGCTTTGATTTACTTAGAGAAAAGCTTGAGCATGTAGTAAATGATAAAAATGCTTTTACTATAAAACATGGCCTCAAGTCTATTGCAGATTGTAAAAATGAGGTTGATGAATATATTGCTGCCTGTGCATTTAAGAACGGTACTTGTGCCCATGATCATTTGGATATAGCTAAAAGACTTATCAAACATTGGCGTCCAAAAGAAGCGTTTAAGTGGTTAGATAATATGGAAATACCTATCAATCATTCTTGGCAACAAGATAAAAAAGACTTAAAAATACAAGCCTTGGAATTAGACGGGAATTACGAACAAGCTCAAAAGGAACGCCTATTATGGTTTTCCGAAACCTTAAGCCCAAAACTTTACGGGGAAATTTTAAAAGCTGCAAAACCGGATTTTAAAGAAACCTTTCAATCAGATGCTGTTAAAAAAGCATTTCAATTCCCAGAACCACATGGGGCCCTAAGTTTCTTAGTCCAGATACAGGAATTTGAAGAGGTAGCAAAATTCGTACATGCTAGGTTTAATGAATTAAATGGAAGGCAATATTATACGCTTAGACCTGCTGCAGATTTGCTGCAAAATACTGATCCTAGTGCCGCTACGCTTCTTTATAGAAAAATGATCGAACCGATTTTGGATGAAACAAAATCTAAATATTATAATTATGCAGCTAAAGATCTTGTAACATGCGGTGTTTTAAATTCTAAAATAGCAAACTGGGGAACACTACAAAATCATGAGGAATATTTAAAAATCATCGAAACAAAGCATAAAAGAAAAGTAAGTTTTTGGTCTGAATATAAGTCTGCTTTGCAAAAACAAGC
>Ga0172373_10006008_pt1 | contig 16333 bp, 14 predicted proteins | sample Lak10m_2_FD_114546 | JGI IMG/M metagenome (GOLD analysis project Ga0172373, IMG submission 114546) | Freshwater microbial communities from Kabuno Bay, South-Kivu, Congo - kab_092012_10m | ecosystem: Environmental > Aquatic > Freshwater > Lake | place: Democratic Republic of the Congo...
CGCATCGCGGCAACTTGACTGGAGCTAAATACAGGTTGGTGATTGATATCGAACATGCCCAGTTTCATCAAAATAAAGGAGCTTCCCCAAGTCAAAGCAAGGCATGCTAATATGAACCAATGTATAACGCGAATTTGCATACAACAAACCTACGATAAATCGATACATTTTTGTTGATAACCTTTTAAAAACATGTTAATAACTGTAAATATTCATTTTGCCAATAAATTATTACCACATATTACCACTTTTGCTTAAAGTCTTTATTTTATTGTATTTTTTTCTGTTTAGTTGAAACTTAATCGATTAATAGACGTTACAACTTATTAACAATGTAATACCTAGTGGTAAAAAGTGGTACAAATCCATTAATTTTACCCATTATTTCGTCATGGCAGGATTAGTAGGTGAGTTTGATGTGAAATTGGATGCGAAAGGTCGCTTCCTGTTTCCTTCCGGATTACGGAAGCAACTCTCGCCTGCAACTCTCCGGGATTTTATGTTGAACAAAGGATTTGAAGATTGCCTTACGCTTTATCCATTGCCCGAATGGGAGAAGGTGAGTGAAAAGCTTTCGAAAATGAATTTGTTTAAACCAAAGAATCGTATGTTTTACAGGCTCTTTCATCAGGGTGCAAAATTGGTTTCTTTGGATAATGCCGGTCGCGTTTTGATTCCCACTGCACACATTGAGCGTGTAGGCTTGTCTCAAGATGCGATGTTAATTGCTTATAATGATCGAATTGAAATTTGGGATAAGGCCAAGTATTTTGAAATGATCGAAGCAAACATGACGGATTTCGCTGATTTAGCGGATGAAGTAATGGGTGACTTGGATGATGGAGAATAAAAGTACGACGTATCACATACCAGTAATGTTGCAGGAATGCCTTGAAGGATTAGCGATTAATCCAGATGGCGTGTATGTCGATGTGACGTTCGGTGGCGGCGGGCATTCCAAGGCTATCTTTGAAAAACTATCTCCAAACGGAAAACTAATCGCTTTTGATCAGGATGTAGATGCACAAGCAAATCTCTGGGAGGCGCCTAACTTTTACTTTGTTCCAGCTAACTTTTCTTATTTATCGAATCATTTACGGGTCCTTGGCATCAAACAAGTTGATGGCATTTTAGCAGATTTGGGTGTGTCGTCTCATCAATTCGATGAGGCAGATCGCGGTTTTACAATCCGCTCAGAAGCTCGTTTAGATATGCGCATGAATCAAGCTGCTGATTTAACAGCTGAGGTTGTTCTCAATAGTTATACGGAGGAGGATTTAACGCGGATTTTTAGAGCTTATGGTGAATTGACGCAAGCAAAAAGAATAGCACAACGCATTGTTCTGAACCGTTCATCGAAAAGAATTAAGACAACGGGTGAATTAATCCATCAATTAACCCCTTTCGCGCCAAAAAAGAAGGAGCATAAGTTTTACGCACAAGTATTTCAAGCCTTGCGTATCGAGGTCAATCAAGAAATGACGGTACTGGAGCGTCTGTTAGAACAATGTGCAGCGGTTTTAAAACCACACGGAAGATTGGTAGTGATGTCTTACCATTCGTTGGAGGACAGACTGGTGAAGAATTATATGAAACGAGGTTCCCTAGACGGAACAATAACCAAAGATTTTTTTGGAAAGGTATTGAAGCCTTTTGATGAGGTTGTTCGACACCCTATAGTTCCTTCGGAATTGGAGTTAGAAAGAAACAACCGCTCACGTAGTGCAAAATTGAGAATAGCTAGCAGAAACGATGGATAATAAGTTATTAGATAAGGATGAATTAGGTCACGTCGAGCAGCAACCACAAAAGGAAACTGTTACAGCTTCAGCGTCAAAAAAGCCGAAGAAACAGAATGCTTTTGTTCAGATTCTAAACGGTGAATTTTTATCCAAGGAATTTGTAGTTGACAACTTAAACTTCATCTTTTTTGTGCTATTACTCATGCTTCTTATTGTTACCAAAGGCTATTATGGCAAACAGTTAACAGAAGATGTAGATACGGCACAAAAAGATTTAAATGCGATTACAACAGACTATGTAGAGGCCAAAGCGCGCTTGGAGGAATCAACAAGACGTTACAGATTGGTTCAAAAACTTGAATCAAAAGGCCTGCATGAAACGATGAATGCCTTGAAGGTAATTCGAATTAAAAAAGAAGAGGAAGGTGAGTAATACAAAAAACATAGCATGGCGTGTATACCTGATTTACGTTGGGTTTATTGTGCTGTTGTTGGTTGTTTTGTTTAAAACTGCCTCCATTCAATTTGGACAAAAGTCGGAGGGCACCGAGCAAACCGAAAAGTTACCCATTCGCTTACATTACACAGAGCCAAGAAGAGGTGAAATATTGGATGAGAATTATACGCCCCTATTGACATCCTTAACGTTTTATGATATCTCTCTTGATCCAACTGTTGCTCACGATACGATATTCAATGACGAGGTTAGTGATTTCGCGCAACAATTCTGTGAAATGTATCCCGATTTAACGACACCAGGTAGCTTGGAGTATGAAATTAGACAATACAGAAGATTTAAAAAACGGTTTTTGCCAATCAAACGGAAGGTAACACATGAGGAAAGAAAACGATTATTAAGCCTTCCATTACTCAAGCATGGTCGAATGAAAGGTGGTGTAATTGATAGTAAAATTACTATCGTTAGAAAGCGACCGAATGGAGAGCTATTGGCGCGTACTTTAGGTTTTCACACGGTAGTCAAAGGGACGGAATATAAAGTAGGGATTGAAGGGGCATATAATCATTATTTGGCTGGGGAGAAAGGTGAAGAGATAGAACAGCGAATTTCTACAGGCTGGAAAAAAACAGGTCAAATTATTAAAGATGCCGTGGATGGGGCTGATATTGTCTTGTCAGTTAATAAAGAAATTCAGGAGGTTGCTCATTCTGAGTTAGAAAGACAGTTGAAGTTTCAAGGTGCTGAAAGTGGCACAGTGGTATTGATGGATGTGAAAACGGGTTTTATTAAAGCAATCGTTAACTTATCGCTTGATACCGCTTCGAAAAAGTATGTAGAGCGCTACAATTTTGCTGTAGGTCGAAAGGAGGTGCCGGGTTCTACATTCAAATTAGCCTCGCTGATGGCTGGCTTGGAAGACGGCAAATTTAAGCTTACCGATACGGTAAATGCAGTGGGATCTTATGTTTTTCCAAAAACTGTTTTAAAAGATGCTAATGACGGAAGGGGCTATGGACGCATCACCATTCAGCGTGCATTTGAAAAGTCATCCAATGTAATTGCTCAACTGATGCGCAAAGCTTATCGGGATGATCCGCAACAATTTTTAACTCGTTTAGAGGAATTTGGTTTGACCAAATCACTTGGTTTAGATATAGATGGTGAACCTGAACCATCAATTTCAAGACCCAATATGAAGCGTTGGTCTGCGCTTTCGCTTCCTTGGATGTCTATTGGTTACGAAGTGCAACAAACGCCACTACAAACCCTTGCATTTTATAATGCCGTTGCGAATGATGGTGTATTTGTAAAACCTCAGTTTGTAAAAGAGATTAGACGTGGTGCTGAAGTGGTCAAAAGATTTGAACCGGTTATCATTAAAAAGAAAATTTGTTCAGACGAGACAATCATTCAGCTGAAGTCTTGTTTAGAAGGCGTTATGAAAAAAGGAGGTACAGGGGAAAAGTTGACCTCTTCATTTTTTACCATAGCCGGAAAAACGGGAACAGCTCGAATTACAAACAGTAAAAACCAATACGATAAAGACGGCAAGCACCGATACCAGGCTTCTTTTGTCGGTTATTTCCCAGCTAAAAAACCTATTTACTCTTGTATAGTTGTTGTTTCGGCTCCATCTAAACAATTTTATGGTGCGGTAGTATCAGGAACCGTTTTTGCATCGGTTGCCAATAAAGTTTATGCGTCCACACTTAAATATCACCCTGCAATAAACTTACATAAGCCGAAAAAGAACTCGGTACCATTGATCAAAACAGCCTATACCGCTGATGTTGTTCGCTTGTTCAAACGGCTTGGTATACCTTATCATGTCAATGTATCTGGTGATTACGTGGCAGGCACAATCAATGAAGGTAAGCTTAAATTATCTAATCGAAAAATCACACACAACAGGGTGCCAAATACAATAGGTATGACTGCACGTGATGCTGTATACGTGATTGAATCACAAGGTATGCATGCGCATATTTCTGGTTATGGTCGTGTTGTTTCTCAATCGATCCCTCCAGGGCAAGAAGTATTTAAAGGCGGAATTGTTGAACTGAATTTGAATTAATGAAGCAATTAGGCGACATATTAAAAGGTATTCCAGTAAAGGCTGTCACAGGATCAACCGATCTCGGTATTGACGCATTGACATTTGATTCGAGACAAGCTAAGGATGGTTCTTTATTTTTTGCCATCAAAGGGGTTGCTCGAGATGGTCATGATTTTATTGATCAGGTTATAGCTGCTGGATGCAAGGTCGTAGTTGTTCAAGAGGATATTGAAGTCTCGGCTCAAGTAACAAAAGTACTTGTAGAAAATACTTCTAAAAGTTTGGGTGAACTAGCTTCTTCATTTTACAATAATCCCTCAAAGGATCTGAAATTAATTGGCATTACAGGGACCAACGGAAAAACGACAACCACCACGCTTCTTCATAAATTGTATACCGCTTTAGGGTATCAAGTAGGACTGCTCTCTACCGTGGTTAACAAAATTGGCCAGTCTGAAATTGCTTCAACACATACCACGCCAGATCCAATTTCATTGAACCGCTTACTTCGTGAGATGGTAGAAGCAGGATGTTCACATTGTTTTATGGAAGTCAGTTCTCATGCTGTTCACCAACACCGTATAGCAGGATTACATTTTGATGGTGGCGCGTTCACCAACATTACACATGATCATTTGGATTATCACCATTCATTTGCTGAATATATTCGAGTAAAAAAATCGTTTTTTGATTCCTTAAAAAAGGACGCCTTTGTTTTAACCAATGCAGACGATAAAAATGGTATGGTCATGGCCCAAAATACGGAGGCTAAAACCTACACGTTCGCGTTGAAAACTCCAGCCGACTTCAAAGCAAAGGTGATGGAAAATCAATTTTCTGGCCTTGTTTTGACAATCAATGGAACTGAGATTTGGACCAGGTTGATAGGTGATTTTAACGCCTATAATTTACTTGTTGTTTACGGTGTAAGTCAACTGTTAGGTGAGGATAGTACAGAGGTATTAACTGTGCTAAGCAAATTGGAATCAGTAGATGGTCGTTTTCAATACATCCAAAGTAAAGGTGGAATAACGGCTATTATTGATTATGCACATACACCAGATGCACTGGAAAATGTGTTAAAAACAGTTGCCAACATCCGCACCAAAAATGAGCAAGTATATACGGTTGTCGGTTGTGGAGGTGATAGGGACAAGTTAAAGCGTCCTGAAATGGCAGCAATTGCTTGTGAATGGAGTGACAAAGTTATCCTGACAAGTGACAACCCTAGGTCGGAAGATCCCCAACAAATTATTGACGAAATGGCTTCTGGTGTAGCAGGTCAGCACTTTAAAAAAACATTATCCATTGTTGATCGCTCTCAAGCGATTAAAACAGCGGTAGCAATGGCGGAAAAAGGTGACATCATTTTAATTGCTGGTAAAGGCCATGAAAAATACCAGGAAATAAAAGGGGTGAAACACGATTTTGATGACCTCGCAATAACTAAAGAATTATTTGAAAAACTAGATAAATAATGTTGTATTACGTTTTTGATTACTTAGACAAACTTAATGTCCCTGGAGCAGGGTTGTTCCATTACATTTCTTTCCGTGCAGCAATGGCCTTGATTACTTCGTTGATTGTGTCCATTGTCTTTGGAAAGCGACTAATTAATTTGCTTCGAAAGCAACAAATTGGTGAAACTGTGCGTGATTTAGGTTTGGCAGGTCAAATCGAAAAATCGGGAACGCCAACCATGGGTGGTGTAATCATTTTGGCATCCATTCTTATTCCAACATTACTTTTTGCCAAACTGCATAACATTTATGTGATTACGATGATTTTGGCCACAGTTTGGTTAGGCCTCATTGGCTTTTTGGATGATTACATCAAAGTATTCAAAAAGAATAAGGAAGGTTTAGCAGGCAAGTTCAAAGTGGTTGGTCAAATAGGCGTGGGTGTAATTGTAGGCTCTATACTGTATTTTTCAGATGATGTTTCTGTTCATAAACGAGTTCCGGCAAATTATACTTTACAAGCTGATGAGCAATTTGTAACACACCTTCATGTGAACCATGATGATGAACAGTACAAATGGATCAAGACAGATGACATGACCACCACCATTCCATTCATCAAAGGAAATGAGTTCAATTACAACTGGCTAATCGGAGATCAAAACAAGCATTACGGTTGGTTATTGTTTATTCCGATTGTGGTATTCATTGTAATTGCGGTTTCTAATGGAGCAAATATTACGGATGGATTGGATGGTTTGGCAACCGGAACCTCAGCGATAATTGGACTTGCACTGGCGGTTCTTGCTTATGTGAGCGCACATGCTAAGTTTGCCGACTACCTCAACGTGATGTACATACCGCTGGCTGAAGAAATGGTGGTGTTTATTGCTGCTTTTGTAGGGGCTTGTATCGGATTCTTATGGTATAATTCCTACCCAGCTCAAGTATTTATGGGTGATACAGGAAGTTTGGCTCTTGGCGGAATCATTGCCGTATTTGCTATTGCAATCCGCAAAGAATTACTTATTCCGGTGCTGTGTGGCGTATTTCTCGTGGAGAATTTATCTGTTATAATTCAAGTGGCTTTTTTCAAGTTCACCAAGAAACGTTTCGGAGAAGGAAGGCGAATTTTCTTGATGGCTCCATTGCACCATCATTATCAGAAAAAAGGTATACACGAGGCTAAGATTGTCGCACGCTTTTGGATTGTTGCGGTACTTCTGGCAGTAATCACCATTGTAACATTGAAATTGAGGTAAATGAACGGATCAGGAAAACATATCGTTATTCTCGGTGCGGGTGAAAGTGGTGTAGGAGCAGCTATACTTGCTCAACAAAAGCAATGGCAGGTACTTGTATCTGACTTCGGTTCCATAAAAGACGAATTCAAATCGGTACTCGACAAAAATCAGTTGAGTTACGAGGAAGGTGGACACACTATGGAGGCCGTTTTGAAGGCCGACTTGATCATTAAGTCACCCGGAATTCCTGAGAAGGCTCCTGTCATGAAAGCCATTAGAGAGGCGGGTATTAAGGTGGTCTCCGAAATTGAATTTGCAAGTTATTACTCGACTGCAAAAACAATTTGTATAACAGGAAGCAATGGTAAAACAACAACCACCATGTTGATTTACCACATCTTGAAAAAGGCGGGTCTTAACGTTGGTTTAGCAGGTAATGTGGGTGAAAGCTTTGCGCGTCAAGTTGCCGAAAAATCAGTTGATTGGTATGTATTGGAGTTGAGCTCATTCCAATTGGATGATATGTTCGATTTTCGTGCAGACATTGCCGTTCTTACCAATATCACCCCTGATCACTTGGATCGCTATGATTATGAGATGCAGAATTATGTCAACGCCAAGTTTCGTATTCTTCAAAATCAGCGCGAAACAGATTGGTTCATCTACAATGATGACGATCCAATAATTAAACAGGAGGTATCGAGCCGATCGATACGCGCACAACAAGCACCATTTTCCTTGCAGCATGAGTTAGAGCAAGGAGGATTCGCAAACAACGAACAACTAACAATAAACATAAAACAACAATTCACTATGTCAATTCATGATTTAGCACTGAAAGGGAAACACAACACACAGAACTCATTAGCTTCTGGAATAGCTGCCCGGATTCTTGAAATCCGAAAGGATGTTGTGCGCGAGAGTTTAGAAGATTTCGTAAATGTCGAACATCGTCTAGAATTTGTAGCAAAAGTAAATGGGATCGAATTTATTAACGACTCAAAAGCTACAAATGTAAATTCAACATGGTTTGCGCTTGAGAGCATGGAGCGACCTACCGTTTGGATTGTAGGTGGTGTGGACAAAGGAAACGATTATTCAGAATTAATGAGTTTGGTTAAAGACAAAGTCAAAGCTATTATTTGTCTAGGTGTCGACAATAAAAAACTGATTGACACTTTTTCTGGTGTGGTAGAAAATATTGTGGAGGCTCGTTCAGCATTGGAAGCGGTAGCATACGGATACCGATTAGCTAAGCCAGAAGAAACGGTATTGTTGTCGCCAGCTTGTGCCAGTTTTGATCTTTTCGAGAATTATGAAGATCGTGGAAATCAATTTAAAAATGCTGTAAGATCACTGTAATTATGGAAACAAAGCATACACAAATAGGAACAGGCAATGACTTGTTAAAAGCACGTCAAGAGACCTTAAAGAACTTGACAGAGCAACCGCTTAGACCGCAAGGGAAATTGTGGAACATGGATGTGTTTTCTTGGGGTTGGACTTCAGAAGAGAATATCATAAACACAATCCACGCGATGCCAAATAAAGTGGTGTGGGTCGGGAGATACAAAGAGATTAAAGCGGTGTTAGCGCAAGATTCAACCGTTATTTCGAATATCAGTCAAATTATTGCATTGGAAAAAGATCCAATTGTCGGTTCAATTATCTTTCCTGCTGTTGAATTCAGTATTGTAGGTTCTATCTCTGATGCATTTGGTCGCGCAGCTGATGGACTTCAAAAAGGAAAAGTCTTTTTATTTACCTCTACAACCAAAGAGTGGTCAGAGGATATCGCGTTGTTTGAGAGTCATTTGACTTACTTAAGAGGGTGATAAAATCGTATTTGACATATCTCAAAGGTGATCGGGTTATTTGGATTATAACCTTAATCATGCTTGGTTTTTCTTTGGTAAGTGTTTACAGTTTTGTACCGATCCTGATAAAGATGGACGGCGGAACACCCTTTAAACATTTATTTAAGCATTTGATTTATGTGGTGCTCGGATTTTTTCTGATGTATTGGGTGCATCAGAAAGATCCAAAATACGTTTCTAAACTTTCCAAGTTTGCTTATTACCTGGGCTTAGCTTTACTCCTATTTACATTAGCGTTTGGCTCGAAGGTGAATGATGCAGGTAGATGGATTAAAATTCCATTTGTTGGATTAACTTTTCAATCTTCGGATTTTGCAAAATTGGCATTGATTGTTTATTTATCGAGGTTATTGGTAAACAAACAGCACTTGTTACACAAATGGAAAGAGGGTTATTTGCGGGTGTTGCTTCCCGTTGGAGTTGTTTGTTTATTGATATTTAAAGATAACTTCTCTACCTCTGTGTTATTATTTGCGATTTGTTTGGTCATTATGTTTGTTGGGCAAACACCCTTCTCTAAAATATTCTTGACCATTTTAACCGGTATATCAGCCATTGCCCTGCTGATTATTTTACATAAGGCCTTACCTGAGTTGAACCTGCTTCCACGATACCAAACCTGGGAAAACAGGATTATGAATAAAATGGAGGACGATAAGGATATCCTTTCTAATGCCCAATCATTAAACGCTGAACTTGCTATTTATAATGGTTCAATTTTCGGGCAAGGTGTGGGCGATGGAAAATTGAAAGAGTATATTCCAGAAGCGTATGCCGACTTTTATTACGCCAGCTTTGTGGAAGAGTTTGGTTTGTTTTCGGCCTTTATATTGGTCTTTTTATACGTTGTTTTATTCTACCGAATTATTCGCATCGCATTGAGATCGGAGAATTTATTCGAGTCCTATTCGTGCATTGGCATCGGTATTTTAATCCTTACGCAAGCGTCTGTAAATATGCTGGTATGCACGGGTATATTCCCGGTTACAGGACAAAACATGCCACTTTTGGCTATGGGTGGATCAGCATTAATCATGACTTGCTTAGCCATCGGTATTGTACAATCAATTGCCGTGAAGCAACAAGAGGTTGAATTATTAAATACATCACTGACATGAAATTAGAACGTGTTGTCATTTCAGGAGGAGGTACAGGTGGCCATATTTTTCCAGCAATTGCAATTGCTGACGAAATTAAACGTCGATTTCCTGATGTAAAGATTTTATTTGTTGGTGCTGAAGGAAAAATGGAAATGGAAAAAGTTCCTGCAGCAGGCTATGAAATTGTGGGTTTAAAGATTGTTGGTTTTCAAAGAAAATTATCCTTATCAAATATGTTTTTACCATTTAAACTGATTGCAAGTTTATGGAAAGCACGTAAAACGCTAACAGATTTTAAGCCTCAAGTAGTAATCGGTGTAGGAGGCTATGCGAGTGGTCCAACCCTACAAATGGCCAATCTGTTGGGAATTCCTACAGTACTTCAAGAGCAAAATTCCTTCCCTGGTAAAACAAATAAGCTGTTGGCTAAACGTGCAAAACGTATTTGTACAGCTTATGAGGGGTTAGATAGATTTTTTCCTAAAGAGGTCATTCGCTTAACAGGTAATCCGGTGCGCAGCGCCATGGTTGATATAGCGCATAAACGCAATGAAGCCTTCGATTTTTATGGGTTAGATCAGGCCAAGAAGACTATCCTTGTTATTGGAGGAAGCTTGGGCGCTAGAACCTTGAATGAAGCCATAGTAAAGAATTATGAAACATTGGCGGGCAGTTCCGTTCAAGTTTTATGGCAATGTGGTAAGTTATATGACGATAATTTATCCCGTTTACTCACCAATGAAGCAGCACAAATTAAAAGAGTTAAATTCATTGAACGGATGGATTTGGCCTATGCTATGGCCGATGTGATTATATCACGGGCTGGTGCAATTTCGGTGTCTGAATTATGTTTGATAGGAAAGCCCGTTATTCTAGTACCATCTCCCAATGTGGCAGAAGACCATCAAACAAAAAATGCCATGGCGTTGGTTGAAAAACAAGCGGCTAAATTGGTTACTGATGCACAGGCATCAACACAACTTATTGAAGAGGCCTTGCAGTTGATTCAAGATTCTCACGCGTGTGAATTGTTAAGTAATGCAATTCAGGCCTTGGGTAGACCGAATGCTACGGAAGAGATAGTTAATGAGATTCAATCGGTAGTGTCATGAGTGAATTGAACCAAACATTGAACTTAAAAGATTTTTCAAACATATATTTTGTTGGTATTGGGGGTATTGGAATGTCTGCTCTTGCGCGTTATTTCAATGCGCTTGGATTTCGTGTAGCGGGATATGATAAAACCCAGACGAAACTCACGGACACATTAGTTGAAGAAGGTATTCAAGTTCATTTTGAAGATTTAGCTGATCAAATACCGGCACCCTTTCATGATAAAACGGAAACCCTTATCATTTACACGCCAGCAATACCCAAGTCACTTCAAGAGTTACATTATTTCAAGCGGGAGAATTTTTCGGTTTTAAAGCGCTCAGAGGTACTCGGATTAATAACCATGTCATCCAAAGGTTTGGGTGTGGCGGGCACGCATGGTAAAACTACAACCAGTTCCATGTTAGCTTATTTATTGGAGCAATCTGAAATTGGGTGCTCTGCTTTTTTAGGAGGTATTGCTACGAATTTTAATTCCAATTTGGTTCTTAATACAGCCTCATCTTATACCGTTATTGAAGCGGATGAATTTGATCGTTCGTTTTTGAAACTTCATCCCTACTGTTCAATTGTAACGTCAACTGATCCAGATCACCTCGATATTTATGGGTCGCGCGAAGACTTTTACACAGGTTTTCAGGACTACGTCAACTTAATTCATCCTGCGGGTTGTTTGGTAATTCGAGAGGGGTTGCAATTAACCTCCTCTGCTAGAACCGTAACTTATGCCATAAACAGTGAAACAGCAGATTACAGTGCATACCAATTACGTGTTGAAGCAGGAGAGTTTGTGGTTGATATTCGGACGCCCAAGAAAATTTGGAATGCAGTAGCTTTAGGTATTCCAGGTATTCATAATGCAGAAAACGCTTTGGCGTGTGTTGCGTTGTGTGAGTTTTTGGAGATTCCAGAGGAGGACATCCGTATTGGGTTGAAACAATTTAGGGGAGTAAAACGAAGGTTTGAGTATATCCACCAAAGTGCAAATCAAGTTTATATTGATGACTATGCTCACCACCCAACAGAGTTAGCTGCTTTGATTGATTCGGTAAAACTACTGTATCCGGAAAGTCGAATTACCGGGGTGTTTCAACCGCATCTATTCTCAAGGACCAAAGACTTTTTTGATGGCTTTGCAACGCAGTTGTCGCGTTTGGACGAGGTGATTTTGATGCCAATTTACCCAGCAAGAGAGGAGCCTATCCCGGGTGTAACCAGCGATGCATTACTGGAGCATATTCATTGCGAATCGAAACGATTGGTGGCAGCACCAGAAATCGTAGATACGGTAAAAGCAATGCAGCCGGAACTATTATTGACGATTGGTGCGGGAGATATTGACCGATTAGTTCAACCACTCAAGGCATTATTTTCATGAAAAATTGGGGCAAAATAATTCTTTGGTCTTGTATTGGCATGCTCGTCTTGACTTTATTGATTTTAGCCAATGCTACTCAGTCCAATAGAGCCATTAATGCCCCAGAAATTCACATGTATGCTGCGGATGAGCATGTGTTTTTGACAAAAATCGAATTAAACAACCTCTTATTAACCCGTAAACTTTATGATCCAGCATCACCGAATAATACATTGGATGCTGGTAAAATTGAGACGTATATTGCTACTTTATCTGAGGTGAAGCAAGTGAATGTTTACAAACAACTAGGAGGGGATTGGAGCATTGATGTCTGGTTGCGCCGACCTATTGCTCGAATTTTCAATCGGCATGATGAGAGTTTTTACCTGGATAGCGAAGGAGAAATTGTGCGATCAACACACTTCCATAGTGCCAGAACAGTAGTAGTTTCAGGGTATATTAACGACCGTATCACCTCGCCGGGGGTAGCTGAAATTATTAACAACGATTCCTTGAAAAGTATTCGAAAATTGGACGATGTGTACCGGATTTCAAATTATGTTTGCAATGATCCCTTAATGCGGTCACTCATAGGTCAAATTCATTTGACAAAACAAGGTGATTTCATTTTAATACCAATTGTAGGTGAACAGAAAATTGTTTTTGGATCAGCTACTACGGAGCAAGAGGTGAGGCAAAAGTTTGAAAAATTGAAGGTCTTTTATAAAGAAGCTATTCCATACGAAGGTTGGAATAAATACGAAGAAATTAACCTGAAATACGACAAACAGCTTGTTTGCAGAAAAAGAAAAGGGTTCACTGAAGAAAATTAATTAAGCGTATGTCTAAGATAGTAGTTGGTTTAGATATTGGTACAACAAAAATCGCTTGTTTCGTAGGGCGTAAGAATGACCATGGAAAGATTGAAATTCTTTCTTTGGGTAAAAGCGAATCACTTGGCGTTAGTCGTGGAGTGGTATCGAATATTCAACGTACTATTGAATCGGTTACAGCTGCCGTCAAGGAAGCTGAAGAGCGAGTTGAGGGCGAACTTACTATCCGTGCTGTTAATGTTGGTATTGCTGGTCAGCACATCAAGAGTCTACAACACAGAGGTATTCATACGCGCAGCGAGGTTGAAACTGAAATTTCTCAACGTGATATTGATGCACTGGTTGAGGATATGTATAAGCTTGTTATGCCTGCAGGCGAAGAGATCATTACCGTATTGCCGCAGGAATACATCATTGACAACGAACAAGGTATTAAAGACCCGATCGGGATGGCTGGAAGACGTATGGAAGCAAATTTCCATATCATTTCAGGTCAGGTTGGCGCTGTGATGAATATCAAGAAATGCGTTGAGCGTTCTGGTTTAAAGGTGGAAGAAATTATTCTGGAACCTATTGCTTCAGCTGAAGCGGTGCTTTCAGAGGAAGAGAAAGAGGCTGGAATTGTTTTAGTTGACATTGGTGGTGGAACAACGGACGTTGCTATTTTCCATGAAGGTATTATTCGTCATACTGCCGTGATTCCTTTTGGTGGTAATGCAATAACGGATGACATCAAAGAAGGATGCACCATTATGAAGAGACATGCTGAAGCATTGAAAGTAAAATTTGGCTCAGCATTGGCATCAGAAGGTCAAGAAAATGATGTGGTTTGTATTCCAGGATTAAGAGGGCATGAGCCAAAGGAAATAACCGTTCGCAATTTATCAAGTATCATTCAAGCCCGAATGGAGGAAATCATCGAATTGGTGAATTTCGAGATTGAAAATTCTGGTTACAAAAAGCGCTTGATAGGAGGTATTGTTGTTACCGGTGGAGGATCTCAATTGAAGCACATCACACAATTGTTCGAATACATCACAGGCATGGATACCAGAATTGGTTACCCGAACGAACACTTAGCGAATAACAACCAATTTGATAATGTTACCAGTCCGATGTACTCAACAGGTATTGGATTGGTGTTAAAAGGTTTTCAAGCTGTTCAACAGTACGATACGGATAATACGGATAACACGGTTCGCACAGAGCCAGCTCAAGAACCTGATGTTGCCGGGAAAAGTGAAGTGAAGGGGCACTCCACGAAAACGAGAGGTAAGTTTTTTGAAGAATTGAATCAGAAGTTTGGTAAATGGAACCAATCGATGCTGAATTTCTTTAAAGAAGCTGAATAAATAAGAAACAATAAAAACAAATATATGGAGTTCGATTTACCAAAAGAGACAAGTTCGATCATCAAAGTGATCGGAGTAGGAGGAGGTGGAAGCAACGCTGTAAATCACATGTATGGACAAGGGATTATAGGCGTTGACTTTATTGTGTGTAACACAGACAGACAAGCATTGGACATTTCTCCAGTGCCATACAAAATTCAACTAGGGCCTTCTTTAACTGAGGGTCGAGGAGCAGGGGCAATTCCTGAAATTGGAATGAATGCTGCCATCGAAAATATAGAAGAGATTAAAGAGCTTTTGAGCAAAAACACGAAGATGGTGTTTGTAACTGCAGGACTTGGAGGGGGAACCGGTACTGGAGCTGCACCTGTGATTGCTCAAGTGGCAAAAGATATGGGTATCCTGACTGTGGGTATTGTTACTGTTCCGTTCAATTTTGAAGGAAGAAAGAGAAGACAACAAGCTGAAGAAGGTATGTCCAAAATGCGTGAGAACGTAGATACCTTATTGGTAATCAATAACGAAAGACTTCGTGAGATTACAGGTAACCTTACTATTGGGAACGCTTTTTCACAAGCAGACAATGTCTTGACAACGGCTGCTAAAGGTATTGCTGAGGTTATTGCGGTAACCGGAGCGATCAATGTAGACTTCAATGATGTTCGTACGGTAATGAAAGACAGCGGTGTTGCCATTATGGGTAGCGCAGCAGCTGAGGGTGAAAGCAGAGCAGTAACTGCAGTTAGCGAAGCATTAAACTCGCCGTTATTGAATGATAACGATATTCGTGGCGCACGTCATGTCCTACTTAACATTACTTATGGTGATAAGGAAGTCTTGATGGATGAAATTACTGAAATCACGGATTACATTCAAGATGAAGCAGGATCTACTGCAGATGTAATTTGGGGTCATGGTTATGATGCTTCATTAGGAGATAAGTTAAGTGTTACCATCATAGCTACGGGATTTCAATCACACCCAATAACGGGATTTGAAAAGCCTGAGGAGAAGAAGGTTACTCCGCTTGAAGATGAACCAAGAAAAGAAATTGTTGCTCCGTTGAATACACCGACACAAACCAAGCGAGTGACCTTAGATTTAGAGGAAGAGCAAACCCCTTTTTTGAAAGCCGAACAACCAGTAAATCAGGTGATTGAGCCAATTCAACCTGTTACTGAAAGACCAGCATCTACGGTGAATTTGTACGAGCAACCACAAGCGCCAGTGCAACAGCCAAAAGTAGAGAATACGAATCAAATCAACTGGGACATTCAACCATCGGTAACGCCAACACCACGTGTTGAAGAAAGACCGGTAACACGAACAGAAACAACAACTTCTCGTCAAGTGTTTAATTTGGAAGATGACTTAGCGTCGAAAGTTAACCAGAACAATGTGAATGAGCGCGAGACATTGAGTCCTGAGGAACATCAACGCAGAGCTCAAGAACGCATGAGCAAAATTGTGGAGTACACTTCTAAATTGAAAAAAGCTGAAGGAATCATTGAATTTGAAAATGAGCCGGCTTACATGAGAAGAAATATTCAATTGGATAATACTAAGCCAAGCACAGAAGACAATTTAGGTCGCTATGGTGTTGCTCAAAATGGCAATGGTTCATCATTAAGAAATAACAATTTTTTACACGATAACGTTGACTAATGAGCTTTACTGATCAAATAAATGCAGACATTAAAGCTGCTATGCTTGCCAAGGAAAAGGAAAAGTTAGCAGCG
>Ga0172373_10006012_pt1 | contig 16320 bp, 18 predicted proteins | sample Lak10m_2_FD_114546 | JGI IMG/M metagenome (GOLD analysis project Ga0172373, IMG submission 114546) | Freshwater microbial communities from Kabuno Bay, South-Kivu, Congo - kab_092012_10m | ecosystem: Environmental > Aquatic > Freshwater > Lake | place: Democratic Republic of the Congo...
ATCGGAATAGGTGGCCGGAATCAAATCGGAATGGGTGCCCGGATTGCGGTCGGAATCAGTGGCCGGAATCAAATCGGAATAGGTGGCCGGAATGCGTCGGAATCCGCAGGCGGGTGCGCCTGGGCGCGAAGGGGGCGATGTGTTCACGTTCAGCAGAGGGATTGACCAGCGTTTCGTTTCGCGCCTGAACGCCGAATACGAGCGCGGTGGGTGGTGGCGGGCCATCGTGTCCGATCCCGACCTGTTCATCGCGATCCGGGGCGGTTACCTCAACGTCTATTGGAACGGCACCAGCCTGTTGAAGCTCGGCCTCGACGGCGACAGGTTGGTTGGCGAGACTCATTACAAATATCTGCTGCGCCCCGACCTGCCGAAACCCTATGTCCCCGTCGATGGCGGCGTGGCGGTCCTGCCCGACGCCTCGGCACTGTTCGTCGGCGATGTGTCCGACGTGGCCGCGTTGAAGCGGGCCGCCGCGCCCTATGCCGGTGACGAGAAGGCGGGTGTTCACCGCATCGTGATGAGCAATCCCAACGTCCTTGATGTCGAGGTAGCCTTCGGGGTGAACGGAGATGGCGAGGCCGCGCCCTCCACCCGCCGAATCGATTTCGCCGCCCTACGCACCGCCGCCGATGGCGCGGAAATCGTCTTCTATGAGGCCAAGCAGTTCGCCAACAAGGAGGTTCGGGCTGGGGGCGAGACGTTCCCCCCGGTGGTCGGACAAATGGAGGGCTACCGGTCGCTGATCGCCGAACATGCCGGGGCGCTGGAACGCTCCTACCGGGCCGTCTGCGCCAATCTGGTGGGCCTGTACGGGGTGCGCGACAGGTACGCCGCTTCCCTCGACCTGATGAGCCGCCTCGCTGCCGGTGATGCCGCCCTGCGCGTCAGTGAATCGGTGTGGCTGGTGCTGTTCGGGTTCGATGCAGATCAGCGTGACGGCAAGGTGTGGGTGGGGCACCGCCGGAAGCTGGAAGCGGCGCTCGGCAATCGCCTATTGCTCAAGGGTGATCCCCAGGGCTTCACACGCGGCATCTCGACGCCTCTTTGATCCGGGAGCCGGGACCGTGGCTGACGTTCGCCTGACCATCCACCGTGCCGCCCATGAGATTGGCGGCAACTGCATCGAACTCGCCACCTCGGACGGGCACAGGATCATCCTGGATGCCGGGCGTCCGCTGGACGCGCCCGAAGGGGTGACGGCGGGCCTGGTGCCCTCCACCCTGGATACGACGGCCCCGGTCGATGCCGTGCTGCTCTCCCACCCGCATCAGGACCATTATGGGTTGCTGGGGGAACTGCCCACGCATTGGCCGGTACATTGCGGGGCGGCGTGCGAGAAGCTGGTGCGTCTGACCGCCGGTATCTTCGGGAGCGAGCCGTCACAGCCGTTCAACGCATGGGCGGGCGGGGTGCCGTTCCATGTCGGCCCCTTCACCATCACCCCTTTTCTGACCGATCACAGTGCCTTCGACGCCTACATGCTGCTGATCGAGGTGCACGGCAAGCGCCTGTTGTACTCTGGCGATTTCCGATTGCACGGGCGCAAGGGGGCGCTGGTCCGCGCCATGATGGCGCGTCCACCTGCCGATCTCGACGCCCTGGTGATGGAAGGGACAAACCTGGGCAGTGACAAACCCTGCTCGTCCGAAACCGATCTTGAGGCCCGGTTTGCCGATCTGTTCCGGGCCACGGCGGGCCGAATATTCGTGGCGTGGTCGGCGCAGAACATCGATCGGACTGTCACCCTGTATCGCGCCTGCCTGCGCTCGGGGCGGACGCTGGTGGTCGATTTGTACACCGCCGAGGTTTTGGACATGCTGGCCTCGTTCGGGCGCCTGCCCCGTCCGGGATGGCGGAACCTCAAGGTGGTGGTCACCAGCGCCTTCGCCCGCATGTACCGGAACACCGGGCGCGAGGGCTTCGTGTCGCGGATGGCGAAACACGGGATCGCGGCGGACAAGCTGGCCGAGACGCCTTCGCAATGGGTGGTGATGACCCGCCCATCTCTGATGCGCGATTACGAGGCCAAGGGCGTAGTGCCGACACCACGGGATGCGTGGTGCTGGTCGATGTGGCGCGGCTATTTGATGAACGAGGATGGCCGCAAGGTGCAGGCGTGGTTCGATGGCGGGCAGTGCCCGGCGGACCATATCCACACGTCGGGTCATGCCTCCCCCGCCGATCTGCGCCGCTTCGCCACCGCGACCCAGCCCAAGGCCCTGATCCCCATTCATGGCGTCAATTGGGACAGCGAGGCCAGTGGGTTCCCGCCCATCCGCCGGTTGGCCGATGGCGAACCGGTGGTGCTGTGACGGGGGAATAGGGATGCTGGTCAGCTATCGGCTCGCCTCGGAACGGTACATGCGCCTGAGCCGGTGGCACCTGGGGCGGAAACGGTGCTGGGAGGCGCGTTGCCGCCTAAAGGCCAGGATGCGAGCCGATGGCCTGTCACGCCCTGACGGTTGGCTCCGCTCCCGGCCCTGAGCGGGGAAAAGTGCAGGCGCGGGCCAGATGCAGCGCGAAATACTATTTGTTATCAGTGCCCTGTAGGATGCCCTGCCGCTCACTGATGACTAAGGGAGGTCGCGCACCGCCCGGTAATGGGGATCGCCCTTCACCTCGTACCGCCCTGCGGGGATGCCGAACGCCGTGACGATTTGGGCGACAAAGGCGGGGCCGTGAAGCCTGCGGTCGGCGTAGATGATAAAACGGTCCTCGGCGGGCAGGTAGACCACCCGCCCCCTTGGGATGGCCTCGTACCGATGCCATGCCGGGTCCGTGGGTAGGCCGCGCCGTTCCAGCCCCGATGCCCCCAGACGTGCCAGCCCCTCCCAGAATTCGGCGTGTCCGGTGGGATGGGTGCGGCAATCGCCGTAGTCTTCCGCTTGATCGATGGGGGTCTTGTCCGCCAGCAGCACCAAGCTGCCATCCTGGCCGCGACACCCCCAGAAGATGCCGACGCACGGTGCGGCCATGTCCATCCCCCTATGGCGTGTTGGGCGCAGATTGGCACCTGGGCGGGAGACGGTAAAGCGCTGCTGGGGGCCAGCGCTGGCCCCCAGCAGGTTGGGTCAAGAACCTACTTGTCGCCCTTGTAGCAAGGATTCTTGACCTCGACCTGACGGACGTAGCCGCCCGCCTCGCCGTCATAGACGGTGCCCGCTTGGGCGGTGGTGAAGGTCTCGGTGACCAGCAGGACGGGCACGCGGTCGTTGTAACCGGCGTTGGCGCACTTGCTGGCAACCACGTCGTCGGCGGTGCCGCCGATGGCGGTGGCCTTCTCAAACGGGGTGGCCGCGTGCAGCGAACCGGCGGACAGGATGGCGGTGACGGCGAGGGTGCCGAAAAGGGCGATCTTATTCATGGTCTGATTCCCCTGATGGGTAGTTGCACGCGAAAGGCGATGTCGCCATCGCCTTCGCGTCTGAGTTCCCTTCTTCAAATCAGACCCCGAGAAATTAGCGCCAAAACGCGCATGACAGCTATGCGTTTTATGCATCTAACTGGAAATAATGGGTTTTCCTGGTTCGGCTAAAAAATCTTGCCGGTTCTGCTGCACGGGAAGGTCGGAATCCATCATATTACGCATGGCACAGCGTAATCATTCCGATCTGCCCTTCGCGCCTGCTCCCGATCCGGGAAGCGGGGCTTTGGCGTATGGCGGTGCCAACCCTTCCAAAACAGCTAACCTGATCTCGGCCCTCTCTTGGGCCGGTAAGGAGACTTGCCATGACCTCAGAAGAACGCGCACGCCTGTTGCTGGAACGGGCGGACCTGGGCATCGGCCCAAACGTCACCCGCAAGACCTTTCCCCGGATATTGGGAGACGGCCCCTATGCCGCCCTGTGGCGTGCTTCGGTCGGGGCAACCTATGACGATTTCATGAAGCATGAGCATCAATTGGCGAAGGACCGTGAACCGGGAGTCTGCGTCTTCAAGAAGCGGGCACGCCGGAAGTTGGGCAAACCCGATCCCGGCTACAAGGAGGTGCTGCGGGAAACGTCGCTGGATGAGGCGCTGCCTCGCCACATGACAAAGGAGCAATTCGCCGAGTTGTACGCCGCAACCTCGTTCGCCAACACCCAGGGCCGCTTGCTCAATGCCCATCTGCCGATCACCTGGGGATGCTTGGGGTACACGGATCACGAGGAGGCGGCCAAGGCCCTGGTGCGCTTTACGAAGTGCCTGCGGGAGTGGTACCGCGAAGTGTCCCCTGAAGAGGCGGCCGAGGCAGAGAAGGAATTGGGGGCGGTCTACGTCTATTCGCATGAATGTGGGGATACGGTTGGCTTGCACACCCATTTCCTGACCGCGATCCCGGATGCGCATCTGGGGGATTTCAAGCGGTGGGCGTTGCGATGCCTTGCCGGGATATCGAGGATAAAGCCGATGCCGGAAGAAGCGTGCAAGCCGGTGTTGCGCGCTGGGCAAAGCGTGTACGCGCAATGGGCGCTGCTCCACTACGCCTGCAAGGGGATCAGTCCCTATACCACCATTCGACAAAGCTCCGGGGAGGCCGTCTTCATGCGCGATCTGCTGGGGTGCGACTACGAGGACCCTGGCGAGGTCCGCTGCAAGAAGCGGTGCGGCACATCCACGAATATCGGCGCATCGGCCCGGAAGAAGGCTGGGTTTCATTCACTGCTGGATCAAGGCGTGGCCCACTATGATCGTCTTGTCGAAGGCGTCGAGTTCCGGGAATGGCAGCGCCGGCAGGACCGTGAGGCGCTGCATCGCATGTTCATGGAGCTATAGGCTTGGGAAACCTGCACTTTCGTTGGTGCATGAGTGCGCTGGACAAAGTGCAGGTTCCGGTTCTTGGGCATCGGAAATTTCTTAGCGTTTGCCGTGGCTTAGGCCTGCCGTCTTGGCCGAACGGGTGACTAACGAATCGGCACCGAGAGGGACCGTTGTGCGGAGATAAACGTCACGGATGGCTGGGCGGCCCTTCCAGGCGAGGTGGGGATTGACGGCCATCTTGTTGGCGGCACCCCACCCCTCGGGATGCTCGATGAGGATGCCCAAGGCGTGAAGTCGGTTCAGCGCGTCAAGGATGGCGTCCTCGGTGATGCAGAGGTCCTTTGCCAACTTGCGGGGTTGCAGGCGGATAACCCCCTTATTGTGCTCCAATTCGCACAGAGCTTCGGTGAACACGGCGTAGGTGGTGGCGGGGTCGGGCAGTTGCCAGATGAGCCGGTTGGCGATCCGCATCTGTGCGCGGAAGGCGGCGAAGAAATGTATTTCCTCGGGGATGGTCGTTCCCATGGATTTGATCCTTAAAGGCAGTTCATGGCGAAGGGAAGGAATGAGGGAATTGCAGGGATTTGGGGTGTATGGGAGGGAGGATGGCAGTTTATATGCGTCGGTTGCCGGGGCTGCTTTCAGGACCGAGCACGTCCGCTTCCGAATAGCCCCGTTGCAAGTTTGCATAGAAAAGGCGGCCCCATGTCGCAGGGAGCCGCCATGTTGCGGGGCACCTGAAGATTCAGGCGCGTTGGGCGGGGAGCGCGTTCAGCCAGCGTTCGGCCTCGACCATCGGGATGAAGGTGCGGCGACCGAACTTCCTGGCGATCAACCGGCCCGCCTTCATCTCAGCGTAAGCCGCTGTGCGCCCGATCCCCGCCCATCGGCAAAAGTCGTTAACCGAGAATGCGCCCGGCGTCGTCTTGCTGTTCGTCTTGCTGTCCATCGTTCGGCCCTGCCGTTGAGTTGCTGATGGCAGATATAGGCCGGTGGCGCTGGGGTCTTTATTCGGGCGCGTTCGCAGCCATCTTGTTGCCAAGACATCAACGCATTGGCGGGAGTGGTAAGGCGGTGTAAACCAGTAGTGGTTCCAGGCAGAAATCGCGCTGGAAGCTATCTACGTCCCAAGGCTGGCTTCGCTTCATGAACATAATGTTGGATTTCCGCAGGCCGATGCTGGCTGTTCGCCAAAACCTCAAGATATTGACGGTAGCTCCTTGGGTGGTCGTGAGCGGTGGGTCGGGCGTTGTCGCTGACGTTCTGACCCCGCTGGCCCCCAATGCACCAGCGGCATTCGGGATTTTGGCTGCGCTTACCGCAGGACTCGTTCTGTATGTGGCGGCGACGTCGGCCCTGGATTCCGTGCCGGAACGCCTAGAGACGTTTGGAAATGCAACTCTTATAGCTGCACTCCTGTCACTGGGCTTTGCGTTTGTGTGGGTGTGGCAGGGCGTTAGCGGCAACACAGAGCGTGGTGCTCTTGTCGAGGCCGTGCCCGGATTGCAGTGCCTCCAGGATCAAGTCGTAGGAATCAGGGAAGATGTGGGGGCTATTCGGCACTCTACCGACGATATCGCCCGACAGGCAAGATTGGCCAAAAAAGAGGTGAGTGAGGATCCGAGAAAGGAACTTGCCAATATGGGCCTGTCCTGGACGGCAGAGAACTTTCTAGAACAAATACAAATCGGTGACCGTAGGTCAATCAGCCTATTCCTTGAAGGAGGAATGTCCCCAAAGGTCAAAACGGATCAATCCGTCATGTTTTATGCGATTGCCCGCAAGGTTCCCGATTTTGAATGGCTACTGAGCAAGGCAATTGCTCATGGGTTTGAGCCGAACGCCGCTCTCGATCTTGGTTCCGGCATCCTCATGGGATGGCCGAATGCAGATTGGAAACGGCCACTTTTTGTCGCTGCAATGTACGACAATGACGAGGCGCTTCTTGCGCTTGCCCGTCAGGGGGCGGATACGACTACTCTGAAACGTGAGTTTTCTTCGGCAATCGCCACAATCGATGAGCGTGAAGCAGAGAAGCTCCGCATGAAGGATGTCAAATACTGCGCCAAAAAGCACCTTAATGAAGATCGCAATAGGGTAATAGAATACGCAAAAACCATGTGTGCTTTTGATGATAATTCGTGCCTCGACACGATGTATCCTGAGCGCGGATATGTTCATACAGCCACAAAGCTGTGCGAATTTCTCACTCGCAACCCGCAGCCATCAAGCTATCTCCCCGAAGGGGTCGTGTCGAAGCATAACTACAGCCGCTTCAAACGAGTCTTGGCGTTGTTACGATAGCGTTTCGGGCAATTTCAATAGGTGGGCCTGACATCCCCATTCCGCCTATTTGGCCGCTACCGTCTTGCCCTGCCCGATTGGAACAACGTCGCCGCTGCGGTTCTGGATGGCGCAGAATTGTGCCCAATCCTCCATCAGCAGACGGCGTTTATCGATCAAGTCGCCACGCCGGTAAGCCGCTTCGACCTTGTTCTTTACGACATGAGCCAAAGCCATTTCCGCAACTTCGCTGGGATAATGGGTCTGTTCAGCCGCCCAATCGCGGAAGCTGCTGCGGAAACCATGTGCCGTGACGCGTTCACCGTTGTTGTCCACAAACGGCATATCCTTGAGCAATTCCAGGAAAGCCATGGCTGACAGGTGTTTCTTCGGGTTCATGCCGGGAAAGACGAACTCAGACGGCGCACCCTCCTTCAATTTGTCCAACACAGCGAGCGCGGCGCCCGACAGGGGAACCCGATGTTCGCGCTTCATTTTCATTCGGACAGCCGGGACCGTCCAAATCTTCTGATTGAAGTCGATTTCATCCCACCGTGCGCCCATGACCTCGTTTGTGCGCAGCCCCGTCAGAATGAGGAATTCCAGTCCAAGGGCGCTGGTGCCGCTCCGTTTCCGCAGCTCAACCATGAATTTCCCCATCTGGTCATAGGGCAGGGCCGGATGATGCCGAACCTTCTTTACCTTGGATGGGGAAGGCAAAAGCTTGTCCAGGTGTCCTTTCCAGCGAGCCGGGTTTTCCTCCGTCCGATAGCCGCGTGCAGCAGCCCAGCTAAGGACGGCTTCAATGCGGCCACGGACTCGGCTCGCCGTCTCGTTCTTGTCCTGCCAAATGGGTTCCAAGACCTTGAGCACAAGACCGGTATCAACGCTTCCGACAGGGAGTTCGCCGATGCTCGGATACGCATATGCGGTCAAGGTGTTGAGCCACTGGTCGGCATGCTTCTCGTTTTTCCATCCGGCGCGATGGGTCGCTATGTATGCGTCGGTGCATTGCTTGAACGTGAGCGTCTTGGCGGACTCAAGCTTGGCCGCGAGTACGGCGGCTTTCCGCGCCTGTAGCGGATCACTGCCCTCGTGCTTGATCTTACGAAACTCGGCGGCTCTGACCCGCGCTTCCGCCAGCGATATGGCGTGAACGGGACCAAGCCCCATATCGTGCCGTGCGCCGTCCAACATATAGCGGAAAATCCACGACTTGGCCCCGGTCTTGCCGATACGCAGGTAAAGGCCACCGCCATCCGGGTAATAACCCGGCTTGATTTCCTTCGTGACCTTGATGGCCGTCAGTTGGCCGATCTTACGCGCCATTGCCGCGCCCCCTCGACAAAAAGAACAAACTATGCACTCTGTACCATCAAATGTCCCATCAATGCTGTGAGGATAGTATCAAACATGGGTGAACACGTCCAACCAAATGCCCTGGACTTCCCCAGGAATCCTGGCGTCTGCGAATCACGACCGAACATCGGTGAATAATCTTCTGGCGGACACCCTCTCCGCCATTTACCTTCATTAAGCCCTGATTTTTTGGCACAATTTGGCACAGGGGATTTTCCCGAGTGTGCCAAAGGGGTGTGCCATGGCCTCGATCAAACAGCGCGGCGAGCGCCAATGGCGCGTCCAGGTCCGGCGGAAGGGCCACAAGCCGGTTTACCGGACATTCGATACCTACGCCGATGCGAAGAAGTGGGCTGACGAGCTGGAAGGCCGTATCAGCGGCGAAACCTATATCGACCGCTCCGAAGCCAAGGCGACCAAGCTGCGCGAGCTCCTGACCCAATATCAAGACGAAATTACTCCCTCCAAGAAGGGTGCTGACCGCGAACGGTATCGGATCGGGCAGTGGCTGCGCGAGGAGATGGCGGATTGGTCGGTGCTGTCGGTCCTGCCCAAGGACATCGCTGAATGGCGCCGGAAGCAGGAGGCCGCCGGCAAGGCGCCATCGACCGTCAACAACGCCATCAACCTCCTTTCCAGCGTCTACAGGACCGCCATCAGCGAATGGGGCTATCCGATCTCCAATCCCTGCCAAGGCGTCCGCCGGGTGAAGGCCAACGCTGCCCGTGAGGCGCATCTTACGGAAGCTGAGGAAGCCATCCTCCTGGAGGCGTGCGCTCGACCCGCCTGGTTGCGCCCTCTCGTCACACTCGCCATTGAAACCGGCATGCGCCAGGGAGAGCTGCTGTCCCTCCGGTGGGCGTCGATTTTCGAGGATCATGCCTTCCTGCCAACCACCAAGAACGGCGAGGCCCGCAGGGTCCCGCTCTCGCAACGTGCCCGAGACACACTTGCCGACTGGAAAAAAGCTCAGGGCGGCGGTGACGCGCCGTTTCAGATCGTGCGCAAGACGGTGGATATGGGCTTCAAGGCTGCGGTTGCCACCGCGACCGCAAACGGGGCGCCTCGGGTCACATTTCACGATCTCAGGCATGTCGCCGCCACGCGCCTCGCCCAGCGCTTGACGCCGCTCGAGCTGGCGCGGGTCCTGGGGCACAAAACCATGACCATGGTGCTCCGCTACTACAATCCCAAGGCAGCCGAGCTGGCAGCGAAGATTGATGGACGAACCAATGGGAGCGGGCTGCTGGAAGAGTTTAGAAGCGTTGTTGAGCGGATGCAGGCTGCCGGCGTCGATCCGCGAACAATACTTGATGCTCTCCTGGCCGGCCAAGAGCAGGGTTCTGGGCAACAAGGTTGATGGTTTCGTCTACTCGGCCGCCAAATAAAGCGGTACAAAAGTAGACGATTTTGCTGACTAGACTCGATCTATTTATATTACCTACTATCTCGGCAATTCCTTTGGTTACGGAGTTGCCGGAAATGAACAAGCTTTTGGACAAAGTCGCTTTGTCCCAATTGCTCGGCATGTCGGTGGCGGCGCTTAACAAGCGCAAGCCGCACGAATTGCCACCCCGCGTCGATCTCCCCGGCTCGCGCCTGATCCGCTGGCGGATCGAGGACGTGAAAGCGTGGGTGGATGCCCATGTCGTTCCTCCCCCGCCGCCGCCACCTGCCGAACCCCCGAAGAAGCGTGGTCCCGGTCGCCCCCGCAAGGGATCGACTCCTCTCCATGCGCATTGAGGCGGTGAGCCGTGGCGAAGGGGGCGGCAAGCCGGCGGGAAACGTCCCCCACCACCCCGCCTCTAACAGGGGGTGGTGGGCGTCCCGGGAGTTCGGAACAGGGTAAGAACAAACAGCCCCGTAAAATACCGAAAATTCCGCTCTCTCCGCCAGCGCCGGACTATTGCACCCTCCTGGTTCACGGGTGGGACAGCTATCAGGAGGCGGCGGACCTTACACCCGGGGATGACTTCATCCGGCGCATCGAGGCTGCCAAACTAGCTGCAGACGCGCTGGACCCGCGAGCAGGAGGGGCCGCGCCATTTCAGTTCGGGGACGAGTTGGTCCAGGTTCGTGCTACCGGCGCAAAAGGCGGCGTCAAGTGGGTCGCTGGCAATGACGATCTCCTTTTCCTGATCCGAAGCCCCGCAGCGGGCTGGTGCGTCTCTATCCGGTACTTGTCCGGGGGGCTGTGGGAATACGGCCTCGACGCGCTTCGAAAACGGGCGCACGAGGCGCTTCTTCACGAGGGGTTTAGGCCCAAAGTTCGTGGCGAGTGGCCCGTAGTGGTTAGTCGTGCGGATTACGCCTTCGATTTCCATTCACCGAAATTCAGCGGCGAGATGGTCCCTCGCCTGCTAGAGCGGGTGGTTTGCCATTCCTCGGCGAAAACGCGGGCGACCCTGACCCCGGACAAACTGTCTGTTTGGGCCGGTGGGGGGATGCTCCAGACAATCGATATCGGCTCAAAACAGGGTCTCCAGGTCTCGATTTACGATAAGTCCCGTGAAATCACCGAATCCAGCGGGAAAACATGGATGTATCAGCTTTGGGGAGGAGTGGTAGATCACGTTTGGCGGCTCGAGTTTCGGTTCGGCGGTGAGTACCTCCGGGATCGGTCGCTCCGTTCGCGCGAGGATCTAGTTACGGCACTGCCGCAGTTGATCAGCGAGGCGGTCTTCACTCGGCGGCTCACTTCACCGATCTCCGGCGACGCCCGTCGCCGTCGCTGGGCATTGCATCCGCTCTGGACCGCAGCTTACCTGGCCCGGGGAGAGGCAAGCCTCCCACCTCTGGGGCGCTCGGTCACGGGCCGTCGCGCAACTCTTCTCAATCGCCAGGTCCGGCAAATTGCGGGCTCGCTCCGCTCGGCCTCTGTGCTCGCCGCTGGGGATTTCGATCCAGAGGCAGTGGGGGCGATGGTCAATCTCGCTTGTCGACTCATTGATGATGACGAACAGCATCAGCGGAAAATCGATCGGGCGCGGGAGCGGTATAGATTCGTGGACGAGGCCAAATGACTTGGGGGAACGCATGTGGAAGTCAAATGCTGCGATTAGTTTGGCAATCATCGGTGTGGCTGCGTGTGTGGCCAATACGCTGCCACCGGATGACAGAAGGATGCTCTTGCTTGGTGTGGCTGGAATAGCAACGCTGGTCATTTTTGCAATTAGGCGCTGATGGAGGCAAAGATGCTGCCGATTTTCAAGAAGCTGAAAGCCGATGCCGACCTCGGCCGCGAAAGTTTAGGCATTGTTCGAGGTGTGGCGCGATCTGCTCGTGTTGACTTGCAAAATGGTCAGCTGGCGTTGGACGTTTACGAGGCCCTCGCTGGCCGACGGCCGGTTAATTCTGCACTGGCCCGCAATTCCGCCATCGCGGCTGCGGCCGCGAGCCTGTTACTGGGCAGCGTTTCGATCTCCTGGATGCTGACCCCCGGCCCGTCGGCGGTGCTCTATGCCATGGTGACCGGCGGCGCCTGCATCGTGTTTGGCTCGATGGCCTTACTCTACTGGCGTTTGAGCACCGCCCATCACATGGCGCAGGTCTCGGTGGCTCCCGAATCGTCCCCCCTGTTGATCGAGCACCAGCCGGCGGCAGAAATGCCACTCGTTCACGATCATGAGCGGGAGTAAGGACTATGGCTGCAAACGACCAAGACTTTTTTGTAGCGAAGCAGGGGGATTGGGCCGCTGACGTTATATCGAATTTGTTTTCGCACGACTCGGTCCTGGCGTCTGCACTCGGAACGTTCAACTTCATAAGCATGGCAATTGGCGGCTCGTTGGTGGCGTGGTTGATGACCCGCGCAATCTTGGAAACAGCGCAACACGGTAAGGTGGCGGGGAAGCACTCCGAGGTCTGGTTTCCTATCCGCTTTTTCTTGGCGGTGGGGTTGCTGGTCCCGCTGCCGCCGGTCAACATGAATGCGGCGGAATATATTGTGGTCGGCGTCGCAAGGATGGGGATCGCGGCTGGTACGAAAATCTGGGAAGTGTCGGTCGGCGCCACTGCAGGCTTGAAACCACTGGTGCTGCCGACTTCGCCGGATGCGCAGTCGCTGGCACAAGGGCTGTTTCGAATGGAAGCCTGCCGGGCAATTCAGAACCAAACGGTAGCCGCGGCGGGAATTGGCGCGACGATCACCATCGTGACGCATGAATTTGATGATCGGTATGTGCTGGCGGCCGACGGCGACGAAGCCGCTGGCGGAGTGCCAGGTCAGTGCGGCGCGGTGACCTTCTCCAAGCTCGCAATCGGCGAAATGGGCGATGGCCAAGTGATGCGTACACTGACGGCGCGGATGTTAGACGAACACATCAGGCTTGCCATGACGATGCGCTCGAAGTTTGAGGCACCGGCACAAGTCCTCGCGACGAAATTTCTGCCGCCACACCCGGCGAGGCCGGTCCCAGAGGTCGATTTTGCGGGGGCGATGCAGGTTTACACGAATGGCGTGATGCGGTTGGCGGCACAGATGGTGCAGACCACAAATTCGGATGCCAGCCCGAACAGGGCGGCGTTTGAGCGGCAAGCGACGGAAGGAGGCTGGGCTAAAGCCGGCGCGTGGGCGCTTCGGCTGGCTAGCGCGAATGAAGAACTGCTTCGCGCTGTTCACGCTGTTCCACAGGTCAGTCCACCGAAGGGGGAATGGTGGACGGGGTACGTTTTCGAAGCACAAAGAGCGGCTTTGGCGGGCGTTGACCAATGGCTAGACCAACGTTTTCGAAAAACCGTCAAAGCTATGGACGGCAACGCGTTTGCCGTCGGCGCAGATGGCGATCCATTGTCCGCATACATCAGCCCGGCGCGATTTAAAGCACTGTACACGCCATTTTTAGTTACGGACGAAAAGTCGTCCAATCCAATCGGTGAAATGGTTCGCACTGGACATGGCATTCTAAATACTGTTTGGGCGGTTTATGGGGGATACGTGGCGCTGAAAACGAGTGCAGCGGTCGCCCATGATGGCGCAACCCAGAGCCTCAGTGGGATGATACTGAACAGTGGAACCGGTGGTTCTATCTCTATGCTTGCAAGGGCTGCCCAAGTGGTTTTGGATTCGGCGGGTCCAGTCCTGTTCCTCTCGCTGTTCGCGCTGTTCGTGGCCGGCGCCACCCTGGCTTATATCCTGCCCGTGTGGCCGTATTTGATTTGGTATTTTGCCGTCGTGAGTTACTTCGTGCGTGTGGTATTCGCTGCTGCGGCGGGTCCCACATGGGCAATATCGCACCTGGTCCTCGAGGGCGAAGGGGTCGGGGATCGCGCGAAAGGCGGCTACAATTTGCTGCTTGAACTGCTGCTAACCCCCATCGTGATGATGGTCGGCTTGGTGGCCGGTTACGCACTGATGATGATCTCTGTTCAACTTTTCGCCGGCACCTATTACACCGCAATCCAAAACAGCATTTCCGGCCACTTTGGCGGTGTCACCGGCCTGCTGGTGTACACCATCGTTGGTGCCGCCGCGATCATGGGAACGGTGCCGCTGTCCTTCTGGATTGTGTCGAAGGGCACCAGCGCACTGATGGAAATGCTCAACGTTCGGACGCCGCACGTTGGCGGTGACCCTGAGCGCGATGCTGCGGCTGCCACCAGCAAGGGTCAGAGTGGTACAGATCGAACCGGCCGAGACGCGCAGGGTGCCGCCGGCCGCCGTCCTGGCTCAAATCCGAACGTGCCCGCTCCCCCGGCCCCTGCTGGGGCCGGTGGTTGGGCGCCGCGCATGGAAGACAGCATTCCGTCGATCGATCGGGTTGGACGAGGCTTTGAGCCTCCACCCCGCGATAATTAAAGACGGGCACTGGTCCCGGAGTGTGGCGGCGTCAGCGATGGCGCCGCCACTTTCTTTTCGGGAGACAGAGACGGATAGAGAGAATCGAGGACAGAAGCTTCGTAATCCGACCACGCACGCGCAGTCTCTGGGGCACATCCAACTTCAACCAGCTGCTGCACATACGTGCTGGCCAGTTCGCGCTTGATCGCCTCGATGACAAGAGCCCGCGCCTCAGCAGGCACAAAAGCGAGTGCGCGTGTCATGGCGTTGCTCTTGGCGGTGAGCAAATCGCGGGTATTGGCCACCCGCAGCAATGCCGCACTCTGTTCCGCCATCTGCTGTTGCAGGGCTTCGACATGAGCGCGCCAAGCCGCCGCCGCATCGTTCTGGCCGGCGATGATCCCATTCGCGAAACCATGGCTGTAATCGCCGCTCATGTCGTGCCTCGTACCTCGGATTTTATGGGTTAGTTAGGGCCGGTGCCTTCTGAACGACCGCCCGAAGTCCCAGCCCTGTCGATAGTGCGGGTCGGACCAGCTTCCGCGCCAGAAATGCAATTTCAGACCGTCCAGAATGCCGGCCACAACGCGCCGATCCGGGTGGCGACGTGGCAGAGCCGCGGCAGCCCGCTCGAGGTCGCGTGGATCGGCGAGTGGGCCCAACGCGTCGAGCGCGTCGACGGCGACGGACTGTAGAGCCGGGTCGAAACTGTTATGCTGAATGCAGGTCATGCAGGATCCTCCTCTTCTCGGATTGGGGATCGGCTGGCTCAGGCTCCGTCCGCGGATAGCAGCCGCGAGGCGGAGCCGCCCTCTAAACCAACCATGAAACCAGTCACGGGGCGCATATCAAAACGTGTACACTGTACATGCGTTAATCGATCGTGTATATACAAAAGCTGACAGAATGCATTGCTTCAGGATCTGAGATGGCAGAGGAAAAAGTGCTGCTGACTATGCGGCTGCCTCGTTTGCTGCGCGACGAATTTCAAAGTGCATTGCTGCAGCGCGATGAGACGGCTTCCCAGGTGCTTCGCCGCGCAATCCGTGCGTACATCCAGCAGTGCCGCAGTATGTCTGCGTCGCCAGCGCCATCGCTAGCACTGGACAGTGAGGCGCCGAAGAACCAGGGCGCCGCAACCTCAGCGGTCACTGCCGCAGAGCCGCAGCCACAGCAGCCACAGGGAGGCCCGGAAAGCCAGACTGCGACGCCGAAGAGTGCCTTTGCCGGCTTCGCGGCAATGTGTGGAATCGACAATGAATAATCTTCGCTAATAGCGAAGCCGAAGAGCCCCAATAGGGCCGTTATCATACCCGCGCAGAAAACCGTGTTATCCGTGTTTCGCAAACCTTTCAGTGGGTTAACGCGACGGAAAACCGCGATCGAGGATCACGCCCACCCGGAAAAAAGCCGGTAATGACCATGAAAGGTGCCGAAAACTACCACTTTCCGGACGAAACGATCATTTTGCCCTCAGAAAGCACGGAACATCGGGTGCAGTCGAAGAAGCGCATGCCGCTATCGCTGAGCAGCAGTAACGCTATCATTTGAACATTCTCCCGGGTCTCAGTGAGAGACCGGGAGAATGTCGGCATCGTCCGGTGGCGTGACGCAAGCTTTGCTTGCGGCATGACAGCGGCAGGCGTAGCCTGAGATGCCGCGCCACGTAGCGGAGCCCGGCGAAGAGCCAGCAACTCGGCGGAGGCCGAGGTGCGCCGCTCGACGCAGGGCGGAGTGTAGTGGCGAGCGCCTGCGCGTAGCGCGGGCGCAGTCGATACCACAGGGGAACGGAACGCCGCCGTGATTAGCCAGGACGATCGCCAGGGCCTGTTCGACGCCATAAAGCGAGCTCGAGCAATCCTGCAGCAGCTCCCCGTCCGCAGGGTAAGCGACAAGACGGCGGCGGAATATTACGCCGAGTTCTCACGCATGCGCCAACGTGGAGCCGGTGATCTCCGCCCTGAAGCTGGGACAGCGAGCAAGCGCACATATTACCGCCGTCGCGCGGCTCTGACCTACGGCGCCCAGCAAGCGTTAGCAGGGTGCGGAAAAACCTTCCCTGTGAGCGCGGCGCGTGATTCGATCCTGGTGTAGCCTTCGAGGGGATCGCGATGCGCGGGAACGACGTTCGGACGGACAGCCTATTTTCGTATGTG